>Ga0268249_1000027_pt1 | contig 88546 bp, 56 predicted proteins | sample AgamicAtPe_FD_200257 | JGI IMG/M metagenome (GOLD analysis project Ga0268249, IMG submission 200257) | Agave microbial communities from Guanajuato, Mexico - At.P.e (v2) (version 3) | ecosystem: Host-associated > Plants > Phyllosphere > Phylloplane/Leaf | place: Guanajuato, Mexico | collected... | reverse complement strand
ATAGAAGCCCTCAGGACATAGGCACATCATTTGGCCGGAATCGCTCAATAAACAGGTGCCCCCATTCAAACAATAATTGTTATCAGTGCAAACTCTGGAGCCTAATTTTGGTGGCTTGATTGCCGGTTCGGCGATGGTTTTCTCGTTGGGAACATTCGCTTGAGGCGTTGTTGTTGGTTGGATTTGGGGTGAAGTTTTTGGTGTTTGAGTTAAGTTTACCTCAGAGTCTAGCTCTTGGGTGGATTTGGTCGTGGATTCGTCAATGATTGGTAGCAGGGTTTTAGCTTGGAAAAAACTTTGTTTAGGTTTGTCTCGGCTTGCATCTCTGTGATCGGTCTGTGGATCATTCGAACGAGCCGTCTCTGAGTCCGCATCTTTATCGAGCTCTTTTTCGTCCAAGACAAAGCATTCACCGTTAAAAACTGGATTGCTCAGAGTTATGAAAACAACGACGAGAACTAAATAGATTGAGGCGAACGAAATTAGAAACTTGGCTGCCATCTTGTCTCCATATTTGTCGCCAGAAGATTGCCGGTGCAGCTCGAGTAACTAAATCAAGGAACCTTAATAGAAAATGTAGACTGGGATCGGGCGAACAAGTTATGTCATGTCAACCAAAGGTTTCCACTTCGAAGGAACCAGGTAAACGAAAAAAATTTGTTTATAGTCAAACCATGGACGCTTGCATTACAGTGGCCAAAAGCATAAGCCACACGGCCTTGTCGATAGATTAGTGGTTGTAGTAAAAGGCACGATTTTGCGATACCAATTGTGTGGCTCGAATATGGAACCTAGTGGAATCCGTTGCTCTGAAAACCATAGATAGGGAGAGGGAGGGAGAGAGGTGTTCGAGTTGGATTAACTTGAATGGTCTGCCGATAGCGCTGATAACACACAATCCACCTATCTGGGGGCATCGATGCTGATCAGATTCCTAATAGATTCTCTGTGACCAGAGGGGTACAAAATTGAACCGGAACTCGCTTACACTGACGCATGATGGTGACCTGGGCGCGCAACAAGTCGATTACGCTCGGACTGGACCAGTTGAGTAAAGTTAGTGACGCAGATTACCGATCAGCCTGTTTTCCAATGGCGAATGTGGGATCTCAACATCAGCCTGACTGGCACTCGTTCAACCCGAGCAAAGCGGTTACATCTAGGGGCAGAAGTTTGTGAGGGCTGGACTATCCTCTATTGTAGACTAACTTCGATGACGATGATGATTCATTGATCAGATTCTTGACGGATGGAATAGAGAAGTTAGCTTGAACTGGGCCATCCATTCCTTAATTGGTATTGACGCGTCCGTTCAATGACCCCGTTTCACCCCTCGATCAAAGGCTGGGATCAGTATCAATTATGACCTGACATTTGTCAAGGATAATTGTGCTCACGAAAGCAGAAAAGGAACCTTTATTTGGGGAGAGGATATAGCAGAAATTAGACCGCAAATATCACGGGCGATGGGTTCGTTTCCCCGTCACGAGACCCAAATCCGAGTAGACTTTCAATCGATCTGAAACAACTTAGCATTGAAACTTGCTGATCTAGGCCGGCTGGAGGGTGGCAAATTGAGCTTGGTTGTGTGGAAGAGGCAAGCTCATCTGTAGAGGTTGCGCTGACCTTGCAGGAGCTAGTGGAGCTCATGTCAAGTTAGTGTTAGAGTTCGAGAATCTCAAGGTTCTTTGACCGATACCATCGGAGTGTCCACCTTGATTTCCATAAAAGCAAATGCATCTTGGACATTATCGTCCTTGCTTGCGAGCATCCTTCTCTCAATGGAATGGCTCCCATTATCGCGATTCAAGTCCATCAGCGCGCATCCCGTGATCGCTAGGTGCAACACTAGCTGTGTCATCCGACGCTCCCCTGGGCCTCGCCCATCCACCAATCCCGGATGGCGGCGGCCATGGTCGCGCACATGGCCGGCGTTTCTGCTGGATCCACGTTAATGCAGCTGCACGGACAGATTAGCCCTGTTAGCTATTGGCGCGAGCTTAGTATTGGAAGTTTATGCATGAGATGCACTAATTTTTTCGCTTTCAAGCTCGGATGAAGTCCCCATAGTGCTCCTAGCGCGCGTAAACAACTAAAATCATCGCCCGAAAGTAAACTTGTGGTCCGATCAAGAGGGATGGTCAGTGAGGGACCTCGCATGGTACGAGGTAATTGGGCATGGTGGCTGGCGTGATACCGGTAGAATGGCGCCCATGGTGAATATATGGAAGCAATGCTAGTCTGCAGGGAGAGAGTAGGTGAATTTTGAGCGGGACCCGCTCCTGCCTACCATCCTATGTGCTATGCGCCTATGCTCGTCTGTCTATAGCCGCGCCTCCCGCCTCCTGTTCGTGCGTCCACTTGCGCTGATGAAAGAGAGCAAGCGAGCCAGCCAGCCAGGGAGGGAGAGCCAATGCAAGGATGGCGAGTGAGCGAGTCTATGTGACGTGCTTCGTTGGTTTCTATCTCTTAATCTCTATGCTCTCGCTGCCATTCCTCCATTTTCTATACCAAAACTAGCATTTATCACTATTACAACAATACAACCATCACCATTTCTATTGGCATTTCTCTATACTTTTCGCTCCATCATTACACCTTATCTATCGCGCTCTCGCTCTCCACATCTCTCAATCTTTCTCTGTTTCCCTAAAAGTTGCAGAGTTAAGTTTTAGAAAATAAGAACCAACATGGCCAGCAACATCATGAAGCCAGGGCCTTCAGAAATTTGCTACAAAAACATGAGGTTCTTCATCATGGACAGGCCCTCCGATGCCACACTACCCCAATTAGTAGAGCAATTTAGGAAATGTAATGTCAAGGATGTTATTAGGGTGTGCGAGCCATCGTACAAGACAGACCTACTTAATGCTGCTGGAATTACAGTTCATGATTGGCAATTCGATGATGGCTCTCCGCCGCCGCAAGAAATTATCGACAAATGGTTTGAGTTATTACAAGAGAGATACAACGAGGACAAGGATTGTTGTTTTGCTGTTCATTGTGTCGCTGGACTTGGTAGGGGACCGGTGATGGTGGCCTTGGCCTTGATGGAATTAGGTATGAAATATGAGGATACCATAGAATTTGTGCGAGAGAGGCGACGAGGCGCGTTCAATAAAAAGCAGCTCAAATATTTATCATCATATAAACCAAGGAACAGGCTTAGGAATAAGAAATCTAGTTGCGCGGTTATATAGTGAAGTGAAGCAAGCGATATATTGTTAAGGAACTAATCTTATGTTATTGTATTGATGTATAAAGAGTCAAATGGTAAATAATCCTTCGTCTATGCCATGATAATATTAGATGCATGCGTTGTTCATATCTATTGCTCTTACTCTCATCGCCTCTTGCTATTTGTCGCCCACAATGTGCTTTTGAACCAATAACCTGATCCATGATGTTGATCTTGGAAACAACTACGACCAAAGCAACTGGAGGCTACAAAAGCAACGTAATTGCTATACAACTCAAGGGCTTAAGCAGATTCGACTCGTTGTAACTCTGAAAGTGGGTTGCTTATCCGCAAGACAGTGGTAACTGTCATCACAAGTCGATCATCCTTGTTATTAGCTTGACTAGCCCGCTTTTTCCGTCCGCCATTACAATTGACTTTCGCACATTGTTTGATACACACATTGACAGTGCCCACGAAGCGAACGAAATTCGAATCCGGAAACTTGAAAGCCCTAAACTTGGCTCTTAGCGATTGATCCTCAGGATTTGGTTCGAAATTTCCAAAAATATAGGTATCGATAGAACAACCGTTCAAGATTATAACCTCTTCACGCTGACGAAACGTGTCATCTTGCACTTTTAGATAGGAAGCTAAAAGGCCATACACCTTGGCTGACTTGTCGTCCAAGTAGATGACCATTTCCAAAGGAGTGCCAGGGTGAACATTGATTGCACTGTCGACCATCTGTCCGTTTTGCAGAACTGCCACATTTAGGATGGGTACTGGCGCTCTACCTGTAGCATTCATGCCAAGATCTAGTTGTTCGGGTGGCATTTCGTAGAAGTCAGCTGGTAGCTCATCTTCAACAAAATCCAACCGTCCGCTTGCGCTGACATTTGCGTTGGACGATGAGGTAGCTGATCGTTCTTGGAGGCTCGATTTTGGATTTGTTTTTGGATTTTCGGTGAAGTTTGAGTTTCTAAGTCTAGGAGCTAAGCTTGGTCTTTGTTTAGGCGTTGACTGGGCTGAGATGGTTAGCAAATAGCAGATTGTTGTGGCCAAAAATGTGCCCGACATCTTGTTCAACGTTTGCATCTTGGAAACTTTGATCCTAAATCTCCCTTGTTGCTCGAGGGTCCAACAGTTTAATTAAACACTATGATGTTGTGTTGTTTTAGCAAATGAAGCGTCGCGATTGTATCACGGACCCTTGAACCAAAATCCGACACTATTCAAATAGCAACCCCTTGTGCACAAGGTAGTCAGTGGACCTTGGACAGTTTACGTTTGTAGGCCATAGTTTAGGAACCATCGCCGGCCACCGAACAAACGATTTACCTATTCACTGCAACGAAAACAACAACAACGACCTGAGACCAACGTAACTACTACGATCATCAGAAGAAGCAAAGCCGAGAGGATTGAGAAGAGGCTAAGACAATCGCTTGAGAGTGTAAAGAGAAGTATATTCAAAAGTTTGAGTCTGAAATGTAGTTTCTTCCATCTCTCTCCCTCGTTACGGCTTCAGGTGAGGCTAGCAGATTGCTAAACTCAGGGTAGCTCACAAACAACAATGGCTAGGGAAAAATTCCCTCCCTTCACACCCTCTAAAGTGTTTTATTCCATGCTATTTGCAACCAAACCTTTTGTTAATTTGTAACGGCTGCCTTAGTTGCGATCGCGCGTCTTGAATTCGCACACCCCTTGAAGAACAGTTTAGGCTACCTTCATTCATTCCAAAGCTAGTCAACAACCACCAAATTTTAACTTGAGGTGTGAGCGATAAGTCCCAAACCAATTTGGTCTGAGAAAGGGCGAGTGAGGGAGGGAGCGAGGGCGAGCGCAAGAAAGAGCTTGGCGAGGGGTGGCCAAAATGCTGGATAGCTAAGTCGCATCGTTAGCTCTCTTGAAGCGAGACGAATGCACTTCCTCTTTTTAGGACTCGTTCACTTGTGCTACCGAAGCCAGCACCATTATCGCAACCACTCGCCAATCATATCGCACACAAACAGTGTCAAGAGATCACCATTACCTGCTGTGCGAGCCAAGCTCATTTAATGCCATTGGTAAGGGAACTCCACTCACCTCAAGGCTCAGGAGGCTCAAGTCGAGGGCACACAGTGTATTCGCTTATTTATTTTTGTCCTGAGTAAATACTATTCCGCATGTTCTTCCAAGTTCTTTCAATTGTGCCGCCCATTGCTTGGCAGCCTACAAGTTTTAAGACAACCGCTTGGCTGCACTTGAATCTGTTTTGGCTTCTCTCGCTGCCAAAGGTAGACCAACGCCTTGAGCATTCAAACCAACTGCATCCCGAATAAACATCATCACCAAATTCAAAAGTTGCGGCTCAAACAAACGTGCATTCCCGCTCTGGGATTTTCATGTCTCCGGTCTCTCAGATCGGCTGAAGGGGTAGAAACGGAGAGAGAAAGAGAGCTAGGGAGGGGTAGATCTTGGACTGCGAGATTGGGTCTATGCTGGGTCACAGTGATTAACCCGCCAGAATTGGCGATGGCATGATTCCAAACGAACACTGAGAGCGAGACTTGATTGGCCGCTGCAGATGTGCGAACGGAAAGAAGAGAAAACCGTCCGACCTACTGAACTGAGTTGCTCAACTATCCTGTTGAGCCACAATTTGGTATAGAATAGAACAAAATAATAGAAATAATATCTGGCCCTATCAATACCTATTTAGATGATCATTTGGTCGAAAATGGCACTCATCGAATGCCCAGAATAACTACTCTAAATTTATTAGGCGGGCAAATGTATGGTTAGGCATCACAGAAACCACTCCTTAGGCAATGTAATTGAAGATTTTTTCTTGTTGCGCAATACAACCAGTTGACCGTCCTCATAGGCGACGTACAGTAGTTGGTTGTTGCGGGAATATAACAAACTACTAATCGGCGAATCTAAACCTGACACATGGAACTCTTTGACGCGGCTTAGGTCCCACGAACTGTACAAACGAATCAGACCATCAGCAAGGCCAACCACGATCACATTGACCGACAAACCCTCGGGCGAATTGGAATAACATACGGCCGTAACTCTTGTGTGACAGTTCACAAAACCTACGAGCGACCCATTAATAGTGTGGACGTAGATTACACTCGATAAGTTACTATCACTGTCTGAGCTTGACGATACAGTTGATACATCACTTCGACTTGAACTGTTCTCAGCCTCGTCACCATCGGCAGCTAGCGCAAGACGATTGTTTATGTCCTTGACGGAAACGATATCGCCTAGTGTATCGCTTATACTGAGTAAATTTACTCCACTAGCGCAAATGCTGCACTGCCTTGCACCTTTCAAACTGAGGGGATCGTGATCTTCCGAATCACTGAACTCGGACATGGGTGAAGATGGGTGCTGATCACAGTTGCACAGATAATCCAAAAGTCTGGTGCTATTTATGTACATGTGCCAGGTGCAGTTGGAATTATTATCCAGATCGAACTTGAATCTTTGACCATTCTTTTCGGATAAACTCTTCGAACGCAACGATTTGATTTTGTAGTCTATCGTTCTTACGTAAGTGAGACTGTTGAGATCCCATATAACACTTGTGCCATCATCACTACCCGTAACTACAATTCCAAAGCTTACATTGATGCGCATGCAATTGATGCTTTTGCTGTGACAATATAACCACCTGGAGGTCTTGTTTATGGATCTCACGCTCTGTAAAGTCTTGCCTGCCAGTGAGACTGCTGTGTAGGGTTCACCACTTGGCGAGTTACCGGCCACCTTGCCTGGGCCTAGGGGAGCCATATCAGGTTGAGAGATTGAGTTCGTTGTCGTATGCAGGAAGTGTACAGCTGAGGGGGCCGCTGAGCTGGATGATAACGCAACAGCAGATGCGTTAGGCTGTATGTATTGCGCGATTGGTGTTGTTTCGTGCGAAGTCGATATTATGTGGGCGCAAATCGAGCCAGATTTGTAGCCGACCAGGAGGAGATTGAGCTCAGGCACGGATGTGCAGGTGGACATCGAATCAACGATGGAATCGGCTTGTACTAGCGGAACATTGGGCTTGTTGCTGTTCAAGGCTGGATGTCTCATCCTTATGGTGCCATCTAAATAGGCCCAACTAACTAGCGAGAGCGAATCTGGCGAGAATTTGGCCCTCGATGGTGTTAATGATGCTAGAGTTGAGGTACTTGAGCCAGCAGAATCGAATTGACTTGATGAGAAGCTTGCCGGCTCTACATAGTTGAACTGCTGGCGGCTTATAATCATATTTGAGAATAGATTCATGCGTGCAATGCTACTCAGACCAGCTCGACGCGAGTATCTTGCTGGTGACAAGGAAAACTGGTAACTGTTTCCTGACTTCCTGTCAGCTCGATAGTCAAGTATTAAACTAGTGAAACTCCTTAGCACCGCTATTTCGCCATTTGGGAGTAAACAGAGGTTAAATTTTCCTGGAGTCTGTCTGGATACCGTGTCGCGAACATTTTTCCGACTTCTTGGCGACACAGGATCAGTCGAGGGTATGCGTTTGTGCTTAACGGCAGTTATGTCGTTTTCGTCTGGTGAACCTACGTAACTGCCCCACCTCAAACCCTTAACTTGGATTAGAGGCTCTCGTTTGCTGGATGAGAATTCATCGTTCATTTGGTTTTGGACAACATTAGTTTGCAAATTGAACGTATTGAACGATCGCTGCCTCAACGGCTGGGCGAATAACTGTCTTGGCATTTGACCATAAGTTTTGATCATAGTTTCCAGTGCCAATCGCTCAATATTGGCATTCTGTCGTTTGTGGTGACGTTTAGAGGTTTTCTTTGTTGAACTTGTATCACTTATGTTGAATCCGGTATTTGTATCAGCAGTTGATATGTAGTCCGAGCTATAGGTTGACGATTTTGCTGAGATGGTCGCCACTGTGGAGCCAACTGGAGTCGAAGGACTTGACGTTGGTTGACTATTCAAATCTATAACGCCATAGTATGTTGCAGGATGAAAGACGTTCAAAGCCTCTATGGCTGCCTTTCCCGTTTGTTTGAATCCAAAAATGAGATCAATCCAGTGATGCAAATTCTCAGAAACATACGCCGATTCGAGTGCCTGTCGATGAATCAGTGTGAACAATCTTGGATTAGATTGAGGGCACCAAGGCGGCAATTTAACATCGTCAACAAGCTCATTGTTTTGTTTGCGGCCAAGTTCGAACTGTTCTAAATTTAGAAACATCTCTGGGAGGAAGAAGAACTCTGGAATCAGTTCTTTGAAATCTGTATTTGAGTCTCGAGTGATCAATTGCCAAGTGTTAGCCATCGAGTGGAAGGTTCGATCTGGTTGATCAAAGTTATTATCTTGGTATTGGATAAGCATTTGGGTGAATGGTGGAAGTCGCACCAAAAAATGCAAAACTGTGGCACTGTTGCTATAATGATTGCCGTAATGGTACGGCCTTGTCACACCAAGAAAACCAGTTGATAGATTTGTGGCCAACGAATCGCTATAATTGTTTACAAAGGTGGATTCTTTTTCTGGATTCTGAACTGCCATAGGTTTGTTGAGCTTTCTATAATTTGACGGTGAATTTAGATCCAGTGTTTTTGTCTCATAGTTGGAGAGAACAAACGGAAATATAGGGTATTGCATGAGATCGTTGAAAGAGCGGCCAGCTAGCTTGTTTAAGCAGGTCAAGAAGTCGAAGTTTGTCAACTTTCCATCTCGCCAGTGTTGAGTCAACTTATTGAGGCTGGTATTCAGGTTAAACCTATGCAGGTTGATCATCTTGTGTTGCTCTCGCATGAGAGCTTGTTTAAAATCTTCCCTATCGCGATTGTTCTTGAAACTTATCAAATAAGTCATGTTGTTGGTCAAAAATATCTCAAGACCGACATCTTGTAACTGGTACCTACGGTCCCAAACCTCTACCAATTCATCGAACCAGAGGTCTTCCACGATTGTTGATACGAATGAGCTTTGTCTTCGATTCAAATCCCTACACGAGCTTATTTGATTATTCGAGCGTCCTCCAGTGTCGAATCCATTCAAGTCTTTATTGATCGTGGGATTGTACTCCTTTTGAAATGGATCCACAGTTTTGCAAGTGTTTAAATGCTGCTGATAACTATCACGTCGCTCTCCAATAAAATGGATGCACCAACTAGCAATTGAAACTTCACCTTCGCATACTTCGTTTGGACGGATTATACTACAATCGCAGTTGAAATGAATCTTGTCGGTGGTAAACATTCTAATGCGAAGCTCGTTGGAATCCATGGATTGCTCGTGATTGATAACGAGCGAACAAAGTGGATGAGGACTGTAGATGTTGTACCAATCATCAGTCACTACTTCCTTGTCGGTTGGATTATCAGGTCGATCTTCACTTGTGGCTGACGAAGTTATGCTTGACCTCTTAGCTTCGTAATCCATGATTCTGTTGGATTTTTCCTGGGTCTGTGTGCGATTGCGCAGGTATCTAGGTTCAAGCATCAATTTGCATGGCCTAAGACGACGACGAATCCTCGACGGCCCCTCGACTGGATTGAGCTCCCATGATTTAGGATAGTGGCTTTCCATGCACCAGATTGCGCGTTCATGTGTTTGCCCGATAATTAAAGACAACCACTGTTGCCTGATGTGGTAGTTATAGACCTTGTTTTGCTTGAGATCTTCAAGGTAAGACTTACGCTGCTCATGTTTGTTATTGACAACATCCCTCGTGATGTCCATCGCCTCGTCAAGAACCCTATTGAAATCCTCGTTTGAGCCGTCATTCACTCTCTGAATGTCAGGTCTCAAAGAGGCCAGTCTTAGGTGCGAATCTTCCCGCAGCTGCGCTAGATCAGCAAGCCAAACATTTCGATATTTGCCCCCGATTTGTTTCACTGAATCAGAAATCTTCGCCTTCTTCTTTCCCGAATATCCGTTCACTTCACGGTTATTTGAAAGTCCAATCTCCTCTTCGATACTTAAAGCCAGTAGTCTCAACTTGGTTTCTGTATCATCGTTGAGGAGGTCATCATCTTGGTCGCTATTGCTACCTTCCGAGTTGATCTGTGAACCTGTGTAGTCAATGAGATCTCCAACAAACGCCCCGAGCACTCGATAGTTAGTTTTACTTGAATCGATCTCGAGCAGATTGAGTAGTTGATCAACGCTGAAGATTTGTAACAGCGCGAATGCATAGTACTTTCTCTCATCCAAATTCATCGAGTCACAAGGTGATAACAGGTATAGAATTAAACGAGAAAAGTTTGACCTGATTGTTGGTTCGAGTTTTCGGAGCATTAAACACCAATAAGATCTTTGTTTTGTCTCCTTAGATCTTGTTGTAGCTAATAATTCATACTCATTTAAATACCTAGACAAAAATTTGATGCACTTCATAATGAACTTTCTCTCGAGGGGACTCGGTATCACGTCAACCTCTCTTGTTGCGATCATGTTGACCATCAGCTCAATAGTTGATCGAAATCGTTCGAGAACTCTGGTCTCAGTGATATGCTTTGCATCCGAACTTGAGCTGCTCGCATTCTTTGAATATGAATCGTCTATATCGAGAAGATTTTCTTCAGTAATCAACGAGTTTACGTTGATCTTCTCTCGCCCTTTTTGACCGTTAAGGTTAGACGAATAACTTCCACTGTTAGAGGAGCTACAAGAATCTAAGTATTTGTCCAAGTCCATCTCTTCCTGCATTCCGTCTGAGATCAAATTGGATTCAGGCAATGTATTGGAGAAGGTATTCAGATCATTACTCTTGAGTAAACTTCTTAGATAGTATTCCATCCTTCCGCCATATTTTTTTAGCCTAGCAGATCTTTCATAGTGTTCGCAGTATTTGATCGCCATGGTCAAGACTTTGACCTTTCTATCCCGGAAAATGTGCTTGTAATGTGATGGGACATAAGTGTTCATGAGATCGAAATAAGTTAGCAGCTCTTCGATCGAGATTATGGTTTCGCTTGTGCTCTGATTCTGCATATAATACTTGACGACCAAAATGAGAGTCTTGTCGAGCTCGTTCAAGATGTCTCCATACTCTTTGTTCGAATTTCCATCGACAGATTGGTTGGCTTGGCTTTCATAGTTCGCTACCGAGGAGGCCTCATGCTCGACTTGTCTAAAGTACAATTTCATCATACAATCAATCAGGTTACCTTTGATCAATACCGACAATATGTCATTCTCTTCTAATTGCATAAGCTTCTCAATGTAGGCATGAATAAACTTTAGCACAGATTGGATCTCTTTAGGCACCTGAAGTTGAGTCATCAAGTGCATCAGCAAAATTAGCGTGTTCAATTGTAGATTGTTGTTGATGGTCTCAATATCGAATATTGAACAAACTGATTCCAACGTCTCGAAGTTATCGATACCTACAATCAGCCCATAGCAAAGTTGGATCATCTTGATTGTCGTCGGGTAGTTGAGTAGTTGACGAGCCATAAGTTTGATGGGCATGCAAAGTTTGAAACTTGAGTTTTTGTAGTCGTATTCGTACTTGTTCAAAACCGGCCTCAAGTTCAGGGAGTAACAAGCTCTTATGCAGTAAAAGAACAGTCTCAACACTTTCTCTCTAACAAGAAAAGAATTGTTGTTCGCGAGCACAATCAGTTTGCGAGCGTCTATGACTGACCTCTGTAGAGCTTCAGATAATATTTTCATGGAGTCCGTTAAGCTCACTTTAACTATCGAGGCTAGCATGTCGGAAACGGTAGCTATGGCATAATTTCGAGTGCTGCACTTCTCAGGGAACTCGTCAGGGTTGGTTCCCTGAGTTCTCTGATCAAGTATGTTTGGCATTATTTCGTCGGACCATCTAAAATCTTTGTTCTTGGTTGGTGGTACGTTGTACTGATTAATGAACTTAGCTAGATTTTCTGAACACTCTTCCGATATCTTACGCTCGCTCGGGCAAAAACTGGCGCCGCTACAGCTGCCAATATTGTCAATGATAGATGTGCTATCAAATCTTAAATCTTCTATGCTACTTTGATAACTAGATTCGCTTGGGGGAGTGCGAAGCCGACTTGTTTGATCATTGTGCACATCAAATTTATGATTCTTGGACTGAATAACATGTAGAAACGAGCTTCTGTCCGACATGGCTTCAGCATACGCCTTTGGGTCTGGATGCAGGAATAGGAGGAACTCCATTATGTCCAACATAACGTCCAAACTTGGGGGATGCTTGATTAATAATGAGATCAGTTTTACAATCAGCTCGACCAAGTCATGATTGATTTTAGGGGCAAACTCGTCTAACGGAACTAAGCTCTCCCTCAGAATACTCAAGAGCAGTTCAAGACCCCCAGCATCTGCGATCATCTTGTAATTATGGTTTATAAAGTGGCTTTCGAGTTCACGCTCTTCCGGTGGTAATCGGCGCGCCGAATCAGCAGGCTGCAGTAGTTTTATGAGCTTGCGGTATAGGAGTCGTGCTACTTTGATATCCTTGTGCCAAGCGCGCCAACAGCTCATAAGATGGTATACCAATCTGGGTGACTTTAGGAGGCTGTATTCTCCTCTTCTGACGAGACAGAAGTCTAGATAGTGATCTAACATTGGCTTTGATATTAGGCAACTAGGATGCACTAATGTGAATTCAACGAGCTTCAAGCCGTTCAGTTCGTCCAAAAATTTACTCAAATGATACTTATTCGTCTGGCTCATTTTCAGGAGTATAGAAAAGGCTAAAGCGTGTATTTCTGGTGCCTCATGGGCTTTCCTAATCAAGTCTGCGAAGCAGATCAAAATGCTCTCAACACCACCTGCCTCTACCAGTGCTGTTCCAAAGCCCTGATTATTGTTGAACTTCAACGCCCGCGAGAAATTTAGGATTCTAGCCTGTATAAATCTTTCTGCACTGTTACTGTATTCATGATCGACAGGAAGCGGGTTCATCAGTGACGATGCGATCATGCTAGATGAGTAATCTAGAAAACAGTTAGGCTGGTGACTAGTGTAAGCTAAGACTATATTCTGGGTTATCCAATCTAAAGTTCGTTCCTCATCGACAGAGCTATATAGGTCCAGTAGCTCAGGATTCAGCAGGTTTTTCACAGATCTCTGGACAAGATCCGGTAAGGTAAGCGTCGCAGGTTGTCTAAAATTAGTAAAATTTGATGCATCTGGACCTTTTCCAAGCAGGTAAACTATAATATCTTTTGTTGGCAGGTTCTTGTAAATGTTGATCTGTGAAAGCTTCCAAACATAACCAAACGTTGAACGCTCGCAACCGACAAGGCAGGCAAAGTTTGCCAAAGGGCTTTTCGGACAACCATAAACCAATTTCTCTTTCTCCTTATGGATACCATTGACTACCAGTTTTAAATTCATAACTTTCTCTGAGTTCTGTACCTTGTTCATCTCTTCGAAATTGAATGCCATATGGAACCAGCTCCCGTTCGCCTCGAGATGGCTAGGAAAAGTCACCTGGTCGAGTAGGTTGGTTTGACCCTCCCGTGCTACACGACAAGCCCTGGCACAAAAAGTCATGCATTTTATATTGAGCCAAATCTCAATGGTTAGGGTGTCTAGAGCAAAAGAGATAAGGTGAATCAATAGCTCTTGTGAATTATCTCGAGCGCGTCGACCTAAAAACTCTTTGGGAGGCTTTTGGTCAGTCTTGAGCTCGTTCGCTGAGCTAGACTTAACAACATTGGAACGAATCTGATTGACTCCAGAATGAGAGAACCTGAAACCGTTGGCGCTACGATTGGTAGTTAGTTCCAGCTCGCTCTTACGCTTTCTTGCCATTATTTCATCTTGCTCATCATCTTCCATGTCATGTGTTAGGCGCCTCTTCGTTTTCAATGACGATCTTCTCAATGAGGAATGTTTAGTGTTTGATTTTTCTTTGAATCTTCTCGACAGACGTCTTCTTGATGTCAATCGAAGCCAGTAACCGTTTGCAGCTCTCCAATCCAGCTTTAAACCCGCTAAATCTTCAGTCACCTTTTTTGACTTGGATCCTTCAATAACTAGGAGGTCACCGCAGATGCTTATCCACATGGAGCAACAAAATTTAATTTCGCCGCCCCGAATCAAGGGGGAGATATTGGATATTGGTGCTATGAGAGAGCATTCCAGCCAGCTTGGTGTTATTCGGTGTGTCATAGGCAACTTGACCGCTTGGTTGTTCTCCTCTACACCACTGAGAAGCTCGCTTTCAACTTTCTTCAAGCTGAGTTTGCTGTTTTCTATGCATCTGGACCGTTTTCGTTTGAATTCAATGACCTTGCTCCGTAGCCTCCAATGCCATGAATTTGATATGTAAGAATCGGATTCGAGCTCTTCAGCAGTTTTAGAGGCAGTTGGGAAGTTGATACTCTTCAAGGGTTGAATATTTTTGAAAATCCTATAATGGTGATTCAGCACACGCTCAAGGTTTGTTAATAAGACTTTTGATTCAGCGTTATCGTTTTTGATAATGCTGAATAATTGCTTCAAATTGTGACCTGTGATTTTGTAATCAGCTAACGTGAATGAGAACCTCAACAAGGGCTCCAGAAATAAGCTTTGCTTTTCGGGTTTCTCTTGGAGGAGGAAAGTGATGTTGCTCAACAACGTTGTCAGCAAATTGGTTCGTGATAGTATTCTACAGTTGATTCTCTCGTTCAGGCAAATCCTATTGAGTCGTTTCACCAAAACAACTGTTGATTCGAGAAGGTCAACAAACGAGTTACTGAAGGATCTCCTACCAAGATATGCTGCACTTTCCTGAGGGTTACTCTGATGAAGATCGAGTTCAGCAGTCCTTATGAGACTTGCCCTTAAACTTTGGAATACAAACTCGACTAAAAGTTCACATAGCTTTGGATGCCTAAAAACTTGAGAGGAAGATCTGGCTGACTTCAAACCTCGATGGTAGTCTGGAAGTACCTCTGGATGACAATCGTCGAAGGTTACATGGCAAGGAAAGATGAAAGTTTCGTCCAAGCCTTCATCATCTGCATCATATGATGTTTGATCGGGAGCTAGAAACTCCAATCCGCCTGTGTGATTCTCATGCTGTGTGTCGCAACAGTTTGGATTCAAGCATCCGGCCGGGTTTACGGCGACTAGAGTTAGATCCAGAACAGCTTGTATTGATTTTATGTCTAGTCTACTGCTATTTTCGAAACATTTATTCATAAACTTGACAAACGTTTCCTCTGAAGCGCTGCTCTTGATAAGAGCATGAAACTTCTCCCGTAATTCATTTGTAGCTGCATAGGTATCGTCCATGGTGACAAGCCAGGGTAGGTCGTTGAGCTTAATATAATCTCAAGTTGGGGCGCAGAATGATCGAAATTGGTTGATTGAACCAAGACCCCCTATTACTAGAGATAGAGATTGAGTGTTTGTGAGCTATAATAGATTTAGTGGGTGATTTACAAGTTGTTTTATCTGAACTGTTGCGATGATCGCATGTGTAAAGTCGCTTTGCTATACTCCAATCGATAAAAATAACTTATAGAGAGCAATCCAATCTTTAGATTAGTTGAATAAGACAATACACAGCCTGTAAGAATGTTTAGCTTAGGCCAAACACCATTGTTGCTATCGACAAGTGAAGGGACGAGTGGATTAGGTGCTGCTTGAGGGCGCTATGTGCTTCGCTTTTGCCTTGCGGGCTGACTAATAACTTTTCGCAGACAATGAGAACTACACTGCTCTCCTAATTCAACTAGAGCTGCTACACTCGAAGATGCCAGCCTCACAGAGAGATGCTCGGAGATAGCGGTTGTTGATTACGTATGGGTTTGAGCCAAGAGTTTTCCTCTGTTATCTTGAACTAATCAGCAACTAGATTGGAATATCTATACCACTTTTATACATCTGTTTTAGGTCAAGCACCAACTATGGAGGCGATTATCTGCTTGGGTCTCGATTTGTACCCAAACATTAGAATGAGAGCCAAATAAAATTTTGCCTCCGAGAAATCTAATAGCGATAGATTAAGATGGAGAGGGAGAGAACGAAGGACGACGAACTGGAGACGGGATCTGCATTAACGAAAACAACGAATTCTTCCCCCTCTCCAAGTCGTCCATCGAGAGCTCAAATTTGACGCATTACTCTGAACCGCGAGTCAGAAATGCAGGCCTAAAACTAATTTCATGCGGTCGCGTTCGGGGGACGTAACAAGCGCCACTAGCAAGGCCGAACGCCGCCATTCGGCACGTCCATGTTATCATGTTGTGTGAGTAGGCCCATACTCGTTGTGGTGGCGAGAGGGGCTCGTTCCAGCGTCCATAGCAAAAGCAATCTACATGGAGCCAGCTCGAGGGGGTCAGGATAAGCACCATTGATTCAGCCCTGTTCAGAAATCAGTTTCATTGATCAAGCTCAAATGCATGCTCGATGTTTTGCTCAAATTCTACACTAGTCCGTCATAGCAAATGTCAGGTAGCCTAACTGGCGATATTTTAATGAGAGCCGCTAACTATGAGTCATTCCTCCTCACCACCAAGTTTCATACACAATGGGCAGTTTGTTTACCATGGCGCGATAGGCGATCAGTTGACCTATGAGCAACTAATCGGGACTAGACAATGAGACGCCGCGGTTGCCAAGTGTTCTGGCACAATTTAAAGTTTTATTCAAGATTAGAGAGCATCTAGTTTGAAGCCAAGATAGTGTCACTCAAATTGTCACGATCAAGCTGAATGAATGCGCGATCACTCATTCAAGAGGATGCTATAAGGTCCTGAAAAATACCAAGACTAAGCAGGACCATGCTTCTTCCCAGCCTTCAAATTCAAAATTCATCTAGAATGGAGAGCGAGGCCTAAGCCACCTGCTTTTGACCAATGTGGCGAGTCGAGTGGCGCCTGAAATCATTTGAATCGACGGCTGTCTCCTCGAACTGTTGTTTTGGCGAGCCTTTTTCAGCTCGAGACTTCTCCTCCCTCTGCTGCTCCAATTGCTGGGGAACAAGTCTCTCCTGTTGAATTGGAGGTGCCTCCTCGCGTTGTTGCTGTTCAAACTGAGTTGGATGCTGAACTGGTGGTGCAGGTGCAGCAACAGCAACGGGTGCCACTGGAGCTGGTACTGGTTGTGGAGCTAGCGGCTGAGGTGGTGGCGGCGGCGGTACAAATTCCTCGTTGACCACCTGATATGAGCTTCCCAGTGTAAATTTAGACTTGGCAGAGGCAGCAAACTTGTCGAAATGACTCTTCAATTTCATCAGCTTACTGTGACCCTTTGCCATGATAGGCTCCATAGCCTGATGCGATTGCAAATCTTCATTTTCAGGCCTGATTTCTGTTTCCTCTGGCACACCTTTCACTTGGTGCTCAACGATTGGCTCAGCTCCCTTGATTGGCGCATTTTGATAAATGGGTCTCTGCTCCTCGAAACTTGGCTGGCTCGGGGGCAAGTATTGTCGATCATACCGGATGGGCTCGTACGGAACAGAGTGCTGGACGGGTCTTAGAATGACGTATGCTATAGTTTGTGGCGGGAAGTACGGTTGTTGTGGTGGCCTGATGGCAACCGGTTGGCCACTGCTGATTGCAAACTCTGGTTCCCTGGGCGGCAGCTGTTGATACCTTTGGTAGGTAGGAAACGCTGGAGGTGGTGGTGGTGGTGATAATGGTGGCCGGGTCTCGAGTTGTTCGACCTGTTGCTGTTCACCTACTAGACCAAATTTGGTGTTCTCGACCCGACCTAGAATGGCGAGCATCACTAATCCGATAACCAGAATCATGTTTTCCGATGAAAAGTTTGACAATCACGTGAATGTATCCCTCACAAGATGAGAAATTTTCATATAACTTCTTTCTTCTCTGAGCGTCGAGATTCGAATGAAGTCAGAAGAATTTTTGTGAACTCCCTTCCTCTTGATTCGATGATTTCAAAGCTCATCTATCAGAGTTGCTAGCCTTCGCATACAAGCAGATGCTGACCACCGAAGTCAACCGGTTGACCTCGGACTTATTTTATTGACCATGAGCGCTTGCGTTGAGACTTTTCGAGGTTTCTCCATCTATTTTTAACTGGAATCAAGGCCTTCAGCATAATCAACATGCAAGAGATCACTTTCGGCGTCCCCAAGGTTCTGAACGAGGTCCTCGATGGAAAGTGATCCTACCCGCGGAAATCCTAATCACGGCGCGAGATTCGTGCTGCGTGCAGGAGGTGGGTCAAAATCGCATCAAAAAAATTTATTCAATTTCTATTCTGGCTTATTAGCAATACTTTGTATTACCTCCCCGAATAAGACCTTGTCATTTTAATTTTACTTCATTTCTCAGAGCCGTATCGAATCTTGGCGGCATGGATGATGAAGCTATTAAATCCAAGGTCAAGAAGGCGATCAACCAAGGTAGCACGGGACAATTGCGAGAATCGATCCAGCAAAATTTGAACAAATTGCGCAAAGTTTATGCTGACCAGCTCAATTCGGCCAGGATCTCCATACAGGAAATGGAGAAGGCTATTGGTGAGCTAGAAGAGGTCAGGGAGAGTCTCAATAGTATTGAAAAAGCAACAAGAGACGCATCAATGCTTGCCTCAAAATTGAAACCAATGCGCGAGGAAAGCTCTAGGCATAGTCAGTTATCAACAACCAAGGAGAATTTCAAACATATCTTCGATGTGCCACTCAATGTTAGCACAACAAGGCAGTATATCAACGAAGGTAAACTACTACTAGCTCATCGCCACCTTTACGAACTCGAGAGTTCACGTTACGCTCTCCTCTACGAATTGCACAGAAATCCAAGTAGCAATCCAAACGATAAGATAACTTTGAAGCAATATTTTTCTGATGTTGACAAACTTAGTGAAGAGCTCGGTCGACAGATATGGCTTATTGTTAGGAGAACATTAAATTGCGTCAGAAGAGACCCCCAAACTATAGTGAGTGCCTTGCGTATCATCGAACGTGAAGAGAGAGCTGATGAACAGACAATGAAACGAAACGAGTCGACAGGTTTCATGCCTCCGGGTAGGCCGAAACAATGGCGGAAGAGAGTTTTCGATATCTTGGAGGAGGCAGTCGCCGAGAGAATTTCAGGCAACCAATTCGAGGATAGGACCGAGAACAAGCACTGGTTGGTTAGACATCTAGAAGTCACACGTATCATGATGGTGGAGGATCTTAGAGTTGTTAATGTGGCATGCGTCCAATGCTTCCCACCTCACTATAATATAGCGCACGAGATGCTGGTCCTGTACCACAAATGCCTTAGATCTCATCTTTTGGATCTGTCTCACCATCTGGACGGAAACGAGTATGTCCATTTGCTGAACTGGGTGCAAGCCTACACAGGTAAAGATCTCTTGGGTCATCCTGACCTGGATATCGATATCAAGAAAGAGGGTCTTGACCCGTTGCTGCCTGAGGCAAATAAACAGGAACTCACAGATAAATATTTCGCCACGATTGAGAAAAATTATAGAGAATGGATGAGCAATACAATTAATCGTGAGGAAAGAGATTGGTCCAGCTCTGAGCTACCTGAGATGGATAACGACGGACATTATCACACTACTACACCTGTTTTCATATTCCAGATGATTGATCAGCACTTGAAGGTAGCTGAAACTGTTAATCGAAGTCTTGAAGACCGCATACTAGCTCTAAGTATGGACCAACTAACAATATTCGCACAACAGTACAAGGAGACAATCGAGAAATATTGCAAGATACATTTCAGTGACCGAGGTCGGTACAAATTCTTCACGCCTTACATGGTTGCCATAACGAATAACTGTTCACGGATTGAGCAACTCTTTCTCGACATGGAAAAAAGCCGGCCGACGGCAGTGAACGCTTTCAAAGCCCTGAGGGATGAGGCATTAGATAAGTTATTAGAAGAGCTGTTCTTAGATGTCGGCAAAGAGATTGGCCAGATAGGCTCTCAAGAGTGGATGGATGGTAAGGTTAGCTGTATAGAAAATATTTGTCTCACATTGGACGATTATTTTGAGGACTACAAGCACTTGAGAAAGGATAACAGAAGGATTCTCTTCCGCAAACTCGCTTATCGTATGGCTAGAGACTACACACGAGCCATTCTAATGAAAAAGATCAATTTAAGCAATCAGAGGCAGCGCCAGCTTTTTTCGGAAAAATTCTTTCGCGAGGGTGAGCGTTTGGAGGCTAAAATCGGTGCAGATCAAACTAGTTCGAATGATTCGCCATTCAAGCCACTAAGGGCGATGAAAGAGTTTCTTCAGTTGAGGGATCCAGATTTATTAGCCCTTGAAGTTCAGAATTTGAAACGTTGCTATCCCGATATGAACGAGGGTCATTTAGCTGCCTTGCTATCAATGACGGACATCATTCCTCGTAGAGATTGCTTGAAGGAGGCGAAACGTATGCTTGAGGCGGTAGCATCGCCGGGCGATCAAGAAGGCAAGACCATTTTTTCAGAGATACAATTGCCTTCATGAGTGACCAGTGATACACGTTTCAATGTTGTGATATGAACCTAACTCGCCACAAAGCGATCGGATTGTTAACTTCCTCCTGACCTTCTACCCAACGATTTGTTGCCTTTTGTAGCTCATTGAATTCGATGAAAAGAAGGGGTAGTTTGGAGAGCGAGAGGGAAGCACAAGCGATTGTTGTGTTGAAAGCTCATCCTATTGGGATCAATATCAATGAACTGTACAGTTGCTAACAATCGCCGCGAGAGCAGTTTAAACTTGAATTGTCCGTTGCCATTGAATTGAAATTACGTAACGATTAAAGCGAAACATTTACTTGTCTCTCGACAGATACCAGTGGAAGTGGTCGATTCTACCCGAACCACTCTTGCATTTAAATTGCGGTGTAATCGTGGGATTGCGTGTCTCTGATGAATGCTCGTCACTTAAATTGAAGAGAAGACAAGGATGTAGAATTATCGCACAACTATTCACGCTTCGAGTTCAAGCAATTGTGATTTAATTTATGAGAGCAATAGATAAAGGCCGTTGATTTTGATTCAGAGCCAGTTGAATGGTTATAGAGACGGGGTGGTGGATGAGCATGGATACATTGGCATTTACAAACTACATCTACGATTGGTCATTGAATTTCCCGAGCATCAAGGTAACGAATGTCTCTGAATTGATTCAAGGCATACTAAAAAGAGGATAGATTTCCAGGAAAGGGAAATGTAAATTTCCACTTTCAATGGTGCTACCCCGTCTCTCTAAAAGCCCATAAAGATTGTAGTTGTTACTCTTAATTGTTGCTCCATCAAACATCCTTGACGTCCAGTTCCAGTGTTTGATACAAGCGTCCACTCGAAAGAGTAGGAGTGAGTTAATTAATTGGTCCATCGAATGAGCAGGTAAAGCTCATTTGAATCAGACTGAGCGATTAGAGGAAGGACGCATGAGAATCATTGCAGGCTGTTCAGCATACATAGCAGGCAAATGCTGGTGCACTTTCATTGAGTGTTCCAGTTGAAGCGAAGGAATGAGATGACGAGGTTCGGGCTTGTTCAGCACAGTGGATCTCAAATACATGCTTTGGACAGTCAATCATCTCAGGCCGCATAAATCACGACTAAAATATCATGAGCACGACCAAAAGTTGCAGAACCTGAGGCTTGAATTATCAGATTTATTACTAACCCGAATCCTCCCACATGGAATGTTTCATGTCGGCTTCGTCAGCGGGTAACAGAATTGATAAGTGAAAGTGTAAGAGACGGAGAGGTGAAAGAATCCAATAATCTAGTTGTACTAAGTAGAACGGACTCCAGACCAGTGCACCGCAACAATAACTAAACAGCTCGCTCGACCTAATAAACGATAGCAAGCGATGCTCGAGCCCGAGCTTGGGCTAAACTCAAACCTGGGTGCACGAATTTCTGTTATTCTCGCCTCGCTCATTAGGTGAACCAGCAACAGGTACAACAATAGCTCATGAGCATGCTGAATAGTAAACTCATTTAGAATGTCTACTCGCTCGGTCGATCTGAATCTGGCGATAAAGGTATGGGAGAGGAAGAGCGAGCGTGGATTCCCTCCAGCACTCTATCTATAAGTTATGGACAGTGTTTGCTTGCTTAGAACACAGTCGAGAACTAAACCAGCGAGCAGGTTCGCAGAGTCCGCCACTTCGAATTCCGGGCAACGAATCGATTCCAACCTGTACCACCCCAAGCCATCGGTTGAGTTCTACTCGCAACAACCGGAAATTCCAGACCTTTTCAATCAACAGAGAGATTACGAAGTTAGCAAAAACCAGTCTAGGGCCCAAAATAAGAGCGTTTTATCGTTGGATCATGAATGAAACATTAACAGACCTACAAAGATTGCTGCCCGAAACAATAGGCATGTTTAATGCATTAATACTAAGGCGATTTCACGAACAAAAAGTACAGAGGGCGCGAGAGTTTGGCTCCTCATCTAATGAATGTTTTGCCACGTCAATCCCTGTTATAATTCGCCCCACAATATACTGCTAGTAAAGGACCACGTCCAACCAGTGGTATCTTACGGAATCTATGAGCCAGATGAAATCTACTTATGCCACTCGTTTTTGATACCGTGCAGGCAAATCTTGCACTAGTTTGTATTGTAACTTTGAATGATGCCAGAAACTAGAGCAAATACCAGCGGCAGTCCCGCTGAATACCTGAGCTAGACTTATGGTATCTTATAATTTTGAAAAACTTGACTCAAACCGTCATTAATGGACGAAGAATGCTTGCACCTGACCGATGTTTGCAGTTTGCAATTCAGCTAGTAGCATCATCCGCTCTAGGTGGTGTGTGAGCGCCTGAAATGTTGCATAAATCCTTGACGGGATACAGCGTCTGCATGTCACTTAATGCGACCTTGCATTATCGGTATGTGGGCTTGGCTTTAAATGAAGAAACTTTTCCTGCAGCATTTGACCCACAAAAGAATTTAGAGCGAGGACTTTAGCGAGTTATCCGATGATAGTGAAAGTCCAGGGTAGATTAGATAGAAAGCGGGCGGCGCGATTCTTGTTCAGCTAGATTGCTAGCAAGAGGGTCAGCGTGTTTAACAAGAAGCGAAAGTAAAAGCAACTGTTGCTTCTGCCTTGTTCCCATCTAATTTACAAGCTTGATTGAGTACGGCCATCGGGCGAGAGGGAGGGAGAAAGAGAGTTCCCCGATTGAACCTTGGAGCGCGAGGATAGGAACACCTTTCCTCTCCTTCCGCTCACTCTCTCCCCTCGTCTTGGCCTCCCTTCACGGGTTCGACCTGCCCTTATGGGAGGTGAATCTTATATTACCAAAACAGTTGGACAGGATTGCTAATTCAACCGCTCAACCTCTGGTTTGCCAGCTCGTTGATCTTTCGCTCTCGATTATAATTCTAGTATCCATTGCCAACCATATCCTCATCCGCCAAGCTGGTACAATGTTCAATACACCAATGGTGTAAGAACAATCACCATAAGATGTCCGCTAATTTTTCAATCAGGTTGCTCACGAGATTTCAAGTGGCCAGCTAACCAGACTGACGCGCTTGCTCTCCCCTCCCTTCCCTTCTATCTCCCTTTCTCTCATTCAAACTCTCAATCCTCCACACGCTCAACTACCATGCTCGCCTGAACTGACGGAATTGCAATGGACCAAACACTCTCAATAGGCCAGCGTTGAGGGTAAGTTTGAATGCAAACAAGTAGATTTCAGGAAGAGCCAAGACCAACCGACGTCCAGCTCCCCCAGCTGGCATATCCATTCGTCCGCTTGCACAGCTCGCAAACTCTGCATTTGTTTGGCTTTGTCTTACCCAAACAACTAGCTGGACATTCCTCCTGTCCATTCTATCCCTCCATAGTCGCATTCAGCTTGTTGCATCAACTATGCAAACAATACACAGGCTCACTGGCAGTCTCGATCGACAATTTCGTTTTCCGCTGCCGTAACGCCAAATGAGTACCCACTCACTACAATCTGCTTCAAGAGATAGGGAGATAGAACGAGCTTGAGAGACAGAGGGAGAGAGCGGGGAGTTGGCGATCGATTGAGAGAAAGGGAAGATAACTGATGCCGCTTTCGCCACTTATGCACTTTAAACAGGGTTCAATCGACCGGCCATCATTCGACTGATCAAAGGTTGTCTGAAATATGACAACTTTATATCACAAATGCTGCTAGAGTTATGCCTCTATCATCAGTAGACTGTCAGGGGGCTGCAAAAATAGCTTAGTTTGGTAAATACAACCTGCGGCTACTGTTGCTTGCAAGCGTAGGGAGTGGAAATTTTGAATTTTGAAACCAATTATAACGGCGCCAGGAATTACCTAATCTCGGACTATCTTTGGCCTACTGGCGTGAGTGGAGCGAGAAAGATGTGAGTGAGCCTGATGATGGAGAGGCTTCGGCTTTAGCGATTGCTTGAAAGGCCCGGCGACAACTGGAGATGTCGTGTATCAAACGCAATCCTCACAGTCTATGCCAAGCTAAGCAAACGTAAAAATATCAAGAGTTCTTATGAATCCCAATCTGGCTCGAAACTTTGACGGGCGAAGTTTAGATTAGCAGCTAGTTGGGTAACCCATGTCCGGCAGTGGAAATGGGCAATACCTAAAGTCTGCATTCTTTCCCTGTATAATTTGAAGTGGCGCCAACGCTGTCCAGCAGCTGACTCCAAACCTCAATGTGATGGAAGAGTGGAGGCGGAACGAGAAGGGGGGGGGGTTGGCAAGAGATAGAGAGAGAGAGAGTTGGATGGTGAAGAACACTGAAGTGGGTGGTCAGCGTTTCGGGAGGTTCACACATTCAGTATCCGCTTAAGTGGGAAGGCCACTCTCCACTTGGCTGCACGCCATTAGCCTGTCATGCAGAGCCTACCAGGCGCGAATCGTTACCCTAAATGACCGATCTCATAGGTGATCCACTGCAGTTGCGTCCTCGGACTCGTTGGCGTATGAGGCTCTCACAGGTAACTAGGGTGCTTGAAGGGACAGTAAGTAGCCGTATGACAAGCGCACTAGTAAGGGAGAAGAGGCCAGTCGACGGACTTAATTTTGTTGGCATCTTTCCTCTTTGTCATCTCAACATTTAGATACCCTGTAAGAGCGTTCTTACATGCGATTCCAGAGCGCATGTAAGACTGCCAGATCAGGGAATTGTTTAACTACTTGCTCCCCGAGAGATGAGTTTCTCCAACGTGTGAATTACAGAAATAAATATCCCCAGTTGTGGTTCTATTATCGACTTTTCTGACTCTAACAGCAGCAATAATCAATGCGCGTCATATAGGTGTCACCTCTTTTGGATTGGTGGTGATATGGGTTCTGAACGCATGTAACTGTTTCGGCGTAAGTTGCTCAGAGTAGCGCATGGATGTGTAGAAATCTTGAAATCTATTCGCTCAGGTTTTTTGAGAAAGTTCCGCCGCGCGGCATCCTCGCGAACAATGCTTTTCAATCAGTTATTCAATCACTCTAAATGCAAACCGTCTGAAAGGTATCGGAAAATCACGATTGTAACCGGCTACCGCTTCCCGTGCTTTTGGTTCACTTTCAACCTTATTGGTGAGCCTCAATTCCCAGGTTGCCCAACTCCATAGATGGTCTGAGCATCCATCCTCGAAAAACATAGAAGTTTGTTGAACGCGGAACCGGGGATGTCTGGGCTCGAGAGGAGTATGACTAGGAGTTAGACACGAAATATATTAACAACAAACGTAACTGTCATTATCAATAGCTCTGGCAGTTACAACAAGACTTGATTGTGTAATACACAAACTGGCCGGTCAGCAAGGTATCAACTGTTCTTAGCTAATCTCGAGCGCCATCACTGCGGCATTCAGACCGCTTCCAGGGATCCACAAATACTAGTGAGCTCGTGAACAGGTGGGCTCAACTTAGTTACACTGCATCAAGCCTTCCGTTGAAATTTCGTAACGGCGTTGCCGACTGAACCAACAAGGCGAACTAGCGATACCACCAAGGCGAAAATTGCTTGCACCGTCCACCTCATGAGTGGGAAGGCTGTCTTTGTAGAGGAAGCAGTAAGAGTAGACAGCCACTTCTATATGCTATGTTGGATAAGTCTATGAACTGTTCGCTGTTCAATTGAGAATGCAAGACGGACTGGACCAAGCGTCTTGCTTGCTGTGCCAAAAGCCCCCACAACTGGGGATGACCAATTCAATCCGTCCGGGCGAAAGTAGAAAGCAAAATTCGCATAGAATAATAATTACCCATCCTTGTTTTTAGTATCCGTGAGTAACACTGTACAGTTGGCAAATTCATCTCGAAGCTGAGGAGGAATAAGAGAAACTAATGTATAGAGAGCTATTAAGGCAAGACCAAGTGCAACGTTGAAAGCTGCGCTTGCTTGCTGGACTGGACCACTCCATAGGCCATCCAAAATGGACGCGAAGATAGTGAGAGGTAGGTAGGGAATGAGGAATTTTTATTCGAATTTGTGCCCTCATATGCATCTTGAACTGTTCATCCTCGATAACTCGTCCCGGCGCAATCCGGACAAGGACTCTAGGAAACAACAGCGGTAATGGACCGCTTCTTTCCAAGATTGCATGAGCCAAACTCATCTACCCTCACTCGTATTTCCAGTGGCTGTCTCGATCGAAAGCGAGTATCTAGTCCGAGGTAAACCGGTGAAGCCACTTTCTCTTTGCTTTCGTCTCGAAGACAGATCAACTTGATGGTAGACACTAGAATCTTGCGCCGACGCCGGCTGTATCTTTGTTTAGAAGGTCTACAGGGTGAACCAATCGTCAATGCAAGTATAACAGTAAGCTCATTGTCCGCCTGCATTGGTGATGGACACAGACTTGGTCCAATACATGTCCAGGTAGTTGATAGGAAACGAGTCAGACTGACCACTGCTAGTGGCGCACACTCGCGACTGCGCAACTGCATCCGCGCACGATCCACCCAAGGCAGACTAACCTTCTCCGAGAGGTTTATCTGCTGGTTCAGCCGGCTAGCTCCTAGTTAAGTCGGTCTAAACGAAGGAGAGCAGCACTAGCGAAGTCTTCCCTTGAGCTCATCTGCTTTACCACGAATGCACGCATAATGTATTGAAAGTTTCACTTACTCTTGACCACCTTAGTAACGAGTCGAACTTATTTGGATACGATGAACTCCTCCTAAGATAAAACATTTAGTTGACCAAATTCAGATCCTGTCGGTTGATTGAAGTGTGAACATAATTCATCTTAAAGCAAACTTCAAGTACAAGCCTCAAGAAGCTTATTTACACTCAAAAAACGATGATTCTCATAGGCTGCATCCTGTTGACTGCGGCGATTAGTTCCGTTGAGCCGTTCCAGTTTAACTACGGCCCATCTCCGGCTTACGGCTTCAACCAACCTTTATTACTCCCTCAACAGCCACCACCATTGACATCCCAGCAGCAATATTACACAAATCAAGATCCCCTCCAGCTCAACAGCAATGCTCAACGATCATACCAACATCTTACACCACCATGGTTCAATTCTGCTCCTCAGCGGCACGGACCCACTGCGCAACTGAACCGACAACTAGCACAAAGTAGCCAAGTGATACAATCACCGTATCAACAACAGCAGCAGCAGCCTCCTTATGGTCAGTCGAAATCACCTGTGGCATCACGTTTGCCGCCACCGATCCCGATCCAGAACAGACCAAAAGCAACTGCAGACGCGGATAAAGATTTTCTATCTTCAATACAGATAATTGACACACAAGGTAGATTGCGTCAGCTCAAAGATTTCGGACTCGGTGGAAACGGCAATCAACCACATGAACCAGAGCTGGAAAGGCAGCTTCGAGGCATTTTTGACCTGATAAATAGAGATCTGGAACATGCGGCATTCTTACCCCTCGATGTCAACAGCGCCAATCAACAAATAGAGGTAATTCAAGCGAATCAAGCACCCCAGATACAGGCACCCCATAGTATTACTCCCTCATCTGATAATATCCATCAGCAGCAGCAATCGTTCGGTTATTCTTTCAAGCAGCCACAGCAGCATCAATTCCAGTACTTAAAGCCGCTTCGAGGTGGCAAGACCAACAGCAATCAAGGGCAGCAAGTGCGGTCCCCAGCTCAGACTATCCGAGGCCCAAAGCAAATTGCTGAAACTATTGAAAAGCAACGACCAATCGAGCATGAATCATCTGAGCAGCAGAAAATTTCAGAGCAAGAGCAAGTAAAAGCTCCAGTTTCGCAAGTGCAATCGGAACAATTGATTGAAAAACCGATACCTGTTCCCGCGAAAGTTTCCGGTCCTCCGAATCATGGACATGAACTCAGAATTGAGCCCGGACGCTATGAGGATCAACGACCCCAGATCAAACAGCAAAAAAACTATCACCCAGAACAGCAACCCATCCAAGCAACGGCACATTTAGAGCAGCAGCATCTCCAGGCTCCTCAATTGGTGGACCAGCAAACGCAGCAGCAAGGATTCGATGACGAGCCAGTCCCAATAAAAAGCGTTGAGCATGAGCTCACCTACCAACCTAAGAACAAACCTCACCAGGCACAAGTTATTTCACTCAATAAAGATCTACAGGGAGCAGGGGAAATATTCACACCACAAAAAGAAATTCATTTGCCAGAACGGACAAATGAAGCCCAGTATGGTGAGCTGCAAAGAGACCATGTTGGGGATCAGACAAAAGCGGCTCAGCATCAAGGTCAACGACAAATCATGACCCAATCTGCTCAACCAAACGTTAAAAGTGAGGGCTGGGTTCCAATTGTGCAAGAGAAAGAATATGATCAACAAAAGCTGATAGAGCCCCAAAGTGGCGAGCAAGAACCACAACGTGAAGACCAAGGTTTCGAAGAACAAAAACAGATCCCAAATCAAGGAGGTTCTCAATTTGAGCAGCAAAAAAATGATCCTGGTCTAGAACATATCAATAACGAGCCTCTAGTAAGCAATCCTGTCATGCCCTCGAACTCACTTCATCCTTCGAGCACAAAAGGACAAGGAAAATTTAACAAATTCAGGAAGTCAATTACAAAAATTGCGTCGTCAGCCAAATCTAAGATTAGCGTTGCTCAGGCTCAACAAACGCAGCAACAAACAAATGCTCCTTTATTACAGCAGGAAAGATACACTCAAAAACAGGAGCAAGTCCAGAATGGTTCCCAAGAATCCGAACAGCAACTCAAGGAAAGGTTACCTAGCCAGCAGAAAGAAGAGATGCCATTTCAACAACAGGATGATGCTCTCGGCCAATTTGCTGGGCAGCAGCGCCAAGATGTATTCCATCAGCAGAAAGAGCTAGGTTCTACAAATTCATTCAAACAGGAAGAAGGGTCAACTAATGCATTTAAGAGTGAGCAAGCCGTCGGAACATCAACAACAACTCCGAAATCTACCCAGCGAGTTGAACAGATGAAAGGTCGGAGAGTTAAGTTGAATCTGGCAAATAGTTTCCGTACACCGATACAGAAAGCACGGGATCAGCAAATCAAGGCTATTAAGCAGCAGCAGCAGCAGGCTCAACAGAAGCACCAAATTCAAGAGCAACCGATAGGTGAGTCCAAACAACCTAGCGAGCGGCCCCAAACTCCGGTCAAGGCAGATGAGTCCCGAAAGGTTAAAGAAGAAGTGAGCCAGCAAAACTCTGAGGAACAGTCTGTGCCGGTCTTATCGACAACCATTGTTCAAGAGCCAACCGTAATTCAAGAGGCTCCGAGACAAGGATTTGTTAGTCAACAGCACGACGCGATAGTTCCCGAACAACAAGAGCAGTATAAGCAGGGGCAAGACTTTAACCAGCAACTTGGATCAAAACAGCATCTGAAGAATTTCCCTGCGCAGGGAGATGAGATTTCACAGATCAGAGAGGACGCAGATAGATCTAAGAATGAACCATCAGAGCAGAAAGAGGAGCTCAATCAACAGAAGGAGGACTTGAACCAGCCAAAAGAGGACTCAAACCAGCAGAAAGAGGATTTCATCCAGGTAAAAGAGGAGGTTCACCAACAGAAGGAAGAGCTGCCTCACCAAAAGACTGAAACGCAGCCCCAACAAGAGGACATATCCACTCAGAAGGAGGACCAAGGTCAGCAGCGAGAAGAGGTTCCACAACAAAAGGAAGTGGTTCAACAGCCACAAGAAACACTATCTCAGGCTCAGGTTCAAGTGGATTCCGCTATGCCGCAAACCGATAGCTCAGATGAGCAAGCCAACGAGAAGCTAGAAAATACTGCTCAGCCATTAGATAGCAGCCAGCAAGAGACTCTAGTGGATAACGTTCAGCCGCAGCAACAACCTCAACAAGAGCAAAAATCGGAAGAAACATTCACACAAGTAACTCTGCAGCAAGAGAAACAACAGGAGATATTGCAGGATGACAAGAGGGTCTTTAATGAGCAAATTCAACGACAGAATCAAGATGAAGAACAACAATCTCGACCTTTAAATCAAGAAAAGCAACAGATTTCTGAGACTCAGGCCGAGGTCCAAACGCCGGAAAGCAAGAGTCCTGAGGAGGAATTGGCGCCCACCACAACCCAGCGGCCACCGACAAGAATACGCTCGTCAGCAAGGAACGGACCTGAAAATCGGGGAAGAAAAGATAAAAATGCTGATTCTCAAAAAGAGTTGAGAACTGAGAACATAGCTCCAACGATACAACCAAAGTGGAGATCGAATCAACGTCAGGCAGCGAGAGCTAGCCAGAGGAAGCAAAGTCAGCTATCCGCGGACCAAACAGACAGCAAGCTGCAGTCTAGAGTAAGACAGAATTACCGGCAGGGACATCAAGTCAGTGATAACGGTTATGCAGAGCAACAGAATGTAGAAAGATACAACGAAGGCTATTTGAACGCACATCAACTCATGGATACATACAATCCGTTACAATTCGAACCAGAAAGGATAAGTTCTCTTAACAGAGCTCCTCAGAGTTCTTCTCAGAACACTAATGTAAATTTGTCGTCTCCAGGAGAGCCGAATTAAATTATTAACTAGAACGAACTCTTATTAGCAATCATTATTAATATTCAATACATCTTTGTTGGGGGCATCAAATAAGTTTAAGCTGTTGTTATCACTACTATCAAATTATCAATGTTCTGTATAACACTCAACAGATCTGGTTCGTGTCTCAAGATGTGATCATTAACGAAAGTGCAAGTCGGAAATATATGAATGATGTAGGAAGGTTGAGATTCACCAGGCTGGCAGACATAAACTATTCCCGCCGCCTGCTTACCAATCAAATAGTCTATGAATCCAACCCGGAGTGATGTAGATTGTTTCGAATATTCCGATTGGTCACGACCGACGGGCACCGCCAATAAAACACAATGATCTTCGTCATTAGCCATCTTCCTTTGTACACCCTCGAGCTGATCCGGGTCGAGACGCATTCTTTGATTGATCTGTATCGGTTGTGGCATGCCTTTCTCACTCAGAGTTGCCTGGTACGACCAGCCTGGCATTTTGTTGTTTCCTGAAATGAAGTGCATCTGAACAGCAGCAAACGCATCCTTGAGGGTGAGACCGGAAGTCCAGCTCACAACATATCTTTGCTCGAGGAGTTGCTTCTGGGACCAGAACCAGCCCAACCTTTTTCTAGGTGGTAGATAACTAGGTATACAGATTGAAATAGGCTTGTTGGGTTCGGTGATAGGGGTCGATTCGATGATTGGTGTCGGTTCCCGTATAGGCAATGGTGCAGCAATAGTTGGCAAGGACAAATTTTCGTCATTTGTCGCGACAGGAACATCAGAGGTCTCAGTTGCAGCTGGCTCGCTGATTACGAATGTCTTTGCAGCCAATCTCGTCAATCGTTTCGGTCTTCTCTCAGTTGTTGGAGGCGGGACGGGCGAAGGGTTCGTAAGTGGCTCGGCTACTTGGGTCTGCTTTAACTGTGACTGTGGCTGTGGTTGAGCGGGAGGATCAGATAATGTCGATGGCTGATGCGGATGTGGCTGCTGTTGACTTTGCAACAGTTGTGGTGGCGGTGAGAATTGTTGCATCTGAGGCGGTTGAACCTGCGGTTGCTGCTGTTTTACGGCAACCTTTTTACCTCGTGTATAGCGTCGCGTTTTAGTAGGAGGAGGTTCGACCTGATCAGCAACCGATGGTTGACTCTCTTTGAGTGCCTCGTTGGTATTAATCTGAGGAGAGTTTTCTTTTGCTGCCAAGGTCAAAGGAGGCTGATTCTCTATCAGCGCATTCGACAAATGCTCCTTTGTTTCCACTGGTGTGACAACAACCTTCGCTGGCGGAACTATCTGAGGTTGTGATATGAGGGGCTCTTTCGTGTTCGATTCCTCCAGGACTGTAGGGTCTTTCTTGTCAGCCCTGGTGGCTGATTGCATCAATCGAGCGGATCTACGGGTCGGCTTGATGTTAGGTGTGGGGTTACTTGCGACAGGTTTCATCTCTGATGATGGTGGTGCTTCAGATGTCGAAGGGCTTAAATGAGGAACGTTATCGTGATCTGTATTCGTCCAGTTCGAAGTATCAGTTGACATGGACGCTTGGACCTTCGTTGAACGGGGCTCTTGGAACGTGTCTCTGGGTTGGTTTGATGCTTTTCTTATGGTTAAAGATAGTTTCCCGTCTTGGTTCAACTCAGTTATGTATTCGCGATCGTGCCTTTGGACTGTTGTCTCTACACATGTAGGTTCGCTGATGGCATCTGGTCTCATAGGAACATCCTCTGTAACCGCCGTTGGGGCGAACTCAGGCTGTGGATCAGCAACTTGAATACTAATCGATGTCTCAGTGCAAGGGGTCGGTTGGGTCTGCACAGATTGTTCCGGAATAGGTTCTAAAGTAAGATCAGCTGTCATGGAGACTTCCTCGGCTGGAGCAAGTGTAGGAGGCGGTGACTTCGCTAGTGGTTCAGCAATTTGAAGAAGAGTTGTAGTGGTGTTCGGAGACGGAGAAACTGAAGCAGGGGTGATAGCTGGTGCTGGTTCTACAGTTTGCAACAAATTCGAGGAATTTATGGGCGAGATTGTTGATTTGCTACTTGTACCAGTAACCTCAGGTTGCTTGATATGTAGGCTTGGAGAGTCGCCGGCGGACTTCGGAATAGCCTCATCATCATCGGAGTCTCTGAACTCGAATATGTCATAAGGGGACATCTTCGGCTGCAAGCTAGAGGAGCTATGCCTGAATTGGGGACTAGAATCTGAGCTAATTGGCGCATTGAGCTGAATATGAAGCGATTTTTTACGGTTTCGTCTCACTCGCTTAACATCAGAGCGCGTCTCTTCAGGGATGCTCATATCCTCGGCTGTATGCTTGCCAACAAGGGTATCACCAGTTTTCTTGGAAAAGTCATTGATATCTGGAGAATCACAAGGACTATGGGTGCTCGAGGCTTGAGTGGGAGTCACTGATGGTGTTGTGGACAGTGACGGGGGAATGATTATTGGTGTTAATTCAGGCAAGAGGGTAGGTGCTTGTTTCACGATTTCCTCGGAGACTAGAGGCGCTGATTCAGGAGCGATATCTGAAGGTGGTGTTGCTCTCTGCGGTGTCATTTCCAGCGTAGGCGTTGGGGATGGGGGCTTTGCTTGTTCTGGATTCGCAATGATCTCAGAATCTATCTCGATCTTAGTTGGGGGTGACGCTTCGATATGGGGTTCAACTGATGTCTCATCGTCCAGCGATGGCGGGTCGAGCGAGTGTGATTTCTCAGACATAGTGGGTGTTGCGGCTCTAGTATCGACTTGGATTGGGTGTAGGTCTTGACAAGATTCACCGATAGCATCAGTATCCATTTCCATGAGTAGAGTTGAGATCGCCTGCTCTGTTTCACATCTAGAATCTAGGGTTGGTGCCTCAGCTGGCAAAGATGGTACCTTTGTGCTAGGGCTACACTCAGGTGTCATAATTGTTTTAGAACATAGAGCAGGTGACGACAAGATCAGTTCCGAAGCGGCTGACTTTCTTGGGCTAGGAGTGTTGGAGGCGCTATGTAAAGAGGTGTGTGGAAGGCTGACATGGATGGGCTGCGAGACCAAAGAGTTCCAAGATTCTGCAGGGGGTGAGATAAGTTCCTCCACCTTCGGCTTTGTCTCGTTGGGTGTTAATAAAAAGGATCCGTCCATAGTTACTGGAGAGGGTGGCGGCGATAATTGGGGTGAATTAGCGGCTTCGATGACACTGATTTCGTTACCTATGCGGCCAGCAGCCTCCGCCACGATAGCCGACAACTCTGCATCTTCGTCCTCATCTTCATCCTCAGAGGATGATGAGGAGGATGATGACGATGACGAAGAAGATGATGATGAGGAGGATGATAAAGATGAGGCTGTAGAATTTGAAGATGAACGGGCAGTCGGAAGCTCAAAGTCCTTGACCACGATCCTCTTGTCATTCTTGGTCCTTTTAACCTCGGTCTCTGCTTTTATCTTAGGTGGTGAGGAAGGTTTGGGCAAGTCTTCACTATCGACAGTTTCTTCTCTTCTTACTTCATCAGGTTCTGACTCAGACTCTGAATCAGAGTTGGTCCTTGCCTTGGATGATGATGGTTTCCTCTGCCGCTTCTGTGATGTCTTCTTGGGTTGATCTTTGGGTGTAGCCGAGTTAGATGTTGTTGCTGTTGTTGTCGTGGTTGCCGTTGTTGTTGGCAAAGTCGTCGTATGTGATTGATTTGCACTAGATCTGGCTTTGACTTTATCATACATAGATAGATAGATCGGTTCTTCATCATAGTCAAACAAGCTGGACTTTCTTTGCTTAGCCTTATCTCTCGCCTTGATACCCGCCTTGGTCTTCACGCGATTCTTGCGACCACGCTTATTTGTATTCTTCAGCTTGGATGATGACTTCTCCTCAACCCTTCTCTTTTTGTTTCTCACTCTGAACTTCTCTTTTGACTTGGCCTGCAGCCTCTCTTTCAATTTCAACTCAAACCTCTTGCGAGTCTTTTTAGCGTCGAATTTTCTCTTAGCTGTATCCTCGGACCTCATCTCTCTTGATTTTTTGAATTTGTTTTCGTTCTCCTCTTCAGTCACATCCCTTTTATCTTGAAGCTCATTTTTCTTAAAACTGCCACCACGTTTTTCATTGGTTTGCTTCTTCTGCAACGCCTCTTCAGGCTTATTCTCCAAGTTCTCCTTGAGCTTGGTATTCTGAACTTTTTTCTTGACAGGCCTCGGAGCTTGTGATTTGTAGGCCTCTGGTTCGATCTTGGGTTCGATACAATCTTTCACAACCTCGCTCATCGATTGATCCTCAGAGCTCGCTTCCTCTGATGGATGGTTGAGGTCGGAATCTAATAGATTTGGTGATACCTTCTCCTCATCAGAGCTGGTATTGGCCAGAGGAGTGCTTACTGAGGTTGTAATACTAGTCGCGTGCTCGATCGCCATGGATGTTGGCGGGGTCTTCTTCCTAATGTTGAATTTGCTATAATCAACCATCGGTGTCACTGTGGCAGTGGGCTGAGTCGATGAGAAACTTGCCAATGAAGATGGAGATAAGTGGTGCCGAGTTGTTAGTGGTAGAAGTGGGGTCTTGTTTAGCAGGAGCTTGTTTGAGGAGCTCACAGCTGTCAACTCCCTATCCGGTGTCGGCTTTTTAGCGGTCATCTCATTCATGTGAGCTACACAGGCAAATTTTGGTAGAGGTAAATTCATCACAGGCTTTTTCGATATTGAACCCAGTCTAGATGTGATAACTCTCGATAAATCAGCATCACTTGATGACGAAACTTCGCTCGAGCTCTGATCATCAATTTTATGAGTGGTTGAGTCGGCGAGACTAGCAGTTGAATTTTTAATCTTGACTCTTCTAGATAGTTCTGATGAAGTGACTTTAACTGAATCTGGGTTGAACTGGTCGTCTAGTGAAGAATGAATCCTGGTGAAAATAAGGGATTCATCGTTGCTTGATGGCATCGTCAATGCAATGCGGCTTAACCTTGGATCTTGGACGTCAGAATTTATGTTTTGAGATCCGATATCGATCATCTTAGAATCTTCGCCCTTAGTAAGAATCTGAGTATAACTAGATAGTGAGGACGACTTCTGTCCGGGACCTGCCTTGTTGTAGATGCTGTTGGGTAGTAAAGATGAGGAGGTTTTTTTAGGTTTATCACTTGGTCCAATAAGGGAACCTGCCCCAGCGATAACATTGATCCCACTGCTACTTCTATGCACCGGGAATGAAGATGAAGAACATGTAGGCACAGCAGGTTGTGAGGGCTCCCTTTTGCTACTTGTCTTTGTTGACAAAGAGGTAATTCGTCTGAGATCATTAGTGTTGTTGGGTATCTGCTTGTTATCGTTAGTTGTGGCCACATGATTGGTGACTATGTTTGAGAAGAACGATTTTACTGGGTGAGGTTGTAATTGATGGTGTAAGGTTGATGTGGATGATGGTTTGAAGGGGGATAATAGTGAAGAATTTGATGATGATAATGTTGTGGTTGAGCTCGTTAGGTTTGAGGCGGGGGCGTTCAAGGTTTGGTGGTGTAGATGATTTTGTGGTAGAGGCGGTGGTTGTGGTTTGGCAGCTAGACTGTTGATTGGTGCCTCATTGTTAATCATACCAGTGTGTGAGAATGCGGGAGAGGGGTTTGTTGTCGGTGGGGCCGGCAGTGGACGCGAGGTTCCATTGATGACGATATTGTTACCACAGCTATCCTCACTAGGGCCATCCATGCAAGCTAGTAGACGATTTTTTCTCTCTAACCTACTTAGCACATTTGAATGTGAGGACGATGTTAAGGATGGGCCCCCACAAGAGGTATGACTTGAGACGGACATAGTCTGTGAGGCACTACTAGCTCCATTGCCACTAACAACACCACGAACGCTGCTGTTACAATTTAAAACGCCACCACCACCACCAAGAACTGAGCTGACGCTATTACCACTAAGACTAGACCCGTCAATGTAGCGCTTATGAGTTGGATTACAACCAAGTGGACTACTACTATTGGATAGAGGCGATGGTAACTTGTTGGATAGCTTTGTACTTCCAATCAATCCTAGTTCGCTAACACGATCATTTGTTTGCGGTGGCGGCGGCGGTGGTGGTGGTGGAGGGTCAATGCCCAGGGATAGGGAAGAAGTTCGACTTCTGTGCCGGTTGCTTGGGCGTAGGTGTTGCAATTGCGATGATGAGGATGAGGATCTATGCTGGATAGGATGGTGGAAATGCGAGCCACTATTCCTGTGATGATGGTGATGGTGGTGCATTGGGGCAGAGGTTGTTGAGCCACCATGATGGTGGTGGTTGTGGTGATGGCTATCGCGACCATGGTGGTGGTCTCGATAGTCACCAACTTGTCGCCTCATGACTGGCCACAAGTGGCCTTCCCCAAGCGGGAGCTTAGAATCTTGCTCGAAACTTTATTTGTGGCAAAATGGTGACTGGCTAAGTGACGAAATTGTGCCAATTCTCTCTTCAACTCCTTCCTTTCTTCCAGCTTCTCTGGCCCTTCGGTCCGACTTTTGCCGACTAGACCAAAAGCGAGAGATGGAGTTGCGTCGTGTTGGGTTGAGTTTGGGTTTGTTGTTGTTGTTGCTTTTGCTTTAAATCAATTTTAAACATATAGAACTTGGTTGTGTTGCTTCAATCTTGCTTGAGTTGTTGCTTCATATGATTTCTTTGTTTCTGTTGCTGTTCTTCTTTCTCTTGCTAGTTTCAATTCTTCATCGGCCTCTTCATTCTCATTTGAGTTGGCTTGAATTGGATGTATTGGATGAACATTGAACCAGCAACACGAGCAATCTTGCTCCCTCGCATTCGCCGATTGCCGCTTTTGATCCTTCGCTTGCTCTGAAGCTAACTCATTGAACTTGCTCATCTTTTAGAATTTCCTCATTTAAAATAGAAATTAAAACACCTTTTTTAAGGCGAGCAAATTCGCCAACTAGAGAGGCTCGATTGAGGTCGTATAAAATGGTATCATTCTGAGAGGATCGAGTGGAGATAGAGGGAAAATGGTGTATTCTGGTCGAATTTTGCGCTTGCTGTACATTTCTTATGGACTTTATTTCCCTATCCACTATTTTCTGTCTGTCTCTCTCTCTCCCTCTCCATCGCAGGCAGATAGGGCGAGGAGACAGAGCAAGCGTTTCACACTGGTCCCTATGCTGTGGGCAAACACTGCACACAGAGGCAGGCCAGGCAGCAGGGAGGCGGCCAAATTGCGCCATTTAGTGCGCGCTGGCCGCCTGCGCGCAAATCCAGCAGAGTGCACTAATATGGCCCGATTCTCGTGTGTGCAAATGCCAAAAGCGGCGCTTGTATGAGCGCCAGCCAGCCAGCCAGCCAGCCAACGATGCTGCCAACAACAACAACGACGACGACGACGACGACGGCGACAGGGCTGAAGTCGCAAACCGCGCGAACAGTGGGACTTGGGACTGGGACTGGCGGGGAAAAGGCCGCCGCCTGTGCGCCCGCCCGCCGCCCGCTGCCTCCCCCCGCTTGGAAGCCGCCAGCCTCGGCCTCCGACACGCAATTCTGCCCAATTCCCAGTTCGCGCAAACCTAGTTTCCCCTCCGCCGTTCGGGGAGCCCTGACCACTTGGGGCCGAGTCGGGGAAATCTCACGCCCGCCACGCCCTCAAGCGGGAGCCTCCAGTGCAGGCCAAGTCGGACAGCCCGGAGACTCGCCCACCTGAACTGCGGCCGGGCGCGCACAGGCCTTGCCTGTGCTCGGTCCCGCTGACTGCGGGCCCGTTCCCGCGCGGCGTCCACCATTGCGAGCTGGCCCTGCGGCCGAAGTGGACTCGAGGAGAGCGAATGCACGAATGAGAGTTCTCTGGCCGCCGCCGCCAGACAGGCCAACTAGACGAGCAGAGCAGAGCCAGACGACTGTGACGACGACGACGACCACTCGGCTGGCCCGCTCCAGCCGAGCCGGCTACGACAAGGCAAAAGGCGAGCCTGCGATAGAAATGAGCCCACAAACAATGGGCAGCGCAGAGTCGGCCGCCTCTGGTTCAGCGAGACCGGCAGACTGTTTGTTGGCCGCTTTGCGCCACGCTTGTGGCGGGGAAAAGCATGGAGAGCGGGCGGCCAACCTCGGCAGCACTCTGTAGACGTCAGCAGATCGCAATTCACATGCGCACCTCATTCCCCTCCGCCACAGCGAGCGCGGCTGGGGGCGACTGCGCAGACGCGGACTCGAGGCGGCGCGCACTCGCCCGTCTCGCAGGGCCAGAATAATCCTGTGCCGTCTCCTCTGCGCGCACAGGCGGGCCGCCCGGCTGAGAGAGCCAGCGCGCAGAGTTGACCGACCTCTGGCGCTTCACAGAGAGAGGGAGGGAGGGAGAGAATTGGGCAGAGATATCAGCTGTAAGGGACAGTTCGTTCCCCGCTCGCTCAGCAAACCCGAGTCTAGTCCGATTCGGCCGAAAGTGAGTCAGAGGCGCAGACTAGCCGCCTGCTTGGCTCCGCTCGGCGGCTGAGCAGCCTCAGCTTGGCTGAACAGGCTTTGCCCTGTTCATTGCGCTAAAAGTCCGGCAACAAAAAAAGCAAGAGGCGAAGACGTGAGCCAGTGCGGCCCAGTGAATGCATTTGGCCGCAACAACGCACACAGTTCTGCCTGAGCTGCCCGCCGCCAGCCAGAGCCATGATTGTAATAACATCCGCAGGCCGCCTCGGTTACCACGCCAACGCAGAGGCATCGCCACACCCAGCCTGCCGAGGGCGGGCGGCTCGCAAGAGTGCGCCCGCTTTGCCTTGCAGTGGGACTGTTCGGTCCGAAGAGGCTCGTCCTCTGCATGGGCCCGAGCCCGAAAGGCGGCCAGACAGTAATTGGCGCACATAGTCGGCTCCACTGAAGAGCGGGAGCAATACAATGGCAACACTGGAATGGCCCCTGAGAAGGCGGGGGCAGCAAAAATATTGAGTCGCCGCCTCGGATGTATCCGCTCTTGGTTTCTCGGGCCCGGCTCGGTCCCCAGTTGCGCTCTCTCCTCTCGTTCAATCAGCCCTCAAGCGAGCGAGGCCCGTATTCACGTGACTATCGCAGACTTGAGCCATGAGTTAGCCAGCGGCACCTTGTCAAGCGTCGCTCGCAATCAAGCCAAGCCGCCACTTGACGTGAGTGGCCAAGGTTCTGGCTGCTTCGTAATGTTTTCGGACAACTCCGCTCTGGACGGTTTGGCCGGCTTGTTTGCCTCACAAGCCTCTGGGGCTGTAAAATCGAGCTTGTAAGTGTGTTCGAATTTTATCGAGCTCACCGAAGAGGAATTCTGCAGTTAGAAGCAAGCGGATTAATCGAGCAAGCAGAGCAAGCGGGCCAAAGAAATAATGGCGAGCTAGCTTGCCGAAGAGAGGGGTGAACGGTTTAACAGTTGCTCCTGGAGCATGCTCTCGGCCACGTCTAGTCCTCGCTGTGCCGCAAATAAAACGAACGTAATGAGTCAAAGGATAGCCGAGTCCTCCAAGCTCCAGTTATCTGGAAGAGCAAGGCTAAGAGCGCCAAGCGCAGTCGCAAAATAGGTTTCGGCTGAGGCGGGAGGGGGGGGGCGCACCGAGCGCTTGGTGTCTCTGATTCAGCGGCTAAATAAAGCCAGTCAGAGTCTGAAAAGACGACACCCTCATTGATGTTAATGAAACTAACGAACGCAAACAACCATCGCTAGTTTGAAGATGAAATTCGAGGAAATTACTACGAAGTTTACCCGGCCACCATTCTAGAGAGGTAAAACTTGTGCACTGTCGTCGTGTTAAAGTGAGAATACGACCCACCGTTTTACCAACATAGAACATAGGCAATTAATACTTGAAAAGCCAACCTGCGTAGATCAGCACTTCCAGGACAGTCGAGCTGCTCAGAATCAGCTAGCTTGCCTCTCCGAGGCCAGAATTTCTTCTTTGAAGTCCCTCAAACCATTGAGCGCTCAGCGGAGCCTGACCTGGCGAGCCCGTTGTAGAGTTAGACTCCTCATTTGAGAGAGGGAGAGAGAGAAAGAGCCCACCTCCTCGCTGGGGCCATCAATTTTTGCAGTGCATCCACACTGAATGTCAACCTGTTCCAGCACTCGGGGCCAGGGCTGCCCGTCGTTTGACGGGCGCAAGACCGTTGTGGCCTTTGAGCCTGCACCAAGCTGACTCGATCGGCGTCGTCAGCGAGAGGACATGCGCAAAAGCCGATAGGATAAACATTTCGGCTTTCATAAACGAAACTTGGCGTTTGAACAGGGAACACCCGGGCTTAGAATTGTTTTGTTATGTAACTGGCAAGTATCCAGGCGGGGGATTGTTTCAGCAACGAATCTCCATCTCCCCGGGTAACCCAGTTACCTACTCGCTCGCGGGCCCGCCGATAAATTCCGCTGTCTTGCCTATTCAATCCAACAGACTCTCACTGCTTATATATAGACTCGTTGGTTAAATATCGATCTCAGCTGGGTGCTTTATTGATCCACTATAAACAGACTGCCACACTCGCTCCGCACCACGAGAGAGCATATCGGACGGGCATTCGGCTTTGCCAAAGCTGCAGCCCCTTCTTTCTCTAAGCGCCCTCGAATAGATTGTAAGCCATGATGGTGAACATGAGCGTTATCATCAAGAGAAACAGGATAGATGTCAGCACGAAAAGACCTAGTTGGCTGTCATGCGATGATGGTTTTGCCATCATCCTGATAGATGGGGTTGTGTTTTTGCATTTGGTCACATGTTCGTGCAAGAGACCCCCAATGAAAGGGAGATCCCGATCGCGTTTCACTGAGTCCATCTGCTGATCTCGGCTTGGCTCATTGCTAACTGCGGCGCTTGGCCTTGTAGGTAGAAAGGTGGGGGAAGTTTTAAATGTCTGCACTGTTGTTGGAGAGGGTTCCCTTGTCGTAGTCAACATGGTCGCGCGTGCCACTTCATGGGATCTATGCGTTGCCTGTACGGATTGAATTGAAGCGGCTGTGGTCAGAGTCACTCTTCCAACAAAGGGCAAACTGGTAGTTGTTTGGTAACCATCTCTACTGAACACCGATGACAGAGATTGATTTGCAAGAGTAAGAACCTGGCGTCTACGCGACTCCTCCACTGAAGGTTCGTCCAGATCATCTCTCTCGATTGACAGGGGTAGATTCGTAGTTGCCGCTCGCGATCCAGATCTATCGCTCCGTTCTCCTTGATGACCAATATCGTTTTCAACCTCCTCTACGACTTCTCGATCATCATCTGGCGAACAAACAAGAGTAGCGTAGGTATCATCGTGTGTCCTCAACGATCTAATCACAGGAAATCTGATGTTCAGTAGGAACAAAGGCGACTTCCTCCCGACCTTCGGATCGAAATCTGTTCCTTTTCGTCCCAGTTTGCTTCGGTCTAAGTCATCGTTTTCATCGGTCCACTCCTCTTCTTCAAATGATGAGCTGATTCCGCAAGCTTGATAGCTGCTCGCGAAAATCCGATAAGTCGGATACAATCGGTATTTCACAGGAATAATTGTGCAAAGTTTACTTGAGCTTCCATTGTTAAGAGCATCGTTGAATTCAGGTTCAATCACAAAAGATTTCGGCAGAACTATTGTCGCTGAGAAGCTAACTCCGTCGCAGGATAATTCTGCCGCGAAATGAAGAATGTCGAGTTTGGAGTAAAAGTTCAGGTGTTAGCATGGTTCAAGCAGGGGATCAATTACCAATCTATGCTCCATCTCGAGGTCGGAAACTGAATCAAGCCGAGAACATTATGAGAGGGGATTGTATTTGCATTCGGCGTGCTCAGTTGAAGATTTTCTTTGATAAGCCGCGGTGGAATCGAGTTAGTGCAACAAGACAACTATGGGACTAACCAAAACATTCCGTCATCATCACAACTAGTAGAATGAAAAATAAGAGGCTAAAGATGGAACTCTGGATTGAACAATTGGCTAGTGCTCAAACAGCTCAAAGGAGACAGGACTGAGTCAGCGACTCATTCAAGCTCGGGACTTGATTTCTTTGTCATCGAAAGATCTGATTAGGAGTGGGAAAACTTGTGTCAAGTTAGTGTTCAAATTAAGTGCCAAGAACAGATACATCAAATATCCAAAGGAGAATCTTTTTCAAGAGGCGGCGGTTCATATCCGGTATAAGTTTGAAACTCCCAGTATTGCATTGGATCAGCCCTATCACAATCGGTGGCTAATAGATCAGAGTAAGAGTGGGCATTCTCAGCTGTCAAACATTGTCCTGTTGCTAAGCTCACAAGTAGGCGCTCGTTGCTTCTTGGACCTATTGATTCATGGCGCCATTTCTGATGCTTATGTTTCTTCAATGATCTCTTCTGTTGTGATGAAGAGACATAATCTGGTTCCTCGCAAGTTGATAATAAAACTTTACGGAAAGGATGTTTCTTCTTGGAAACGTTCACAATATTGTACTCGGCTGTGTCCTCATCTGCATCAAAATCGTCTTTGCTTGACTTGTCCGAAATAGTCAGACAGCCCTCCTCGCGACGAATTTCCCTATTCTTCGAGAATGAGAAAAGCTGATTGGTTGTTACATTTAGAGGGTGTATCATGTCCTCGCAACTATACAAGCCAGCTGTCTCACCGCTTGTCTCATGCTTATTCAAAACGTCTATGCACAGATTTGTTGCCTTATTTTTTACCCAACCGTAAGCTATGACCTCCTGGTCATAGATGAATTTCCTTTTATCATAGACGTTATCTAGATACCATTTGAACGAGGAACAATTGAGGTCCTTACGTAGCTTCAATCGAGCACTCAAGTCACCTGCGTTGATTTTCAGTAGATCCGGTCTCGACATAAAGAAGTACTTTGAGTACTCGTCCATCCAGACCAACACAGTTCTGAGGGTGTTAAAACCATGTGAATCAAGACCATTGAATGAATACGGATGGAAATCGCGAAATATATGTCCTACATGGCTGCAGGGGTGGATTTCCACTCGCCCACCACACTGCCAAACACGGAAGCTAAGTTCGAGGTTCTCTCCACCCCAAATCTGCATGTCCTCATCATAGGATCCAACTTCAAAGAAATAATTCCTGTCGACTGCAAACAAGCCGCCAGCCATTGTTGGAGACTTGGCAGCCTTAGTTGGTTCACGCTGGGCGTCAGCTTCGCGCCTGTTGATCCAAGTGAAATGTCCGGTCCAATCAAAGCCTCCGAGCTGGAAAAAGTAAGGGTCCACTGCATTGTACTCAAGAGTTTTGTCGTTTATAATATCTATAACTGGACAGATGAAAACCTTCTTGTTTTCCTTGATTCGTTGTACCAATGGTTCAAGCCATAATTTAGTAGCTTCGCAATGTGAGTCCAAGAATAAAAGCACGTCACCTCGAGCCATACGGGCTCCCTCGAGTCTCGCTTTAATCAGACCAAGTCTCTTAGGAAGATGAATGAGCTTTACAAGATCGTCATGCCCTCCCTGATCATTTATCAAGTATTTAGATTGTGGTAAAGTATTCCAATAAATATCAATATAATCTCTGAGCGTTTGTTTCAGATACTCTTTATCACTAAAATCGTCGACCAGTATAATTTCTTTAAGTAGTTTTTTGGGGGTCCGATTTATAACAGACCAAACAGTTCTTACTAATGCACTGAATATTTCATTTGTAAAAATAATAATAACTGAAACGTTGGGCAATTCGTCAACATTATACTTGATATCATTGCATTCCTCAGCAACAACGGTGTGCAATGTTCTATTTGGTGATATTCTATCCGATATATAGACATTGTAGGCTCCTTGTTTGAATACCTCAGCTGCTTTTTCTTTGTCTTTGGCGGAGGTTAAGTGCACACCCTTACCATCTTCGCCCCAACCGGAAACAGTCGGGAGGAGCGTTTTAAGTTGCTCATCAAGTCTACGTTTTCTCACATCGATCTTATCAACTATTGGCTTCCTTCTTCGACTTTGCGGAGGCTGTGGTAGGAGGTTTGATGGAAGGCCATTATGTGATCTCGGGCTTGATTGACTGTTTCCAGATTGAACGGGTCTGAGCTTCTGTTGTTTGGAAAGCGGTTCCGGGGAGACCTGGAAATCGGAATTGGTTTTCTCAGCTTGATACTTTGAGGATGAAGGAGCCGAGATCGGTGCATTTTTCGCGATCAGGTCCAAAGACCCTAGACTTCGAGCTGGATCAAGTGTTCCTTGTCCAAATATAGATGATTTGATATACAGTATTAGGTAAATAGAGAGGGTGGCAATGAGAATAAGTTTGATGATTGACCATTTGTTGCGCCTGAGGCGGAAACTTGTGGACTTATATTGATTGCTAGTGAACAGATCAAGAAGCGAGTGCTTCGCCTGTGGGCCGCCCACTAGTGGCGCCCTCATCATGCAAAGTTTACTATGGATATGACTGTTACTAGCTTTCAATTTTTCTCAATACGTTCGACGGCTGTCCTTCTAATAGGCTCGTTCGGCGAGTTAGATAAGAACCTCGGCACCCTTGGCTCGAGGTTGTGAAACTCTTGGCGTATTCTCTCTCTCTCTCTATACTTTTGCCTTGGGATTGCTGAATGTGAGTATGAACCGAATTAGCAATATTGCGACTCTTGAATATTTCATGCATGAAGCTTGGCCTATTTTGATAAATGAACCATTGTTGACGATTCCGCTGAGAGTGGATAATTACTTTTCACTTTGATCCAGCTGAGATTTGAATGGAGATTCAACATGTGTAAACTTCATATTTTTGAATTGAATTACATTCCAATCACAATGCCCAACTCATCCAATATATCATGCTGTCATTGAAATAAAGTGCGATTGTTTAACGGAATTATGCTTCAGGTATCAAAACCTCATTGACTCGGTTCGAATGACTCCGTCGGGCGTTGAAGACTGTCCAACTTGAGGATTCTGCTAAAGCTCGTAAGTTTTGTTGCACATTTGAGATATTGGTTGCAGGGCTTCAGTACGGATGAGAGACTTGCTTGGGGATGTGCTACCTGTTGCTGAGTATTTAGTTTCAGATTGGATTTGAGTAGTTTCATTTTGCGCCCGATTCAGGCAATTTATGATGGTTGCGTGAATGTTGAAGTCCTTCTATGGATTTAATTGTTGTCTTGGTTTGTACACTTTTGATCAATCTTTGTCCATCTTGTCTACTCGCATGCAACTCAAAGCTCTTGCAACAACATTTGTTGCTGGAGCTTGAGATTCTTTTTCACCACCGAGTGCAATCCTAATTTTTACACGGAATCGCTAATCGCCTGGCTTGCGACAACATATATAAAACATGATGTGTGCATCAGAACCTAATAATGAGAATTTTCTCGCCCTGTGGGTTTCAAATCTTTTCTCCAGTCAGAACAAATTCATTGAGCCCTTCTGGGCTGAGATCAAAGCGTCGCTGAATCCGAATACTGAGTCGAGCAATATCAGCCAGTGAATTTGGAGAACCTCGAGCCTTCTCGACGTTCTACGGGAATCAACGCCATAATAGACGGGCCTGCTACATTAAAAGAGTACGTAACAATCGATATTGATGACGACTTCTCGCCGAATTTAATCGCACAGTTCCTAAGGAGGGCAAGCAATGAGGAGGCGGGCGACAGGGCATCTTTTTTCTGCTCGCTTCACAGGTCCGGACATCGTTCCCGTCGCATGAACGTTTGCAAGCGCACAAGCGCTCTGCGTCCGAAGAAGTCAAATCATGGCCAGGTAGCCTTACTCTGGTTCTGATTGCATATGCTAAGCATCCGACTTTTGAATTCACGGAACTCGAACAAGAGTTTGCGAGCAATGACCTTCGTGAGGTAGCTTCCTCCGTGAACACTCGAGCGAGACATCGCAATACTTGAAAGTATTCAAGAGCTCAACTCTTGGAAGTTTCTCTACTCACCTTCAATATCTGGTTCTACCAAGGGCTCAGATGAGCCGGCACGTGGAGTGGCAGAACGTTGATCCGCACTATTTAACACGCCTTCACTATCTACATCCGATCTCGGAACTTTTTGAACAGCTCGAGGAGCCTTTACAAAGACGACGTTTTCATACTCTTCAGGCGCCTCTTGATCTGAGAGGTTCCGGAACTGATTGGTTGATTTTTCACCATTTGAATATCGACCAAATATTATCTGTTCTTGCGTGTTGATTTCCACCCTTGGAGCAGCCTTGATGGCTAAAAAAAGATGAAAGATCAGCATAAGACCGATTGGTCTTGCTAAAATTGCTTTCACTTCCAGCGGATCCATACTTTTACCTGATCGCGAGTTATATAATGGACTCTTGGAAGGGAAAGATTCAGACTGAGAGTTGTTGGTTCGGTCGGAATCCTTGCGACTATGAGAGTGAGAATTAGTCCAAAAAGAGTTGACCTCATGTAGGCTCGATTTGGTAATTTATTCTGGATACGACATTCGAGGCGGACAATCATTTTCCCCCTATTTATAACAACACCGAAGCATTCCGTGAACTTAGACTCAATCTTGGTTATAGTGCATTTTTACATTGGAGTAGGCAAGAGTTGTGCCACTTCAACTCGATTAGTTGGGATTGCGCTTTAATCATTTGAAAGCGGATTAGAATTGTCATTGTGTCATATCTCTAAAGAATGACTCCCGCCAGGCTACCAGTTTTGCATGAATGAAATCTCCAAGCAGCCAACTGAAAATCTTCTTCTAAGCTTGACCCGCCGTCCAGTCTGTTCAAACTGTCTGTACAACCTGATTAGAGCTAGTTATAGGTGTTTGGCCGCCACCGTTCGAAGTGCCCGTGAAAATTGTGTCCAGATAACTGTCTAATCTTCGTGATTTAACTGGTTCGTTTGGCTTATAGAAGGGATTCATTGCGGTTGCGTCAATGTAAACTTTGTGAATATTTTTCAGCATTAGTCTTATATCGTTTTCTCTGGGTGAAGTAAAACTGTGTCGCTGGCTTATCATTAACAATATCTTGACCTTAGTTGTGGACATTAGGCCGTATATTTTATACCGCTCACACTGATAGAGAATTCCAAGAAAGTTGTCCCTCGAAGTTGGTTGCTCCACCTTCTCCTCTACAATATCAAGGCTAGCATGCATCAAATAAATCAATCTTGTTGCTTCTTCTTTATCAGTCTCATCTAAAATTGTTCTGATCAGTAGAGGCCTATTTGAAGTGCTCACAATAGCTATAGCACACGGTGAAAACATCATACCAGTATAAGTGATACGGAGATCGGTTGTTGATTTGATTGTAGAATATCTCGAATACTGACGATGGTGAATTCAGAAGACGGATTCGCCTTGGACTAATACATTAGCTCTCTTTTTGCTCAATACTGGCTTCATTGGCGACAGGTAGACGACTAGTGTTGCGTTCGCGGGTTGCGATAAACTTTGTGCAAATCTATGTTGATGTTTTATGGACGAAGCTCGCACAGCTGATCCCATCAACTAGCGAGCCTCCGAGATACACGCTCAACGAGTTCCTCAACATTTGCTTACGAACTTCCACCTTAACATCCATTCATGACTTAAATAATTGTTAGATGAATACTTGAGAGGCCCGTTCCACTGACTTCACACATTCACTGAGGCTAGAGTGTTCATCACTTATGGAGATCGAGGATTCAATGATGAAAGCCCGAACTGTACACCGTTCGTTTCTAAGGAAACGGAAGTTTGGTCGCCGCTAAACGAACAACCATAATCAAGGTGACAAGTAGCCTCACTGCACCCCCTCCAGTTTCCAAGTCCGAGGTAGCAGTCTATCTTATCTTGTTTCCAGAGCCTTGGTGACCGCTATCGCTGGCTCGTGGTTCTATCGAGCAAGATCCCAGCCATCTTTCTTGGCAACTTCCGAACCTGAACCTACTAAACTCAGATTATACAGGAACTAGATTGCGAAATATCTCATAGGATTGTTCACACTAGAGCTACCAATTGAAATGTGCTAGGCTCGTTCGTTGGTTTAAAGTCAGCATCTACTACCCATACGCTGCTATATATCACGATTGGCCCAGCATGCTCTTAGAAGCTTGCTGGCTCATATTGCTGGGATCTTTCTCAGAGCTCAGATTGATTGATCTCGTTGGCGACGCTCATCGAGCGGTTAGCCACTATGCGTTTGCCAAGATCTACTTTGAATCGGAGCACCGAGGTGCTGGAGAAAATCGAAATTCACGCCCCAAGTCTATTGTCCGACGAGGGGGGGGGGACTTGTGCTCTCTATGACAAGCGCGCTCAGCCTCTATGAGGTCTTCTGGTTGAGACTAATGCGTGAGATTAGATTTTGAGCTGTCGAGAAACTCCGGAGCCGTTCAATCCTCACTACTGTGCACTTCCGGAGTGCGTGCTGATCGGATCCCTGCTAGCAAGATGGAAAGCAAAACATGGGCAAATAAGCACACATAGACCCAAGATCAACACATGTGCTACACATTTGAACACTGGACTGATAACCTGTTGATGAGCGCTGCCACTGGAATACTGACCGATCTGATGTACCAGATGAATGCTCCAGCTCGCATCGAGCGGTAGCGGCGCTCGACCCAGCTCGGACATTGAATCTCACCTATGGGTTGCCATTTTCTTCATCGATCAATTTTTATTGGTATTAACTTGACCAGCATGGATGCCATTTATATCACTTGATCAAGCCAGCCTCTTTAGCTAGATCATGGAACTTGGTCCCAGGTTGTCGAACCAAAGTCGAGGGTGGGCCTTGCTCAATCAAACTTCCAGCCTCCATCACAACAACACGATCATAGTCTTGAATTGTTTCCAGCCTATGGGCTATGGTTACGATGGTAGAGTCCTTGAATTCTTTGCGAATAGTTTGCTGTATAAGATCGTCAGTTTCCACATCAACCGCCGCTGTCGCTTCGTCTAAAATCAAAATCTTGCTTCGTCTCAGAAGAGTTCTAGCCAGGCAAAATAGTTGCTTTTGTCCAACACTAAAGTTGCTACCACCCTCTGAAACCTCCTGATCCAAACCCAATGGAAGGTCACGAAGAAATGCACCCAAATGAGCCAACTCGATGGCTCTCCAAATCTCGTTATCAGTATGGGATTCTGTTGGATCCACATTCTGTCTAATCGTGCCAGTGAATAATATTGGCTCTTGAGGGATTATTGAGAGTTTAGAGCGGAGAGTGTTGAGATTTATGAAACTAATGTCCATGCCATCGATTGTAACGCTTCCAGTGTGCGCTTCCAGAATCCTGAACAATGCTAATGTAATGGAGGATTTGCCTTGTTCGAATAGATTTCGCAAGAGGTGGTCAGTTATATTCTGCTCGATATTCGGTTGCCAAGAGTAATGAGTCTAAACCTACCTGCGCCTGTTCGACCAACAAGCCCGACTTTCTCTGAGGGACTAACATATAGGCTGAAATTCCTAAGGACGAGGTCCAGGTCTGGTCTGTAACGTGCGCTAAAGTTATCGAAAACAATCTCCCCCTTTGCGGGCCAATTCGGGTCTGTTGGCTCATCACCGTCCTCGGATTCGATTGGAACTTTAGCGTATTCTAGCAATCTTTCCACGCTCACTACGTTTGTCTCGTAGTCAGAATAAATCTTTACGAGGAAATTGAGGACGATTGTCAGGCCGAGTGAGTAGCTGACGGACAAGCCGGCGATGCCCGGCGTTATAGTATCGCGAGAGAGGACTGCAACGAGGGATGCTGTCAAAACCACGATAAAACCAAGAAACTCTAATCGCATTGAGAGCCTGAATTCGTGGTAGAGGGTAGGTTTCGATTAGTTTGCTGGTCACTCGGTCGTAATCTCGGCACTGAAAGTCTGAAACCGATTTGAGCTCACCATCTAGAGGAGACTATTCCAATGTAGCGAGATGCATGATTTGCATCGATTCGTCTGTTTGCCTCAAGGATAAACTCTTCGCTCACTCCAAAAGCTCGGATGCTTGAAGTTCCAGATATTGTCTCGCTAAAATGCGAGTAAATAGGCGACCTTGTGACCGACTCGATTCGTTTTAGTTGACGCGATGTGGCCACGTAGAATGTTTGCAAGAGGAAGTAGAGAAAGACGATTGGTATAAGCAGTATGAGAAGATATACTGAGCCAACTGAAATTAGTAGGATGGATATGATGGATCTTAGTGCGATCATCATGAGAAGCCGAACATTGAAACGTATGGCCTCGTCCACTGTGTCGACGTCGCTAGAGAATCTGTTCATGATTCGGCCAGATGGAGTTGAATTGAACCATGATAATGGCGCACGGAGGACTCTCTCGAGTATCCCATTGTGCAGCAGTCTAGAGGCTCTAAGGCAAGCGAAATTCAGTAAAACCGTAGACGCCATCACAAGAACTGCTTCACCTAAACCCAAGCCAGCGTACACGCCGAGTCTGAGATCTCTCAGAGCGGTATCATTGCTAAGTGTCACATTGAGGGCATCATCTGACCAGTTGCTTAGCCACACGCTTGAATACAATGCAAATACCGACGATACCACGTAGATCGCGAGGGCTAGCATGAAGTTGAGACCCATTGTTCGTATAAAGTTCATATGCACCGTCAACCCAACTGAACCAATTCGTGACACCTCTGGGGGAGCTTGGTGCTTGTCATGCGAGGATCCGTTCGGAGACTCGATTCGTTTGACGCTCCCCTTTGCGATTTTTCGATCCATAGTTGGAATCTCGGTTTCTTGTGCCATTTTCATCTCTAAACGTTTCAACTCTCTCGTGATCACGTCAGTTCTGGCATCTGCTTCGCTTATGTTCACATCTCTAACGTTTTCCAACAGATACCTAACCAGAAGTTGCGAAAACACTCCCCTATTCTTGAGAAGCTTCTCAAAGCTCCCACTCTCGCTAACCCGGCCGTCTTTCATCACCACAATATGATCGACCTCCGGGAGGATAGAGAGTTTGTTGGTTACAAGTAGCCTGGTGCGATCACGCAAGATGCCTCTAGGTCCGATGATCTGGTCAAATATGTGGCGACCAACGTGAGCATCGACAGCGTTCATTGGATCGTCCATTAAATAAATGTCGGCATCGGCATAGACTGCTCTAGCCAAGCTAACCCTCTGCTTCTGCCCGCCACTCAGATTCAGACCCTTCTCACCAATTTCTGATTGGTCGCCCCATTCGAGCGTCTCAATGTCAGGCATTAGGGCGCACACCTCAAGAACCCTTCTATATCTCTCCTCCTCCTCTAGTTTACCGAAAAGTATATTTTCCTTGAGTGTAGTGTTCAATATCCAAGCCTCCTGTGGAACATAAGCTATGCTACTAGTTTGATCAACTGAAACCTCGCCCTCGCATTTCTCCAAATCACCTAATAATGCAGAAACAAGCGATGATTTGCCTGAACCAACTGGTCCGACCACAGCGACAAGCTTCCCTCTTGGTATGCGGAGATCTATTCGATCCAACACTATATCGCCATCCTGCTCCCACTTGAAGACTCCGTTTTTGATCTGCAACACATTCTCGCCATCGTTTATCTGTTTGATAGAGCTTGGATCCACCTCGTCGCTTTCTAGGAACTTGTTCAAACGCCTAACTGAGACCAAGAAGACGGACAGATTAGTTATAAGAGTCGGCAAGAAGGCCAAAGGCACTCGGATGATGTTGAACAGGGACAAGGAGACAAAGACTCGATTGGCGTCGAGCACATTATTTTGGTCCATAAGCACATAGGTTGCAAAGCTAGCCAGTGCAACAATGAAGGGCAGAAAGGTGAAGGCGAAGGTTATACCAGCAGAGTACCAAGTTTGAGCTGTTAGGCACCTAATCTCCTCGTCCCTGATTGTCTTGGTCCGATCAATAAACGGCCTCTCCCAGGCATGGATCTTGACAATCTTAATTCCGTTGAAGATTTCCGACAGAAGCTTGATCCTTTTATCCTTCTGGCGCATAACGAGCCGTTGTAGTTGCCTCAATTTCACAGCTACCCATCCATTGAACGGAATATTGATCAAAGTGATGAGTAAACCAGCTAAGATGGCGATGCCTAACTGCTGGTAGAGTAAGACCATGCTAAGGACCAACTGCAATGGGGCCGCCCAGAGATCATTGAAACTCTGCACCAAATCTACAACCCTGTAGCTATCAGTGGACATAAGATTAACAATCTGGCCAGTAGTATAGTCTTTCCTGCCTTGGTTTGAAAGTTTTATCGCCTTCCTGTAGACTGCCGAAATGAGACAAGTTTGAATCCTCATGACGTTCGTCGAGGTTATAAACTCTTCTCTAGCCGAGAAAACAGTCTCGGCTATGGATAATAGGAATAGACTCAGACCATACAAGAGACCTTTCCAGTTCGGCTCGTCACTTGACACAAAGCTTATGATGGAGCCGAGCAAAATTGGGCTCGCAAAGGTGAGCAATGAGACAACCAGCTTCAATATCGAGGCAATCAGAAGATCTGGCCAGAAGGTTTTGATGACAATGCAAGTCAGCCCAACAAACTTGGCCGCTTCATCTCTCTTTTCGTCCCCCACTCGCTCCCGTTGCTTGAGGTCCCTTCTCTTCTCGGCAAAAGAGGCCCAAGGGGCTTCAGCCACTGGATCCAAGCGACAACCCGCCGGTGTTCGCATTGAACCGTAGAGGTTTTGTTCCAGATTGTTGGCCCTCCTGCTCTCTAGAGCCTTCCGGATTGCCGGCCAGAGTAGAGCGTCAAACTTTCGCGTTACAACTTCGGTCTTGTTTCTGTCCCGCACTGCGTAGAGATCTTTCTGAATCAGAGCTCGCTTGTAGCCCAACCTCATGATGGGATTCAGCCACCAGAAGGTGTAGAGGGACAAAATTGAGGCAGTATCCTCGGGCGAGTAACTCTGCTCCTCGCCAAGCGGGAAGTACGAATTGTGAGCCCTCTTGTCGGCGAAACAAGCAAGCACAAGCTGTATCAATACGATTGGAGCGGACAAGAATCTCGCAGTGAGCTTTAGAGTGGTGAGGTCCCATTCGGCTAGGGTGTTTGTTGAGTGATCGAGTAGGCGATAGCGGAGCAAGGAGCGCATGTTGACTATGGTTGCCAGTGACATCAAACACCAGAACAGGAACAGGGTGCCCGATGTGTGGACGCCTTTGTTTCGATGAAGTACATTCAAACCAAACACTAGAATGTAGGCGAGCGATTTTATTATCGGGGTCACACAATCAACCAGGCTGACAGGCTGGGCTCGGACGAAGAAATCTATCAGCTCAATAACACTGAGAGCGCACAGTAGTGTGGTTAGGTGCGTTTTGAAGGAGTTTTGGAGGGTTGAGGGCAAAGGTTTGCGGTCATTCTCAGAGTTGGAGATCAGCTCAAGGGGAACCAGGAGAAATATTAGGAAACAAGGCACCCAAACGAGAATAGTCTCCTGGAAGCATGGGCTCAGATCTGGCTGCGTTGGCACGTTCCAGGTTAAATTGTGCAACCAAAATGGTGAGCCGCAGAACTCATCCATCAGGCTGTTCTGTTTGTCTTCGTTCGTCTTCAATTCGTAAAGGATTGACGATTAATTTCTAGATTCTATCAAATCTTTGCTGATCCTGGGCTCAACTTGGGTCTAGATGGAGGCACTTTTCGGGCTTCGATGATGGGATTGGAAGAAGCCTCAAGTTATCTTCGCAAAATTACATGATCTCTCCTCTCGGGCACAACTAAACCCAAGGAACTTGTAGCTCAACTAACGCAAATGGAGCGAGCCATTATTTCATTCGTCTTGGCCATTCAATTGTGCTTCTGGCGCTTATCAAGGGCGGTCATATGAACTAAGATTATCCTTTGTCTCGTTCTCCACATAAACCGCTGCTACGAGCCGACTTTGAGTGCCATACATTTGTTTACCGCCCGAGAGTTGCAGATAACAATCGTTGTCGGCTCAAAGTGTGTTTAGGCTGACATGGCGAAACATACTCAGTCGCACCAGGCATAACCAGTCACCATCAAACTGATGACATCATTGGCAGCACCTCATCATCCAAGCTGCCGAGTTCCAATCCAATAACTCCTTCGATATCCGAGTTGATTTTGCAGTCGAGAAAGGATTGAATCTCTGGCCACAAGCATAGCGAGTGGCTTGATCGACTATCTAGGCCCCACATACAACATCTCGCATAGGCGCCTCCGGCCAACTTCCGCGAGGAGCAATGGCGATGGACATGAAAAGGGCCGCAATGGTTACAGATGAAGACATGCTTTTCGTTAGATTTATTGCTTAGGCTAACTGAATGTAAGGTTGGCGCGATGCGGGCAGCGGAAATTATTTACATCTCTATAACTGGCAGCAGCCGATCCTGATTTGGTTGGCCCTCAGTAGATCCGAGCTCAAAAGGGACGAACAAATACGAGGCTCATCGTTTGCATTGAGTCCTATTCATCTGTCGCGCAGCATATTTTGAAACTTTACTTGAATGAGCAAAGTGAGCAAGTATTCTGTGACACTGGACCTCTGAACTTGGTCCAGTTATTCATGTTTGCGGGTGTTTGTTTAGGTATTTATGACTCGGCAGCAATCTGTTGGACTTTAGGCTAACAAGCATTAACCTAGAATTCGTGCTCGTCCAACTGGCTGTCAAACTACCCGCTGAGCTCCCTACTTGCTTGGGCTTCCGTCCACTTGTTGAGTGGGCGCCTGCACGGCCCTGAGCCGTTTACTCCTCCTCGCTTGCCTTGCCTGTTCATTGGTATTTCCGCTCAGTGGAGGGCTGCTGCTCACTCGCTTTGTTTGGCTAGACCCTTGAGTCGCTGTTGTGGTTGCTGTTGTTGCTTGCTGAACTGGCAGATCGGACATTGGGGATGGGAATGTGGCTAGGGCGCCGGGAGACGCGGCCACCAGCTGGAGCCGGTTGGTGGGCGCCGATTCACCGCTATAACCCAACTGCTGCTCGCCCTCGACGGCAGCTTTGGGCGGCTCCAGCGGAGGCAGGGATGCCGCTACATGGTTCACTTTGGGAGCTGCCGAAGCTTGAGCTGGTCGGACGGCGGCCGAGACTGACCTGTGGCTTGTTGCCGCTGATCTGCTACTCTGGGCCGCAAGCGCCTGCTGGACGTTTGGAAAGAGCTGCGCATCAACAGGTGAATCGGGTCTAACGGCGGCGGGGTCAAGCGCGAATGCTTGACCGACGTTTGTCTCGCCGCCTCGGCTGCCTGTTGGCGGCGAAAGTTGCTTTGCGGCGCGTTTCCCTAGCTTGTAATCGGCGGGTTTGCCTCGATCTCGCATGCCCAATCCAACCTGGATTTGGCTCGAGCCAGAGCCGTGGCGAACAATCAGCACGAGACCATCGTTGAGCGCCTCGCTACTGACTCCAGCTCGCTTATCGTTTGTCAGATCGACCAAGGCGGTTGCAGGTAGAGGCGGTTGCTTTTGCTGAATTTGTTGCTGCTGTTGGCTCGGATGGATTCCGTCAACATGGACTGGCTTAGGTTGCGTGGCCATTTGTTGTCTTTGACTATCGTAGCTTCCTCGGGTGCTGTGCTGATTGAGCTGATCCCTCTGTCTCTTTGGCACTCCAGACCGATGGCCGCCGACGGGCGCCTTCTGTTTCGGAGTGTCGCCCGCTCTGAGCTGCTTGCCAAGGGATTGCGGGGTTTTTTGTTGCACTCTCGGCTCCTTGGCCTTTTGAATGGAGGTTTGCGTTGGCGACTGATCGGTCAGTTGTTTCGGGAGTTGTATTTGATTTGGATTTGCGTTTCGCTGGTAGTTTTGCTGCAATTGTGGCTGCTGACTTGGCTGTTTTGATAGCGTAGGAGTACCGTGATTTATGACCAAATTGAACGTTTGAGCCTGCGAGTCGTCACCCACTGCTTTGTCAGAGTATTGGGCGCTGCTTGTCGTCGACTCAGTCGGTTTTGGGTCCAAGAAAACGGGTGTTGCAATGCTGGCTCCATCGTAGTTGCCAATGGGGGAATTTTCAGCTTGGTGTTGGAGCTGATTTGGGTAATGCGAGCGATGCGCAGAGTGGCGGTTTGGTGGTGTTTGTGAGATTGCTGGTGGTGGGTTATATGGCAAGGGCGCCGCTCTTGGAGGAATGGTTGCTGGCACGAGCGGACTTATGGGCTCATCATCGGAATCATCATCCAGATTGTTAGCGATAGGTTTTGGGTGCGGGTATGCGCCCACAGCTTGTGCCTGGGTCGACTGTGTTACCTGCTGGTGCTTGTTGTACTGTGACTTGGCTTGAGTTTGAGGTCCAACCTGTGGCGGCCTAGGACCAGCGGCCGTCTGGCTCTGCGGTGGTCGCAACTGCTGCTGTTGATGGGACCATCTCGCTTGCTGCTGCTCCTGCAATTGTGCCCGAGGTTGCTGGAGATTCTGCTGGGGATAACTCGCTTGGTCAAGCTGAACGGATGCTCGTGGAGCTGGCTGGTGCAAGATATCGAGCTGATCATGAACACCAGTTGGCGCTATGCCAGCGGCCTGGTGTTTGGCTTTGCCACCACATTGAACATTGTGGGCGAAGTCACAGGTTAAAATGATATTGTTGAACAGGGTTCCCATCGGGCATTGGAATTTCTGTTGGACTTGGGCACCAGATTGGCAAACATGGTAGGATTGGCAACCGGAGGGTTCATCAGCGAAAATCCCATTGTTTGGACACTCAAATTCGTCCTCCTCGCTGGGAGCACCTTGAGAGTCCTCGCCAGCCGAGGCCCCGTTTGAGCCTTCCGCTGGATCAGTATAGGGAGCCTTGTTTTCCTGCTCATCTCTATCCGACTGGCGAGCCGACTGGTGCTGTCTGTGCACATTTTGTGTGCTGAAAGCTTTGGTTAGAGGCTGCGAGCTCACGAATATGTGATGTGGTTGCTGCTTGGTCGCCGATGAGGTTACATATTGCCTAGCGTTGGACCTGTTAATTTGCAATCCAGTTCCAGCCGACAGAATGAAGAATATGGGAGGAAAAGTGAGCGTTAAATGTCGGTGAGATGGATACTCTTTGGTTAGTTCAAAGGGCTCATTAGCATATTGTTTGGACTCTCTTGCACTGTGTCAGCCAGCGAGGAGCTTTATTGATCGTCAGTGGCTTTTAGTTTCATTCCATCAAAGATAAGCTCATTCAAAATTCGAAATCAACTCGGAAGAAGATGATCTCGTCTTTGGAGGCCTTTGATCTGGAAAAATCATTAGTTAAGAGCGGCGCTCGGGCAAGCAATTCGACCACCGCTAATGAGGAAAACTTGGTTGAGCTCTAAATCTCGTGCCGCCATAGGGGAATCATTAATAAAGCAACAAATTCACAAAAAGTTGCATTGAGCCCATGAATACCTGCACAGGTACGTGCCAGAATTCTACCCGAGCGTAATAATCCGATGAAAAGTTAGAGTAGATCTAGGTTCGAGCTCGGTGGCTTCATTGTTTGCGAATTAATGGGCGCCCATGGCTTCCATTGGGCTTCAGCTGGCTCGAGAGAAGCTTAATTTATCAAACAAATAGACAGGACATCTCAATAGCTCTTAAGCGACGAAATGAATGCATGAATAATAATAGTTCAGTCAATAGACTTTTACCATCTAGAGGAGTGAGGCAGCTCGTGATGGGCAGCTTGCATGCATCAGATGGATTTTGTTTTCAAGGGAAAAAGAACACGATCAAGCGAGCTGGTGTAAGGGGTTCAATTCAATCTCACTGATGAAACGTTCAACAGGCTCAAATGCTCTTGTAAGATCCAAAAACCGCGACAAGTTCACAGCGCGCGTATTGTCTTTTTTCTCCCTTGAAAGCTGGTCATCTTTTTTACCTGGCCTCGTCCAGTTACAAGCTTGCAAGACGACAATACCGCAACAGGTCCATTGTGATGGGCCGAACACTCGCCAACCCTGTCTATCCGACGAGCGACCGCAGGCGAGCCGAACGCATTAGCGGAATCGCTGGCCACCCAGTTAGCAGATCAAAGTCATTGTTGTCTCTCGGGCAATATCCTACTATAGCTCAAGCACTTGGAGAGGCCAACTGCTCGCTCGTTTGCCCAACCAACTGGCCAGGTGGCCGAATGTCAAAGAGTTATGCTAATTTGGCTTCACCTTTAATTGGCCATCTTTTGGCTAACTAGCGGCTGTCGTTCATCATCTTGGTAGCTGAAATCCTTGCCCAAGTCTTGGAGATGTTGGCCTGACCAGCAGATAGGGTGGAGGGAGGGAGGGCGACTCATCGCTCCATTGGCCGACACTGCTGGCCGTCAACTCACGACGAGCGCGACCACTTCCAATATTGCACTCCAAGCCATTGCAAAACTTGTTCTAGCCGAGCTTAGTGTAGGCAAGTGAAGCCAGGGAGGCTAATAGTTTAGCAAATGCACGAAAATTCAATGTAAATTTGCCCCCCATGCGAATGATGTTGCGAGAACTGAATCCAAGGCTCTGTATAAGAATTCGGAAGGCTCACTTTCGGTCGTGAGCGGCAGTTTGCCCTAAAGCTAGATGGCAAATCTCGCACCAAATTTCATGTCTGTAGCCTTTGGAGTGACATTTGGCAGCGCTAATGCAATCTGGTGGGCGGTGGCTGAAAAAGTTGCACCTGCACGTGAAGATTTTTGCAGGATCGCTGAATAAACAAGCAAGCCTCTTCAGATGGACGTGGGAGAAGCTTTTGGCCCGAAAACTCGCTCGCATGCCGAATAAATCACGTGACGAATCCAATCGGTCAAGCTTCTGAACGGTCGCATTTCGTTCAGATCGTAAATTATCGCTTCAGTCTAAGTTTGAATGAGGCAAACGAGCGTACTTTTAAGTTGGTTGTAGTTGAAGGACGAGCAAGCGAATTATGTAGACACCTGTTTGGCGATCTAAATGTTACAGTTGCCTTCGTTCCTAGCCGAAGGCACCAATCCGCGACCAATTGATTAGGCATCGCCCATTTGCATGTCCAATCCAAGAGGGGAGAGGCGGGGCGCGCGCAACAGAGAAGCGTGATTGGTGGATCCTCTCGACTTTTGATCGCCTTTGCAATTCTGTTATGAGATGTTTCTACGAAAGAGCGAGAGAAACGGACGTGTTGCTGCGGATTGATATCGATGGAGATCGACTGCTTGCGCTCCCATTGGCCCGATTGGAATGCAAATTCTCGTCGCCTAGGAGGGCGAGCTAGCCGATCGATCAAATTTATACGATGAGCCACCTTCGAGATTGACCAGGCAGAGTGCGAGCGACCTTACGAGAGCTTCTCTGAGCAAATTCATCCGACCGGCTTGCCACTCTCAAGGGCTCTATTCTTAGATCCAAGCTCGCTTGCCATGTCATTCGGAGTGACGTGTTTTATTACGGACGGGGCCCATCCGCTTGCTCGCTCGCCTTCGCTTGGGCCATCTCAGAGGTTGGGTCTTGTGCAGTCAAGTGAGCGCGGTTCAAGCTCTGAGCTCAGCGGACTGAGCTAGTGCGATCTCTTCGGTTTGCTCGAACACCAGCGGCCGTCTTGAATATGCACATCTAACCTAAAAGAGGGCCGAGCGGCAGAGCTAACACGAGAGCTCCTTTCGAGTTCCCTGAAAGCTCTGCTAGGGCAACCATTAAAATCGAATTAAAACTAACTGTTTGTTGGGCGCTGCAGGTGAGCTGCGCGCGAACTGGCCCAAATTCATCTAACTCAACTAGAGCGCTAGATTGACTCGTTGGCCGATGGGCAGCGGCGGCCAACTATGAAAGCGGCTCTCTGGCCCGTGTTTGGCCCAACAGTTTGTATTCAATTATGCAAACTTGGCTTGCTTGGGTCCAGCGCAGCCTGTGCAAGCTGGCAGCCAGAATGGAGCAAGCAAAATGTGAGCACAAGAGCAACGCAAATAGGCGGCCACCTTTGCCAGCCATTCTGCTTGATCTAATCCATCTCTTGTTGTCGCTATTGCTTGCTCGCTTTCGAGCATTTCTACGGAGCAGCCGTTCCATTGGCGACGCCTGAACTTGCGCCAAACATCCAACAGAGTTGCTTTGCTCGGCCAGAATAAGACAATGCTTTTATAATTAATACCTTCGAAGGTTCATTGTTCGGCCATCCAGACTAAAGGGCATTGTGTGTGCATGTGACTTATCGCTTGGTGCTACCTGTCTTGGGGAAAAGGTTGCAACAAAGTGCAGCACCAAGCGGCGGCTGCGAGAGGCGCCTGCTGTGGTCACGACATCGCCTCTCCTGTTAGTCTAGTGCACTTGATCGGATGGCTGAGGCCTTTTGCAGTGATCTAGGTTCAAGCTTGCAGCCGAAAGACTTTGGTGGAATCCATAGTGTTGACAAGTTTGAACTCTAGATCGAATGCCGATTGTCGCACTCGCCATGACCATCGGCGAGGTCAAAACAACTGGCCATGACTTGGCTCTCGCAAACCGGAAGCGTGCTGCCAATATCAACCTTGTGAACACCCCTGTACATCGAGTTTTAGCGCGCTCTTTGGTCCAGGACAATTCCAAGCGTGTTAAAGTTGCCACATTGCCGGCTCCAACTCTTGAATGGAAGTTCGAGAAAATCTCGCTCCGATAGATGGATTCGCGCTTGTTCACGAGTCTAGCTGGACCTTCTTAGCCACTTACGGAGTAACACTTAAACTCGAAAGCTTTGTTTCAAGAACAATTGTTGTCCAAGTTTACTTTTAGAAGCGTGTCATTGTGCTTGGCTCAGTTGGCCATCTTGTTGTTGAGGCTCATAGTTTGCCTTTGGACCTTAGCCTAGCATTGGGCCCTCAAGAGAACTGAGAGAGCCAAAATGTCTACCTCAATTTACATTCAATTCAATTCAACCGCCAGTATTGTGATGATTTATTCCCAGAATGCGAGCTCAAATTTGAACACGTTGTCGGTGTATCAAGTAATTTGAGGCCACAGTTGGTCGCTAGCAATCGCTCGTGAGCATTTGCAACCAAACCTGCCGTCCCCGTTGGCTTCCCCGCACTGAACGGGCTAAAATTTGCCAAGTTGCTAAACTTAACCCAATCATCCGGGTTATGGCTCTCGGAAGGCGTGCAGGTGGGATCAAAATCAGCGGGTTAGAGCGATAGAGCTCTCGTTGTGTGTGGCCGAGTTCCTCGGATCCTCTTGCGTGCCATTAGTTTAGCGTCTATCATAACAAGATAATCCAGCACATTAGTTCCAGCGCCACCGTCTAGATCAAGAGCTGGCGGTCAGCTGGCCGACAGAGCAAAGGGGCTTAGGGATTTAAAGAGCACAGAGGAGATTCGGGTTCTCGTTAAAGCAAGGCGCTCGAGTTGAAGGTTGACTAGCCAGCTGTTCTCTCTTTACACTCTCATGCCTTGCGAAAAAAGGCTCTAATGGAGGCCCACCTCCACGTTTGCCACACTAAAGCTCATGCGTTATTTTGACAGATCACTCGGCCGGGATCCCTGTTGATTCCTGCCTCACTCCCTCCATCGTTTGGCCAACCAAGCAAAGTCATAACATTACAGAGCCGGCAAAGTATGCCCAGCCTGCTGACCAGTTGGCTGGAACTCTTGTCGAAACTACGAGATCGGTTTGCGTGTGATCTAGATGGGACCCAGCAAACATTAGGTAATTACTTGCAGATCTGATTTATCGCCAAGTAAAGCGTGTTGTCGTCAAACCAACCGCCTCACCTATGCTAAGTTGGTTCATGATCAATGACTAAATAAACAATAAACATGAGCTGACCGCAACTCAAAAATATTCGATTGTTCCAGTTGACTTGTCAATAAATCTCAACTCTTGTTTCAGCCTCGTTGCTTGAGAAAGTGTAAGCAACTTTTAAGGTTGATCATCAAGTCTCTGGCCGCGAGCACATACCTGACCGGTAGGCAATTTATGCTCGTGTTGTGAATTATTACTAGACATTAACTATTGCGTTCGCGATTTGTATCGCCATCCTCTGGGCAAAGTGGCGAATGGCCAACGAGTTAGCTTTCTCTTTGTCTTCCCAACTCGCCCGGCCGCTTTCAAAGTAAATGCATGAAACAAATCGTTCCTATCGTTGCCAAGCCAAACGGCAAAGACGATCGACGACGACGACGACGACGACGACAGGCAAAAGCAAACTGGAGACGGCCGGTCCTGGCATTAATTGTGATTTGAACGGGCAGGTAGTGTGAAATTATCGCAACTCCACTGCACCAACCTTAAGCCAGAAAGTAAACGTACAGGCTGCTTCACAAGAGGAGAGCTTGCAATCAGTTGGAAAAATTACAGTCCACCAAGCGCTCTACGTAATCCGGGTTAAGCTAACAAACTTACCTGCCTCTGCTGGCTTGCTGCCAGTCGTCCGACTTGCGCGCTGGCAACCTGGTGTAGGTGCCTCGAATTTGATCATCGCTGTCGTCAACCTGATGAATGTGCGAGTAAGATTTGAGCAACTTTATTATCCGTTTGCTGTTTCCCCCATTTCCCTTGGATTTCTCTTGCTCCCTCTGTCCATCGTTTGGAGCCAATAGGTTGTCGGTTGACAGGTGCAAATTTAAACCCGTTGGCGCCTGGCCCGGGGCAGAGTCCTGCCAAGTTGGGCTCATGAGGAAACTCTGCTGCTGCATCATCTTGTAAAGGAGCGCTTCGTTGTCTTGGTCATCGTCCAATTCGTCCGGCTCAGGGGTGCCGTTTGTTGAGGTGCCAATTTGCTGCGGGCCGCCGGCTGCAGATTGGCCACCGTGTTGTTGCAATCCGTTGCTTGTGCTACCTGTTCTTGGTGAAATTGCGGCCATTGACTTTGAATTTGCCGCAACCTCGTGATGGTCATCCAATTCATTGCCATTAGCTTGGGCTAGAGGCCTCAACCTAGCGCCAAAATGAGTCCACCTGTTACTGGCTGAGACTCTTGGTTGCTGTTGCGTTTGAAGAGAAAGTTGTTGTTGGTGGTGCTGCTGCTTTGGTTGGTCATAATTCAGTTGCATTAACCGATAACAATACAGTTAGAGGCGGCCATTTTACCAAACGGAAGTCGGAATGGAACCGATAATTGCAAGCACAAGCGCCATCAGGTTTGCAATTGGCATAAAACGATTGAATGGTTTAAGGCGTGATTGTTGGCCAGTTTGTGGTTTAGCCAGTCGGCCGATCAGTTGGCAAGTCAGTTGGTTGGTCAGTTAGACGGACAGATAGCGTTGAAGCGGCCAGGTAAAGGTTAGAGTGAAACGGGAGGTTGTTAGTTTCTCCGTTCCTTGGCCTGCTGGCCTGTTTGCATAGCGCTGGCAGGATGTAGCGCTGAAGGATGTGAGACAATTATAAATTTGCATGTTTGTCCAATTGGAAAGTCTCGAGCCAAGTTATTAGACCTTCGGGGGCGCTCCCAGGTAAATGCGCGCCCAAATCTGCCCACCGTTTGCGGGTATGAGACCAACAGATGGAATCGGAGTTCCGCTTGGCTTTTGTAGACGAGAGTGTTGCTCCCAGCTGAGCTGAGATTAACGTGCTTACTCGCCTCAGATTGACCTGGTTGTTGCTCGAGAAAGAAACTCTCTCCCTCTGCACGCTGATGAAGAGTTGCAACTTCTGGTGGAGGAATCGAGCAAGGTGGCAAGTTTAATTTGATGTGAATTTGGAGCACAATCCCGATTGGGCAGCTGTCATAGAAGTCCATCGACATGAATCACCGGCAGCGGCTCAAATCTGCTCCATTGGGACAAGATTGAAAAGTGAACCGAATAGGTTGACCGGAATCACGAAGTTCAACTCGGGATCATGATTCAATTTTAAAATCAAAGCCTCCATCCAATTCGCATCCCCATTCAGCTTTCCTCAGACTCGCGTTGGCCAACCGGGAGCAGTCTGGCCACTCAACAGACAAAAAGCTCAACACGATGATCACTACGGCTGCGTCATTCTCAGAATTCAATTTCCTCGTTCTTACTCCTTGCAGGTAGCGCCGAAAGAGCGACTGTCGAATGGGCCAGCTAAGGCAGTTTATAATGCAATAAATGGACTCAGTCAAGGGGGCAAAAGTTGGCATAAATTGGCCAGCTCACGTCTGCCAGGTTGACCAGGCGAAAGGGAATCTGTTTGCTTAAACGATCAGCGGGCAAATGGTTTTGAGGTGGCAGAAAGGGACCATTGCTAACAACAATCGTACTGACAAATTGAATTTGCCCATCAGGACCAAGGCATCTCGGAGCGGCTCAACGGCCGGTGAAGGCAGGCTATGGGTCTATCACTCCAACTGCCGCTACAGGAGCGAGAGGAAGCAACCACAGCAGTTTTCTCTCTCTCTCTCTGGTTGGCCGTCCAATGTCGTGATTGTGGCGCCATTCAATTTCCGTAAGCAGATAGCTGCTGGCCAGTGGCTCTGTCGTTTACCTTTCGACGTGACTTTATTCGCGCAAACTTCAGAGCTCTCAACCCGCTGACCGATCAAGCAGAAGTCAAGCAAACTAGCCACTGGTTTGAATCTGAGATTGCGCGCGGCCAAGACAATATTCGGACAGTCTGGCGACAAATCTGTCAGACATTGTCGGCTCCTTGCGGTGGCTGGCAGCGCCGCTTTGCATTGTAATACAATATTAGCGTGCCGGCTTAAACCAGTGAAACCACAAGCGGGTCTCTTCGGCTCGCCAAACTAAACTGGGAGCTAGGAAGCTGAAGCATGAGCAGGAGTAGAGTCAAAGCAAAGCCTCACTTACCTGTAACTGAGTTCTATGCGCTTCTGGCTGCCGGTGGTGCTGCTGGTGCTCTTCATTGCTTGCAGCCATGAGCGGCTCGGCAAAGCTCACCGACTGGCTAGTGGACATCTGATCAATTAAGTCTCGCTGCTTTGCGTTAGCGAGCTGCTCAAATGTTGATGGTCCAACTCTTGCATGCCCTTCAGCGCGGCTCTTCTGCGATTTGAAGCGGCGCGAACTCGAACCGTTCGTTTGTCTGACAGTCGAGGGTGCGGCTGGCGTGGATGATACCTGCGAGGATTCTGTCGCTGCCGAGGCTGATGCAAGCCTCTGTTGCTTCTGCTGTAGCACCGGCTGCGTTGGCGCCACTTCCGTTGAGCTTGTGGTCGAGTTGGCGGACGTTTGCGTTGAGGTTTGTGGCAAACTTGCATTGTCATCGTTGTTTTCACTTGAGTTCCTGATTGCAAAGACGGAAGTGGAATTCTCGAAAGCCGGTCCCGAATGTTCGAATGCCGGATGCTCCTGGCTCGCAAACTGCGTATTAATTTCGCTTAAATTTAAATGCGCGCTCTCTACTTGATTAGGAATAACAGTTTGCTGCTCAAGATCTCGCCTCTTGCTTGACTGGTCATGGGGTTGCTGTTTTTGTTGCGAGGCTTCGCATTGTATTCTCTGCTGAGCTAGAGCGATCAATGCCACTACCAATATCACTCTTGTCATTGAATGGCGCTTCATTTGGAGGATGGATTCTCGTGTCTTCGGCTTCCTCTTGTCTAGTCTAGCTCCTATTTCGCACTGGCTTGCTCGCGCTCGAAGAATTGGCCCGTCCATCTTGGTGCCCAACTTCAACTCAACTTGGCCACACACAATCAAACTGTAAGCCAGAACTTGGCTTGGCCTCTAAAAGTTCCTACCGGATGCCAGTAGATTGAAGCTTCTCTGCCCGCTCGAAGGCTTTTGATTGTTCAAGACTTCAAGTAAGTCGAGCAGCAGTAGCAGTTGGCAAATAATGAATTGCGTTTGAAACGAATCACTGGTGCCAGGTAAGATTTGAATTATTCACTTCTGGGTGCGAACGAGACGGAAGGGTCAATTTGGATTTGCGTCCCTCCCACTTGTTGCCGGCGCTCAACCCACGAGAGCCGAGTTGGTGCTTTCTCGGCGAGCTAGCGGGCGATGCTGTCAACAGATTGCACGGCGATCAAGGCAAGGATGCTCTCGTTCACTAGCTTACTTGTTAGCTTGCCGGCTCAACGTTCAATCAATCCATCACTAATCGACTCTTGAAGGGTCCAACCACTTTTTTGCCCACCACTTTAGTGAGCACAAATCTAGCGCTCCTATGCTGAAGCCACTCTCTCGACGATACCTTATGGCAACACCATCACACGAAATCCGGAAGGATGATTGTGGACGGGAGAGTAGCTGTCGAGCGAGAGCTGCCTGCCGATGTGCCCAAAGTTGTCCGCCTTCCCCGATCAGCTAAATGGATCGTTAGATGTGGTTTGTTTTTGTTCGGCTGCCAATTACCTGCTTACTAGCGTCCAAATAACTCAGGTTAGCTTCAGCGATCCACTAACTACCGGCACAGTCATATGGCCAATGTTGATCAATCAATCGCTTAACTCGATGCGACTGTCGACACTGACGCCGATTCTCAAGAAGCAAGATTCTTCTAAATGGATTCAACCACCGCGGCTATCGTCGCCAAACTCGGCTTGCTTCTCGAGAGAGGACTTGATTCCTGGCCGAGACGAGAGCTCAGTTGGCTGAAATGGCCGTTGCCTCTCCCCGTCGATAGCTTACCTTAGATTCTTCTCGCTGCGCAACCAACCAGGTCGATAGGCAACTCAGTCTGGTGCGGCAATTTTCGTTGTAACGCACAGCAAGATAGAATCCGTTTGTCTGCTTAAGGCTCTGGTGACAGATCAAATCTAGCCGACTCCGCTTCCCGATCAAACCTTTGCACTTGAATCTTGAAGCTTCCCATGCGCTCTCCTTCAAATCATACGGATAGACGGTGTTCCAAACTATCTCAAACTCTGTTGTTCTGGTTGTAAACTACTTAATGCAATCTGCTGGACAAAAACTCGAGCTCAATGCAGATTCGCAAAAGGAAAGTCCCGATAGTTTGCCAAGTTGAGAAACCAACAAAACACAATGAAAACCCTCGCTTATACGCGATCTCGACGCCAATCAATCGATGATTTGGCTAATCTTCACGAGCTAAACCTGTCCAAAATGTTCGATCGAGACGAGCGACCTGCGACCTAACTTCTAAGCTCACTCATTTGCCGTATGAAACTTTCTCTCCTCATGAGCTTTGTCCAGATTCGACTTTGGTTAACATTTGGAATAACCGAGTTTGTAACTGAACTTTACACGACTACCTGAGTCGTCTCTCTCTCTCTCTCTCTCAGAGTTCACAGTAGCTCAGACTCACCTCACGCCAAGCAAGATCACGAGCGTGCTATATAACTTAACTAATGGAGCAAAACCAAACTGACCACAACTGATGTATCATTCACCTGACGTTGCCCATATAAAATTGTAACAAGTGACAATGGTTTATGATGCTGCTGCCTCTGCTTCAATTTAAAAATTTCAAAAATTTTGTCTCAGATCTAGCGATAAAACGTTCCCAGTTGGACACTTGCGCCAATTCCTCGCGCTCAACTAAGATCTCAATCTATCACAAAGCTACAACTTGATGGTTGTTTTGCGTAAGGGCAAGAGAGGCGGGCTTTAAACTTGAGTCAACCTCCTAATGCGTGACAATTGAGCTAGATAGTCCATGGCATACTAAAAGTGGGAGAAACTTTCACTTCATTCGCAAGCTCGGCTCAGAGAGGCGTCCATAGTGCTGAGCCGGCAACCACAAAGACCATCCTCTGACCTTCCGTGTTGGCTTCAGTTGGCTAACAAAGGCATATGCATGACCGCAGCCACCGATTGGGCAGCTTCAGGTTGAACGGCAGAGAACGAGTAGCTTAGCGGCTCCGCCTTAAAAATTTTTCTCTCAACTCTCTCGCCTCTCTTGGTACCGCCCATCGAGCCGCAAGGGGGATGTAAATTTACACCACGAACCTAGCCGAATACACAACAAACCTGAAAGCGGTCCTTTCTCTTATTTATGCGATGCGTTGCGAAGCAAATGGAGGATGAGGCAATCCTGGAATCGACTAAAATCGGACCATCAACTCACAATTTTCTTCCCACTAATTTCTAATTAGAATTCACCCACTTCGCCTTTGATCCAATTTTATCGCTCTCACACAAGTCAGCTTGCAATCCAGTCTCTCCTCGTTTTCTTGCTTTCGCCAAAATCGGAAATTGCTAACGAATAGAGCGAAGTGACCAAAGTCGTGACTATCAGCGCCAAATTCTCGGCTCCGAAACAATCAGGCTTGTTGGTGATATTCAGCGGGCTAGCGGCTGAATGAATTGCTATTCTTGGCGCCACAAGGGTCAAAACGGGCTTAACAATATGGAGCCGATCGTTTAGATTCAACCTCTTCCTTTCCATATCTCCTCGGAAGTAATTGATGGAGTTAGTGAATAAATTAACCCCCCTTCCGGCCAGCGTGAACTATCGTGTGCACCTGCCGCATCGAAGCCGGTATATCTCGAATATCCAGCCCGTAGTCTCGTCGCCGTCGGTGTCGTCCAATCCTCCTTCTCTCTCTCTCTCTCGATCCTTCTCTCGTGAGCTTTCGAGACTTGGACGGGCCGGTCGTGATATATGACAGCGTATGGGTAGTAGATGCTGGCTTCAAGCAAACTAGCGAGCCCAGCACACTTCGAGTAGACAACCTCCCCCATTCGGAGGTTGTCTAGCTAATCAACCATTGTTTTGGTCCTCTGAAGGTATAATCAAACTGGGCACTAACTAGCCGATGGACAATGAGGTGTTGCTATTCAGATTGTGTGCGTCAAAACAAAGCAAAATTAATCATAAACTAGTCTGCTTGTCTGGCAAAAATTCTCTCAAATCAAACCCGCAGATTTATTCAAAGTAAGTGCCTTAGAATAGTCGATTGACCCTCTCTGTGTTCAGCTTCATCCTCTACTTCAGTCGTATCCATCTCTCTGCTTCTGGCCCGTTGGAGAAACTTTGTTCTCCAACACCAGTGAAAACGAACTATCATGTTTGTTGATTTTCTTTCCTTTAGCCTTGCAATATATTCAATTCGTCACTGGTGAACCCAAAGTTTGTATCGAGTCTTGGAAGTTGTCTTGATATAGCATACTTGTTTGAATGTTCTGGAGGTTATGTAATTCTTAGCCACTGAGAGCTGTAGATCCGACAGGTTCAAAGCCAATCGTTGACGGTGATTCGGCATTCAGGTGTTTTAGGATTTTAAGAAAGTGTCGATCCGTGTTGCTGCCTTCTTGACAAGCGCGATGTCGCAACCTCTATCGTCCACCTCTTGATTTTTTTCGTCATCGCTTTCAGATGTTGAGCTGTTGGCTCTGAGATTTCGCAAACGGATATGAATTAAGCCTCCCAGACGAAATGGTTGGACCTGATGGTGGGTATGTTGGTTTAAATGCTCGGAACGCAGCTAAAGTGAGGCTGCTCTTGGACTGAGGCTCCACCCCTGCACACTAACAGCTCCAGAAGATAGACCGTTAGTTTTTGTCCTAAGTCGCTGCGTTACTGGTATCCTTGCTTTTCAAGAGGAGCATATTCGCTCTGAACCAGAGAACTTACCAGAGCAACATATAGATCAGGACATTAATCTATATCTACCAGTGGCTGCATAAGTTTCGTCATCGAATGAACGCTAGCCTTAGATCGTCCGGAGCTAACCGAAAGGGCCAACATGGCGACGACTGGCCCATGAAAGCAACAAGGCGCGATGTCGTTAGCTCGGCAGCCCATCATCGCCTCAAGTAGGAGATGGATAGTGGTTTCCAAAGCGATTTGTGGTACTACAGTCTGATTACGTTGACTAAGAAACTGAGAACACATCGGATTCGCGTTTGAATCGGAGGGTAAATACCGTGATTCAATATTCATTTTGTCACGAGTGACCCACTGCATAGTGTGGACGATGAAGAACACGACGTTTCAATGAAAGGAGGATCTGTTCAGGCATGATCTATTCCTGCTTGAGAACCTCCAATTCACGTGAACGTATATTTAGCTGTCGTCGTGCGACCCTTTAAGACTGGTCATTTCATACCTCGGTACTGACAACTAAGATAAACAAGGAATATCAGCATTTTAAACGTAACGCATTGTAAACGTAGAAAAACCGTGAGATTCGACTTCTGGGGTCGCCAAGGTAGCTGCAGCCGGGCGCTACAATTAAATAGGCGAATCAAGATCCTATCACCACTAAGATGGCTCCGGCCTGCAACCTCGTTACACAGAGTTGACGGGACGCCTGCATCAAAACGGAACATTGCACTGAAATGCGAGTGGTCAGTATGCTCGCTACCAAACAGATTTTTATAATGATGTCAAGGATGCTAATCAAAGATTGAAGTTGCTATGAATTGATCAGATCTTGATCAGTCCTGACCAGAATTCAAGTGATGTGTATCATGCCTGACAGTGTCGTGTAGGTTGTCGCTGAATTGTTCTAGTTCACTCAGAGTACTCGCATAGGCCCTTTTGGCTGTCTGAATGCTCTCGCTGATCCTGCTAATTTCTCCTTTGACAGAGCTCAGCCTAGCGTTAAATCGCTTGGCCTCTTCAAAATACGATTGCGATCGCCTGATGGACGGCCCATGATCGCGCTCAATCTTTACCAGGTTCTCTTGGGCAATCATTAGTTTGTTGGCTTTATCTAAGTGTTGTTGCTCGGTCAAGCCTCGCTTTTTCTCAGCCTCTACGAGTTTCGAGATGGCCAGATTCAGTTCCTCGTTCAATTTATTGGCATACATCGTGGACGACAATGATTCACCATCCCGACAGTGTCTAGCTTGTGTTTCTTGAGCAAGTTGATCCAATTGAGGCACTACACAAACAGGAGTCTCAACTTGGTTTATATTACCGACATCAAAGCCAGTTGAGACTGAAGACTCAGTATCGGTATCACAAGAGGAGCTATGTTCAGGTCGTGGGTGGTTTGAGCTATAGTCTTCATCTGGTTCTCTTCCCAGAGTCAGTTTAGCAATATCAATAGAATTGAAGTTAGTGTCGGTTAAAAATGAGGCATCGTTCTCTAGTTCACCAGCAATCGCTCTCAATCTCTGCTCAGCGCCTTTAATCGCCTCTCTAGCGAATTGATGGTCTTGGTTGGCTTGCTCAAATAGGACACATGCTCGTTTGCAATCGGTTTGACTTTGTTCGACGGCTATCTTTGCGGCTTGGTATGCGCGGCCACGTTTGATCGATTTTTCACCTAAAGTTTTGGCAATCGAACTCAACCTTTCAGTTGAGCATTTCAAAATATGTCTGAAAACGCTATTCGATTCGTCGAATTGGCGCTCTAACGAATTGATTAGGTCGGACAGAGCATTCAACTTGTCTAATCTAGACTTGATTTCATCATCTAGAACTTGGTTGTAACAGTTGGATGCTGGCAGATTGGTATCATGCGAATCGGAGTTGAGTGGTGTTACTGTTGATGATGGAATGGAAGATGGAACTGAAAACTTTACTCTGTTTGCGGTGCTGAGGTTTTCGTCTGCTTTAGATGGAGGGACATCGGGGGATACACGATCGCTTCCTTCTGGTTGCGTAACGAAGCCCCCCGCATCACCTATTGTGGCAGGAATCCTGATCTGTTCCCCCGTCGTCATATGATCGTAGGTCATCTTGTTAGTTCAAATAAATAAACCATTGTGGGTTGGAGTTGCATCCGTTCAGTAAAAGCCCTGGTAAAGTGTACGGACGACCACTATGTGAATCCATTGGATAGAAAATATCCTAGTCTCGATACCTATGTGCTTGATACGAACTTAAAATATCATTAGCGTTGACCTAATGAGAATCCAAGAACAAATACGGCTCAAGTTCTTAAATTTATTTTGTTTGTGAGTGTTTGTATTTGGTAGCACAACAACTTCGTGCGATCGTCCTCCATGAACGCGCTCGTACACAGTATGCATGAAGGTCATACTGCGTGACGTATTCATAAGGGTTGTAAGGTCCGCCGCCGATTTTTGGAAACAAAGGCCAACTTTTATCGAGAGGATCGCTCGATATACCACACAGTTTGAACCCAGTCCGAGAAGCCAAGAACAAACATGATCCTTTGGATCATAATCCAATGGTTGGAGTCTTTGAAAGTTTTTGAGATAAGATGAACGGTCTAGGCACGGCGTTTTATCTATCTTAGCCGTTTAGCCAACCCAAACGAGGCCCTTAACTGTCCCGCTGCTCGATGTGCCAAATTAACTAAGATCCGGGCATCTCGATTAAGTCCGTCCTCTGCACAGTAGCGCCAAATACCTATATACTCTAGTTGTTCAAACCGACAGTGTGAACGACTAGTAATCGGGATAATTGTAACTTTTCGTCGTTAATTTGTGAGTTGGAACATTGATTTTATTTACTTGGTCATCGAATCGAACGTTTGCGCGTCGGCTCATCTCCGCGCGTCAACACGTAGTTTCCATATCGACACCAGCTTGGCAAAAAACAACGGGTCTCTCTTTACGGACGATCTGCAGTTCCTTGACCATCTTCGCCGGTATTTCATCCTCATTTGTATTTTAATCATCCTGGCCTCAAGCAGCACCAGTTGCTTTCACCCATATTCTCACCATGATACCTCGACCGAGATCTAGAGACTCCAGCCAATCCTCGACAACTATGGCTGCGCAAGCACTCAAGGATCTAGAGGGAATGAGCTACGAGGAGTACATTAGCAGGATAGACGAGATGGCTGATAATTTAAGAGCCCATTGGAAGCTAGAGGAAAGGGTAAATGCCTTGAAGATTGCAATACAGTTATCAAAGTTACTATCCGACACGAGTCAACTGAAGTTATACTCTAAGAAATACAAAATGGTCACAAATATACTCGACGAGTTTGGGAAACTTATTCATATTCGAATACAATCAAAGGCTTTTGACATCAACGAAACCTCACTGAAGTCATCATCTATTTCAAACCAGAGTGCTCTGACATATCAAGATGGAAGCAATAGCACTGTCATTAGTCTCACAGACTTGGATCAAGCACGAGAAACTTGCAGGAATTGGTTCCTCAAAGTTGCTTCTATACGCGAACTGGTCCCTAGATTTTATGCAGAACTATCCATTTTAAGAACTTGCGACATCTTATTCGAATCTACTTCGGCCAGAGGAAATGTCCTCCCTAAAGAGCAACTCTTCGTTGAGCCGCTGAATAGGCTCACTAAGGCTGCGTGGGGCTTCGGCGACCCTATCGTGGCAATTCACGCTCGAATCCATCTGTGCAAGGTAGCTGAAAGATTGATTACCTGGAATCCTGAATCAAATGACAGTGCTCTTTTAGATTTGGTATCAATGAACCTCGATAACAGTTTGACACTCGTAGCTCGACTAGATTCAGCAACCATTATGAGAACAATCCGGGCTCAAATGGTTGATACGACGGTGGTTTTCGATCTATTGTCAAATGCCCTTCAATCAATCATCAATTTTATCACCCAAAAATGTGATGCCTACAGTGATGGCGATCATATTTCACAGAATTTGCAGCATAACCTCCAAGTGCTCTTCGCACATCCGATGCGGCACCTCAACCAAATTTTGATTTCACCTCTGTCAAGCAGCATTATAATGCACTCAACTTTGAAGGCATTCCCATCTGACCTCATAGCTGACCACTCGATGGAATTTGTTACCAGTTTACAGGTCATATATGAGAGGTATCTTCAATCTTCGGTCAACGAGGAAATGACAATGATCGCTCCCGTAATCTATACAACTATCGGTTGTTTTGCGCTTGCCCTTGACGAAAGCGATGCATTTGAAGCCAGCGCTGATATCGGATTGAGAGAAAACATCTTGAAATCTGTTCTCGAAATTCTAGAGAACATTTTTGTCCATGACAATCAGGCTGAAATTATTGTTAGAGCGCAATATCTCCGGTGTTTTGCAGCTTGGCTATCGTACGCCAACCATTATGTTGACAGTGCATCCTTCGATGTGATGTTGAACAAGTTTACCCTGAGAATTAAGATAGACCGCCATTATGCTAATCATTTTCAAATACTCTTGGATCTTATCAAAAGTTTGTTAACAAACAAGAGGACACTAGGTGAGTTTCAGGAAATATTCTCGCTCAAATCGTTCTCACAACTGTTGGAGCTATTGAGAAAGGACGATCATAGACTAGAGGCTGTGAGGTGGATACTTGAAACTATGAGGGCTAGCTTAAAATTAAACAAAAATTGTCCAGGAGAATCCGAAATTTCAAACAAGAGATCCATCAACTTCATGATTCGATTATTCTCAACTATGAACGACTCTCTTAGCGTATTGACTGCTACCGATGAGATTGAGCACCTATCACAATTGGTCATTTATTTTCTGAATAAGATATCGATCAAAGACCATAAGGAGCTCTTGGACTTCTACTCTCGTTGTAGAGAATCTCTTGGGAACCTAAATCCTGTGCTCGAATATTTAGCTCGTAGAGTCCTTGAGCTTCCAATGGATTTTAGAGCGGTAAACCGGAAGCGAAATCAGAGACAAAATTTCCTCAATAGTTGTCTCGCGTACACCTTCACAACTTTACCCGCACTCAATGACCCGTTCGATAGGCTTGAGCTGTATATTGAGGGCAGTCGTCTAGCTTTAAGTCAGATGAGCATATCCTTGGCAGACTACTATTTGAAGCAAGCTATCAGCGAATTAACCCTCCAACTTCAGCCTAAATTTGAGGAAACAAAGAAGATCTCTGTTGATATGGGCAGACACTTGCGTGATTTATTTCAATCTCTAGTGGATTTAGTTCTTCAATTTGAAGATCATATTGACTTGGAGCATAAGCTAAATCTCACGAGTTTAATCACAAGTTCTAATTTCAAGGAGAGTCCGAGTTTATTTGAAAGCCTTAAACGCTTGAACACCATTAATAACGATTCCGATACTACAATTTGAATTGATAAAATGACTCATGTTATCCTCGAGGATTATACATAATTTTAGGTATTGCACTTTTGAAATTCTGTCTCGAAGGTGTCCACTGTTAGACTTGGGTGTGATTTTAATTTTTCAAACTGAAGAAAACTTAGGTAACAAGTGCGTGATTATCTAGATATTGAACGAAATTAACATGTGAGAGTTCGCAAAACTTAGATGATCAGTTACAATCCGGATTGATGGCCATATAGTTTTCTGCTTGGCAGATTGGCAGACCACTGTTGACTTTACGACATTTGCCAGCAACACGCTCAACCTAGGTGAGTTTTAAACGAGTTAGCAGCTTGCGACTATGCTACAACATTCGGGGCAATAGTTGGATTTTAACAAACCTTTGTTATCGATATGAAACATTCACCGCCTCCTGACTCGGAGGAGTGAGAATCTGAAGACCTTCCCATTTCCTGCATGCTCAAGATAGTGCTAGCGATCTTTTTCTTAAGCAACATCAGTTCAAGATCGCTCGAGTTTGGTTTCAACTCTCCTATTATGGTTGAGCCAGGCTTTGAGTTGATGAACTGCTGAAAGCTCTTCCCGGCCTTGGTTCAAAAAGGTTGATCGTGATCAGGTTAGCTTAAGTAGTAACGGATTTCCAATCATTGAAACGTCAACTCACCAAATCCTGATCAGTTGACAACTTGTTGTCGAGCTTATTGGAGCTTGTGAACAGGCCCAAGCTCGCAGTTGGATAGGCTTCAACAATTCCTAAGTTCCCGTTCAAGACTGTGATGCAGGCCATGGCATAACTCACTAAGACAACCAAGTTCGAGCAAACAACATGATCGTGTTTGTTCAACATCTTATTGCCGTTTTAAAACCGTTGAACCGACAAATTTGATTTAAACTTCGATCAGCGATGGCTTCCAATCGATTTTTCGATACCGGAAGCGGTTAATCGCGCTCCTCCCTTACTCGATGTCTCTCTCTACCCCTCTCACAAGGGTCCTATTGGATGGCCACTCTTGCTGACTCTCCTGGTTACAATGTTCAACTGATCCAACATGGTGCTTGGACAATCGGTATTTATACTTTCTATCGCAAAGATTCGCGTACATTTGATTCAAAAGAGTGGCTCAAAACTGCGCAAAAATGTCAAATTTCGAACGGCCAAGTAGCACCAAATCGCCTGTAGTGGACTGACAAACGAGGTCTACGAACTGGGGAGCCTTGCAAGCTTGCTTCCATTTCTCTACACGAGCATAGCTACGCGTTCTATTATTATATATGACGTAGATGCATCTGAGATTATGCGCGAAACTCCAAATGCCACGGAAGGTAAACCAGTGGCTTCCTAAGCAAACAAGGCATTCTTATTGCGTGCAAGCGCCATGAATGAATCAGATTGACATCGGATTTGGAGTATCTGATCCTACACAGTCTTCGATGAGACTTAATCAGATGGAGGCGATTTCAGGTAGCTACCTGTATGAACCTAATATACGGCAATCTCGAGAGGTCGAAAATTTTTGAGATTGCACATCAACCGATATGATGGGGGGAGGATTCAGTGCCAGTCTCTCGCATGAGAAGTTTTCAAGCTATCAGACCTTCGATTCCTCAGCTAGGGATCCTTTCCGTCAATCCATTCCACCGCTCAGCTCTGATGATGGATCGTAGTGGGCGGTTATTGTTGTGATCTACATTTGAAAAATTTGTCTACCCCATGTCTGGCCCATGTCCAGACTCGTGACATTGGCGTAACCCGTGATTATGTCCGTCTACAGGCAGAAATTATACTCGTTTCCGATACCGACAGCTGTGTTGAATTTTGAACAAACTCTAGAGTCGACTTCGCCACCAGCCCTACCAAATCATAATGTGTGCCATGCGAAACCTTGCTAGTGCAGGGTAGTCGGGCACATCATACGAGATGATCCGTCGATGGGTCAAGGCAATCCCCCTGAGTTAGCACTTGAAATAGCTACGGCTTCTCGTGCTTGACTGACTCAAACTGAACTAGACCAAATATAGCTCGATCCGAACTATGAACCAAGTAGCCTTTTTGGCTCTTGTTTTGCGAGACATAGGTACTATTGGAAACGAAAACGGAATTCGACATAGTGATAATGTTCATTTAATTGACGCTTAGGCTCGCATGTCATTGGAATTTTGAACCAAAGCTCGCAACTGTAAACATGATGAGGGAGATGACTTTTGTTGATCTTCAACCATGAATGATTATTTAATTATGAGCCTTGTTGTAGACCTCTCAATCGTTCCAGCGAGTCGGAAAACTCAATCCAGTCAAGTGTCTACGCATAATCAGAAGGAGTGAAGCTTTAAGTCCAGGGTAAGCATGATTATAACGATTATTATAGGTGACAAGTGATAATCTTGGAATCATTCATGAAGTATTCTCACGAAAGTCGCGGGAAAAATCCCTCTCCTTTCAGGCTGCCCCTCGATGTAACCCTGCCACCATTCAGGATCAGGCGTTTGCTCACTAGTTATAGCTATTATTTCGCCCTTTTCAAAGCCTAGTTCATCCTCGTTATCAGGTGTGCATGAGTATAAAGCTTTTGATCGTATTGGTTGGCTTGGGCTCGCTTTCTCTCTAGATGTCCTTCTTCTCGGTGGGGGAATCGGTAGATCGCGCATTCCGACAGGAGATCCACCGTTACTACTGGCGTTGCCGGATGAATTGTTGATCGAATGTAGATTTCCAGTCGGTGATGTACATACATACTTCTTTGAATATTTGCTACTCTTCCTGCTTGGGCTGCTTGAATTGTTTCGATTTTGTTGGATACTTGAATTCAAACTTCTATCGGGCGTTGGGGTGTTTCTCGGACTCGGACTATTAATTGTTGAAGTTGTTGATGCCATTGAATTATCCAAGGGGGTTAAGTTATCAGTGATATCATGAGATGGTGATTTTGGTTTGAACGTGCTGAGACGTTTCTTCTCTGCAGATTGTGCATGATATGCGACAACCTCATCCGCAATCTTTTTCATCGCTGAGGATGATAGAGGAGGCTCTAGACTGTTTTGCTTGTTACCTTGAGCCTCCAGTCTGCCACTTGATACGGAGGTATCGGCGCTGTCACTAGTTCCGCCTAAAATTTCGACCAATAGTTTATAACCGATTGGCTTGGAGCTCTGAACTAAATCGAGAGGTGTCTCATCATCGTTGTTTTTCAGGCTAGCATCGGCACCGCATCGCAACAGTAATTTCATGCATTCTGGCAGGTTAAATTTCACACAATAGTGAAGAGGAGTTTCACCAAAGGCATTTTTCTTATTTATGGCTCGGCTATTTTGGATTATGAAGTCAAGGATAAATAGATCACACTCAAATTGCACGCTAGCATGTTCGCGTGAAGCTTGGCAACTTAGAGCCAAATGTATACTAGTATCCTGATCGTTGATAATTGGTTTAGAGTTGTTGTAAACTGTTGTGTCAATGCTGTCATCCATACTGTTGTGCTGACTGAGGTTCTTGTTGGATGATGACATATTGTTCGTATAATGATATCTCTGATTATGGTAATGTTGGTGTTGATTATGATGGTCACTGAGTGTCCTATTTGTATTTTGACAATCGTGTTGGTCAGGGGGTAGAATTGACTCGTCGTCTAAATTTGATATGCAGGTAGCTAAATCAAATCCTTCACCGAATAGTTGAACTAATTTTCTGAGATCCTTAGTTATAACAGCCTCTTTCAAGCATCTAGCTCGCTCTAGGTTGTCGCGGTGGATATTTTGACAAAATTTTTTCTGTATGTACTTAGTCTTAATAAACTCACATCTCTGTTCCATAGAACTATTTGGTTTCAACTTGGGGGTGTCAAAATTCGGTGATGCAATATCGGCTGCCAACAATTCTAACTGTCTCAACTTTGACTCGAATATCTCATTGAAGAAATCGTTACCCATATTGTGAGCAATCAGTAACTGAGAAGTGTTTATGTTGTCCAAGGTCAGTGATTGTATTCTTGAAATGTGGACGCCAAGATCCCTGTGAATGCCTGAACATTCAATGCAAACTAGAACGCCCAAATTAGTCGACAACCATGTAGGCCCATCTTTGGTAGTGGAGCAATCAACGCATCTATCGTTGCCAGTTAGTGCCTGAACCTGTCGTATAAGTTGTTGCTGGACATGTTGCTCGGCACCCAGTCTGTGTAAAGCTTGCTCGTCAGTTTGTCTATTATGTAGGGACGAAGAATTTGTGCTGCTGCCAAAATCAACAAAATCCCTATTATGAGGATTGGGGTCATCGAATTGTTTCTTCAATGCTCCTTCCTTGCAATTGATTAGCACATAGACCCAAGCAGTGATATCATGCTCATCTTCGACTTGGAAATGGTATGTTCTATTGAAGGATATCAAGTCAAAGCATTTCTTCTCTTTACCGGGCACTAATTTAACTTGACATGTTAATAAATTCAATTTAGTTGGTGGTTGCGTTTCGTCCGAGTGATAAATGAACAGGAAACCGTCAATGATCTCGCAGCGCCTCTTTCTCCATGCTTTGACGCGCATCTTGCCCTCTGACTTTTTAAGCAGATAACCAGATTTACGGAATCCATAGATCTGGTTTCCTTGCATCTGGTGCAACCTGTAGCCATGAATCATGATACGAGAATTAAGTTAAATAGTGAAACTGACATCAATATAGGAGGCTAAGCTTTATGATCGGGGGACGATAGAGGTAATTTGATGGTGGTGGTAATATGGTGACTTGCGAATTTAAAGAAAAATTCATTGACACCAATAATTCCGTAGGCTAGCTCCCTTTTTGTTTGGTCCCAAAGTTCGTGATGGTTTAATAGATTAACCACTTTGATTGGTCGTTGTTGTTCACTGGGTACTAGTTTCCTAAATAAACTTGCTCGTCGGAACGTCGCCAGTTCGTGTTCAATATTTTGCACACACCCCTCTACCGCTGAATCCCGCTCGGATCTTTGCTGAGACCCATGAACCTTATAGCGAGCACAGGCCAAAATATATTAGCATTCATCCCAGAAAGATCTCACAGAAATCTGGCATCGAGCGACCGACGCTCGGAGAGACTCGGCTAGCACACATGCATAGAAGCAAGCGGGAATGCACTTTCATATGGCAAAGGCTGCGGCTATGGCAGTGTCAAAAGCAGCAGTAGCAGCAGCGGCGACGGCGGCGGCGTCGGTGGCGGCGATGGAGATTGGCTGCACTTGCGAGCAAAATTTACAAACTTATACAACAGAAAGTGGTTAGTCATGTTATATTTGAGCTTATTCAACAACAAATAAAACAAATAAAGCAACCGAAAATATCATCACTCGAGTTTATGTCATCAAAGTTTCATCCTTAACAAACAGCAATAGCTGAAAAATGGATGGCAATATGGCCAATGAATTGGACAACCTATCCACTATTAAACATTCGCCTTCATTCAAACGAAGATCGAAGATGTCCCAGCAGTCATCTAGATATCGTGTTACTACCGAAATCGAAATCACATTACTGCCCATGATAAAGGATGTACCCGAAGGGGAGCAAGAGGCGTTGTTTATTCGAAAGCTAAGACAATGTTGTGTCGTATTTGATTTTGTAGATGCTGTTAGTGATTTAAGGGGTAAAGAAATCAAGAGAGCTACTTTACAAGAGCTTATTGAATATATCTCGTTTAGTCGGGCTAATGTTTTAACTGAGGAAATTTATCCAGAGATAATCCGCATGATATCACACAACCTATTTAGAACATTACCACCCAGCGATAATCCTGATTTCGATCCCGAAGAAGACGATCCCACTTTAGAAGCTAGTTGGCCTCATTTACAACCAGTCTATGAATTCTTTCTTCGTTTCCTAGAATCGCCTGAATTTCAACCACAAATTGGTAAGAAGGTTATTGATCAAAAGTTTGTTCTTCAACTACTAGAATTATTTGACAGTGAAGACCCAAGAGAAAGAGATTTCCTTAAAACTGTATTACATAGAATTTATGGCAAATTTTTAGGTTTGAGAGCATTTATAAGGAAGCAAATCAATAACATTTTCTTGAGATTTATCTATGAAACAGAACATTTTAATGGTGTTGGTGAACTTTTGGAAATATTAGGCAGCATCATCAATGGTTTCGCCTTACCACTAAAAGCGGAGCATAAACAATTTCTAATTAAGGTTCTCATTCCACTACATAAACCCAAGTGTTTAGGCTTATATCATGCCCAATTGGCTTATTGTGTTGTTCAATTCTTAGAAAAGGATTCAACGCTAACGGAACATGTTATAAGAGGATTACTTAAGTATTGGCCAAAGGTGTCATCGCAAAAAGAAGTCATGTTTTTGGGAGAGATGGAAGAAATATTAGATGTTATTGAATTTCAACAATTTATTAGAATACAGGAACCGCTATTCAGACAGATAGCTCGTTGTATATTAAGCCCCCACTTTCAGGTTGCAGAGAGAGCTTTGTGTTTCTGGAACAACGAATATATTTCATCTTGCGTAGATGAAAACGTAAAAGTTATAATGCCTATATTGTTCAAAGCGCTGAAAAAAGTTCAAAATAATCATTGGAATGCTACAATACGCACCACTACGCATCCTGTTCTAGACCTACTAATGAAAGCCGACTGCGAATTGTATGGCAAGCTAGAGAAATCTTATGAGGAGGACCTAGTGCGTGAGGAAAATCGTGAACGAGAGCGAAATGACCTATGGTGTAGACTGAGCAGATTAGCGCTCGTACAGCAACAACAAATGGAGCAACAACAAAAGCAACCACAACCCCTACCGCAGCTCCAACCCTCGTCACAACCCCAAAACCAACCCCCCACTCAACCCCAATTCCAATCCCAGTCCCATCAACAGCAAAGCCAGTCACAAGACCAGCCGCCGCCGCCGCAGCCGCAGCAGCAGCCGCAGCAACTACCACAACAACAATAGTAAACTGTTACAAGATTTTCAAAATTAAACCAATTAATAAGATCTAATCATAAATAAAAAGGAAAGATTGGGCGAGTTACCATGCGAAACTTATCATGGCTTACGCCTTGATCGAGATTGAGGCTCGCATTGCTTACATAATTCCTCGATGAAGATATCATGTGCGATTGCCCCGGGATGGGGCAACTTCCCCTTTGCTTCTGCTTGCAGGTATGTGTCAGGGCTCTCTTTATTGTCCAATCATGAATATCGGATGCCTAAATGATGATTGAATACGAGAGGAGTCTCCGATGTCTTAGCTCCTCGTATTCAATCCTCGTATCCTATTCAATTTATTGCGAACTAGCTCAACGAGCCAGGCACAGACGTGTTTGATTAAGACGGTTCGTTGATTACTCTAGTTCTCAGATAATCACGGGTTTTTGACTCTTCTTTTCAAGATCACCCCATTTAGATCGCTTTGACCTTCGAAACTAGATCTCAGGTCATGCCCACGTCATACGTAGTAGAAACCAGGTTATAAATCCAGAATGATCGCAAGCTATGAGGATTTTGCTTGAGAACGTCTGATAAGTGTCCATATCTTAACTCAATAATCAAATGAAGCTAGCAAAAGTAACAAGAAAGAGATCAGCAGAGGATTCGGCATTATAACTCCAAAAGTTTTCTACTGGTCGCAAAGGAAACAACTCAATGATAACAAGCTAATTGTTGAGGTAGGGCCTTTAGATTGAATCTGCTAGTTCGATGGTAAAGCTGGCCGGAGAGGAAGTCCCTCTTGTCTACAACGATGTAGACGATGGATATGCATGCGAAGCGAAAAAGAGACTACGGGTAAGCTCTCGGAGGTATTCGATCGCTTCAAAGGCGCCAATAATCTATAATCGTGCTTTCAAAGTTGCGCTGGAATATATTGACTGATGCAGACGGAACTATCATCATGATCTTAGCGCTTGAAAACTTCGACAATATAAATGCTTTTCTCCCAAGGAGCTTCAAGAAGAAGCAAATCTACCCGCTGAGGAATAAAAACCTCGCGTCAAAAGACAGTTCAGATCATCTCGTACAACATGGAAGCAAATTACTGATCTTTGAAAAGGGAGCTGATGTTAAGAGTATCCTCGAGTAACAGTTGAAACTGCCTCCCCGAAGGCATTCGTGAATGAGTTAAAGTGCCCAACAACTGCTTATAGATTAAACGAATCTTTGCACTTCATGCGACTTTTTACTTTTCAACTATAGCTATGGTATCTCCATGTCGAACAGATCGTTCCGGATGACGAGGTACTTCCGCCCACGATACAAGCAAGCAGAGCCCAGGTTTCGGGTCTAAGAGCCATCCGCAGTAAGCCGGCCAGGACAACGCCCGGTCTGAGAGTGGTTGACAGAGGCGACCAAGAGGCACAGGTTCTTGTGTGTCCTTGGAAGTGGCTTTGGCTTGCCCGTAATGGCGCTAAAAAACTGTATGAGCACATAGTTCATCTCCGGATCGATGCTGACCTCTCTGTTGCACTGGCCAGGGATCGACTAGAGCGAGGTTGATTGAGAGAGGAGATAGCCGATGATACGGCGGCCGTGTTTTAAAACGTCGCACCGGTAGTCGATGGACACACCGATAGTATCGTCCAGATTGGTTGGATCAGCTTGTATTCTAGCCAGCAAATCTCAGCTGCTGAACAAAAATCTGGACCGTAGCACCTGGGCTGTGTCGTGGACTTTGCGTCCCTTGCTGAGGGTGGTGAGAAAATTGCAAACTCCGCCGGAGGTGACGATGGCTAGGATGAGTATGGTGCTGCTGTCACTCTGTTCGTGGCACAAGTTGCAAACCTCAACTCGGTGTCTGGAAAGGGCTGAGACAGTTGAGTGTAGCTCTCGTCTGGTCCGTGTTAAGATTGAGTTGGAATCGATGACAAGTGTACGATCGGAGTGTTTATTGAGGTTGTCTTGAATGAGATGGATCAAGCTTTCGGTGCAAGGTTGAGTGTATTAGATGCTGGAGCGTAGGATCTGGGCCATACTTGGTGATGGTGTGCGGCTTGGAAATTTAGATATCACTCTTGCTGTTGACTGCTTGGGATAAGGAACTGTGTAGATTGCATAGGGTGAGAACTATTACGGATAAGTGATGTTATTCGAACAACTTTCGACAGTTGCTATCGCACTCTTTCTTCAAAGTTTGAAATTTTCAGTTCCATGTCGTCGGCAATAGGCATCCGAACACCTATTTAATTAGTCACAGGCGACACGTCACAGATAGTCGATGTTTTCGGATATTGATTGTTGAAAAAATACCCATCTGTGATAATCACGCTCAGATAATTTTGCATACATAGCCTGGTCCAAACTTCGAAATATTCTATAGCTTTGCACAGACGCCTGATCATTATATCTCAGTTAAAAGAGCCACGACCAGTGAGAATCTGTTATAAAGCCAGCACATAGTTATTGCCTCATAATACTTACAGATTGGTGGTTAGGCTATAGATCAGCTTGAGACAGTATGGGTCCAATTGGTGGTACCGGTGGGCCACCGTCGGGGTCTATTCAAATCCAACCACACTGTCGTAGGAATGATATGAAATTGCCTATCGTGATGATAACAACTCGTGAGTTACTGACATTTGATTCGATTTAGTAGGATCGTTTGTGTACTGATATTGAGCCTCCTACCGACCATTTGCATGGCTATTTTATCATAATAATAACTTTAATGTTACGTCCTGTTAGCTTCTACTCCATTCAAGATAGCTTGAATAAAGAGATCAGAGTTCATGAGGTACTACTGTGACAACTAGGCTGCATGCTCGAAGGGGTACTCCTAAGCTTTGATATGCTTTGTTCGGATGCATCGACATATTTTTGAATTGTGATAAGGCTTCCCTCGGATGACTGAGCAAAAATTGCGGAAGACAACTTCGATGATTGATGTAGTGAGCAACTGAGCGAACTCCAAATCGGCTAACTCCGGGCATAGTGTTGAATGTGTTGGTGATGTGATGTTGAATGCTGTCTTCTATCGCCCCAATGCCACCTCATTATCGCTGCTAACTCCATGGGTCCAAGCCTTATTGATCAATCGTGCGACATTCTCACACTTACAACAACATAGCCTGATCCCATGATGGACTATCGCATCCAGCTCAGATTGCGAAACTTTCGAGGCAAACTGTTGGAAAGATGAGAGATATCCTCTACATCTCAGAGGGACGCATTACATTGTAAAATAAGGCATTGGCATCGGTATTGTAGAATTTGAGGCTGATTAGGAACTATGGTGTTTATTTGTATTAATCTTGAGCCGCGTCCAAGCGCTGTTGTATTCGCGTCTGTGTGCGGTCACAGGGTTGGCGTGGCGGCTGAGAAATTTCTGCGAGACTCAAAGATTCTCCGTGCAATTTACGTTGTTTAATACATGTAGGTCCTGGATATAACGAGCAGGACACCCTTTGAATCAGTATTTAGCCGACTCGGCCCCATTTACTCTGAAACAATCGAAACATATTATTGGTCCAACCTCGCCATCCATCATGGATCATCACGCAGTGACACCGCTCATAAGATATCCACCTTCGAATAATAGTTTACTCAGTAGCGGCAATACAAAGAAAGCCATAGCCTACGAGCCTAGGACAGAGGCGATTTCGCCAGCAATAAACGATGATATCATAACAAATGAAGATTCTACCTCAAAATCAACTAAGGACGAGCAAACCTTACTAGTTGACAAACTAAAAAAGATTGAAGCAGAGATATTGCAGACTGATTTACAAATTAGCAGATTGAGGAAACAAAAAGCTCAACTGGAGCAAGCGGCGAGTTGCGCTTCCAATGATGATGATGACCAAGAGAATGTTTGCGATACCAAACAGTTGAGCATAGCTAAATTAGTATATCATGAAAACAGGGCCAAAGCGCAAAAAGCCCACGCCAAATTGGAGAGTGTCGGTGGATCTTACAAAGATTTGCCCATTTACAATCAACCCTCAGATAATGGGGTCTATCACCAGAACGCTGCGCGATTTGCTTGTTCTTTCAAGAGATCTCTCATCGCTTGCTTCAGGGAGCGGCTCAAAGTGAGATCAAAATTAGAGGAATCGGTTAGCGCCGAATATGATCGGCGCATGGGAAAATGGCTGAAGAGCATCGAACAAGAGGATTCTCAGCCGAGCAAAAGAATTAAGGATGCGAAAACGAGAGAATTTTTCGAAAAGCAATTCCCAGAGCTCAAAAAGGCTAGAGAAAGTGGTGAGAGGTTTTCTCGTGTAGGTCAGAGAGTTGCACGTAGCGATGCCGAATTCGCCGAACTTCTCGATGGCATCGCCGAAAGAGAAGATCAGGACAAGAAGGTGAAAAGTTACGCAGTCATTCCGCCCATGCTTGAAGAAATGCGCACCAAGAAGCCAAAGTATATTAACAGGAACGGTTACGTTGAAGACATTATCGCCGAATACAAAGAATATCAGATATTGAACACTTGGACTGACGAAGAGAAGGATATATTTAGGGAGAATTATTTGCAGCATCCCAAGAATTTTGGCCTTATAGCTAACATGACAAGTCGTAAGAATGTCGCTAATTGTGTTCAATATTATTATATGTCAAAGAAGAATGAGAATTACAAGCAGCTACTCAAAAGGCAGCAAAAGAGACGGACGAGAAGTTTTGTTCGGCCGGCTCAACAAACACCCGCAATCACTACCACCGATGCAAACCCCGACATCAGTAAATCAAACGGCTACAACAATGGTGATAAGCAAGCAGGGGATAGCTCTGCCCAAGATACAAGTACTGAAAAGCAAGTCCAGCCCTCTGATTCTGCTAAGACTAGTGCCTTGCTTGCAAACAATGACCATAATCTCCTCAAGGGCGACGACAATACTCTCAAGGAAGAGGGGCAAGATCAGATTGGCCCGAGTTGCTGCGTCTGTGGTTGCGGGTTCAAGGATTCAGTTCAGTTCAGGAACGTTACTAGATCTAATCATCAACTTTATGGAATAGGTGTAGAAGTGTTAAAGCCAGGTCTAAAAATATGTTATTCCTGTAGGTTTAGGCACGTAAAGCATCCCAGTTTCGACGAACCTTCAGATAGTCCAGAACCAATGGAAGAAGAAGACCAGCCTAGTCCTATGGAGGTAGATTCGTCTGTGATTGGTGTAGACACTCAAACTGTGATTGACAAAAATTTCAACACTCATTTTAAACAAAGCCCACAAAATAGTAGCCCACCCCGAGAATTGAATGAGCAGATAGGTCCACTAGATTGTGAGACCAGTAAGGCTCAGAAAAGGACTCGTGTCCGGGATATCATTTATCAGGCTATTGAGATGAGCTTCCAGAAGCCAAATTGTGACATTATTGACCAGGACTATAAGCCCGATATACCAGTGCATCCAGAAAATGTAACACTTAATCCCATCGTAGCCCAGCATCCACTACCTGTTGGGTGCTTACCTAGTGTCTTACCCATAAAAACTATATGCCCGCCACATATAGTCACGCCGACTGTTCCACCGCACTTACCCATACCAAATCTACCCGCTGATCATCAACAACATTTAGCTCAAATGCAGCAAAAGCAGCAACAATTACAAATGGAGTACAACATACGCCACCAACAATATTTATCTCAGCAAATACAACAGCAGCAATTGCAACAACAGCAACAGCATCATCTTTACCAACATCAGACTCAGCAGCAGATCCAGCAGATTTCGCGGCAGCAACAGACACAGCCAACAAAAAATCTTGCACCCCCACCACCACCCCAGAATGCCCCTTCGGCTCATCCTTTGAATTTGTGCCGGAAGTACACTGAGCCACCATCGTTTCAAGAGCCAGTCAAAGCCACTAACAAAGTTAGACCTCCACCAATGGCTCATGGAGCGAAATTGGCTAAAACGCTTGCACCGAGAACCGTCTTCGAAAACGGTATCCTCAATCTATCGAAGCAAACAGCCACGCCGAATGCATCTCAACCACCAACTCTTACCAATCAACAACATCTGATTCAGATCTTTCAGCAGCAACAGAGACAGCAACAGCAACATCACCAACATCAGCAGCTCTTACATCAGCAGCAGCAGCAACAACAACAACACCAACACCACCAGCATCAACAACACCAACAACAGCAGCAACAGCAGCAGCAACAACAACAACAACAGCAGCAGCAGCAGCAACAGCAGCAGCAGCAGCAGCAGCA
>Ga0268249_1000025_pt1 | contig 90929 bp, 57 predicted proteins | sample AgamicAtPe_FD_200257 | JGI IMG/M metagenome (GOLD analysis project Ga0268249, IMG submission 200257) | Agave microbial communities from Guanajuato, Mexico - At.P.e (v2) (version 3) | ecosystem: Host-associated > Plants > Phyllosphere > Phylloplane/Leaf | place: Guanajuato, Mexico | collected... | reverse complement strand
AATCGATGTGGCCTCTCTTCAAGGCTAGAGATAGTGGTTCATCTGCCATGGAGCTGAGGTTCTGTTGGTTTGGATTGGAATGCAGATCTATCGGGTTAGCAGCGTGTACGTAAGAGAGGGAGAGACAAGATCAACAATGGCAAAGGAGACACTTGCACTCTGTTTTCTCATTTCAGTGAAGCAAACTCGAGCTCCGCTTGATATTAGAAACTCCAATAGCTCACTATAGCCCCTTTCAGCACTATCAAAATACACAAAACGAGAAAGTTATTAGAAGCGGTGAGATTAGATCGTTACATGAGAGTGTTGTGCTCTAACGGAAAACTCACGCCAGGTGAACAGGAGTGTAACCATTGTCATCCTATTGATTGGATTATAGTTAGTTTGTTTTCCCATATGCAAGTGGAGGTTTCAATTTCAATGAGCTACACTTACCATTGCATTGATATTGCATCCTCGCAAGATCAATAGCTGCGCAATTTGCAATGTATTAGATACTGATGTCAAGATTTTAAGGCCTCCTTCGAAGGGATACTTACTCTCACTGCTGGCACAAAGTTCTGATAAGCGGCATAGTGGATCGGATGAAGTCCTTGGGTCACTGGTCCGTCAACTCGAGCGCCACAAGCTAGCAGGATTCGGATATCATCGAGCGAGGCCAGTCTGCTGATGGCATCAGCAAGATCTCTCTGTAACTGATGGCATTGCTCCTGGTGGCTTTGTTGCTTGTGTTTATCGTGCTCCTTCTGCTGAACGTCCACATCGTTCAGGCCGGTTGACACTCTTGCCATTCAAGATTAGATAATTAGCAAACCGATGTTACCGATGATTAGTGTTACCAAAATTTTGGTTTAAATTTTTGCCAGTTCTAGCTTATGATAGATCGATCTCGATCAATTATCAACAGGATATCGTGTTCTGGATATGATGTAAATACACAATTAGATTCTTCTACCTTTCAATGTTCAAGTTGCCTTGCTTGGCAATAGTGCAGTGTGCAACTCGTAGATCCGGGGCTCTCTTGCGTGCTTTGAGACTATGTAAGCGAAAACATCAACAATCAGCACTCTGCTGGCTCAACTCAAACGTCTAAGTCTCAGTAAAGTTACCTTCTGAGCCCTCTGACCTACGACTCCAAGTTCGCTCGTTCGCGACGAGCGCTATAGGGCTCCTCATAGTCTAGTGCAATCCAGGCGCACATTCAAATTGGCCTCCTTGGCAGAGAACTATCTGTGCATCTTGAAACTCGCAACTAGAGACTCGAGTCCAAACCCCTCGGGCAGCTAGCTCTATGGTGAGGGTGAGGATGAGGATGAGCGTTATTTCTTCAGGTTTATCTGTGCCGTAGAATCACTACGCGCATTGGACGCTGTAGCTAGCTAGCTAGCGAGAGCGCAGAGGCAACTATGGGACGCCCGCTTCACCCATCTACCACGAATTTTACCTTGTAATCCCGAGAGATTCATGCGATATCCTTGCTACGTCTAATTTACCTCTCACGGAGTCCGAGACAATCCGCTCTGAGCCAGCTAATTGATGACAATCTCCCCCTCTCGCAAGAGTTCAAGAGACTTTGGTCAACTGAACCCACCATCCATATCTCCAACATGAGCATATGATGCGAAGCATGCCGAGCGAAATCATTCGGTTTGTTGATTTTGCCGAGTGGGAGAGAATTGTCCAGAATCCGTGATGCCTGAACAAGCCAGTTTCACGAGGGACTAAGATCTCGACATAACTAGCTGATCTCCGGATCAGCCACTTGATTATCGCCGACAAACACATAGGTATAACTGAGACCTAAATAAGCATAGATTTTTGGGTTTACAACCCTGGGAAAATTGGCCCAAAATTTGGACCCAACGATTAGGAGAATCGAGAACTCTAGCAAGCGGGTCTTATACATCGAAGGCGATTCGATTCAGTATGACAGTCAAAAACAATTATGAACACATGATTGCAACTTCAGAGCAGGAATAAACCTCTTCGACTTGTCAGTGTATCGCTATCGTTAAAACGTTCCGATATTGTATTTATTTTAACCTCAATCACCTGATGGCCGAGGCTTGCGTATAGAGATTCACGATGACGAAATAAGGTGACTGATTCGAGTTTCATGGTATATCTCTCTCTCTCTCGCCAATTAAAGCAAACTTAGAAAGCGCCTCCATGATCCTACGCCTCCACCTGTTTCCAATCGATTGAATTATTCGACTGTGTCTCGATATAGAATTCAATTTGAATTCAACTAGCTTGATGACACCTGTATACTCTCTAGAGTTGTAAATTGAGCAGAACCAACAAGAGGGTACTCTGAAGGATTAGGGGAACGAGCGGCGTTCTTTAAACAGTGCCTTATAACCAGAATGACCCAATATACTCACGACTAAAATAGATTGACAACTGCCAAGGATCTGTGAGCAAGACTGAAGCTCCTCCATTCAAGAGGACGCTCCCGGTTTCTTTTGCTAGTTCAATTCTCATTCGCTATCCTCCTCTTTTTTCAGCTACGGCTCTCGTTCGCTCGAGCGGACCGAAAAAGGTGGGATCAAATCATGCAGAGAGCGCCATCAAATTAGCCCTCAATTTATGTGCCGCTCTCAACGCCCAAACCCCATCCATATCCCTTTTCCCTTGCGCCAATCGGATACATCCCGCAGTGGCTCTACTATGACTTCAGACCGCAGAGGCGTGGCCGACAAGCAGAGAGGTGGGTTATCGGGAATTTCGCATATTGGATTATATTGTCGGAACCCAATCGAGATGGCGGCAGCGCCGATCTCGAAACTTTAGTATCCACTTCTAATACGGATTCTCACAATTGACCCAAAACATTTATGCAACTAAAATAAGCGGCTCCATACCACCAGTTACTCCTAGTTGGGCTCTCGAACTTCTTCGAACGCTTGTTCGTGATGTATTTACACTACAATCTTATTTACAGCTGAGATTACCCGAGGCTTAGCTTCAGTTCTCGGCTATAAAGAAACAATAGGAGATCAAACTTTAGAAACTAACCGAACTTACTGATCTTAACCTCATCGAAACCGGTCACATCATGTTGTCGTTGTTGTGCCCACCATGTCCTTCAAGCATCGTATCAAAACTGGCTTTCTCTCCACCAGAGCCGACCTATTCGATGATCGAGCAAGCAGATCGAACGAACCATAGTGAAACAGAGGGAAATACACAATCACAAACAGCCGACCCGACTTCCTCAAACACAAACGTGACAAATGTAAATCAGTCACTTTGTTACAAGCTCAAACTCGATGAAAGGGCAGAGTGGCAATTCAACACTAGTGATCTAAAACATTTTGAAGTATTCTATGCGCAACATGGAAGGAACGATCGAATTGCTTGCATGTACGTAAAAGCTAGCGAAAATCCAAAGTTCACCATCCTATTCAGTCATGGCAATGCAGCTGACTTGGGCCTAATGTCCAGTTTCTATCTTGGACTTGGGATGAAGATCAACTGCAACGTCTTCGGTTATGACTATTCAGGTTACGGGTTAAGCAGTGGCAAACCCTCAGAAAAGAGCCTTTACACGAACATTGAAGTTGCTTGGAACGAACTCAGACGACGCTATGATGTCCAAGCCAACAAAGTTATATTATACGGCCAGAGCATAGGAACTGTGCCTACCGTTGATTTAGCATCAAAGTATGATTTTGCTGGTATCGTCCTCCATTCACCGCTTACCAGTGGCTTAAGATTGGCATTCCCAAATACTAGACGAACATGGTTTTTCGACGCTTTCCCGAACATAGATAAAGTCCCCAAAATTAACTCTCCGGTTCTCGTTATACATGGAACGGAAGATGAGGTTATCGACATATCGCACGGCCAAGCTATACATTCTTTATGCAGGAACCCAGTTTCTCCTCTATGGGTAGAGGGGGCTGGACACAACGATATAGAACTATTTAGAGAATACCTTGAGAGAGTAAAGAAATTCATAAATAATGATATTGTGTAACTAAGCTAGTTATATTTATATTGAATTGAACATGACTTATAAAGCACCATAAATTATTGAGTTGATCAATATATGATCCGAGACGAATCAACAAGTGTAAGTGATCAATCAGAAGAATTATCAAAGTCTTACTACGTCCGCTAACTCTAAAGGTTGTCGAGGAGTCTGGCCCAGGGCTTTCCGGCTTTGGGTGGACCGAGTGATGAAATAGAAATGCATCAAATTTTATTCTCTGAAATAAACTTCGACTGAGTTTTTTAATCCGAATTTTCACTGTTATCTATCGAGCTATATCCTGTTGAACACGAATCACTCACTCCTCTTTGTCTTTCTTCCAGGACCATTCTGGAGCGCTTGCCTGGTCGCCTGGAACGTCTACCTTAAGCTGGTTTCGTTTGACAGACTTTAGATTCACTGTGAAACCAACTTCTTTACGTGCATTCAACAACATCCGCTCGATCTTAACACCAAATTTGGGCACCTTCTTGAGCGTTGGCTTGATGAATTTTCCACGCATATCGTTCAATTTCATTGAGAGCTCATGTATGTCAAAATCAATCCGTCCAACGTGATACTCGAGGTCATATTTGGCACTCTCAAGGTCTGCAATGCGGCTGTGATAAGTTTTGCACAGCTCTATCAACTGTTCCTCATCTAAATCGTCCAGGTTCTGCTTAGGCCCTGTCCTTTCTGCAATGACCTTCCGACGCTCAGCAGCCTTTGCCTCTTGTTGACGCTTCAACTCTTCGGCGGCCTTCTTTCTGAGCAATATTCGCAACTTCTTCTTTCGTTCAGGTGTCATGAAACCTTTCTTCTTCTGCGTTTTTGCCGAGGCCGCTTCAAGGCGAGCCCGAACCTCGGCTTTCTTCCGTTCGCGTTCATTCAAGCGCTCTCGGTCCTCCTCCGACATCAAGTCACCCATATTGCTCTTCAATTGACTTCTGAACGTGATCAGAGGACCTTATTGGTAAGGATTGAAAACAGATTCATGGATGCAAGCTGCCCAAAGGATGTTGCTACGATGTTTGCCTGCTTTCAAACTAGTTAAAAGATCTTATCATGATGCGCAATGATTAAGTACAAATACCTCACATTTTAATCATGCTCCAAGAATTAGAACAAGCCAGTTAGCAGCATGACGATCTAGCTCTCAACTTGACTCAAGAACAATGGAGTCTCAGTTGACATTGATTGACGCTTGGCATAGAATGAACTAGTTAGCTATTCAAGGAATCTATAGTCACGCATTCGTTTTAATCATGTTTGCGGCGTAACTCAGTTGGCATAACTAGTAATTCACAAAATGCATTCTGCTCTGAGTGAAAATTTTTAGAGTATGAACCGATTTCAAGTGAGCGAGCAGGTACTGGAACTTCGGACATTTATTTTGTTCTAACGATTTGTAGCCTAGAATTGAGCTCATACATCAACTCTACACGGTGCCACCCAACCTCCGAAAGCTCTCTCAAATTCTTGTGCCACTGCAATCGTAAGCCTGTCATTATATGGGCGAGCTATTATTTGAACACCGAAAGGTAAGCCTTCCTTCGTCATACCAAGGGGGCACTGTGTTATGGGTGCTTGAAGAACAGTGGTAACTGATGTATATGAGACATTGAAAACTTTGAGCAGGGTTGTGAAATGCTTAGGGGCTGGCTCTGGGTGAGTTGGGAGCAGAAGGATTCCATTATCGCCAACTATATCGTTGAATTTTTTTCTTAGATCCGCTGCTCGCTTGATTAGCAGCTTATTTCCCTTAGACCCGCAAGCAGGGCTAAATTTTTCTAGAGTTGTCGCCATGATTGAGTTCATATTGTGCTCTGAAACTTGGAACACCTTTTTGACAAGCTCCAATAGCGGATTTAGTTCCTCATTTCGACCGTCTTTGAACTGCACTGCCATTGAAGGAGCATTTGGCTCTGTATTTGCCTCAGCAGACCAGAGAAGGAAACCATATCTAAATTCCTGAAAGCTGATCTTTTCGGCCACCATCTTATGCTTGTTCACAAGATGACCAACTGCCTCTTTAAGTCCCATTAAGATATCTGAATTGCACCTTGCTGCCAAGGGGTCGCCCAACTCCTCAATGTAATAAACCTTGAGCTTGCTTAAATCAACAGGTTCGTCAAGCCTCAGTTTATCAACTCTGCTACCGGCCATGATTCTGAGCATTGGAAGGAGATCGCTTGCATATCGGGTCAACGGTCCAAGCCCTAGTAACTTTTCGCGATCACCTTTGACTAGCGGGTACATTCCCTGAGTGGATACGACGAATGGTGTTGGCTTGTGCCCAAATACGCCGCAAAAATTGCAGGGAATTCTTATAGACCCAGCGATATCGCTTCCAATTCCAACAACTGATCCCCCTGCCGCCAATAATGCAGCCTCTCCACCAGTCGAGCCACCTGGAATCCTTGACAGATCGTACGGGTTATTGGTTCGCCCATAAACCGGATTACTAGAGTCCCACCACATGGCCATCTCAGGGATATTGGTGAGGCATATTGGGATTAAACCGGCCTTGATCAATAGATCAACTGCATCAGCGTTCTTGGGTGCCTTTATGAACTTTCGGCCCAATAGTCCACCAGTGAACGAATGCCCGTCAACGGAAATCGTCTCCTTCACTGAGATCGGAACCCCCACTAAGGGGAGGTCAAGTATTGATTTATCACCTTGTCCATTACGAGCATCAGCAAGCTTTCGGTCGATCTCGCGAGCTTCCTTCAGGGCTTGCTCGAATCTCCTATCTACGACAGCATTGATAATGGGGTTGACGCGCTTGATTCTCGCAATGAACGACTCGACTACTTCCTCGGATGATATGTGGCCGCCTTTGATTTGTTGGCTCAATTTGGTGGCTGGAGTGACAAGATTATGATCGTCGATAAGGGGCAAGGCTGATCTTCGGGGTGAGAATAAAAGCGATACAAGATAACTCAGAAACTCCAATGTGTAGGACAGAGCTCTGTAACCAACGAAAATGCCATACCTCTTGAGTGTTTTAGTTGTCAGCATTTTTAAAGTATTATCGCTATTCAATCCAGACGGACAATAGTTAATAGTTAGTCTGAGTAGTATTTGAGATGAAACCGAAGTGGCGAACAACCTTCCGACATGAGTTTTGTCCCAGGCAATGATTGATTTATGACTAAATACTTGACCAAGTTGATAGTGTGTACTTGTTGCGCCTGTCAACAAGGTTGTTGATCTCAGGAGGAACGTTTCTGGATACTTGATGGAGGGGCGTACTGAAAAAAGTTTAGCGAATTGATTGTTCTTTGTGGAAGAAGTTAAACACTTTCCACATGTTTAGTAAAGGATCAGGTGTGATTGAGGTTTAATAACTTTCGTGAGATCATGAGTAAAAGACGGTAAAGTTGGATGAGTCAAATCTTGTCAAAACGCAATGATACACCGAATCTTTTAGTTTATCAACGAACTTTCCGACATTGAATGGTAATGATGCTGGCCATTACCCTTGGGTATGATTCCATGCAATCCCTGCCACTCGATTCACTCAAAACACACACAGACACATACGCACAAAGATACACATACAGAGACCTGGTCGAGCTTTGCTCACTATTTCGGTCAGGCTAGCGAAAACAGGTTAGGGAAATTGGCTAATGTGAGCGGGGAATTGATCTGTGATCACAAGAAACAAGTTATAGCCTTAGTGGTCCGATGTTGAAAGGTTGGAATCAGGCCTGCATGCTTGTAATATCCTCCTAGCTGGTGCTCTTCTAATTGCAGTCCTCTACCAGGGCGAGAGGGGGCATGACTCACCCCGTCTTCGTCGTCTCATCTAGGCAACTTCCTCAAAAGTCAAGCTTCTAATTTGCTCAATCAGCCAAGGACATTTCGGCCGCCTGCTTGGCTGCCTCTTGAGCCGAGGCAGCAACTGCTGCAGCCTGTTGGGCAGCGGCCGCTTTGGCAGCCTCCTCAGCTTGGGCCGCTTGAGCCGCGATGGCCGCCGCTCTGGCTGCCTCCTCGGCCTGGGCTGCTGCCTGGGCTGCTCGCGCCGCCTCCTCGGCTTGGGCAGCGGCTGCGGCCGCCTTGGCAGATTTAGCCGCCTTGTCGGCCGCTTTCGATGCTTTGACAGCCGATTGAGCCGCCTCCTCGGCTGCCTTGGCTGCTTCCTCGGCCGCTCTGGCCGCCTTAGCGGCAGAGCTCGGCTTCGGGCTCTTCTTCTTCCATAGCTGGGACCAGAATTTGTTGGTTGCCGCCGCCGAGAGCTCTACACTGCTGGCACTGTTTGTGATCGTTGTCGCGCTAGTTGGCGCCTGAACTGCAACAGTATCTCCTTGTTCTGGATTCACCATTGTGTGCGCCGATTTGGAGTTTGTTATCTTATAAATGTGCTTAATTTTGAGAATTGTTTAAGACTCCTGGTTGACAATAGTTGTTCAATAAATGGAAATTGGTGCTCTAACTGTTGGATAGTAGGGAGCTAAGCAAAGTTTCGAAAAGTTGAACGCAAAAAGCAGGACTAGCGGCGAGGAAGCGGAAAAGGAACGTTGTTTCTGAGCGTAGGTGCGGTCGCGCTTTGGGCTCATTGCTGGATTCAAACCAGAGCCTGTGGGCAAGAGTTTGTGGATTCGTCGGCGGGCGACGCTGCTAGGGCCGAAGCCGCCGCTTGGACGCGCGATTGCACGCGCAGAGGGGCAGCGTTTTGGGCGCCCGACTGGCGGACCCGCTAAACGAGCGCGCAGACACAAGCATCTGGGAGCGAAACCCAAGTTTGAGACGCACCCACAGGCGCACAGGAGGCCAGGCTCTTCCGAAATGTGGCGCCCACTCTTAGGCCGTACACCCGCTTCTGCTGGTCGCGCTGTGCGCGCCTGCAAACTTCGGCCCGAGTGCACGGGATTTCGGGAACAGCAAGCATCGCGCGCGGGCCCCTCAGACAGCCCACTCTCGCTCTGTTCCCAACTAGATAGAGAATGAGGCCAGTAGATTCCAGGTGATATCCGCACACTGTGCAATTTTAGCGCTAATTCTGCTCGGCTCAGAACACAGGGTTTTATACTCTGAAACCAGCGATGACCGATTGAGAGTCGAGTGAGGGCACTGAGGAGGCGTGTCGGATTCCCGAACCACCACCAGCTGCGGGCGCCAGTTTCGTTCCTCCGCGCGCGCATCGGAATCCCAGGATGATGGCAGCACGTAATGGCCGCTCGTGCAAAACGCTAGCCTGAACTCTGGTGTACGGCGGCTCCACAAAATGGACATCCACCGGAGACAAACCAACCATCGCGACACAAGACCTGAACTCGTCCCATCGCTTCAACCTCGACCCCCCCCCCTGAACGCGCTAGTGGTAACCATAGCTGCCGGACGAGAAGCTACGAGATTGCTGAAAACTCTTCCACAACTGAACGGAGTGTTACAGGTGATGGGCTTGCAGTTTATTGAACGAGCCCCACTTTGTTCTGGTTCGTTTCGCCACAAAGCATCCGCATCCTTCGGCTAGAGTACATGGCCCCAAGTTCTGGGCTATGGAGTGGGGCAGACTCGGATTACTCGTGAGGCAGATAATTTTAAATTTCAGCACTATCCCTTCCCCAAATTCTTGGGCGATCTGCTGCTGTACCGTTTATGCCAGTTTGTTCCCTAAGTCAGACCGATCGCCTTCTTGTTAGAGGCGAACAACAGTCGAGTCCTGCTATGGCAACCTAGTGACTCGAACATTGTTGAGGCTATGGTGATTCCAACATAGCGTCGTTCGCTAGCGAGACAAACCTCTGTACTCTACTGCGAGGAGCCAGCGCGAAAAGCTTGAGAGAACTTGAAATCCTAACTCCCTAATAGGTGAAATCCACTTCACACCCTCCAAGTCTTTAGAGCTCGCCAACTGACGCCATTCGCGCCTCAAATCACTTGACTTTCATGCTGAATCAAATCTGAGATGCCCGCACAAGGTCACAATGGTAGCTTGGAGCCGACCGAGAGGGCAGAGGATATTAGTTCAATCGGGTGTAGCGAGAACGACCCTCATTCGTGATAAAACTTTCGTATTCGAGGCTTTCTGGAATGATACACTGCGACCAAAAACTTGTCATGCTACACCACCGAATGGTGTAGACAACAATCATGAACGATCATGGAAGACAAGTAATATTCCAGGGACAATCGGTAATCTTATCAGTCAATTTAGGTGTCCTAACGACTAAGAGTTGCATTCAACCATGCGGCCATGCGATTGCCTTTGCATCAGCGCATAAGTAGATGAAGCGAGTGAACCATTTTGCGGCCATCTCGGTGCAAGAGGACTTCCAATCACGCAGCTGGAAAATTCTTCATGTGTCCAGTCATGAAATAGTCTCGGAAAATTACTTATCTAGCAAGCTACTGCCTAGGCTCATTTTGATATTAGCATAGTCTTCGAGATAATTCGCAACTTCCACTAAGGGTACCCCATCTGAGTTGAAAGGCAATTGATCGGGAAAACATGGCGCCATTTAGGCCGTTACAGGTGAGCCAAAACATAAACAACGTGTCATCAGTAAACAACCCTTTCTAGAGCTTTGTCAAATGCTTGAGAGACCTACATTGATAGCGGGAGATACCTGTTTATCTTATTCAATATCCCAGAGCAATGAGCAGTTTAGATCTGTGACGTTTGAGGGCAATTCGGTAGAAAACACTAGTTATAACATCTTGATTATGCCATCTAGAGTCTGAGGAGCAGCTCGCGCTAGCTAGCTATTAACTATGGGGCTCGCTTAGTTGATCGCCTGTTATCATAGACGCGAATAGCACGACAACAATCGGTCTTCTTATTTATACGAACGATATAGTGTGTCAAAGTGAGAGTTACTAAGGCGACCAGAATTCATAGACAGGTGCCAGTGCCCGTTGACTTGGCCTGATGAAGAAGAGAGACAGGGTTATCATGAACACGAAATCTCGATGAGGATATCTCTCTCTGCCATCTACCCTACAGATTATGTATGATGTGAGGAAAGCCTACGGACATATACTTGTCATCGAGTGTTGAAAGCGATTTCGCTACAGAGTAGTGGATGATATCCATCGGATATGACGAACAGATAACAATCGGCCTTATCATTTGACTCCTTGAGGGGAAGAAATGTGAATCTGGTCCAGTCTCGATGACATCATGTATGGAATTATCCCTCTTTGATTACTGCCATGCAACTGCCATTGGCCAAAGTGGAAGCTTTAGTTCTAAACTAAATGGGTCCAAACTTGAGACTCTGCCACCTCAACATGGAGACCCTGTCTATAGCAATTTCTACCATTAGAAGATTATAATGCTTCGTTGCTTTATCTCCCTCAACTTTCGTCAATCGAATTGTTGCTAGTCGACAATAACTGATGGATCTCACTAGAATACCACTAGTAATCATATCACCTTTCAATCTCAACATAAGCAACCCATCATTTGGAGTGGCTAGCAAGTTGAATCTCATAAACAGGTGATACACCGACAAACTAGTCGGTTGGTTCTAGCTCATATAAATAAGACTCCCTCACTGCCCACAATGTCGTCAAACAATAACAAATCAACTCAAGTCAATTAGCATTCTTTGAGATAGTTGCAATTTACAGAAATCTTAACACAACAGTTTACCCTTTCTTGAAACGTACTAACACAAACAAAACAGGCCACATGATTGATCATATGCAAAGTAATATGAACGTCCTCAGTAGAGTGAGCGCCAACGAGTTTGGCTTCCGGCTCGCGAACCCAACTCGTCGGCTATCTTACAACAATACGTTGGGTCCAAATAGATCGCAAATCCCTAGGAAAACATGCCGACTATCGGCCAGCAGCTTGAACTCGGGCAATTTCGATGACACATTCCAAAGAAAGATTCTCGCTGGAAGATTGTCAACTGCGCTCCATCCAGAGGTACCCAGATTTTCCTCTGCCGATATTTCTAAATCAGTTCGGGCTTATATTGAGGATAAGGCTCGGTTAGTTAACTGCGCGAGTATTCATGTATGTGATGGAAGTGAGACTGAAATAAGCCAACTATTGGAACTGATGACGCAGAAGCAAATGATAAAACCGCTGACAAAATACGAAAACTGCTGGCTTACGCGAACTGACCCTCGTGATGTTGCACGAGTTGAGTCAAAAACCTATATTTGCACGCGCAACAAACATGATGTCGTACCTCGTGGATCAGATGCGGCTCAACAAGGCTCACTTGGTAATTGGATGCACGTAGATGAATTGGATAAGAAGATGAATGATCTATTGAAAGGTTGCATGAGTGGCCGGACAATGTATGTCATACCTTTTAGCATGGGACCGATTGGTTCAAGTTTGTCTAAAGTTGGCATAGAATTGACGGATTCCCCATACGTGGTGGCTAGCATGCATATAATGACAAGAGTCTCTAAGAAGGTTCTTCAACTTATTGGCTCCGAGGGAGACGACGATTACGTCCGTTGTATGCACTCTGTCGGATGCCCATTGCCTCAGGAGAGGCCTATCATCAATAACTGGCCCTGCAATCCTGAACAAACGATCATCTCACATATCCCTGAGAGGAAAGAAATCATCTCCTATGGATCCGGATATGGTGGCAACAGTTTGTTAGGCAAAAAATGCTTCGCTCTTCGGCTCGGCTCAATCTTGGGCCGTAAAGAAGGCTGGCTGGCTGAGCACATGCTTATACTTGGTATCACCAACCCGAAGGGCGTCAAAAAATACATTGCCGCCGCTTTTCCAAGCGCCTGTGGTAAGACAAATCTAGCAATGATGACACCCACTTTACCGGGTTACAAAGTAGAATGTGTTGGTGATGATATCGCTTGGATGCGCTTCGATGAGAATGGAATCTTGAGGGCGATAAATCCGGAGGCTGGTTTCTTCGGAGTTGCGCCAGGTACCAACGACCTTTCGAATCCGAATGCGATGAAAACAATACAAAAGAACACAATTTTCACCAACGTAGCTGAAACAAGCGATGGAGATTTCTACTGGGAGGGTCTAGAGGAAAAGTTAACCAGCGAAACGAAGGTCAAAGATTGGCAGAATCAGGATTGGAGTCCAGAATGTGCCAACAAAGCGGCTCACCCAAACTCAAGATTTTGCGCGCCAGCTTCCCAATGTCCAATAATGGATCCATGCTGGGAGAGCTCCGAGGGAGTCCCAATCTCAGCTATTATCTTTGGGGGACGACGTCCAGAGGGTGTTCCCCTGGTTTATGAATCTCTAGACTGGTCTCATGGAGTCTTTATCGGTGCTTCCATGAGATCTGAATCTACTGCAGCCGCGGAGCACAAATCTAAAACGATTATGCATGATCCGTTCGCTATGCGTCCATTCTTTGGCTACAACTTTGGACATTATCTCCAACATTGGTTGAGTTTTGGAAAGCGGCAAGAGCTGAATTTGCCCAGAATATTCCATGTCAACTGGTTTCGAAAAGACTCAAACACTGGAAAGTTTCTCTGGCCAGGTTTCGGCGAGAACTCGCGTGTCCTTGATTGGATCTGTCGTCGTGTAGATGGTGAGCAATGCGCTATCGAAACTCCCATTGGAATGATACCGAGATCGGACTCCCTAAACCTCGAGGGGCTTAGAGAGACCGTCGAGTTGAACAAGCTCTTTGAGGTATCTAGAGATTTTTGGTTAAAGGAGCAGGAGACTGTTGATAGTTTCCTGAGGACTCACGTTGGACAAGATCTGCCGGAGGAGATAGTCAAGGAAAGCGAGAAGTTGAAACAAAGGCTCCAGAAGTGGCATGAGCCAAATCTATAAACTGAAAGTAACCTAGCAAATCGCAAGCATGAGCAATATCAACAAATTCAATAATTTCCTATCGAGCGATTGTACCCAACGAACCCCTTGATGTCTGAGATATAAGTTAAAGAATAAATTGATGATGATCCTGATTTCATATCGATGTGCTCAGGTGCCAACAGAGATTTGATGCCTCTGGAGAGGGGGGTTTTCAAATCAGTCGTCATACTTGTTTGCGGGTCAGCTTAGAACAGGAGAGAATAGTGCATATTCGAGCTAGAAGATTGAACACGTATTAGCATAGTGTTAGTGCACGATTTGTCCTAAACTTTAATTAAATTGAATCGAAGGTTTCAACAGATTGTTTAATATCAAAAATAATCTGTTTTTTAACCAAACAGCTGTTTCGGATTAATTAGCTGACCAGCTAGCGACCTATCTCAACCTTCAATTCAGGTTCATGTTTTAAGCATCAGTGGCCTTGGCCAGCATCGAGTTGCGAGAATGTGCTGAACTTTTGAAAGTCAGTTGAGAGTGTATTTAATCTGCACTAGTATGTACCAAACGACTAAAATAAATAAGAAGACAAGCTTGAACATCCATCAGATTCATTTGATGCGACGAAAACAAATCAATCAATCATGATGGCGTTCGCAGGTTTTACCGGGGAGTGACAACTACTAAACCAGCATCGAACCAACTAGAATATGCTGAATCAGTTGGGCGGCAACCTCGCCCCCTGTAAAACACTCTGATACATCATCTATCATAACCTTGGGTGGATCTTTTGTTTTTCTGGGCGGTGGCACGTCAATCATGTTTGAATGCCACTTCCGGAGTGCTAGTTAGATCGTGCAAACGCGCTCACGCTTTTCGAAACAATATTGAGCTAGTTGAGAGGGGGGAGTGCAAGCGTGCAAAAATAGCCAAGTTGTAAAAGGCTAGACTTTACGGTAGGACTAACACGAGCTGAAAGGAGCCTCAACGACGTCTATCACATTTGTTAGTGGTCGAGGTGTCGGCAGCCCTAGTTTGAGCTATTAGTTATCGTTTGGCCGTCGCTTGGCTGGTTGAGTTGCCATTGGTGGGCCGAGTTACTGGGGTTAGCTGGCGTTCTCTTTGGCCAAAACAAGCTTAGCGGCGGCGGCGGCAACAAGGGCGGCATTATTGGGCCGGCTGACTTATTGTTGGACTATCGGGAGAAAGAGAGGTGTTGCAGCCGGAGTCGCTGTAGCTGGCTCCACCACTGCCGTTTAACTCACGCGCGAACTGTCTTACCTGATGGTGGACGGTCGAGCGAGAGGGGCAGATGTTAATTATCAACATTATGGCTGTAGCCGCTGCCGCCGCCACTGCTGCCTTCGCCGCCTCGTAAGCTCGTAGCGCAGACGTACTAGACGTAAACCTAAGCCCTCGTTGGAACGATCTCCTCGCCAGCACCTTGGTCTTCCTCTAACAGAGAGACTGAACCAACCATTTTCTGGTTGGCGCTCTCTTTGTGTTCCGTCGGCTTTGTGCACGAATGGATTGATCGCCAATTGCGTTTCATTGCAACTCAAAGCTCCCACCCCTGAAGTTGCAAGGGCAGCCGCAGTTGTTGCTTCAGTGGCGGCAGTGGCATAAAACTGGTTGAAGAGTTGGCGGATCTCGCCCGGCGATCGTGATGTAGATCGAGCGGCAAGTGGCCAGAAGGCAGCTAGTGCTCGAGGGAGCGAGCAAATGAGGGACAGAGTATTCGTTGGGTCTTTGCCTTGGCTTGATCGAGAGTAGGGGGCGGGGTGTTGGTTTTTTTGAAGGGGTCGCGATACAATATAGTTATGGTATCATTGTAGTACAACCAGCTAATCGTTTGTTCTAACCGCCAACGGCCAAAAGGTATCCAGCTGCCCCAATTGGTTTGTGCTCGTGTCCAAACAACCAGTCAGAAGCTAACACCTCCGGGCCAGTTGTTTCTAAAGCAGCTCAAGATTGAAACCAATAGAATGGACAGTTAAAAGTGACATAGTTTGACATAACTCGATTGATCTGTGATCTCATCTACTAAATTGAGCCCTTTAGAAAAGAGGCGAACCCGCCGCTAGTTGGGGTAGTCAAGTTTCACTTATTAATAGTGATAAAAGAAGACACTGACTGAGCCAGAGAGGAGAGAGCCTCGATCTAGCTGGCCATGTATGTTTATATAAATAAATAGAAACTGGAACTAGAACGAGGCAGAGCGACAGCCGAGAAGAGCACGAGAGCAAGCGAGGGATTGAGAGAGAGGGCGAGAGCCATGTTTCCCCGGCTTGATGGGCGATTCATCCGAAAGGGTGAATCGTTGCAGCAATTGCATGTTTATGATGGGGATCGTTTTGCCTACAACGAGGATGATTGCGGAGCCGATGGCGACAACGACTCGCTAACGGCCACAGACCTTTCCTCGCCAGAGAACAATACCGACAATCTCTTTGCAGCCAGGCCAGCCGAAGTTGATCCAGTGGATCAACTCCAACCAGATTCCATCGACTATCGGCTAAGTCCGCGGCAACCACAATCAGAGTTGCGATTGATCGGTAGCAAGCGACGATCGCCTATTATTGGTGTTAGTGGTTCAGAGTTGGGCTCAGCCTACCTCAAGAGAGGCGCCGATAAAAGGAAGCCAAGGCGACGAAAGGGTCTCGTAAGTCGCTCACTGTCAACAAGCTCAGTGTTTGCCCTCTATACGACCAAATACGCAAGAGAAAAGCTCCATCTTGCATTGAGAGTTTTCAAAACATGGTATCACGAGCATTTAACATACCACCATTTGTCTAAGCGGATGGAATTCAACCAGAATCAATTCGAGCGGTGGTTTAAAAGCAAAGGACAGCCATTGAGTTTGCGAGCCCTCGATCATTTTGATCGGGTAGTGATTTGGATAGCAGGTAAGTCAAAGGCGACAAGTGAAGACTATGAAAACTATGAAGCAGATGTCAGGTTAGAGATGGAGTTGTTCGTTCGTGTGTCAATAGTTTACATATGTTTCAGTGAGAGTTGTTGCCAATCTTGAATCGCAGTCTCTCACGATTCTCGAAGCGACGACAGCCTCGTTATAAGGCCACACAAATTAGCCTAGGAAAGCCGATTTATTTTCGCTCTCAGAGCACAAAATTAGCAAGACATGCAGGTGATGCGTTGCGCAATCCTACGGACTAAATCATTTTAAGGCTCTACGAGCCGCCAGTTGATATAGGGATAGGCACATCTTTTACCTTAATCAAATTGCCGTCCTGCGTTGCAACCCGAGGCATCCGAAGACAAACAGGTGGGTGTGTCTTCGGCATCAGCTACCTCCTGGCAAGATCTGTTCCACCCAAACTGCATGCGTGTTGGTCACGACTTTCACTTTTCTGTGCCTGCTTTCGAGCTATGAGGTGGAGGGAAAAGTGATCAGCCCTGCCAGCGAGCCATCAATGTGAGCCTCTGTTGGTTTGCTAGTCGTTTAGACAGTCAATCAGTCGTTGAATGGGATCAAGGGACTAAGTAAATAAGGGATCTGGGGAGGGCGGTTTTATGGTTTAGAAGGCAGGTGAAATCGCGCGTTGAAAATTTACAATCCAGACCCTGCTGATGGTGTTTGCTTTGCACAATATTTAACATTGAAACTCCTGGCCGTAGCTAGGCGACCATGGAAGCAGGGCGAGCAACTAGGAGCAGATTTTCCGTCTGGAAGCTAGCTTAGTGGGCTCGCTTGGCATCGCCCATACGAAGGCAAATGTCTAGCCTGCGGACAATTGCAACAGGTGCCATGAGCGCTGAAGGCAATGGGACTTGACACGGTGGTCCGCTGGCTCCAGTGGATGTCATTGGTGGTGCCATCATGGGAGCTGTGTGCGTTGCTGCGAGTGAAAAGTTGCCTCGCTGTAAGACTACGACGTCGGCCGAGCTCACCGCTAGCGGCGCCCAATCCAACACTGCGCCAGTGGTCGCCAAACTACATTGTGTTCCCTCTCTCCCTCCTCGCTGGCTTTCTATCTAATCTAGTTTGTTGTTATCGTTGTTAATATTTCTAGAGCCACTTGTTGTATTTGTATATTTGAATCCCATCGTTAGCTCGAATTTATTTATTACCGAAACTAAACTCTCCATCGTTGGTGCTCCCTTTAATCGCTCGGTTGGTGGCTGCAATTAAAAGTTTCCACCTAACTGAAAGTGTAAGAGCAAAGGGAGAGAGAAAAGCCAAACAGCCGCATCATTGAAACCTGCTGCCTCATTTGAACCGCCACTAAACCATGAAACTCGATCACCAAAGCGCTGGATGTTTTTGAAGAATAAGAAGGCAAAAAGAAAGAAAGTGTGATAACCAAAGTAACCAAATAAAACAATAACCATGCGCGATTGCTCTTGACATAACCTGAGACATTGGAGTGAAATCTATATATTAACAGCTCAAGTTAGGATGGATTCTGCTCTTGTTAGCTCGCTCGATACAAGTCTGATCCACTACGAATTGTACCTTAAGGAGTCTAAAGGTTCGATCGGCCTTGCCAATAATTACACTCTCGCCCTCTAGGCGCCTTCGATGAAACTCGTGATCGGTTGCCTTTGGGCCAGTTTGTACCCCCTCGCTTTCCTCCTGCCAGCGCCCACCCGCAGTCATTATTAGCAACCAACTAACAAGCTCCTCGCTTTCTCCTCTCTAACACATACTAACCCAAACGTAAACTCCCTTCTCTTTACTAACAATCCTTCGGCGCCAACTTTTAACTGCTACTAAAACAAAATAACCATAACCCCTACAACGGCCAACGATAGACGAGAGAGATGCAATTCAAAAGAAAACTTTCACTAAATGGATCAACAAGTATCTCGGCCGCCGAGGCAAATCCTTACAGGATTTGTTTCAAGACTTGCGCGATGGCCAGAACCTCATCTCCTTGCTCGAGATGCTCTCTGGCCAAACTTTGCCACGCGAGCGCGGCCGGATGCGTGTCCACCAACTCCAGAATATACAGATAGCTCTAAATTATATTAAGTTTCGCAAGGTTAAGCTAGTCAACATAAGGCCCGAAGATATTGTCGACGGAAACCAAAAGTTAACTCTAGGCCTAATATGGACAATTATACTTCATTTCCAGGTGAGTCTCAGAGGTGATGGTGTGGGACTGAAACTCAAGCCCAACCGTTTGCTCTTATCTGGTTCTCTCTGCCTTTCCTACCTCCTTCCTCTCCCCTATATTCATACTACTTGTATTCGAAGTTGAGTTGTATCGCCTTTTTGCGCATTCAGGAACACGTAAGCTCGCGTTCCTCTAGCTCCTCTCTGACTGCCAACTTTTCCCGCCTAAAACTAAACGAACACCCCATGTTTGTTCAGCTAGTAAGCTACGGAGGCGGCGTCGGTGGCTTAGGATGAACACTAGTCGCAACTGCCATCCGCCTTGATTGGGTATGCGCCGGGTGGAGCGCTAAGGGGGGAACTCAGAGACAGGAGAGGTGGCAACATGTGGCAGTTGACTCTTAGCCTCTCAGGTTCCCTTTGCGGGAACACCTACGCAATCTCTTTGCAGACGACGGTCAGAGACAGCCTGTTGGAGGTAGGCATACAACAATGACGACAGTCACTAACTCTCTACCTTCGAGTCTCGTGCGCTGGCCTAGAGGAGAAAGGCGTCCAGATTTATACTTGATATACAATCTCGAAGGTTTTCGCTAAAAATACATATCTCTCGCGCTAGTCGCAACTAGAGGCTGGCTATTTCCTTCTAAGGACATGTCGGCGAGCTAACCCCACCAGCACTCGAAAACGAGGCATCCCTTTCTTTTCACCAAAACCCAGCTCGCACAAGAGCACGAAGGTTTGCTCGCACTCGCACAGGTGTGCTCTGTTCACTGTGCCTCTCCACTGTCAGTGTTGGCTTGCTGCTCTGCTCTGCACTGTTGTTAGCTCATTGCTTTGGCTAGGCAAGCACCTGTTTACGTATTCGTCCGTCTGTCTAGCCAGCGCTGCCTCCTCCCTTAAACCGTCCGTCAAAAACCTGTCCAGCCGCTCTTGGAACGCTTTTTCCTCGCTGGCCGCACACTGCAATAGCATGGCAGCAGCGGCCATATCTTTAGCCCATTTGTTTTCTGCACCTTCTCCAACAGCAGTGAAAATCTCATCAACGGGCTCGTTCGCCGCAACAGCAGCACCAACAACACCACCACCACCAGCAACAACAACAACAATCGCCATCCACCTGCCTCCTTGGTATTGCCTTATCTGGTGGAACATCATCCCAGTCCCCATCCTCTCTGGCATCGTCGTCGTCGTCGTCGCCGCCAATCGTCAACTAGCAATGGCAACTCAAGCTAGTTAGTCAGCCAGCCAGCCAGTAAAGAGGTGGGCAAGACAATAGTGAGAGCGAGATTGGGAGAGAGTTTAACTCCTGATAGTTGCGGTCGTCCAAGAGTGAGTCTGTTGGCTTGCTTGTTCGTGGCTGCCTAACAGTTGTTTGGTGTTCAATTTTTCCATTTGAGAAACAACTGTTGGCGGGGATCCTTAGCATCAAGACTTGCTGCACACGCCACTCCGGAATCAACGCGAACTCGCGGGGGCAGAGTGCAATCCGCTTGCTCAGTCGCTCTTGCTATCTCGATCGAACCAAAGCGACAATAGCCAACATAGCATAGTGATATCCGCTGCTTGTCCAATGCAGTGCCATAAGTTCATAACTCATAGCAAGAGAATCGCCAAATCAAGTTGTTGGGCAGCAGCAGCATCAACAAGTTGACCATTGAACTACAAACCATCACCAAAGATAACAATAAATCCAAGACACAACTAACCCATCACTCAGGTGCCCAAGATGTATCAATTCGAAAGAAACTCACGCGTCTATATGAAGGGAGAGGGTGACTCGTCTACCTCCCCAACCCGGAAGTCCATCCTCTCAAGCCGTCCATCATCAAGATCCCCAATGCAAGAGCTGAACAAGAACAGCGCTCACCATCGTAGCAGCCAAGCGATCCATACCAACGGCAAGGATTGTAATGGAACTACTCGCCATAGCACAACCAAGACCTTGAAGGACACCCAGCAGCGGGCCGTTAGCTCCGAGCTAGGTGATCTGACTGCACCGGGTGAAACCAAGACCAAGAGTCAGATGGCTCGGGCTTTTCAAGAGTCACAAGAGTTGTACAAGACTGCAGATAGTAAGGCTGGTCTACAGACAATCAAGACAAAGCGCATTCTGAAAAAGACGACCACCATAACACGTGGTGAGAACGAGAAGGTTAGCCATTTGTTTCAATTTTACAAGTCTCTCAATCCTTGTATCTTCTCGACGTTTTTGAATCCTCTACTCGAATTTCGTCCGATCCTAATCCAATTTGAACGCAGTGCGTTTTCAAGTGCTATAAATTTTCCCCCTTAAACTTACTAACCCTTCTTCAATTTCGTCCCACTGAAGCTCGAGGATAACTCAAACTTCCGCGAAATTCTCCTTCGCTGGGCCCAAAAGACCACCGATGGATATCCAGGTTGTAAGGTTACCGACTTGACGACCAGTTGGCGCGATGGTCTCGCTTTCAATGCAATCATTCACCGGAACAGACCAGACTTGCTCGACTATCGAGCATGTCGAAAGATGACGTCTCGCGAGAATCTGGAGCAGGCATTTTCAGTCGCGGACCGAGATCTTGGGGTCGCCCGTCTCCTTGATCCCGAGGATGTTGATGTGCCACAGCCAGACGAAAAATCTATGATCACCTATCTGTCACAGCTCTACGAACTGTTTCCAGATCCTCCAGAGCGAAATCCACTCCATGATGAGGAAATGATTCGTAGGATCAACGAATACAAGGAGATCGCGAGTCAGTTGCTTAAATGGATCAAGGATTCTACCGCCAAGTTGGAGGATAGACATTTTCCGAAAACAATTCCAGAGTTGCAAAAATTGAAAGACGAGAATGAGCGATTCCGTACGGTTGAAATTCCACCAAAGCAACATGACAAGCAGCGTTTGGCCTCAGTGGCGAGGGAGATCTACAAATTTGCACAAGATCTCAATATGAAAATTGACAATGATCTTCATATTGACAACATCGACTACCATTGGGATCGTATGCTGAGCGCTCACAAGGCGCGCAACCAAGCGCTCAATGACGCTATTCAAAAGGCGGAGAGACTCAAAGCTTTGCTCGCTAAATTGTTGCAAGATATCGACCATGTTAATAAGAAGCTTGACGGAATTGAACGTGACATCAATGATGAAGAGCGACGTATTGGCCGAACTGACTTGAACTCCCTTAAGGAGGTGGAACAATTTTCGCCTCGTAAGTTACAAAAGATCAGCGAGGAGCTGGCTGATTGTGGCATCAAGATTGATGGCATCAAGCGGCTCGCCGAGGATTTCATTAACGAAGCTGGAAGGACGTCTCCCGACTCGATCATGGTTCGAGACAAAGTGAGCGAGCTAGATGGAAGATATAAGAAGCTCCTGTCGAAGTTGGCCCACTTACACGACCAGTTCGAGCGTGCAATCAAACGCTTGAGAGAGATGGAGGATCTGAATCGTCGCGAACAGGCTCAAAAGGATGCCTTGGCCAAGCTGATGCTTAAACTTGATGCCATGAAGAGGGAACTTGACGCTTTAGAATACCGAATCGATAATATGGGTCCAGTTGCCAAGGATCTGGCCACTCTGCAAAAACAACTCGTCGAGCTGAACGAATTCGACCAAGACCTCAAGAAAGCGAAAAACAATCTGAACAATCTGATTGAACTGGCGGAGAAGATGATTGCGGACGATTTGATAGCTGATCCAATCACTCTCAGGTCGAACCTGGAATCGCTCAAAGACCAGTTGGCTCGTATCGAGGACAAGGCTGCTCGGAGGTTGCGCGAGTTCGAAGACGCTCTAAAGCACGCGGATGCTCAGAAAGCAGCCGAGACGGAGATCAATCTCAAATTGGAGGGAATCAAGAAGAGACTGGATGAACTGGAGCGTCGAATCGACAGCATGGCACCAGTTGCTAAAGATCTGCCGACTCTACAGAAGCAGTTCAACGAAATGCGCGACTTCAATCAAGACGTATCGAAGACTCGTCGCGATTTGAACGACATAGCCAGGATAGCTGAGGATATGATTCGCGAAGATCTGATCTCTGATCCAGTCGCATTGCGAGCAAGCATCAAGAATCTTAAGGACCAACTTGATCGCATAGAGGAAAAGGCGAATCGTCGTATGAAGGCAATCCAGGATGCTCTTAACCATGCTGAGGCCCAAAAAGCTGCGGAACAAAAGTATAACATGAAATTGGATGCAATGAAAAGGGAACTCGATGAGCTAGAGCGCCGAATTGATAACATGGCACCTGTAGCCAAGGAACTGGGTGCGCTACAACAACAATTGGCTGAAATCAATGACTTTATCCAGCAACTCAATTCCACTCGACGTAACCTGAACGACTTGGTGAAGGCTGGCGAAGATCTTATCTCCGACAATCTGATCGCTGATCCAGCAACACTGCGCTCAAACCTCAAGGGACTTAAGGAACAGTTCGCGCGCATTGAGGACAAGGCAGCGCGTAGGTTACGCGATATCCAGGATGCCATGAGCCGTGTCGCGGCCTCAGACGCCATCCAGGAGGTTGCTGGCTGGCTTGAACGTGCTAAGAAGGTTTTAATCAACGAGGAGAATGTTCATGGAGATTTGGATACAGTTAATGCCTTGATAGAGCAGCATAAGTCATTCCAGGAGGAACTTGCTGCTCGTCAGCCAACGATGAACGAGGTTCGCAGGATGGAACAAGAGCTGACCAACTCGTCGCCCCAGAATGGCGCCCTTGTTCGTGAGGAGCTAAACTCGTTGATCAACCAATGGCGTGAAATTGAGAGACTAACCCGCGATAAGTCGTTGAAGTTGGAGGAGGCTCTAAAGGCTGCTGAGCAGATGCATGGTTCAGTGCATGCCTTGCTAGAATGGTTAGCCGATGCGGAGATGAAACTACGTTTCGCAGGTGCAATGCCAGAGGACGAGGCGGCCACAAAGTACGAGCTTGCAGAGCATGAAAAGTTCATGAGAAAACTAGCCTCTCAAGGGCAAGCGAAGGACCAAACACTCAAATTGGCCCGCGACATACTCAATCAGTGTCATCCTGATGCTGAGCCAGTCATTAAGCATTGGATTAATATCATACAATCAAGATGGGACGAAATCGACGCTTGGGCCAACCAGCGTGGTCAGCGTTTGAATGATCATCTACGCTCTTTGTTGGACATTCTGGAACTTGTTGAGGAACTGATTGGTTGGTTGACAAAGCACGAGGGTCGCTTGCTGTCAGAGGAGGCCGATCCTTTACCTGAGAATGCCAACCAGCTTGAATCGATGATCGACCAACATTCTGCCTTCATGGATGAGCTGAGAAGACGCGAGCCGGAAGTGGATCGAGTAGTCAAAATTTTCGCTGCCAAATCAAGCACATCAACTTCAAAAATGATCTTGACAACAACAACAACAAAACCACGAAGCTCGGATTCTAAAGCGAGCCCATCGACTTCAGGACGCTTGAGCGGGGCCCGTTCGACTACGCCCACGAGAACCTCCTACGCCACCTACAGGGACGAGTATCCTGATGTGAAACAAGCCAGAGCTCGTATAATGTTGGAGAAATGGCGTTCGGTGTGGCAGCTGTCTCTAGATAAAATGCAAAGATTGAAGGATCGAGTTGAGCACTTGAAGGAAATCGAGCGATTGGAAAACTTTGACTTCGACGAATGGCGCCGTAGATTCTTAACCTGGGTGAATGCAAAGAAAGGTCGCGTGATGGACTTTTACAGATCAATCGACGACAACAACGACGGAAGGATACCAATTGAAGCCTTCATTAGTGGAGTTCTGCGATCAAAATTTGAGAGCAGTCGGCTCGAGATGGAGCGAGTCGCAGACATATTCGATAAAAACAACGATGGGACCATCGACAACAAGGAGTATCTCGACTCTCTGCGCCCAGATAAGCCGATAACCGATGACGAGCTGATCCAGGATGAGGTGCAGCGTCAGGTGTCCAAATGTACCTGCACCCAGAGGTATAAGGTGTATCATGTTGGCGAGGGTCGTTACAGATTTGGCGAGTCGCAGAAGTTGCGTCTAGTTAGAATCTTGCGTAGCACTGTAATGGTTCGCGTTGGCGGAGGGTGGGAGCCGCTGAATTCGTTTTTACAGAAGAACGATCCCTGTAGAGGTAAGAGTTTGCCCCTAGCCTCTCAGTTTGGCGTGCTTCAGGCTGCCATTTAACTCATGACTAACAAGCTACCAAACAAAACTAACACAATCTAACAAACTATCGGATCTGATGAGCAGCTAAAGGCCGAACTAATGTAGAATTGCGCGAACAGTTCATCCTACCTGAGGGGGCCAGCCAAGCTATGGCTGCCTTCCGCTCTAGGATGTCTAAAGATCCTGGCTCAATGCCCGCTCTCGGCCCTATTACGAAGGTTCGTCTCCCAGCTTACTAACACGCTCAACTGTTCCTCGACAGTTTTCTGAATCACTCCGCAAATCAGTCTGTTCTGTGCATCTGAAAAGAGTTTATACTAATTAAATCCCCCATTCCAACTGGTAGATTCGTGAGAAGACTGACCGATCGATGCCAATGTCGAACAGTCGGTACGGATCACCGAGTGATTACTTCAGCGAGACAGAATCAACTTCCAAGACAAGATCCCGAATTGGCCGCCTAACGCCAGCCTCAGCTAGCAGTAGGCCGACCAGTAGGCCAACTAGTAGACATGGTAGCGATCTCTACACTCTGGAACCAGCCACGAGTAGATCCGCAGACAACCTCTAAGATATTGTGAGAGCGTTAAATTGGAGCACCGCTTTTGAACAATGCTGGAAAGTCGTTGCTCATACCTTGTTGCTGATTACCATTCCAATATCCCTCTTATCCAGTTGCCATATTTTATTGTGTGTGAAATCATTCTAAATGTAAATCCAAAGGCTCAGAAAATTGGATTCGTCTTAACACTAGTTGGCGGTTTATTCGATAAATAACCGAACGGTTCCTCCATTGATGGACCTATTACTGGATTCGCGTCCGGTTTAATGTTGGAACCAAATGGATGTAACCACAACCTCAAGCAAACAGCCAAACAAAAAGTTACGCATTCTTCTCTTTGTTTTATTACCTACTTACTACAAACATGAATACCTTTAAAAATTAACACAGGAATTCTATCAACTAACGCACAACCTATCCAATTCTTGAATAAATTGCCATAGAATCGAGCAAAGCTTCTTGTCTCTCAATAATTCACTCGTGCTGAGTCTTCCTTGTATAAAGTCTACTAAATTGCTGACAAAGCCCACTGTTGCGACCTTCATCGATGGCCATACGGCAATTTGGGCCGAACCGGATCCATGAGGTGCCGTTTCAATTTTACCTTGTCGCATTCTGGTTGACGAGAGCTTTGAACGAAACAACTCCATGCAAGAGCAGTTGTAGCATGCTGAGTAAACCTCAGCCACCAATTTCAGACCTCGAGAGGCTCCTTCAACTGTGACTTTCGATTTGTGGGAGCTCAATCTTGTTAATCAGAATGCTGGTGTTCGAGCGCGTATCATTCAGGTTCCGGACCGTTGCTTTTGGACACGTAATCTATGGAGCGCAGGTTTGCGGGAGCAAATAATTGGAATGGCAGTTTACGCTTGCCAGGCCGATTTGCGACTTTAAAGAGCTTGTTGGTTTTCAAGCAAGCATCACTCGATCGAAACGATGCTTGAGTTAAGACTAATTGTGTATAGCAGATAGCTTGTTTTCGAGGAACAAATCTATCAAGCAACAAATCAAGTGCAAGTCTCAGGCATCATTGAAGCTCTAGCTTGAACACTTTCTTCTTGGGACAAGAGGTCTTAATTTCACCGATCAATCGCTATCTCTGACTGTATTCAAATGGAGAAAGAGGCCGATCATAGATTGGAGAGCAAAGATTCGAATCAAATGAGAATTTCTTCAAAACTTTCACACATTGCAAATTTTCTACTTAGAGTTATAATATTCAATAAATAGCTGCTCAGAGTCCGAGTTTGCAACACCAATCCAAAGCCTCATACAATGTGTACTTGGTTAGCCTTGTTGTCGGTTACACTAACGATCGCTTTTGGACACCTCGATGCGAGCAAGTTGGATTTGCATGAAGAATATGCCGGCGGAGGAGACGAGTTTCCAATTCCTGAGCCAGAACCTGAGCCGGCGCCGACTAAGTGCCCATTTTCTACTGAATACCACCAAGAACCTCATATGTTCAGCCGGCAGCAAATGAAAGTTCAGCCACCGATCAAATTCAAGTTCAAAAAAAGCCCATTTCATATCAAGACGAATGAGGCAAAGCGAGTGATGAAGTCTTTCGAGGAAAACCAGGAATTGGAGCATCGTGAGCAAGAGAGGGACTTGACAGAGCAAGGCTTTGAAATGGTTAATTACAGAATCACAATGGGCGATCCCGTAAAGAGCGCAAAATTGGGCGACCAGGAGCAGATTGATCAGCGCAACAATTGGTGGAGCTTGAAGAATGTTATATCCTACTTTCCTAGCGGCCAGCAGCAACTAAAGAGGCGACAACAGCGCCCAGTTGGAGGGTTTGATGGTAAGAGTGATTCCCATGGAGATACGAGCTCGGTCAAGAGTGAACAGCAGATTCCAACTACACCAGAAATACCGCAGGTTAGCAAGATAATGTCGTCCAAGGGGATTTTGTCTGATTCAATTGTGGAGTCTCCAATAATTTCGATTGTTTCGTCCAAGACAGAGGACGGAACTGAATTGGAACAACAAGAACGCATGCAATCAAGGGATCCCATTTCAATGTACGCCGACGATCAGACGCTGAAAGCGCAGCAGCCAATTGAAAACAGAAACGACCAGTGGCAAATTTCACAGCCAGAATCGGCCAGTCGAGGGTTGGATATCTCGCAAGAGACGACGAAGTCGCCTTCAGATAGAGTTAGAGAGTCTCTCTTACAGACTGCAAAAGCAGCCCGTAACTTGGGCTGGACTGGCGCTAATAGTAGTGGTCCATCGGGACCGATTGGTGACGCCAGAGATGGATCCTCGCAGAGTGAACCTGACCTCACGGTTTCTACAAACTCGGACCTAGGCTCAGACATCTCTGCTAGATCAGCTCCCACACTTGGACTTTCAACCAATCCGAGACAACCAGAGCCTACGTTTGATGAGTCAGCTCAGCACCGTCCGGCTGTGTCCTCAAACGTTAGCCTGCAAGAGCGCCAATGGTCAGATGAAACTGCTCTGAGCCCAAAGGTCCCTGTGTTTTTAGGTTTCGGGCAGTTGCAGAGGAATGAGCCGTTCAATGGAAACGGCCGGACGCAAGCAAGGCTGAGCTGCCAATTCGGGGAACCGGCAGCCAGAAATATGAGCATTTCGGTGGGTCAAAGGTCATACTTGAACTTTAAGCTTAATTGGATTCATCCCTTCTCCTCTAACACTCCTCTCTTCCGCTTCCTTTGCTTCCGCAGAACGTTGAATGGGCCAGATTCATGGGCAACTATGACCCAGAGCAGCCAGTGCCCTCGTTTGAGTGCCAACGACGAACCTGCAGGCTAATGCCCGTAAAAACGGATACCATTACAACGGTTCACCCAAGACCGTCAGTGCAAAACTACATAGACACTCGTGTGCCCAGTTACTCGCTTACGTTGCACGAAGTTGACGAACGCCATTTGGGAGTGTACAGATGCTCGGCTATGAGAGATATGGGCGGCAAATCGGAGCTGGTTTACAGGATAATTCCATTCGAGTGAGCAAGTCAACTGTCTGCTATGAGAGGGTTGCAATTTTTATTGATTTTCATTCTGTTGTGACTAAAACTAAACTCTTAGCAAAGCTTGATGTTGCAAAAATCCCATCTAACATCCGCGTTCAGGGTGTAGCACCATGGCCTTGATTCCAATCCGCCTGGATTCCTGCAATAATTGCCAGCCTCTCTCATGTTGTCGAACAGTAACTCGACGCTAAGATTTGCGGGCGCAATCGTTTGGTTTGGTTAATGTTCGATCTCGAGCGCAGTAGTTGGCCCAGATAGCCCATGCAACTTACCTGGTGTGCTTGTGGGGCCACTGATCTTGCCACGCCTGGCAGACAAAGCCTCGTTTGGTGAAATTTCTCGACCCTAAGTAGCTGGCCCCATCCTCTGAGTCCAAGCATTCGGCTTGAGCTCGGTGCGCCTGAGCGGACCTCTCTCTCTTGATCGCTGATAATGAGGCTCCCGTTTGGGTTAGCCGGGCATCCGAGCAGACTGGCCACTTCAAGCGATGATAGGAGCGATTTTTGTGCGTTAAAAGCGCATTTTCGGGCCCATCGGCGCCACTCTGGCGCATCCGCAAACTCCTCGCAAACTTGCCTATCGAGGATCTCAGGGGTGGAAGTGAGTCGCAAGTGCCAACAGAATGCTCGTGCGGCCAGTAGAAATGAATCGAGGAGGAATCAAACTCCCCTCTCTCGCTGGACTGATCGCCTTGAGCCTGCAAATCAAGAGCATTGATGTTGTTCTTCAAAACTGAGTTGAAGGCGCGATCCAGTACGGAGGCAAACTTCTGCCAGTTCAAGTTCGGGCAGAGCACCTCCTTCAGCAGGAGACAATCCTCTCGGCAGGGCGGCCTAACGAGCGCGCTGGCGTCCGAGCGCCGGAAATGGCAGCTCGGGTAGGCCAATCGGCAGAGGAACCTCTCGAGGGAGTGCCGACACTTGGAAGCCAATTGAACGCCGCCCGAGCCCTCAGGCGGCTGACTCAAAATTTGCGCCCTAATTTCGTCGCTCTCCGCCCCGAATCGGTTCCCATTGTGGTCCAAAGCCGCAATCCAATTGGGCTTGCCCAAAATTTGATCAAAAACGCCCACAAGGACCCGCTCGTTGATGGCTTGCGTGCTCAGGTCTTCAATGTTTTGGCCCAAAGTTTCAAATCTTACATAAACAAGCTCGTCCTTGTTCGAGTCTGGCCCTCGTTCGAGTTTGTTTTCAATCGAGGTGAGAGTGTTATTGTGTTTGGAGTTTTGAAGTTTAGTCTGGTGAATCAGATGATCGAAGCAGCGCGATTTGGGCGAGATGGCTCTGGAAATTTGGGCACAGTAGCCGCGCGGGGGTCTAATCCGGGCGCCACTCTGTTCTATTGGCGGGACTCCTATCGGGCCACTCCGAGTGGTTGCCACGAGCGAGCCCAGAACAAGGCAGGTGGACGTAAAGGCTGCAATTTGGAGTTGGATTTGGGGAGAGTATCTCTGAGTTAGACGCGAGTTAGAGACAAGGGGAGCTCCCCGCTCTTGCGACGAGTGATTGGCTGCTAAACCTTTTGATTACAGAAGATCAGCTGACGCTCGCAGAGTTGGAATCATAAAACTATGATGAAACGATGAGAGACGATCGATTGGTGGAGAGTAAACACGTGACGCTCCCTCAGCCAGGTTGGAGGCGACTCTGGCTGGCCCAGTTCGGCTCCATTTCCATCGGCCATGTGAGCTTTGTTTACCTGTGGCTTGGAGCCTTATTCTCGGCTAGAGATGAGGACACTTTCATAACGGGCGGCCGACTCTAATCTGTTGGCCGGAGCAGAAGTTGATGAATCAAACCTGCGAGTGGGCTGCCTGGAAGGTGGTTGCCGTGTTTATCTAGGGGGACTAGACGTTCTCCCCTCCTGCGAGCAACTCGCTCGAGCCGCCCAGATTATACGTAAGCGATTCCTCTTCGCCGGTCAAATCCCGCGAGAAGGCAAGCAGGCAAGACAGCATCTCGAGCTCGAGGCTCCGCAGTGAGCGCTAACGATCGGACGCTTTCCCCTACTTTGCTCTCCATCTCTCCCTCATCCCTCTATCGGCTTGTCGACTCGCTACCTTGCAGTCCCTTTCCCTTGCTGCTAAACTACCTGGTCGCTGCGCCTTCGCCTGGCCCTGTGCTCCCAATTAGACGTCTCGCCAGCCGCAGAGGGCGAGAGTCTAGTAAGACTCTCTGCTGTCGGCCAGCAAACTGGAATCAACTTGTTCCACTGTATTGCAGTATCTAATGGAAAAACGAGCACGAGGGGCTTGCAGTCATCAAGCCAGCCAGCCAGCCGAGCAGCCATTAAGTCGGTGCAAGTTTCGGACAAACTTTGTCCTACTTCGCGATTTAGTTGCGCGCTCATTTTCGATACCTTTGAGTTTTGTTTAGTTTCAGTTCTGGACGATAGGAAAGAAAGTTGAAGTTTGCTGAAAGCGTCAAGCAAGAAACAATGTCTTACGATCCAAAGGTGTTTGAACTTGGCTGGGACTTTATCCTTGCGGGTGAGTAGTGGAATCGGCAAGCTTTGCTCGAGCTCGAGTTTGTTTGCAATCCTGAAGTAAATTAACATCCCAAAATTGGCGCGATAGGCGAACGGTACCGCGTTCTCGACATGGATCGAGTCCCGCTGGAGGAACAGTACGAGATGTGCGGACTCTTCAAGCAGTCGACCTTTGGCGACATAGACATCAAATGTAGGTTAAAACTTCCGAATACGAGCCAAGATGTGTCTCGAGGAGGAGAAACGAGGAAGCTCGACCACAAACAATCCAGAATACTAATGAGCGACGATCTCAAACAATCCTCCATCCTACTCCCAGTCGCTGGCTCCCAGGGCCATGTGCTGAGGAACTGCCAAGCCTGGCAAGCAAACAGGGGCCTGAGCAAACCAGACGCCATCAGGAAGTACGTGACGAAGGCAGACCAGCTGGTCGCCCACTACAAAGGCTAGTGGCTCCAGAAGGAGGGTCTTTGTTCATCGGGCTCAAAGGTGCGATGGGACCGCTTGGAGCGAGAATAGGATCAAATATGGCGAGCAAATATCATAACAAAATATCGTATCTGCCCGCACAATGGACATTTGAGGGCGCCAAAGGGGAAACTTTCGGGCGCCCGTTTTTGGCTCTTCCAGCAAGCTTATTTGGAACGGCGATAAAATTAACGTTAACATCCAATGGTTGCGCTGGAGAAGCCGCACATTAGTCTGTGGAGCCCAATTGAATCGTTGGCCAGCCTTTGGATCCCAAAACAGGCGCCCAATGAGGCTGGCCCAGTGAGAGGCTCTCATTAGGCTCCCTCTGATCGGACACTCAATGAAGTGTCGATCAAGATTACCATCACACGGGCGGTCCATATGGGCGCCCAGTCTGCCGTTGGCCCAGATTAGAGCCTCCGGCCTCCAGTTTCCTGTCCTGTTTTGGCCCAGCAAAAGCCCAATTAGAACTTGCCTGTGGCCCTCCAGCCGGCCGGCCAGCTAGCTCACTAACTAACCAGCCAGCCGCCGGCCGCGATAGAAATTCCAAGCCACGTTGGAAATTTCCTTTACTTCCAATTAATTTGACTTGACTCAGGACAACAGCGCGCCTCCGATATGGAGTGTTCAAACTCGGCCGGTTCCAAAGGAGCCAGTTTGCCATAGACTGATGGTAATCAGCCCGTGCAAGCCCGATCAACGAGATTGTTTGCGCGCCCGTCCGCTCGCAGCCATCCAACTCTGGCCTCTTCATTTCACTTGGACGCCACCGAGGCTAACCGCCCTTATGTGCGGCTCTTAACTGTCGGTCACGTAGATTGTCTTATCTGGCTGGCTGGCTGGCTGGCTGGTAGGCAAGCAGAGAAGGCAACGAGGGGAGCTCGGATGTCAGTCGAATCGACGCCACCACCAACCTCGAGCTGTCTATCTGGCCCCGCGTTCGTCATAGCATCGCACTTCTGGCCGCGCAATCGAGACTTGGGCGAGGGGGCGGCAATTCAGTTAAGTGAGGCAATCTATCAAGTAACCCGCGCCGCTTACCTTCTGCCCACCAAAGTCCTAAACCGCGAGACTCGCTTAGGCTCGATGACAGAACCGGCTCTCGCAAACACCTCCGCAAAGTGCTTGATTGGACCACTTGCTCGTGCGCCCTCCAAATGGCATCGACCGACTCCACTCATCATGCCTGAAGGCATGTTTGAGTTTCGTATCCCAGAGTCTCGTTAGCTCCTATGCAACGGTGGCAAAAATCTACGTGCTCGGTGCCTTTCCTTCCTCTCCGACTGCGAGTGGAGTCTGCGGAGGGGTGAGACATATAAATGGGATGTTCGCGTAGATATCTTTCAGTCTAGTTTCCTAGTTTCAGCAAGCAATTGCGTTTAAAGGTGAATGCTCATTCCTGCAAATCTTCCAGAATCCAAGCTGAATGAGCAGCATACTGACAAAATTGCATTAATCTTCGATCGAAAGAAGGGATTTGGACGTTGAGATGGCGCTATCTTCATATTTCCACCTTGGATCGTCTCAGTGTCGAGCATTCAAAGTTCGAAATTGCTCCAACAGAGGCACCGATTTCAAAGGAAGCTCGAGATTAAAAGAGTCAAAACTTGAAATCGACAACAACTCACCTATGATGCTAATGCAAACTTGACTATAACTAAGGAGGGGACACCTTCTCCTGCTCGTAACTCTTAGGGACATTTTTGCCTCTCTCATTGCACGTCAAAGATTGCTACGTAACTGCACATTTCCCACCGGATTTGATATCTTGGTAGTATTTCGAGAGTCTGGACTTGTTTGCCACCACCTAAATCTATGCTTTCCTGGCGAAATTTGAGAGTCTACAAATCTGCAGACGGCCCAATTCGTTCCTCGGACTCTTTGCCAATTTGAGCCAGGCCTATCCTGTGCTCATGCGCTACCGGATGAGAGCCCCAAGATTCCCGCTGCCACTGCCCTGGTGGCACTGCGCATGGCGGCGCCCATACCCATGTCCCCGATACTCAACGAGCTGCCTAGCAGAGGGCAGGTTCACCTCGTATGGCTTCCCGCCCATAACCTCGGCCCATAAGTAGCTGGGTGCGATTCCATTCCAGTGGCCCGGATAACGGCTGCCATCGGAGCGATTGCATTGAACCGATAGGGGCGCATTCCGATAGAACTGTATCAACTCTCTGCCGCGTTTTGGCGTCCAATGAATGGATTTGTAATTTTCACTAACTGACATGACTCTTCCACTATCTTGCTCACCTTTCCTCGTCCCAGGAAGTCGCTCACTAGTTGACTGGCCCTCATCACGAGCCAGGTAAGCAAAATACGACTCAAGGTATTGGGTATCCACTGAACTCTTGCAGACCTCTAAATCTATTCTCGGATAGTAGTGCAAGTAGGTAACGCACATCTCGTCCGAGGTTGCAAAGCCGCCAAGGGTTATGTTTGATCTCGATCTAGTATCATATAAGCAATAGTGAATCAGCGCATCACCGGGCGCAATGTGAACTGGTTCCGATAGAAGTCGGATCTCCTGGAAATGTGGCGAGTAATGACTGTCTCTCTGAATTTCGCCCAGCAATTGGCCGCCACGAACGTGCTCTGTCCATGAGGCCACTCCGGCCAAATGGGTGTGCATTTGGCCGGCAAAAACGTAAATACCCTCCTCGAGATCCTGGCCAGTTTTAGCTCTCCCCGCTGCCCATTCGAGCTCTGAGCTTGCCTGTCTCGAGCTGCTCATGGCGGCTCTCAAACACTCGCCAACACAATGGCCAGCTATGGGCGTAATCAGATTCGGTGGAATAGAGTTCTTGTCCGTGTATTCAAGACCAACCTCGAGTATGCCGGCGTCGAAAGGGCGGAGCTTGCTTGTATAGTGGAACCTTAGGCCCGAATTGTCCACGAGACCTGGCTCGAGGCCAACGTTGTTGTAATGGATTTCGAGCACGACATAAGGACTGTACCCACGCCCACCTATCAATTGGCCCACTTGCTGCGGGTACTCCAGCGGCTGGGCACCCATCGCCCATGCCATGATAACTCTTTTGCATGGATCGCTCGCTCTTGGCCTACTTTGGCCGCTGCATTCGCCAGCCCAACCGCCATTTTCGTACAAATCATGAAGCTCCTTTGTTTGAAGAGGGTCCAAGTTTGCACAATTGAACAGCTCCATGTGGTGCACTATGTGGTCATTTCCTTGCCCGATAACTGCCTCATATTTTGTTATGTGAAACTTTCTCGACTCAAACTTATGTGGTAACTTGAACAATTTGCACCAGTAGGTTGTCTCTTTGGCTGGGATATTGAATGCTTCCACCCTGATGTCGTGCGTTGAGCTCCGAGTCGTGGACTTTGGCACCCTCTTTGCAATCAGCTGCACGCGTTTCATCCCGAACTCAAACTGTTGGTCATCATCCGAGAGTCTATGGTTGTGATTTTTCGCCTCAGACGCACCCATGAGGTCTGTTAGATTCAATCCATCAAGCGAAAGTAAAGGACCTTTGATTTTAAACCAAACTAAATGAGTGGTTCCATTGTCTATTGTGTAGTACGAATCTGATGAACAAACATCTAGCGGTCGCTTGAACGCTATCCTGAATGAGTCTTTCTCATAACATGGCATCAGGCTCTCATGTGTCGTGTCTCCCTCGCTCGATACTTCATCATAATTGTCCTGAACCTCTCCACCGATTTCGACCTTTGAACGCAATCCGCTCCGATTTGTTCTCAAATTCTGAGCCAACTCTGACTTTACCAATTCACAAACACTTCGAGATTCGTCCACTAGCTGTAGCCGATTTTCCGGATCTGTCCGAGCATCTTGCAAATGAATTTGCCTACTTAAATCGTACCAAATGATGCAAAAATCGCTCGATTCAAACAAGCCATAGGCAGAGAAACCGAGCGCGAACACATCGGAACCCTGGCGAAAGTTCGACGACATTCGGTTCATGTAGATGGAGAACAGGATCTGGTTGGCCGCATAGTCGACTGACCAATCGAGTCCATATCGACCAGCTTGATCTAGTTGCGCGTGCCAATCCAAATTTAGACAGTTCCTTGAGCTATCAGTCCACCCAACTTCCGCATGATCCATTCCGGCATTCATCAATGCCGCCATTGACCATACATCCGGCTTCATCCCTCCCCCGCTATCAATCCTCAAGGTACGATTCTCATGATGGTTCTCGAATGCTTGTGCAATCAATCATTCGAGGGATCAACAAATTTTTGAAGAGTTAGATGGATAAGAATTGACAAGGTTAGGTATTCACGTGTCCCTAACTGCTCCAATGCGCTCGGAGTCGCCGCTCGACCAGTTTTTGTTCAAGAATTTTCTTCTCGTAGATCACAGGTGAATATCCATCAGGCTCGATAGCTGACTAGCAGCTATCCTCCAACGCCTTCGTATCCTGGAAAGATAGTTCTGCTGAAGGAGCCTACCTCAAATTCGGGGACACTTCATGCAATTCATGATTTTCACCATACACTTGAAACATAAAAACTTACCATTGGTCAAGAGTGCCAAGCTGAACAAGGTGATGCTGATTTGGAATTCAATCATCTTCACTCTCTCACTTTTCGAACTCTCTTGGAGCCATCATGGCTAAACTAAGTGTTTAAAAATGCGCTCGTCGATTCTCATGCCGAAGGAGAAACTGACTCACAGTCGATCTACCCTAAAAGACGCATCATCAGACGCAAGATCAAGGGCTAGCAAGTTCAATCTTATCGGACCGAGAATGAACTATTAGACCCGTGTTATTAGAATTCCGTTGTTCAAGGTTGGAGTGAGAAAAGTGTGGAGGTTTCAATGGACAAAGTCGGGTCCCATATTGCTAAGAATTGATGTGCAAGTTCCCGCCAAAACCGACGTCATTATGTTGGTTTTGTGTGTGGGTTGCGGTGCTTGGCATAGGAATGCCATCATTTATTACTTCCTTTGAGCATGACATTACAGCACAACCGAACTAGTGAGCAGAGCCTAGGGTCGCCCTCATGAACCTATCTTAAATTTTCAATATATTTACAGGGATCCTCAGCTTTCGTATTCTGAATCTGTCTCAGATGACTGGTCAACCAGGTCTCCAAAATAAGCGGTGATTGTTTTCACCTTGGAACCGATCATGTTCTGCTCGCACTCAAACATTGGGTATTTCCTATCCAGGAGTTTCTTTCTTACCTCGGTCAGGTCAACATTACGTGGCATCAGGAAAGCTATGTTGTCGGTGAGATGCTTTCGGCATAGATGAACTATATCGTAGCCGTTGGGTGTCATTGAGCTGAGCGAGTAGCGTTCAGTGTCGGTGTAGTTAACTCCGCCCCAAGGCGGACTTAGGAAGGCTGCATCGATTCGGTGGCATTTAAAAGTTTGCATCATGTTCATAAAGTCGCCAAGAACAAATTCACATTGATGCTCGACTCCGTATATCTTTGCATTGTGTTTTGCCATCTTTATGCGCTCTTGGCTTATGTCACAGCCAATAACTCTCACTAGTGACGAACTGCGAGCAAATTGGATTACATTGCCACCAACACCGCAAAATCCGTCAACTATGATGGAATGCCCCTCACCTAAGGACTTGTAGAATCTATCCGCATGGTGCTTTGCTATGTTTTCCGGTGTCACTGAGTACCAAGACTCCTCGTCGAGTTCTATACCGTCATCGAATCTTGAGAACAAGCTATATCTCTGATTCCAATACTTGATTAGTTTGCTGTCGGCTTTAATCTGTTGGCGCTTTTTGCGCGTTTTGACTGTCATCCTTATTTTACTATCTCAAACTTGACATCGAGCTGGATGTCAAATCTATTCCCCCCTCCCTCAAGAGTTGAAGGGTTGTCTGAAACTGTGTACCTAAGCTTAGTATGAGTAGCCTGTATTGCGTCAACTATTGAATCGGCGAACGTTGAACAACAGGCACGTTTCTGGTAGCACAAAAATATGTGAACATGTGCTCCTCCAAAACACGAGTCGAACCAGTCCTCTGCGGTCCGATTGCCTTCCTTAGTTTGGCACAATTTTACACTAATCCAATTCCACCTTATGTCTCGCAACCGATTATTCTTCATGCTAGTCAGCTGATCGATATTCAATCAAATCTGACTCGAGACTCAAAGCTACCTGTGACAGCTACCACTGCATATCTGTAACATCATGGCGGCGAAAAAGTTGCTCACCGTTGGACTAGGCTTCGCAGCCGTAGGAGGTGTTGCGACAGGTTTAGCCATGGAATATGGCCAAGAAAAGCCGGGTCAGCCAGACGAATTCTCTAAACTTCCCTGGGGAGTGTCACACTTATCAAGGGGTTGGACGCAGCTCCGAGAGGATATGCGTGAGACTTTCGCCGAACCCAGTCAACCTGTCCTCTTGCCACCTCCAATAGGTGCTGCCTACGGTCACACCCCATATACACTAGTTTTGGAGCTGACAGGTGTACTAGTCAAACCAGAATGGACGTACAAGACAGGATGGAGATTCAAGAAGCGACCGTATATAGATTATTTTCTTAAACAATGTGGACCACCCCTATTTGAGCTGGTTATCTATACTCAAGAGCTAGGATCAACTGCATTTCCGATGATTGATGCTCTCGATCCACAGGGATACATCTCTTACAGATTGTTCAAGGATTCTACCAAGTATATTAAGGGAACACATGTCAAAGAGCTCAACCAGCTTGGTCGTGATATGAGACGTGTCATCCATCTGGACTGGAACGAAGAGGCATGTCAGACAAGCCCTCAAAACTGTTTCATCTTAAAGAAATGGGATGGAGAGTCGACCGATAGAACGCTAGTTGAGTTAAGCGATTTTATAAAAGAGATAGCAAACTTAGGAGTCGATGACGTGAGGCCAGTATTGAAATATTATTCACAATTCGACGATCCAATGGCGAAATTCAAAGATAACCAAAGGAAGGCGGAGGAGATGAAATCCAAAGGAACTGTACAACCTGGGTGGAAGCTATTGGCTCCAAAACCTGCGGCACCCAAAATATCTTGAGACTGCTGGAGTCTGAGGTGGGGACTCAAGAGCAACTACAATCAATGTAGACATGCTGTTGATAGCCATAGTTGTTTTTTGCCATGGACGCGCATAGCATTATGTAGAAAATCAGCTGGCGCATCGAATAAAACCAATTTGATAAACCAGTTTGAGATGCTAAAAAAAGTACAATGACTTTCGGCAACTTGAATCTCTGCAGATATCGAAAATGTTTCTTAAACTATTGACTCGTCAATTTGAGAGGCTACCAGCAAGTATCAGATTAAATTCTAGTGAAGCTATATCGAAGTTAGAGGTCAATCTCAACAAATACAGACAGGCCTCGGACAGTACACTAGAGGAACTGAGTGATAAGCTTGACTCAATACTGGAGAACAGATTCGATAGTGGAGCCGATGTCTCATTAAACAATGGGGTGCTAACTGCCGTGATAGACGAAAACAATACCTATGTCATAAACAAGCAAACGCCCAATCGACAGATATGGCTATCCTCGCCAGTGAGTGGTCCCAAGAGGTTCGATCTAGTGTCAGATAGATGGATAGAGAAACATACCAACACTGAAATGAGAAAACTGCTCTCAGAAGAGCTTTCGAAGTTGCTGAAAGAGCGAATTGAATTATAGTATCAATGATGCTCTAGTTACTGCCAAAAAAGAAGTATGTGTTATGACATTTAATTGAATCTCTCCAACATGTTCATGCTAATTGTGATCAAGGCATCTAAGTGCATTAAGGTTCATACAAAAGTATCGATCGTCTTTGGCCTTCATCAGAGGTAGCCTTTCCTCTTACCAGATCTATATTCTCGGAAGGCATCCCTCAGTTGTATTGTAAGGTCATCTGAAAGTGCAGTTCGATCGCTGTTTGAGGAAGTGTTTGGTGAGTTGAGAGTTCCAGTGTAGGTATGCGAACTGTAACTGGACTCCGAAGGAATGTAGTGACTGCCATCGGTTGCATAACAGGCCAGTGAATCACAATGTGTCGACCTCTCGTAGGGCTCAGGCTCGATCTTCATTCGTTTTATTCTCGGTTGATTATTGTAGGCGTCTTCATCTTCGCTGGCCGCAGAGAAGCGCGCGTGGTTGGATGATGAGGAAGGACTGTTAGCGCAAGGTGACCTAAGGTGCTGGCTTGAGCCTCCATCCGGTTGGCCGGCCTCAATGTGGCCATCATCTTTGAGGATGCCGTTCAGGAAGTCAATGTAAGAGAGGGCAAGCTTGAGGGTATGGATCTTGCTCATTTTGTCCGAGGGCTCTTTGGGTATGATGGATTGGAGTTGCTTGTAAGCTTGGTTTAGTTTTTGGGTTCGTCTCCGTTCGCGCACATTGGCCACTGCGCGTTGCTCGTTCAAGGGCATATTTGGGTCAAGCTAGCCGGATACTTTTTAGCTTTCCTAGCTCAATCGTTGCTGAGATCCTGTGGAGTTGGCGTCTGATTTGTAAATGGATACTAGCTTACTCTACTCTCAAACCGGTGAGCTCAATCCCTGACTCTCATCCCTCACGAAGGTGACCCCAAACTCTCTCTCTCTCTCCTTCGTTTATAAATGAGTTTAAAGCTTAAACTTTGAACTCTAACTGAGAGACGGAGCCGCCAAGAGAAGTCAGTCGATGATCAGTCAAATCAAAGCGGAGAGGATGCGTCAGACTCTTTGACTGAGGTCTCCGACCATCCGCTAGTTAGTGTCATTCTGCGCACCTCCAAGGGTCCCGGCGGTGCACTTGTCTGGTCCCGGTTTTGTGCGACAATCAACGTTGGGCGCAAAATCAAAGAAAAAGATACCCCTTGGCGAGTCCGTGGGTGGCTAAGCTGGGTCAGAGTTAACGTCACGCTGCCTGGGTTATAGTGAGCCGATAGATGGGCGGCACAATTTGAAGATCACACAGGCAAACACTGAGGCCAAACTGGCCCCCGGTGCACTTGTTTCGGGTCCACAGAGCGCGTACGCGTTTGTGAGTGACCTGGCCGCCGCCGGTCAATGCAAAGTCCAATGATCAATATACCGGCACTAATACTGGCAGCACTAATTATGGAGATATTGGTTCAACTGGAGAAGGAGGAGGAGGCAAAGCGAGCTTTGTCACCGATAGTAGGGAGGAGTTGTCACTGTTTATTAGTTTATTGCCTCCACTAACAAACGCGCGCTTTCAAACCGAAAGCCGACCGACTTGTCTGGGCTCTCGCTTTACCCAATATTTTGCTGCTCTGGTACTACACTAGTTCGTTTGACTCTAAGGGCGAAGCGCGTGCAAATGTTAGCCCATGGCGTTATGACCATAGTGTGCAGGCTATCTGGCTCTATTTTGCCCCCTCGTAACTCGTACTCCAAATAGGAAGTTGACGGACGGAGAGTAACTGTATCATGAACAAGCGATGGCCCAAAACAGTCCGAAAGCATCGCATCCCATGGCTGGTTTGCCCCATCTACATGCACGCGATAAACGGGCCAACAACAAGCTCTACAGACTCTATGCAACCTTATTGGGTAGCTTGGCTTGGGAGGTTTTTAACTGCACCAGTGTGTGTGTGTGTGTAGTTCACGTATAATGGCAACTATAAGGATATCCTCGGTTGGCTGGTTGTTTATTTGGATAGTCGCCGATGAGTGAAAGTGGACCGCTCGGTGTTTGAGCAAAAGGGCGTCGGCTGTTGCATTCGCCAACTCGCCTCCAGAGCGGAACACTAGCTAGGTCGCTCTGAAGCAATTGGAGGTCCAATTGGTGGCGCCAAAGCAACCATATGTTACCATTAAAAGTGGCCAGTATTTATTCTGGTCTATGCGCAAATAAATCTAAACATAACACTAAGCCACTGGAGGGAAGGAGGCCTGTGAGACGTTTGGAAGTGCGAAATTTAAATAAAACTCCCCAAAACATGAGCCCACAGCAAAGTTTGCACTACCGCCGATGGTTGATCTAGATCTGCGCTCTCCAAATGGGCTTGCAAGTGCGAGTTGTTGTCGGATTGAATCAAAGGCCGCTCGGGCTTTGTGGCCACTCACTAATTAATGTAGCCATTTTGATTTTCCGCTTCGTTGGCCGAGATTCTGCTTTTCATTGATTTGCCCCCTCTCATCTAGATCGAGCTGCCTGGATGGTGCGACGAACAGTGGCAAGAGAAGGCGAGAAGGACTCTTCCAGGCAAAATGGCCAATTTGGAACATCCTCAGCCGCTTGGGCCGCCCAAAGATCAAAAGTCAGCAGGCGCAGCGTCGGTGGCGTCCGATTGAAATTGGCGAAATCGTGAGCACTTACTCTTTTGGGACGTTAAATTTTGGCTCCCATTTCTTGGAAAGGGATGATTTTGATTATGAGCTTTGGAGAGGGATCACTGGGTGGCGTTGGTCGCACCCGAAAATTGTGCTCCGAGCTGAATGCGAGCGGCCATGCAAAGGGCATCTCGTCTCCTCGCCTCTCGAGCCAAACAGTGCAAGCATATCGAGGCAGCACATCGGCTGGGAGGCGTAGAGTTGGCTTCTGAGGTTGCCGCTGCAACTTGGATCGCAAGCGGCACGCGCTGCTCATAATCGATGCATCCAGAGGCCATGTGCAAGCTGGAGGGCATATGGCGCCGGTTCCGTTTGCCTCTTCTACCTAGCAGACCAAAGGCCGGCGCGATCGTTTGGGGGGGTTCGCCATGTGGGCCATTTGGTCGGCGGAAATCTGGCCGCAGCGCCGAGCGCCAGGGAATCGTTCGGCTTTGTCTGTGGACTCTTTCCGGCTTCGTTGGCCCATTCATGCTGGCGGCGTATGCAACAGTTGGCAAGCAAAGGCGGCGGCCAGCGGCTGGCACCTAAAGTCCAACCCCCGCGAGTGTACATCTGTCGTTGGAAGCGTGTTTAATTTGGGCCACACGAGCCAGCTTGCAGTCGTTCGCGCTCGTGGTTGGGGCTCCGTTCGCGTGCCACTCGCAACAGGCTGCCCGAGATTGGCGGCGGCGCCAGGCTGCTTGCAAGCGAGAGATTGCAGCCGGAGTTGGGCTGCAGACTGTTCCAGTTTAAAGTCGGCATCTCAGGCTCATGATCACGCACATGAACCAAACCGGCGCCCCGAGCTCAAGAACTGGGGGCCAAGTCGGATGGGGAGGAGACTGGCTAGTGTTGCAATTGCGCAAGTTTGATGCAAATCATGGCCAGGATGCGGATCAACTTCCTGCCCAACCGGCGCCCGAAACGAGACTAGCAGTCGTTCGTCAAAGCTCGCTTCCGCTGCTCCGATTTCACATGGCCGCCTCGCCTCTCAAACCTCCGCCCAAAACCGGAGTGCTCGGTCCACTTCCGATCTCACACTCTTCTCCAACCATCGTTGGCGCCAGTTTCCGCTAAATTGTCCAATGAGTGAATGAACGAGCTGGCGGCGGCGGCGGCGGCGGCAGGAGGGGGGAAGAAGGTGGGAGGGGATGTCGGCGGCCATTGCAGAATGAAGGCCCAATGTCATACGCTCGAGGGGCGAGGAGAGGAGACTTCGTTTTGGTCGGCAGCCTGCGGACGTGCGAATGAACTGGCCCATGGCCCTGGCCCTGCCTCGCCTCTCGGGTTGCCAGCCAAAGTTGAGCCTCCTTTCCGCTTTGTCCCCATCTCTTTGCCGGCCGCCTCAAAGGCCAGCCATGGCCGCCACACTCTCGGGCGTGTTCCCGCTTCCCTCAGCTGGATGCAGGCTAACGGAGGCCAAATATTAATGAATGAATTCTTGCCTCCAGCTGTAGGTCTTGGGAGGAAGGAAGGGGGACGGAATCGCTACTTCCACCGGCCAGCCGATTGCAACTCGAGCCTGTGGCCATCTGCTTGTGTCTCCACTCAAAGCCAGTCTCTCCTCCTCCCTCGAAGCAGCTCTATGCGTCTAAGGCACACTCAACAAGTGGTTTGGACGCAATAAAACAACTGCGCAACACTCCCTCTGGCCACGTTGGACTCTCGCCCGCTTTGAAGGCTTCGATTGGCAACCATTGTTGTCCAGGAGCTTGCGCTTGCCTTCCTGGTAAGCAGTTTATCGTTCTCGTTTGCGCTTACCAGCCTACAGCGCAAGTTGGCGGCGAACTTGGGAGTGGCGAGGCCGGCTGATAACACCGAATGGTCCGCTTGCGAGCGGTGACACTTTGGTGCCGCCAACTGGATGCTTGCAAGCGAGCCAAAAGCGGGCACCAGAGGAACTTCCGCGCCCGATCCTGCTCCAATGACGCAAACGCTCGCACTCATTGTTTGTGCCGCCATCAGCCGGGCCGGATTGGGCTCCAACCTGGGCTAGCGGTGGCATTGGCCGCGGATTTGCTCCGATTAAATCGCGTGCTCCTCGCGCCGCCCCATCCTCTTTCCCTGGCCTAAGTTTGCGCTCGCTCCAGCTTCAAATGGGCCGGTTTCCTGTTTCCATGGCGCCAGCCTCAGGAAAGTCGCTTCTCCTGGCCTCCGCTCGGCTGGCCAACTCGAGCCGGCTGCATCGGCGTCCTCGTTGGCCAGCAGGACGTTCAACAGCTGTCCTCTGGAGGCTTCCTGGCCGCGAGCCCCCTCAAATTGGCCACTGTTGGCGCGGGTGTGCGGATGCATCTGTTCTCCAATCTTTCTCTCGCTGGGGCCGACTTTAACGCGTGCTCTCCGCTTCCTGCCCCCAAAGCGCACTCATAAATCGGACGCCAGTTGGAGGCGGAAACTCGCTCTCTGGTTTGGGCTGAAATGCCCTCCGCTCTCCAGTTTCTGGTATCTGTCTTTGGTTTGTGGCGCATGCAACTCTGGCGACGAATGGCAGGCGTCTGGCGCGCCGCTGGCCAAAGCGCCAGATGCAACACTCTGCCGCCGCGGCCACACGCTCGCACAGAGCCACGACACAGCCCATCTCTGGCCAGACTGACGCCCGCAACGGCGCCTCACTCTTTGGGTTTGAGGGCGAACATCTGCGAGACGCGCAGAGCCAGCCAGCCAGCCAAGCAAACAGAACGGTCTTCGCTGGAGTCCAGCGCAAGCAGTCCGCTAGCATGGGCATCAGCTCGCCCGCTTCGCCCTCGACTCCAATTCTCAAGTTTGCCTCCAAATTCGGTGGCGCCACTGGCCAACATTCGGTAGGCGCAGCCGCCGCCCGCTAGCGGCAGCAATATGGCGCTCGCAGCCGGTTGGCACTGGAAGCAACAAGCCGAACGAGTGTTGCGAAACAAAACAGGCAACGCGCGCGCTCAAGTTCGCTCGCCTGTGACTATCATGGCGCTCGAGTGTGCGCCTCTCTCCGCCGGCCCAAAATTCGATTCGCCGAATTGTGCGCCTCAGTCTGCTGTCGCCCTTCGTTCGCTTTGCATACTCGACTAAAGTGAGTGGAGCGAACGAAACTGGCCCGAGGCTCAGCGCTTGGAAAAGCGCCGACGAACCCAAGTGAGTGTGTGTGTGCAACGCGCCCCCTTTGCGCCGGCCCAACACCAGCGCTAACACAAACTAACCAGCCATCGGCCGGCTCCCCACTTTCGGCCAGTCGCTCTGGACAACCTCAAACCAGCTGCGCGCGCAGCCTTCGCACTGGGAGGAGCGCTCGTTGGCACCAAAACTTTCGTCCATTATTTTCGCCTTTGCCATTCAAAGCTCCGGCCCGACGGTCATTCATCGAGTGGACGTTGGCCAGGCCGCATCAGGCAAACAAGCAGCCAGTACCAGTCAAGCTCGACTAGCTCGATGCTCGAGAGAACAAGTGCGCCACTTGTGTGAGTCGCGTGTGTAACTACAACAAACATGGGTATAATCAAACGAATTCTCAGGGAAACATCGCACAGGCTGCTGAGCAAACTGGGCGCCCAGCGCAATTCGCGCCAGCTCGTCCTCAATCAGACAGTCGCCTCCTCGCTGCCAAGCTCGAGGAAGTCGCGCAACCGGCTAAGCATGAGCGGGAAACAGCAACAGCAGCAGCAGCAAAAGAGGAGGAGGGCGAAGAAGTCGGCGCCCAAATGCAACCCGTCAGACGCCATCCTCCACGCAGTCAAGAACAACCTGCCGCCGGTCCAGTTTCACCACGTTCACGGCCCCAATGTGCTGCTGAGCAAGAACAAGTGCGTTGCCAGAAGGACGCAGAGCTTCTGCCAGGCGCTCGTGTTCAGCAATCGCGTCATCCTGCCAGACGAGCGAGTTTACATAAAGGTGCTCGAAATTGCCAAAGGATGGAGCGGCACCATCAGGTTCGGGTTCACCTCGGTTGATCCTGCTACCCTGCGCTACCAGATGCCCAAGCACGCTTGCCCGGACATGACGAACGCTGGAAACACTTGGGCCAGAGCCCTGGCAGACGAGGTTGTCAGACGCAACTCAGTCATCCATTTCTCTTACACTAAAAACGGCTTCATCCACTACGGCATCAACAACCAAGACTGCGGAATTTTCTTCGCAAACGTCACCACTAGTCAGCATTTGTGGTTCATCGTCGACATCTATGGACTCACCGCCGCAGTTGAGTTGATCGATCCGCGAATCCATAATGCGGCCAGCGAGCTCGACCTCTGGAGGATGGGCCAGCACTCGTTTGGGGACTCTGGCCACCATCATGCCAGGGGCGCGATTCACAAATCAACTAGCGCCATCAACAATCTGGTTAGCTCAAGCAGGAGCAAGAAGAAGCGGACAAGGAAAGGTTCGCGCCACTCGAGTCTCATGTACAGCCAGTGGCCACACGAGAGCCTTCTTATGACCTCGCCTTTGACGAGACACACTGCACAACAGGGACCCCTTCTGCCTGGTCTCAGCTCTTTTATCGCACCAACCGCACAACAGAACATTTACAGCCCAATGCCCGGCCTAGCAGACCGACCCCTCATACCCATTGGAAACTTGAATGAGCCGCATGACTATTATCAAATAATGACGAACAGTCAGAGTGTCAACGACCTGGCACCGCATCGGCTCAGAATGGCTGATATATCGTCATCGCTAGCCGATGCGTCCACCGACTCATCTCTGCATGCGCCAACCTCCACTCAACGTGCACCAAACCCATCAACCAACAACTACGGGACCACATCCACTATGAGATCCGCCAGCAGCGCCGATGGCCGAAATGACGCTGATGATGATGAAGATGAGGAAGATGACGAGCATGATAATGGCGAACGAGAATTACGCAGACAATTGAAAAGCTTTCAAATTAGTGATATCCATGATACGTATAGATCCCCTAAATCAACAAATGCGCTGCCTGTGGCGGTTGCAAAGATGAGACACCGAAACAATAGTCCGGGAACAAGCTGTAAATCAAAGACTCCAACGGACGCTGATCCGCTCAAGGATTTACCTAAACTTGCCAAGTCTGTAGCAATATCTCCGCCCTCGTTATCGTCCACATCAACGAAGCTCAAGGGTTCCAATTCGAGCACCAGAACAAAAACTACAAACTCAATCAAGGCCCAGCGATCGTCATCACGTGACAATAACAATAACAGTCCATCAGGCAAGGACTGTCCCATCTGTTTCGAGAGACCCATCAACTGCGTCCTATATCAATGTGGCCACATGTGCACATGCTATGAATGCGGCGTAAAACAATGGAGAACCCAGTCTAGAACTTGTCCGATTTGTCGAACAATTATCAAAGATGTTATCAAGACCTATATGTCTTGAACTCACCAGAAGACGGCTAAATCCCTCCCTTTCAATCACATCCTGCCTAAGATGAAAATTTTGTTGAATTTGTGTAAATAATCACTCAACGGAGCTCGCAAACAGCCTTAGTCTGCGACTTAGATATCGAAATATCGGTCCAAAGCGCGCCATAAATGACTCTACTGTCCCTGAGTTGAGAGTAGAAACAATTGAACTTTATCTAAAAACGATAAATAAATCCCTAACCAACTCGTCCAGGCTCCGAAAGAGTGGGCAGTTTTACCTGGTTTCTCCTATGCAAACAGTCTTATCTAAATCGACTTACGTCATCGAAGCCTGTTAATCACGACTGTCAGCCAGGCTTACTAGGACAAGGCTAATTCGGGATTTCATCGGCCAAGATGATAAATCCACAGTCCATGAAGGTACTTAAGCGTCACCCGGTTACCTTACATCCGAATGGTTTATATACCTGATTCTCTGGGCAAACCGAGCTCGAAAAAAGAGCCATGCAGGCTAATGTTTGATCCAGTATTCGGCTGATCAGACATCGATCTGGGCCAGGAGTTACCGTCCGTTTCGAGGATATTGTAAGCTCACGCAGCCGCACACTAGGCCCTGCCGACCAAGGTTTTATTAGCTCTACTGTACAATAATTCTCTACCAAGAATTTGGTCGTTGAACAGCTGATGGGCTCAACAGTTCGTAAGATTGTGAAACACAACATTTGACTTATTCTCGGGCGAACCATGTCCATCGTCTATAGTAGAAACATTAGGGATGAATGTTTTAAGATTAAAATTGGCTGCCTGGAGGGCAAAAGGCCGTCACCGAACTTGGGCCAACTCATACAGGATCCGCACCTGATATACTCTGGCCTCGAAGACAATACCTGTGCAGATTTGCTTATTGAATGTATACTCGAGAGTGACTCCTCCACGTTATGTCCACCCATGCAAACTACCTACAAATACTTTAACAATCAGTGGAACTGGAACGAATGGATTGAGTTCCCGATTGCAATATGTGACTTGCCTCGCGACACCATCGTTGTTATCATGATTCGAGATTCCATCAGTCCCTCAAAAACTGTGATAGTTGGTAAGGCTTTTGTATCTATCTTCGGACATCAAGGTGTCATGCGCACGGGTCTTTACGATCTGAGAGTCTGGTTCGAAGATGAGCTAGACCAAGCTCGCGAATGTGGTGATAGTATTTTGACTGCCTCCCTTAGTGGCCAGGATGAGCTAGATAGATTGTATGAGTTAAAATCTGACTACTACAACGGCCAGACCCTCAAAATAGACTGGCTCGACAAGCTAACATTCTTGGAGATGGAAAAGATCACGCAAAAAATGAAGGCAGATTCCAAAAACATGTTCTTGTCGGTGGAATTTCCAAAGGCTTTGATCGAAAATACCATAGATGTTCCTATCGTCTACTATGAAACCAATCTAGAGGATCAAAGAGGTTCGCAACACTCCAGCAACGATCTCTGTCCTATCAATGATCCAGAATTGTGTTTAGAGAACATAATTGAAGGAAAGCATCACCGTTTATCACGTAGTGCTAGAAGCTGCATCAGTGATAAAGATTTGAAACCAAATGCGTCTGTAAGAGACCAATTGAATGCCATTGTTTCTTACCCACCGACAAAAGTCCTCACAAGCGAAGAACAAGATCTCGTTTGGAAGTTTAGGTACTATTTGATGAGTCAGAAGAAAGCTTTGACTAAATTTCTCAAGTGTCTGAACTGGCAAGCATCTGCGGAAGTCAAGATAGCTCTAGAGTTATTAACTACATGGCAACCAATGGATACACAAGATGCGCTCGAATTGTTCACACCTCAATTCCAACATCCTCAGGTTAGACTATATGCAGTGTCCCGTCTTCGTCAAGCTACGGATGAAGATCTACTCCTATACTTATTGCAGCTTGTTCAAGCTCTCAAATACGAAAATTATGAACGAATAGTTCCACCGAATCACGAGGGACAAACCCCGTGTCAGCAGCAGCAAAATGTACAGCTGCATCAACAACTCTCGGGTCTTGTGCTCAGCCCTAAGGATCTCCAGAATAACCTTGGGAAGCAAGTCGATCAGCTCGCTGATCAGGACAAGGCAACCAACATAGCAAAGCATCCACCTTCCGATGATGGCCAGCAAGACAAGCACTCAGAACTAAGTGTAGCAGAAAGAGAAGAGCAAGATTGGGATTTGGGTACTTTCCTCATAAATCGATGTGTTCAAGATGATATCTTGGCCAACTATTTCTATTGGTACTTGGTAGTAGAGATAGAAAACTTTTCACCAGGTATTGGAGAGATAGGTACAAACAACACCACGTCCATCTCGTCTAATCAGAAAAATATGCAAGCTCATAAAATTTACACGAGTATCATGGATAGATTCATAAGAACTCTCTCCTCTGATCAGGAGCCCTTGAAGAAGCGGCGCGACTTTCTATCGCGCCAAAGACTATTTGTTGACAAATTGGTCCTGTTGATGAGGATGGTTGCAAAGGAAAGTAAAAACCGGTTGGGCAAAATAGATAAATTGAAAGAGAGCTTGGCCGATCCTGATATACTGAAGTTCGATTTTACTCACTTCGACCCGCCTTTATCGCTGCCTCTGGACCCAAACATCATGATACAGGGAGTTATGCCCGACAGAGCTACCCTATTTAAAAGTCAACTTATGCCTTGTCGGCTCACATTGAGAGTATCTAATAGTGAGAAGGGTTGCTCAGAGACGTCGGTCAAGTGTGGTGAGACCTTGCTGTCAACCTCACCGGCGGCCTTTTGTGATGGTGTATGTCCTCAACTCAAGACTCAAAACGAAGATGGCCTACATAACGAGTATAACATCATATTCAAACATGGAGACGATTTGAGACAAGACCAGCTGATTCTTCAAACAATCACTCTGATGGATAAGTTACTACGTCGAGAAAATTTAGACCTTAAATTGACGCCTTACCGAGTTCTGGCTACTAGCACGCGTCACGGTTTTGTGCAATACATCGACTCTATATCCTTGGCTGAAGTTCGTGCCTCTGAGGGCTGTATTCAAAACTTTTTTCGCCGACACGCACCTTCGCCGGACTCTCCTTTCGGAATACTACCTGAGGTGATGGACACTTATGTGCGTTCGTGTGCTGGTTATTGTGTTATAACATACGTCCTTGGAGTTGGTGATAGGCACTTGGACAATCTTCTATTGACTAAGACAGGCAAACTGTTCCATATAGATTTCGGATACATTTTAGGTCGAGACCCCAAACCCATGCCGCCACCTCCAATGAAATTGACGCGCGAAATGGTGGAGGCTATGGGGGGAACCTCATCTGACCTCTATAGAGAGTTCTTAAATCTGTCTCATACAGCATTTTTGCATTTGAGGCGCCATTCGAATCTCATATTGAATTTGTTTTCCCTCATGGTTGATGCCAACGTTCCTGATATTGCTCTCGAGCCTGACAAGACTGTTAAGAAGGTCCAGGACAAATTCAGACTAGATCTCAGCGATGAGGAAGCGGTTCACTACATTCAGAACCTGATAGAATTGAGCGTCTCAGATGTTATGGCTGTCTTAGTTGAACAGATCCACAAGATTGCACAATATTGGCGGAAATGATTGATTAAAATGAACTAGCCCCCTCGATTTGAGTTTACTCGGTCCTATTTCCGTTGAAATAGCATAACTATGTCGGAGATCCTCCCACTATCTTACAAGCTAAAAGTGGAAATAACTTAAAAGATCTATCGCAAAGCTTACAAATTACGAGATTCTCACTAGCCCCGAAAAGATTCATGGATCGATAGCTTCAGGTCAGAGTAGTAAGTGTTTGATATCTATTCATTTAATTACGCATTGTATATTCACGCACCGGGATCTTTTGTCGTCGCCTTCCCGTTTCTTAGTGATTTTGACCAATTTACTAGATTGATGCCAAAGCTCTCTTTGTTGTTGAAGAATTTTTTCTTTTATGCAGGCACCTAGAGTGGAGGTTTCATATTTGACCCTATGCATCTCTTCAAGTATACACCGATTGAAGGCTAAGGCGGCCACCCTGTTGAACAATTCGTTCACGTTCTCTCCTGTTTGAGCAGAAACAAACCATAATTCTGCTTGGAGAAGGTTTGCAATCTTGTTTGCCTGTTCTTTGATGAAAGATCTACTTGATTCGGTCAGAGGGAGGTCACTTTTCGTACCTACAAGGAAGAGTAGAGGCGAGCCAGGGTCTGTCGGTAACTTCGAGGTCCGGTGATTGCTAATGTCCATCTCAGTTGCCAGTTGCTCAAAAGTTTTGGACGAGCAAACAACTTCGTCTCTCCACCCCAGAACGTTCGCTAGAGTGCTGAGGTTTGATACATCGAAGACCAACAACGCCGCCTGACAACCTCTATAGTATGAATTTGTGATACATCTGAACCGCTCTAGTCCGGCTGTGTCCCAGATCTAAGGGTTCGATAAAGGTTAGGATATGAATTGAAATTGCTCCAAACACTTCTGCTAGTCGAACACTCACCTGAAGGAGGAATGGTTGACCTAAAATATTGAATTTTTGTATATCAAAATCAACCCCGATTGTGGTCTGATACTTGTTGGTGTATATGTCGTGGCCAAAGCGGTTGACGAGAGATGTCTTGCCGACAGCAACATCACCGCTCACCACTACTTTGGTGCTTCTAATCACCTTATTGAAGGGAGCGTTGATTGAATTGTACTCGTTTGTCCGCTGTTTGGCAGTCTTTTGGCTCGAGTTGCTCTTGTGAGATATGTGATTGTTCTTGTTTCGGCAGTATTCTTGTACCGACAGGTTAAATTCAAGGCTAGTGTATGGGCTATAGTCAGTAAGCGATGGTGGGGGAAGGTGATTGATTGTTCTTGTGGTGCATTTTGTGTTGGTTGCCTTGTCATCCATGTTGGTATCTCCAATCTAGTCGGGGTCAGTGTAACGGATGTGCAACTATCTGAGGAGGCAGCGTCAATCTTTCGTGCTAGTTATTATGGTGCGGTTTCAAGGAAAACGGCGATGTTGAGACATCATATCGAGTAGCTCTGTGTCTGAATGCGATTCGTCGACTGATCTTGAACTTGAAAGCCTCACTAAATTTGAATAGGCGATACATTGGATGCAATGAAAGGCTTGAATTTGCATCCAATTGCTAACATCACGAGCCCTCCCATGAGCTGTGCGGTTAGCTAAGTTGCGTACAGCACTGTAATGTCGGATGTCGCCTGTTTAGTGCAATAATATCTATCAGAGTGTTTGAGGGAGCTAAAGTGGAGCAAAACGTTCTCGAGCAATACTGGCTCAATCATCAGTTTGCCAACATGTGGCCATAAACTTGAAAAAGTTTATATTGAACTATCCCAAACATCTCCATACCTTTAGGAGTGATGTACACTTAGGCAACGTGATACAATCGAAGAGGAAGCATTAATTGATGGCAGTGTTGCTCTAACAGCGAGATACTCCGTTGCAGAGTTGCTAATGAGTGATGTCAGGGCGTAAAAAGGCGCCATATATTTGCATACGTGTCGTCATTAGTGGGCCAATGGATATGGTTGCTCTTGGTTACTGTACAAAGACTGCGAGATCGAGCAACTCGAGGCCCGTTAATCTGAGATTTCCACTTTGCTGTCGACTAACCCATGCCTCGATCCTTTTAAGGGCTCACCATACGCATCCTGTCGACCAATCTAACTCATAACCAACCTCCTGTTGTCTCACTCTGTGGTAAAGAAAAGGTAGCTCCCTACACGTCACGTTTGCGAACAAATCTTGGTGTCTCCGGGTGATCTCTTGTTTTATTTACACAGATGACGAAATAGTTCGACACTTCACGAGCCTCAAAACGAATCGTCAGTTGCTTGACTTTACACAATGTTGTTTGCATGAAACTTAACGCTTGACGGCTCGATCAATAGTAGACTTAACCACCCCCCAAGTTGGCCATTCTATCATACACTGGCACCTACAAACTAAGGAGAGCTTTCATGACTGAGCCATCGGGCATACTAACTCCGAAGCGTGAGATTACGCCCCGAAAATAAATTGTCCTCGTAATGCACAATGGAATAATTATTGATTAGATTAATGGCGCCCAGTTGAGGAGCAGGAACTTTGCGCGCCTTCCCAGCCAAGTAGCTTCCGTTTGCCGTGCAGTTGAGGCGTAACCATCTAAAGCGATACAAACGGAGGCTCAAGAACAAAGGTTTTAGCAAGCAGGCATGCTGGGACCAGACTGGAACAAGTCAACAAGAGCCACGACACAGTGGCTTGTGGGCTAGGGTAACCTTTTGAAAAATCTAGAGTTGTTCAAGAAACGTGGCATTAACAAAAGCGCGGACGATGCAAAATTTCGTCAAGCTAAAGCTGCAAAGAGCATTTAATCTAACAGAACTCGACGACGCCCAAGTGCTCCATTTTCTAGGGCGAGAGTGACTGGCCAAAGGTGGCGAACCAGTTTGTTGTTTAGACACCAACTCGGCTTCGGAAAGGCATCTTTTCTAGATTTAAGCTCTCAGAAGCCTGGCAGATCGATAGGCTCTCTCGTTAACGGATGCGAGTGTAGAGAAAAGATTCTTATCCCAAACCACTAGGGTATTTGGCATGGCCGTTCCCTTGCCCCGTTTGAAGAGATAATCGAGCAATTGCTCGACGAGGATTGGCTTCACAGGAAAATCGCAGAGATCTTGAAGTATGGTTTTAGTTAGTCTCAAACGGCAGCCAGATGTAGCTGAATACACCGAGCAGGTGCTAGGATCCTTGAGGTAGTTGGCGTTTTCTTTCAAATTTTGATTCATGTACGCATGAATGTATTGCTGGGCTGGTCTCATTAACTCAGTATTATAAGCAGATGGATCGCCTTCCAGCCGCCTGATCTTGTAGAATTCAAACAATCTAGGACCTTCAGATTCAAGATACTTGATGGCTTCCTCGTGTCCACCGACCTCGATATGATGTGGACTAATTTGTTTTGTCACTGAGCAAACAGCCACTTCCTTGGGTATTCCTGATTTGAGACAATGTTCCACTGCAGCAGCACATACTTTATGCTTCCTTGTCGCAGGCCTCAAACGAAGGAATAGCCGGGCACTTGGAACAACCTTGGCGATTCTCTCCATCGCTTGAGCTCTCTTTTGGACTAGGTTCAGGCCATCTACAAAAGTCATTGCACCACTGAAGACTAAACTGTTCACAAATCCTACACCGATACCGCCAGCCGCCTTACATAGCTCTATTGTGTGCTTTTGTTCGTGGCTAAGTTTGGTTACTAGGGCATGTGATGTCACAAATGCAGCGAGGCTTCTGTTTTCGAGAGAGTCTCTGAGATCAGATCTCGGCCCTTCGAGACACAACTGTAGCAGGTTCTTATTCAACAACTTCTCTGCCTGAAAGAAAACATCTTCAGCTGGCGAGTTTAATAAATTTAGACCCATCCCAACGTGAACCCTATCTGAATCGGGAAAAAGTAAAACATACCTGTCGCTTGGGTCGACTTTTTTTAATTCTCGTAGGGCACTTCCACTGCTCAAGATTCTGGTAATGTTCTCTGGCTTCAACCGGGCTAAATTCGACGTCATACTACTTTTGGTGCTCTTTTGGGTTGTCGTAAAATCATGGAGGCCCTACTTCAATTATGGTTGGAATTTCGAACTTTCTAGCTCAGGATGTAAACAATCTCCACATGTGAACGAACTCCAGAGTCTGCAGGCAAGCGCAGAAAAAAGCTCGAGATACGACGCGCACAGATCTCCTTCTAATGCTAATATTCACTGGAAACACCGTGTATCGTCTAGCCCGATCACTTGGGAATCGTCATTACAACGGTGTCTTATGAAAATCTATGGATTCAAGTCAATCTCTTCCAAATTTCTGGATGATAGTTCTACAAGCATTAATAAGCGATTTGAAACCTCGCCTAGTCCATGAGTGCCTTATGCGCTGATTACGACTACAAACACCATGGCCTCAGAAAACCATTATCCCGATGACTTGAACCCATTCGGGACTGACGAAGAGGATGAGTCTACCAACGACAAGATCGATTCTACAAAATCGACGAAGGGTCTGCGAGACGAGTATCCAAATTACTTGAGTCCATTTGAAGAAGATGATAACCAGCATGGACCCGGCCTAGATGATTATGACGACTCATTAAATCCATTCGGCGATGATGAAGCCAAGACAAGTGACAGTAGAGCGCAGGCTATCGCAGGTACTGACTCATCGTCTGTTATCGGGAGACATAGAGGTGTGGTCGACGATAATTATGATGGCAAAAACCCGTTTGAAGAGAGTGATCCAGCCATACAAAACGACATCAGCAAATCGAGAGAGCTAGATACAAATAATCTAGTATCACAATCCATCAATCAGCAACCTGCATCGCTCGAACCACCACCAGTTCCCCTACCGCGTACTAAAAGTTTACTTAAGAAAGGACAAGCTCAAAGAGGCATTCAACAAAAGGATCAGGGTCAGGGCTCTTCATTACATTTTACCACCTCATCCACGTCCTCATCATCTTTAACTACTGCCTCAGGCGTCAACATACCCAATACTTCTGTTTCACTTCAGAAGAAGACCAACAAGCGTAACGCACCCCCAGTCCCCATATATTTTAAGCGACAGGTATCTGGATCTCTGGATGATATTGAGATAGAACTCAATGAGATAGGTGATAGGCTTGCAATCATCGATGAAGAGTCTAATTCGTGCCTGGAGGCCCTCAAAGCAACAGATCATTCTAACGAGGTCGAATTGTCTGAGAAGCGTGAAAGATTCATTCAGCTTGTCAAGCAGAAAAATACTATTGTGAGGCGACAAAAAGAGCTAATGTACAAGAAGAGGGAACTGAAACTTGATCGAATTCATTCTGACATCGAATACGAATTAAGGATGATTGGGAACAAGCAATGTAAGTTAGATTTATTCGACGGGCACATATTGCCTGCTTAACACACCAGTCCCTTGAGACTAATCTCGACAAATTTGATCAGTGTCTCATCGGACACCTGAAGACGACCTGCGCGAAAAAGAGCTGCTCAAGAAGTTGGTTGAAATTGTGGAAGAAAAAAGCGACATAGTGGAAAATCTTAACAGAGATACAACCAGGTGAGTCAGATTCTTCAACATGAGAATGACCTATTTACTGAATCGTTGCAAATGCTAATCTTGAAACACCTCACCCTAGTGATTGCCATGATGTTGAGGAAGCTTTCAAGCGTCTCAACCTAACTAGTGATCCCCTAAAAACTCCAACAGAAATAGACCAGCTAGAAGATTCATCAATCACCTCAGTGAAGAACGAAAACTGTGATAAGAGCAAGTTAGCGATGGGAGCCAAACTAAGCAAGATTGCAACTCTCCTGCCGAAGAGTGGAACCATCAAAGGCACAATGAAAATCAAGCGTAAGCGTCTGTTCAAAAGATGTGAATCACGTCCTATCGAGCGATAGAAACCCGATCCATCAATTTTTTGAACTCAAGTGGAAGGAAGTTTGCCTCACACAGAGTGCAACAAGTCTGAAACTGTCTACCCAGTGGATCCTACAATTTTATCTAAAGTTGCGATACAAAAGCTGAGTACCCTCCTGTTTGATTTGTACCAAGAGGCACTTGGTCACTTACGAGATAGCTCTTTGAGCCCTCTAGACCGCTGACCAAGAGGAGACGCTTTAAAACACTGGCGATTAAAGTCACGATGCGACTCGTTTCAATCAGAACTCAACAGTCCAACTGCCTGCAGTCATTGTGCCCTATCGAGGTAGATACTTCTGACGGGTGCTGACTTCGATCGAAAATCAACTTTGTAAAATTAACCTGTAATAGAATAAAGGGCAATAAATCCTCAGCAAACGACCGTGAGACTAATTAAGCGATCGCATTGCGAGAACATTGATGATTTTAATTCGAGGTCGGTAGTGTCAGTTTTGTTTATATGGAACTCGCACCCCTAGCGTTTCATCCGCTCTTGGGCTTCTATACTATGACTGATTAAGAGGGGCATGTGCGCATGAACAGACGCAGATAGGTAACCCAAGCTCAATGAGCGTTAGCAATAGAGTGGATTCAAGACAGCTTTTGATCTCCAGAGGGCCTCTTGTTGATGGCAGACACGGATGGCCTTGCCTCTTCTAAATTCAAGGTTCACGGAATCACCTCATCTTCACTATGTTATCGGCTAGTTCATGCGATTCCTGCATACAAAAGCAATGTAGAGACTCGAATGGACTTATTCATCCGTCAAAATTGAAGTGCCGCCAACCGAAAAAGGATGATCAACTGTTTCATCTATCAAAAGGTGGTCAAGCTGGTAGATTAGTTGGATATCTGATGATTGCATGCTTACTATCAATAAGCATCAACCAATGTTAGTACAAAAACAACTCGAAAAGTTACATTAGAGATTTCAAATAACTAACAATCTGAATCGATCGCTGCATTGGCTCATCAAATCAACAGGCAACTCGCACCCGTTTAAAGCAGGCTCTGGTGGGGACCAATCTATTCCACCAGGTGTACCTTGCTTGTGCGATGGTCGTTTCTTTCAATCCTGTCCTGGTCTATCAGTTTGCTCTGAGGTCCACTCCACTAGAAACAAAGCTGCGAGTCGATTCGGGTCCGAGGCTGCACCGCGCTCATACGACGATCATGGAGCTGACCATCCAGATCACGTTGACGAAAATGTCAGCTCCCTGGATGAAGTCAGCATACCACGCTCTCTTTCACCATCTGAGCTTGATTCCTCATCTGATGAAGATTTGAACCAAGGCGAGGGTAAAGCAACAATAGTAAGGCATAGAAAGATCTACGTATCTGCAAAGGAGGCAGAGGAAGATCCGGTCGTAATTCCGATCAAAATAACAATACCCGTCGAGTATAAGGATGAAAAAACCGCTATTCCACCACCAAAGCCTTTATTCAAGATGCGTAAGTATACCACATACGAAACTAAGCCTGAAATCGAGATGGTTCCAGTGTCCACTACCATAATCAAACCAGTAGGCGCTACGAAAGATCAGTTCATAGATGACAAAACACTATGATGATCGGAACAGGTGAATAAATTGTTGTGGTGTCGGAAGCATCAGCAACTCCCGTTTCTTGCTTTCATATATTGGTCACTTAAACTGTGGCGTGGAAAGATTAATAACGAGAACTCGCGTCCTGAAAGCGGAGTCGTTGAGCTCGCAGTGATCAACCAGAAATTTTGAAGCCAGTCGGGGTGTTTGCCTCCATTAGGATAGCCTCTTCGCGTCTCTTGACAAAATTGTTCAACTGGTTGGCTAGATGCTCGAGTATGTCAAGCTTTCTTTGCTTCTTAGTTGTGAGAGACTCGTTTAGGTCGTCAATTTCGCTAGTCTGCATTTGAAGAAGCCTGGCTAAAGTTCTTATGGATTCGTCTTTGGAATTGCATAATCCTTCTATATAGTTGTCGGTCAAAGGCTCCCAAGGAAGCTGATTGAGGATAAGATCAAACTGTTGCTCTGCATATTTGTTTTGTTGGTCCAGCATACGAATAATGTTGTCGTTCCGGTCGAGATTTGTCACCAAATCGATACACTTGTTCACCACATCGCTAACTTCCCTCGCATCCTTCTCTAAGTCTTCTTGTACCATTGCTATCTCACTACCTGCCTTGATGTATTCGAGCCTAAGATCTTCGTACTCTCTTATTGTTTCTGCAATATTCATGTAAACTTCGTCGAACTTGTTGTTCGTATCCTTCTTGCCATTGTTGGCTTTCTGTGAAACTGAAACTAGCTCATTAAGCTTCTCATTAACGTCGGTAAGCTGCTTGATGTTTATATCAAGGCCGTCCTTCTTAGATTTTAGGAGAGCCTGATCGTTTCGTAAGACGTTTTCATGGTCTACAAGTTGATCGAGGCCCGATTGTGAACTATTCAGTATTGTAGTCTGCAGAGAATTCAGTTCTAGACGCTTGGAGGCGTTATCCTTGATCAAGATCGAAATTGTGTTCTCTAGTGAGACACAGTCGTCCAACAGTTTGTTCACGTTTATATCCATGATTGCTCGGTTTGGTCAAGTCCACCGCCAGCAGAATTGGAGAGGATGAGCGAACTCTATGCGCCGCACATTACACATTCTTTGGCCACGGCTGGACGCACTTGAAAATTCGCTGTGTGATTCCGCCTTATCGTATCGCATAATTGATTTCAATCTGCTTACACAATGGCTGATTCAGACATATCCTCTCTAGCCTCCGATCTTCTTGATCTCGGTATTGATGAGGACGATGTTCCGCCCGAATCAATAACGAATGACAAGTCTGACGACAAAGACGAGTCACAGGATAATGTGAGTCCAATCGAACCTCGCAAGCCATTGGAAACCGATGAAACATTGGAGCATCCACCACAGATACCAGAGGAACCTACAAACGTCGGCTGCGAGCAAGAGGCGAAAACTCCGAGGCGACGATCAAAAAAGACGGTTGACACACCAATTCGTAAGTCGGCAAGACTTGCTTCAAAACGCCGGCCAAATTTATTTCGACTTGACAACGTAGCCCAGCAAGACTCCACCGAGAGCCAGAAGGTGGATGGAAAAATATAAACTCTTGTATATCTCAAGGTTGTGATGGAAGTCCAGTATGACAAATGGAAAGGCCACGTACGCGATCGCGAGCCTTGTCAGAACAAATGTGATAATGTCATAAACTCTCGGTAATATCTTCCCTCGCTGGAAAATTGGTCGTATTAGTCGTCTGCCATTTCTGGCTGCATGTGTGAATAGTGCTCCGCCTAGGAACGTCATGTAATATCCGGGGTAAAAGCCGTGCCAGATAGCGGATAGTACGTAGGTTGCGATCACGGAGAGTTTCCTAGGCGCCCTCTCATAAGCAGTCCGCCTGAGCCAGTTCTGAGTAGTTTTGTTCCAAGCATGTATGGAATCTCTAAAGCTGAGGGACGTCTCAAATTTTATCAGATCCATATTGGATATGAGGTCCCACTTGGGTTTCCCATCTGAATCATATCCATTGAAACCAAGGCCGCTTGTGTTGCTTATCGCTTCACCTAGATGCCACGCAACGTAATATTTGAGTCTGCTCAATATAGTGAGTATAAGTATGTAAACAAAACGTGAGGGTAGCGGCGTCCGGACAAGAAACTCGGAGGATCTCAAGAACTCGATTTCGAATTTCGGATTCAAAGTTAGATGCATTATTGCGCAACTTATGCTGATGGCTATCTTTTTTGCCGCAGCTAAGTGCCGACCTTTAGGAAGCTCCTTGTCTTCTGGGGCATTCACAAACTCACTGTAGTCACTGAAATACATTATCGGCCCGCATAGAACTGAAGGGAAGTGGAAAAAGTAGCCCATAAACTCGTTGAAACTTGGCACCGTTTTAACCGCGTATCTTCTTTGTTCCTCCAACATTTGTTCATTGTGGTGCTTTGAAATGGGTTTGTGAATATTGCTAGCCGCTCCGATAACGCTTGAAACCGAGGCCGTACTATCTGTGCTTTGAACTAGCCTGGTCGAGTTCTTGTAGGATTCTTCGTAGTTGTTGTTCACTTCCCTTCTCGTTTCGTTCCTGTCATCCTCGGACAGTCTAGCCTTCTCCACTTCCTTACGCCTACCGTCATATAAACAGTAGCCAAGGGAGGTCATCTTTTGCACTGCAATCATAAACGGGCCACTTATGTCAAGCACGTAACCTCCATAATCGAGCATCTGCCTGCTTAGGTGAGCATATGATAGAAATGCTAATGAAGAGCACATGGTCACACGTTGAACATACTCACGTGGTACATATCTGCATATGGCGTATGAGATTGCAGAGAATAAAACAAGCATGTTGGATTGCCGACCAAAACAGTAATAGACCATCAATATTCCCGGTATGTAATTGAATTCGTTCCGCAAATATCTAGGTATATACCTATACGGGAGGGCCAACGAGAGACCAACCATATTGGCGGTCAGAAATCTATGTTGATCTTGAGTGAGTGACATCATCTTGTGGTTCCTGGACGAAGAAATATGAGATTTTCTCCAAAAGTTTATCACTAATGCTCGCTAACAGATTAGCGACTTAAGGTTTCAGGTTCGTTGATCTCAAACAAACAGAGGGTTAGGATTGCATTGAAGGGTTTGTAATGAGTGAGTTTATCAAATGTTTTTCATCACTTTCTTGTCTCCATGTCTGGTGTCTTGGAATCTACATCTCAATGTGGTCCCAGTGTCATGTTTGATAAATAACAAAAAGGTCAATCGATGTAACAGTGGTGAAATCGGCGATGAGGAAATATCCATTTGACCTTCTGCTGAGAACGAGCAAGGCCTCTTCGTGCGTGAGTTCCGTGATGAATGTGGCGTTCCGTGTGGCTCACTCAAGCGCTGCTGCAAGATTTATTAACTCTCGTAATTCATTCGATCTGTCCTCAGCATGAAACCTACCAACTAAAAATAAAAAATCTTCACTCAACCTTGCTCAAATGGTATCGAATATTGCAGAGAGATTTTGGTTATGATACAAGGAGAGGAGCACTATCCGATAGCACGCATATCAGATGTAGAGGTGCTCACGTTGTGCAACCCTACCAGACGATCCCTAATCCCCCGATGACGGAGCGTCTGGAATCTCTAGCCACCGTAGTTGCATGTGAGACTGTCTTTTGGGAGGTCGGCAAATATGTGTGTAAATGTAACCCGAAACTGCTGACTTCTGTTCCGAGAATACGCTCAGGATAGCAATCGAACAAGGTAAGGCTCTCGTTGGGGGTGCATAGATCAGCAAACGGGATAATTGATTTAATTTAACGTTGTCTCCCGCAAGGAAACTAGCGTTTTCGATCCGGTAGATTTACCTTTTCGTTTCGGTCCTACCGACTGATAGGGTGACAGAATTTTTGGCACGGGATTTATCTATTTGACTCGAGCTAACACGAAGGCAACTCTCGAAGGCGCATATATGTTGGTGGAGTAGCGCCGCCCCGCATAGCCCTCATCGAAGGTTAAAAATTCTGTTGAGTGATCGAGGCGCGAGTGACCTCCAAATTGAGTAGTGTCAGAATCCAGCACAATCCTATACTTTCCTGGATTATCAACGCCTATTTTGTAGTCGGGAAAACTTTTGAATGGATGAAAATTAAAGATGAATACAAGATTAGCCCGTTCAAATACGATCAGCTTATCGTCTTCATGCTTCCAGCTGACCCAAGCTGGATGGGCTGCAAGCCACCTATACTTTTCCTCTAGCAGATTCATCTCGCGATCAAAATTATTCAAATACTTGTATCTCAGGAGTTCATCATCTACAAGATGCCACTGTCGGCGTGCATAATGGTAACTGTTGTTGTTCCCATGCCGAGGGAAGTCTAGCCACTCTGGATGGCCCCACTCGTTGCCAATGAAGTTCAGCCAAGCTTCGCCACCAAGCGCGTGCGTTATCAGACGTATCATCTTGTGGAGGGCAAGACCGCGATCTATTATTGTTGTAAGAGGACTAGTCGTCGACATGAAGTCGTACATTTCCTTGTCCATCAACCAGAAAGCAATGGTCTTGTCGCCGACCAGCGCTTGGTCATGGGACTCTGCGTATGCGACCGTCTTCTCTTTCCATCTTCTGTTGGTTAATACGTGAACCAGATCGCCCATGTTCCATGACTCATCCTTCTCGTGCTTCAACAACTTGATCCACTTGTCTGGGATAGCCATACCTAACCTGTAGTCGAAACCTCCGCCGCCTTCTTCAACTGGCCGACACAAAGCCGGCATTCCGCTAACATCCTCTGCTATGGTAATGCAATTGGGATGGAGTTTGTGCGAAACATGATTCGCTAGTTGTAGATAGTTGAAACTTTCGGTATCGGTGTTTAGACCAAAGTATTCATTGTAATCGCCGCTGAACCCTTGGCCGAGCCCGTGAGAATGGTACAGCATTGAGGTGACTCCATCAAATCTAAAGCCATCAAATCGGTACTCGTCCAAGTACCAGCAAAGGTTGGATAACAAAAAGCGTAACACCTCCACTTGACTGTAATCAAACAATCTGGAGTCCCAGAGCTGATGGGTCCCACGAGGTCCGTCATGGAAGAAACAAGAATTTGTTCCATCAAACTGATTCAAACCATCCAATACGTTTTTACATGCATGGCTATGTACTACGTCCAACAGGACGTAGATACCCATGGAGTGAGCCTTATCTATGAGACGTTTTAGCTCGTCTGGGGTGCCAAACCGGCTAGAGGCAGCGAAAAAGCTGGTCACCTGGTATCCAAAGCAACCGTAGTAGGCGTGTTCCATGATAGCCATTAACTGTATGGCATTGTAACCCTGACGCTTGATTCTAGGCACTACTTGGTCTGCAAAGTAGTTGTAGTCGGCAACTTTGCCTTCCACACTACTTATACCTACATGGGCCTCATAGATCTTCAAGTTTCTGGGCGGATCAACCTTCGGATGCTCAAACTTGTACGGCTGTGGGGGATCCCATAGCAACATCTCGTACTGGAAGCTTCCCTCCGGAGGTTTGACATAGGTGGCCCAAGGTGATATCCTCTCGACGAGTTGTCCTGATTTAGTCTTGACCATCAGTTTCAACTTGGATAAGTGTTTCACAGGGCAGCTTCCGTCATTGAGCGCGGGGATCTTGATTCTCCATTTACCGTACGGCAGTCGCTCGTACGGATGCGAAGTTTCGTTCCAACCATTGAAATCTCCTTTTAGATACAGCCCCTCAGCCCCTGGTGCCCATTCGAGTCCTTCAACAGAGTTATCCTTGTCGTTGACATGTATGCCGTAGTTGGTGTACGATCTGCAAAATTTTTCTATTCCCCCCTCCCGGTTAATCACGTCTAACAAGCCCTTCAAGCAGCCATATCTTCTTATGATTTCGCCCTTATGGAGCTCGAGATATCCGTCGAGCTCTAACAATTCTTTCAACCTTGGAGGTTCTGAAGACATGATCTTCTCTCTCTCGCTGGCTGGCTCTACTCCAACTTCTCTCACCCTTCTTGTGAACTTTCTCACTATTTGGCGCAGTTGGCCGAAGAATAGAGAGGTTGAAATTGATATTTGACGCAAAATTCGCTGGGCGAGAAGTTTAGAATTTCGAAACAGAAGTGACATGGGTTATCTGAAATGGTCTGCTATCTCATGCTTGGATATACCAGAATCTAGAAACATGTCATGTTAGTCGGATGCGCGTGGTTTCGTCACACGCCCCTTGCGACTTCTCTAATCGCACATATTGGATTGTAAGAAAGATCTTCACTATCCCTTGATCACAACCTCCTATCAGCAGGATCAATGGCTCTCGATCCCTCGGTTTTCTCAGTCATTGTTCAAAAAAGGAGATTGCCGTTCAACAGGTTCGCGCGCTGGCGACAACTGAAGGCGTTCAACATCAATTCAGCCCATCTTCGGACTAGGAGTACGCTTAAATGTTTCAGAGAGACGGCAATGCGCTGACATGAGGGAGGTGGGTCTGTCATTTCGATGAAGCCTTTCAAGGTTGACACTGATAGTGAAATGATTAGTTAGAATTCGCCTACTAGTTATGAGTTATCGGCAATCACAATCTCTTTTGTGTCCGAATGATCTTGATTGACGACTCTCGTCAATTCAACTAGACCAAAAGCCTGCTTTGTCATGGACTACATATCTACCCCAAAAACCATACACGGGATAGGTATCCAGCCATACAAGCTCAAACGTTTCTTCAGGCACCAAGCATCATCGTGGACTATCCATGAACTCTTAATTTCGCCTCTCTGTTCATTACAGTCAATGGGCTAGACTAATGGGAGCCTCTGGGTGTAAACTTGTAGATTGACGAACAGATTGGCGAGCCATTCACGGTCGATTCTATGCGTCAGGTTGAAAATCTAACTAACCAGCGCATCTCAGGCCTACGGCTGTGGACGCTCGAAGAATGTTCAACGGTATGTTCTGAGGCGTAGAAATAGGGATAGAGGAATGGTTTCAGCTCGAGTTTCACGCACTCATCCTTGGTGCGTTTAGTTGCCTTTATAGGTCCCTTTTAGCCTGGCATATCTCACAGGGTTCTCTCAGGATGACGCTCAGCTAATATCAAGTTAGCCCAACTAATCACGAAATCAGTCAATCGAAAGTCTTTGAGTGTCTTTGATTTGTTGAGTTTCTTGTTACCTGGTGATGTGGAGCTTAGACTTTGAGAGGTTTAAGAAAATTTCTGAGAGGGTTTATTAAAGCGGCCGACTGCTAGGGATTTGATTTAGTTGAGTTTGAGTCCTCAGTTGGTTAGTATGGGAAAAGATTAGAGCACCTCTAAATTCAGAAGACCAAAACCGGGCTAACAAAGAATCCTTGTACAACTCGATCCCTTTCACAGAGAACGATTTTCACAAAATTCAACATATCCTCCTGTTAAAGTAGACTGAACGCTCCTTCAAGACAATAAGATGGCACAACAACTTATATTGATCGCGGCCTTAGTCGCTATGGTTGCAGTAAACGCAGTCACCGCCACCTACGGCTCGTACGGTATGGGTTACGATGGTATGTCTGGGCCTCTCGTTTGCATTTATTTGTATTAAGTTCCAAATTAACTCCAACTGATGGTGTAATTATCGAAACAACCTTAATTGAATGGCAACCCTCGATCCACAGGTTTGGCCGCTGCTGGAACAGCCGTTGCTGCCAATGTTGATTCAGCGAGAGCGACAGGCCATGCTCTAGCCGCCGAGAACCGTGCAACTGATGCCGCGATTGACCGTGCCACCGGAAACCCAATCGGAGCCGCCATCAATGAGAACCGCGCAATCGGACACTCGGTTGCATCAAGCGCTGCAGCCGGTAGATCGACTGCTGAGGCCGCAATGGCTGGCGGTCTAGGAGGCTCAATGGGCGCCGCACTCGGAGCAAATGTCGCCGCAAACGTTGCTCAACGTTCAGTTGGTTCAACCCTAGGATCCGCTGGCCCAATAGGCTACGGAATCGGATACCCAGGCTCCATCGGAGCTGGCCCATTGTCTGCAGGATACGGACCTTACGGCTACGGCTCTTACCCAGGAGCTTATGGTGCCGGTTACGGTTACCCATACTCAGGTTATGGTTTGGCTGGTCCTCTAGGATATGGTGCAGGTACGAACAGGGGCTTGGCTGCTGGAATTGGAGCTGGAGCCGCCTTAGCTAATGGAGCAGTAGGATCAGCTCTATCATCAGTAGCAGGAGTTGGCGCCAGTTTGGGAGTAAGTTATTAGTTTCAGTCATCTTATCGAGTAGAACAACAAGTTGAACATTATTGAGTGGTTGAATAATATGAGATTGCTGATGCTGATGATGTTGATCCAAGAATGGGTGTTGATCTTATGTTCATAAAACATTAGCTCGCACCATCATTCGGGATATAACTTTGTTGAAAAGGATCGAAGCCGCCGTTGGGTGCTGATTGGTCACTAGCTAACAACATAATTATTACTCAACAGACCTCATGGAATTAGATCAACCTGAGCTGAAAGATCATCAGGCTTTAAAGTGACAATGACTAATGTTTGGTCTCTGCTATAACTCCCGAGGGCCAAATTAGAACAAAATTTGAAGATCTCAAAAGTTATTACAACCAAACTAGAACGACCAACGGACTGCTTGACTGATTAGTAGCTGCGGCGGCTTCATTAGATGCAGAGCAACTCTTCCAGTAACCAATTGCACCACTCGATCAAACAACTTAAAACATGCTGGATCCACCACACTGATTAAGCGTGTTAGATGTTTTAATGCCAATAATATGCACTTTTTTTACTAACTCGATCCCTTTCTTTCCACCCTATAAACTTAATTCCTTCACTCAACCCAAATCAATTCTACCTGACGAAAAAGGCGTCGCGCATCGCGGCGTTGGCTTAAGAGACTACTTGATGAACGATCCAGCATTGAGAATGCAGCGTGAGGTCAGCCGAACTCGCGTTTACTGGTAATGAATGATCACTTTGATGGCTATTTGATTGTAGACTTGTGTTGTGAAATAAATAGTAGTTCTAATACGGTCGCCTCGCACACATTGTCGTACAATCTGGCTGGATAGAAAATAACCTGTTTCAATATGTCTCGACGCTAGATTTCAATTCATCGCTAAAACTATTCTAGGTTTTGGGCAATTACTTTCCAACATTGATCTTATCTCCCTTGCTCGACATAATCTGATTGTAATCTTCACCTAACGAACGTCTGAAGTGTTGATCAACGAGCGAGTCTTGATGTTGGTTTGTCAATCTTGATGATAAGTTTGGATTCACTGCGGACAGTAAGGAATTGTTCACGTTTGTTGTGGCATGAAGAGTTGGACTGATGGTATCTGATCGAGCTTGATGATGTGAAGTTGTTGCCAGCAAGTTACTTTGCTGAATTGACTGTGAAGGCGATGATGTGGAAGGGTTAGATGATTGTGCTGCAACTGCGGCCATCAACAGGTGCGGGTTGGCAGCCAGCAATTGTCTTTGCTGTTGAAATTGTTCTAATAACAAGAGATTTTGCTGAAATGACAATAGGCTTTCGGGGGAATGTATACTTTGTAGGTGATTTAGGTAACTAGTTGCGGGTCCTAGTGAGGCTAGCGAGGCTGCGGCTGTTGCGGCCACCGAACTAGGCGGCGGAATACCGCCTTGCAGGCCATAGGGCCAGAGTGCGGGCATGGTGGGTAGAGGTTGTTGAGGGGTCAGGCTGGCCGCGGCTGAGGCGGCCATGGCGGCAGCTGTGGGTTGGTTGATTGGGGCACTGTTATGCTGTTGTTGTTGTTGCTGCTGCTGGATCAGGTTCCTATGCATGGTTGTCATGGCTGAGAGTGGGTCCCAGCCAAGTAGGGGCCTGACTTGCTGGGCTAGGGCCGACTGAAAGGCAGCCGCGGCCGCCACTGCGTTGGCTTCCTCCTCGTCGCTGGGCAACCTAGAGGCCATGGCTCTGTTAATAAATGCTCTTGCTAGTTACAGGCGGCGTCAAGCCGATGGAAGAATAAATGGTTTGATAGTTGGAATGAGTGGCTCTATTGGAAAATTGATGCATCTGTCCAAGTTGGGGCGGACAGGCGCCGGCTCTCTCGCTTTCTCTGCTTGTTGGACGCGAAAGACGTGCGCTGGTCTCTGAAGAGGTTTAGACAAAGCAAACTTAGACTTCGCCACAAGGGAGTTGCAGGCGCAATGGTTGTATTGCGAACGAACCAGCGAACGAATGAGCGAACGAACAAACAAACCGGTCCCTATTCTGGTTCGATTTCTACAAATTTGTTCCTGCAGTTTTGGTTGCGGCCGCCTCCAGCGCGGGCCCAGTGGGTGCAAAAGTTTGGCAGGACTATTGTGGCGGCCGGTTGTCGTGTTGAACGAGCCAGGCCACGAATGGGACCGGCGAAACAAAGAAAGTTGGTGAAACTCGAGGCCTCGTTCGTCCAGCCTCTTTTCCTCTCTCTCTCTTCCTCGCTCCTCAATTTCGACTAATCCGCGCGAACAAATCGCCAACGTTGGCCCGACCGTCCCCATCAGGCTGTTGCGCCCGAACTGATGTGCGGCTGCGCCTGTGCGCTAGCGGGGGCTGGTTCGTAATGGTCCCTGAGAAGCGGGCAGAGATTCGGCCCAGTCCACGCATTGGTTCATGAGTAGTCTAATTCTCTGCCTGAAATCCAGCCCCATCGGGCAGCAATTCCTGGGTGCCGAACCGTGGGGCTAAGCTCAGAATGCGCACAAATTTTTGCAACTCTCTTCGCATCAAACTTGAGCTTTTCTGCACGGATAGTCTGAATTATTTAGCCGATGCTGCAGCGGCGGCAGCAGCAGCAGCAGCAGCGGCAGCGGCACGATGAGAGTTTCACCGAGGAAACGTCTCAATGGAGCTTCAACCACTCGCGAGCCGCACAAACAGACACACTCCCCCCACTGCCATATCCATGATTCTTGCACAAACGGGCAGACAGACGCTCAATTACAATCCGAGACACACGGACTCGCATTAAACGCACACTCTTCGCCGTGGATGCCTCTCAACGCCTCCATTGAGTAGGTAACAATATTATCCTTGCCCAATGCATCACCTATCACTCGAGCTCAACTCGTTACTACTTAAATAAAATATTGCCCCAACATCCGAGTGGAGGTGGAACAGGATCGAGGCCCAATTTCAGACACTCAAGTTGTCGGAGTTTGAGAGGACAATTTGTTCAAGCTAACAGGCACCGCACACTTGCCGGTCAATAAATAATGGATATTAGCAAGCAATTAGAAACAGAGAGCGAAAATGATAGAGAAGCCAGCTCTTGTGATTCACCCAACCAGAATGCCAACGAACCCTTAGATGGTTCATGTGAGAATGATAAAGAGTTAGGCGATGAAGGTGGTGACGAAGAGGTTACAGCCCAGCCAACAATGACAACAGCAGCAACAACAACCACAACCACCGCACCGCCAAATACCATGGCCACCTTTCATGGCAGTAGAAGTGCCTCGCATATAGGTAGAAAGCCTGCCTTTGGTCAAACTTGTAGCATGAAAACATTGCTACAAGATGGAATTCTACAAACCGGCGAGAAGGTCCTCACGCTCGAATATGAGGGTACTAAATTTTTTGGTGATTTACGGAGAGATGGGACCATTATGATGCGCGGCCCCGACGATTCACCACACATTTATGCTACACCTGTCGCTTGGGCTAACCATTGTTGCAAGATGCTCAATCCAGAGAGTAAACCCTTGAATGCATGGTCTTCAATAAGATTTAGAGGTAAACGTCTAGACTCTTACAAGTTAAAATGGTATCGGGCCCAGAAGAAGCCTAACAATATGATGAACAACAACAACGCAGGTAGCAGCATTATTGGTGTTGGCTTGAATCTGCAAAATAATGCGACGAATGCATTGAACAGCAGTATTATAAGAAATTTGCAACAAAATTTGCAGCAGCAACAGAATCTACCAAACCAACAAGGTAGCAGTAGACTCATGATTCACAACCCAATAACTAACTATTTTCCGCAATATGAAAACCCGATAAAGAACAAGAAATTGATAAAATCGGTTTTAATTAGCAACAACATGGATAATGACTGCAAGAGACTGGTTGCAAAATCTCTGGATCTATCCGTTGATCCTTGCACTGTGACACAACAAATGAACGACTCTATCGGAGTCATTGGCACGAACAATAACAACGATGATTCAATCACAAACAACAATAACAATAATACCAATTGCACAACCCTCATGACCACTGTGATCAACTACGAGCAACTGGGAACACGTGGACCCCACAATACTCATGACCCGAACACCATGGTTAAGTGCATACCATTCAGTGCTGTAGACAGAATCCAACCATTCAACGTAACTGTATCCACGAATGCACTGTTACTTGTTGACTTTCATAGTCACTTGGTCGCCGGCGAAGTTGCAGGTTATTTGGCTGGATCTTGGGATCCAAGCCAGCATACGTTGGTGGTAACTCAAGCATTCCCCTGTAGAAGTGATCTTAGCCTAGAATCCGATGCATCAACCATGGAAGATGAGATACGACAGGATATCGAAAAGAGAAACTTGACTTTGGTTGGCTGGTATCACAGTCACCAGGGTAAATACTCAAATCATCCCACAATTAGAGATATTCAAAATCAGATGGAGTACCAGATTACGATGAAAGAGTCGGCAAGTGGTTACACTCCCTGCATCGGACTCATCTGTTCACCGCATGACATAAGGTCTGAGGACGATCTAAGTCCATCTTTCCAGATATACTGGATCATGCCACCACCAGAACACCTGGCAAATCATTATGGTCGCCCAATGCAAATGTATTATTCAGTAACACGAGATCTCTTTTTGACACAAGACCTATTGCTGGAAATGCGATTGTTAGCCAACTATTATACAAGTAGAGCTACAGAAATGGTTGATTTCAAATCTATTTATGAACACAATGAAAGGATCACGAACCTAGATAAGCTCAGCGGATCTATAAAACCCAAATTACCCAAAGATCTGCAAGAAAGTGAGTACCCCGATGAGCCTGCAATTTGGAAGGCTGCAGTCGACCATTTTTGGAAATTTCTGAAGAATCTGGTTGTTCCTCCTTCCGAGCAACCACAAGATCAAGATGAATCACAACCACAGGACGGACCTCCTGAAGAAAACTCTCTGAATCAACAAGAGACCGACGGATTCTCCCTAGGGGAATCTTTCGATGATGGACCGTTGGAGAATGAATCAAAACAGCCCATACACATGAATGAGATTCAGCAAGAAGATCTGTAGTACGGTATCAAAATTGTAATAAATGCCCAAAACTTGTCATTAAAGTTTGCTTCCGCTGGCCTAATCTGCGAATGAGTGGAGACTTTGCCTCTTCCGCTGTCTACTGATCGTCTGCTAGGAGAAAAATGACCGATCATGGAAACGGATATTATCTCCCATGGCTGGTCTCAACAATATTAACACAACCATGTCGAGACATAGAAGTCCTGCCGACGAAATTTTGCTTGAAGAAACAACCAGTGAGGAAACGTCACCCTCGTCACCCCAGAACTCGACAACAAATGATCGTGTTGAGTCTCATTTGACCTTGATAAGTCTCGTTTTAAATCTATCGGGCTCGTTATTATTCGGATACGCTATATACTTTCACAACTATCATCGTAAGTTTTATCAAAACTCATATTTATTTTTGTCGTTTGGTACATGCATTAGCATGTCAACATGCTAACATAAGCATAATTATCTCCCCATAAATTGGAAAACAGCACAAGGTTCACTGTTCAACAAGGTTTTGCATCCAAGTCTACAGCCTTTTGGATTGTGGAAGTTCTTAACCTATGATTGCCTGGTGGTGCAGCTCATATCATGTCTACTGCATTTGGCGGCACAGGCTGCCCCCAAATATAGTGTTGTACGCGATCTAGTATTCACTACTTTGGCATATCCTATTGGTAGCTTTGTAGTTTACTCTTTTTGGGTAGTATGGTGGACACAAGGAAGGGAAGTGATCTTTCCTAAGTCGATGGAAATCTACTACCCAGTATGGTTGAACCACACTACTCACACCCTTGTCGCTCCTCTCAACATTGCTCAAGCTTACTTGACATTCCACAAGTTCATACGTAATGGAACATATGTACCTGTCACCTTTATGTTCGGCTATTGCTCATTACTGTTGTTTATTCGTTGGAAGGCAGGTATGTTCGTGTACCCATTCCTGAACCAAATGGATTCGCTATCCATCGCAATTTACTTTGGAAGCATATTGTTCTGTACTTTCGCACTTTACGAATCTTGCTTCTTTATAACCGGTATATTCCATATGAGAAAACTCAAGAGATCGAGAGTTGAATGACTAGGAATCGACAAGTTTGGAATGTCGACTCATTGATTTATTAAAACACCAAATAGCTACCTCATCTTGTAGCGCCTCCATTTAGGGTTGAGCGCTAGACATACAATTGAAACCATAACTATGCATGAAAGATAAAGAAAGAGGCACAGACTGATATCGCTAGCAGAGAACATGCTCTGAAAGTTCCATTTTTCGACGGATATATTAACCTCGGAATCAGACCTGAACCTTCCGTGACCGCCATGTGCATTATCCGTGCTAATACCTATCAGTCTATAACTCACTTTCCCCTCGATTCGGGATAAAATCTTAGCCATCTCCATCGGTGAAAGTACTCTATCGGGGCGATAAAGATCCATTAAGAACTCGAACACATGAGTGGAATTCCATTCAATGTCTTCGAGTCGCTTCTCATCCATACCAACTTCCTTCATGTTAGTTTTGAAGCAATCTGGACACCGGTGATGTGGCGGAAAGATGACTTGAGGCAAGGGTCGTTTCGCAGCATGTTTCTCATTATTTAGCCTCTGGTTGATGTGATTGTGAGTATACCAAAGCCACAAGACGGAAGAGTTTCTGCTAGTTAAGGAGCTATCTAGCGATTCTGATTCTTTCTCAAAGTTTGATGAGCATACTGTGCAACCCAGGAATTTGATTATGTAATTTCTCATGGTTGAGAGCACCATCGTTGGCCGGACGCGAACCGGGGCAGCCTTGATGTATTCGCCCACAGTTAGCGAATGAAATAATAACCACAAAGAGCATGTATAACCCTTTTGCTGTTTATCACTGTTAGAACATGAGATCCATTTCTCACGATTGTATCTCAAGCTGACTGCCTCTGCCCCTGATAAATCCAACAGATCGCGCATTTTGCGGGATTCAATACCGTTTTGTTCATAAATAAGACGATTGCTATCTAGATGTGTTCGCAGATCTACGATAAGTTTGTAAACGGATGTGTCCCAGCTCTCGATTGGCAGGTATTTTTTCAGTATAGTAAGTAGATTACGGACAGTGCCAAATTCGATTGGATCAAGATCACCTTTGATTTTGACTTCATGGGTTAACATATAAACAATTCCTTTTAGGAGATCTATTGCAAATATCTTGCGGCTTGCCACTGGATCGTTGTTGAGGAGATATTGAACTTCAAACTCACCTCTTTCCTTCGATTCAACATGGACGTCATTCTGAGGAATCTTATCAGGTTTGCCATGCAGATTAGATTTAAAACTTAATGAAGTATCACTCTCTTTTAACTCAATCGAGTAAAAGTGTTCGAAGAACCTCTTGAATCGGTTGTATATGAAATCTTCTCGTTCGTGTTCAGCACTTTCTGGCAGTACGTATGCCGCTTCGCCTCTCACCAGGACTTGGGTAGCAACCTCAGTTTCATCGTAACTTGTAGCATCTTTGTTGGTTATCCGCAATAACAGAGGTTGAGTGCTGTTTAATTCGTCTAAGTCTTTATCCTGAAGGAGAGACTTCAACAAGTCTATATTTGATGTGGTTGCACGACGAAGCTCTAGTTTATTGCTGATTCTATAATATTCTATGATCAATTTACGACCCAAGTAGGATGTATTGGACTCGACTACAATCATCAAGTCTTGTTGATCATTAGGGTCATTATCACTTTTGGATGGATCGTTCAATAATCCTCCATAGATCCGATCAATGTTATGAGGATTTGTTACATTGATCGGTTGTAAAGAGTGGACAACAAGTGGAAACTGCCGATTTGTGTAGGTAAGATTTGTGAGATAATCAACTATAGTCTCCTCAAGTTCATCCACAGTCCAATCGATGTTTAGAGATCTCAAATTGAGCGGTGCATCGTTGGGATCTTGAATACGTGCGTTCGGTGGGTACATCAATAGAGTAGGATATCCTTCAATCTTATTATCACTGCATGTTAAGAGATTCTCATCTTTTGAGCAGTCCACTCCAGCGACTCTAATAGTGGAGGTCCAGTTCTTCACCCTGCTGGCCAAGTCTTTGTACACCGGCGCAAACATCTGACAATGGCCACAGAACGTATTATAGAATTGGACCAAGAAGGTAACATTTTTGTTTTGATGGAATACGGTCGGTATAAAGGTGGTGGAGTTGAGTCTAATAACATCATCTACCGGGGAGTATAAATCGGGCGTTTCTTCCGCAATGACAACATGTTGCAATGGGCTCGGTATTAAACTGATGCATATTGTAAAGATTATTGCGCCAAACATGTATCTCATTTTGGAGGCTAAAAATACATCCCAACTCCTGTTCTATTTGTTTGTCGTGAGTACACAGTGAGGGTGTCACAGTAGAAATAAATATAAGAACGGTTAATAACGATAGAAGTATATGAATGCCATTGACGCTTGGAGGCTCTCCGTTTTAAATGGCAGTATTTGATTCGGAGCCTCGCTGAACACCTGCCACTGATTAGCTTGTACTCACGCATTGTATCTGTTTTCACCCATGAACGGATTAAACTTTTTAAGCTCGAAGACATGAGTACAAGTACAAATACCAGTTGTTTTATCATATTTATTCAAGAGCATTTCGGTCGAAGACCGTTCACGCTACTTGAATTTAGGTTTAACACATATTAATATCAGCTCTATTCGATATATGGCGCTATTCGAGAGGTTCAATCAACTAAGACATTGCAGCCCATTAGATTTCGATGCTCTACCTAGGATTCGAACGATAGAATCGTGGTCCCCTCTATTTAGTACCGAGGGTGGACTCAGTTGTAACTCGCCAAGCAGCAAAATCTGGACTGATGGAGCCTTATACTGAGCAACAAATGAAGTTGGTCACTAACGCATACCGCATATGCCTTAGCAACAATAATTCAACCATCCATGCGTATCAATTGTCCATAACGCCTTCGAAAGGCTCACCAGACATAACAGCTAAGCTGATGCGGAAGAATCATGTGTCCCGAAGCATAAGGAGATTAGTTGTTGAGAAGTTGACGACAGACTTACTGAATACTAACAAGCCAGGAGCATTTTTGGTGGTTGACCCATATCTCAACAATCTCTACAGTCTACGACGACTAGGAAAGAGTGATGATAGAGGAGGTCCGGAAGGGCGCTCATCTGGGTATGAATTTCAGTTTAGATATTTGGAGGTCCGAACTGACCTTCTCGAACTTATTAGACTAGATATAATCATTAAATACACTCGATCATTCCCCTTGAGAATCGATGAATCTGGAGTGGATCTCATGACTTCAGTCTTGCATCACGAATTATTACTCAAGATGTTAAAATTTGGCTCGGTGTATTATAAACCTCTTAGTGGCGATCATATTTTGCAAGGCAACCGCCTCGATCTTATCTCTCAGGAGATCATGGGGATCTCATTATCAGGCTTGAGGAAATGTGTCGGAGATGAGACCATAGTGGTGTTGAACTGTCCTCACGCATACATAACATATTCGCACCGACTTATCGATCTTCTTGCAACTTTCATCTTAGGCTACGCCGTAAGAGGCCTACCGCTTGACCACTCTAGAATTGACGTCTCATCCCTAACAAGCCGAATGCCGGAGATATTGAGTATTCGAGGCTCAGAGGACTGGTTTACTTCCTTTAGCTCTATATTGAGTGGCTTCAAGTGTCAAACGATCGGCTCCTGTGTCAATCTAAGGTTTACTTTGACTAATGAGCCAGCATCCGATCTCAGTATGATGGATGAAACATCAGGTATTGCTATCAGTGTGCCTGACTTCTATCGCCAAAAAGGTCTCAATTTAAACTACCCCAATTTGCCATGTCTCAAATCATCCTCTACTGACCAGCCATACTATCCGATCGAGTTATGTTCGCTACTGCCAAACCAAAAAGTGCCAATATTCCGACTGAGCTCTACAGCTCGTAATCATTTAACTTTACTCAACAAACGGAAGCCGGATGTATCAAAAAAGGTAACTGCCGAAACAAGAGAAAAACTAGTCCAGTTAAGTCATTCGCAGTTAAAAAATTTTGGAATAGAGCTCAGCAAGGAACCAGTAGACGCAACTGGAATCACTCTACAAAGACCGTTCTTGCAGTATCGAAATTCAGTTGTTATTCCTCAACGAGATTCGTGGGAATCAAGAGTCTTCCCCAGAGCGATGAGTCTCGCTGGAAATTGGTGTGTAGTCAATACTGTACCTGTTAGCGCTAGACATGAGGAAGCATTCTTCTACCAGTTCAGTCAATACTGTGAGAGATTCGGCTTTACTTTGCAAGAACCTCATTTTATTAACAAGACAAAGCAAGACATTCTCGGCGATGTCGGCAGTATGGATTCTTTGATCGACGAATGCATGAGGTTAACATGCAAGAAGCTCAAGTTTGTCATGTTTGTGATTGATTCTACGTCAACATCGTTGAACAGAGTGATACACTTGTCTTTCGACGAAAATCCTGATCTAACGGCCACTTGTCTGAGGGTGGAGAGTATAATGAACCAGCGTCAGCATAGATCGATTTATAGAACTCTGGTTCATAAGTTAAATACCCGACTGGGCGGTACAAACGTTACCTATACAAACCGAACTCAAGAGCGATTAAGTCTCGCATTTGACGATTTGATGATCATCGGATTGGATGTCACCCATCCAGATAACGAGTTGACGGGAGTTTCAATCGTAGGATGTGCTTACACTTTTACACGCGATCTCTTCAAACATAGATCTCTAGTCTGGCCGCAGGCGGCAAGAGTTGAGATGATTGGAAGAATGAGTGAGCTTATGGAGCGGCTGCTGATTGAATACCAAACTGAGAATAGAGGCAAACTTCCGGGGCAGATCATAGTTTACAGAGACGGGGTATCGCATGAGGAATTCGATAGAGTTCGAGAGACTGAAGTTGCGAAAGCTCAATCGGTACTGGAAAGAACTGCCATTGATAAGAACCAGCCAAAACCTATATTGTCTTATGTAATTGCACAGAAACGGCACACAATGAGGTTCTTCCAGGTGTTGTCAAACAATGTTGTTGCAAATCCGCCCGGTGGCACTCTAATAGATAGAGACGTTGTCGTAAAAAATGACCGAGAGTTCTATCTGTACTCGAACACCAGTCCACAAGCAACTGCAAGACCTTTACATTACCATGTTCTACTGAACGGTCTAGGTATTGAGAATTTACAAAAGCTAACCTACTTCCTGTGTTTTAATTTTGGCAAATGCTCGAGCACTTTATCAATGCCAAGTTCTTTGAGGTATGCCCACAACGCGGCTTATGATGCACGTAATCGGGTGATAGCAGCACGTGAATTTAGTGGGAATAGATTTTATCCTACCAAATTCTTCTGTTGAAACATAGTGGGAATATGAGTCCGAATCAATTGTGACAAAAAATTTCAGGAAACAAACTGCACGTGATAATTTGGGATGCCAACCATTATTCAACTTGAATCTGGTCTTACTTTAGCTACTCTTGAAGAGGTCAAAGGGAGGCAAAGTTAGTTATCCTCTCCAATAATAAAGATTTCAGACTAATTCTTGATAGTTGACATGTTGTTTTCTGGCAAGAAAACAAATCGAAATCAGTCCTAAGCCCACGGCAAGAATATCTAGCGGCAAACTAAATACATTGAAATACACTCCCAATATTGATTTATGCATCAACTATAATGACGATCGATCATCATGATCGATGATCCCTCTCGGAGGACAAATGGGGCTAAGACCATCTTAGGGGCGCCCTATCTGCTTCCACTGAATTTGTGCGTTACAGTAATAACCATGCCACATTAGCTAACGACGTCACATTTTGTCATCCGTAGCCGTCAGTCTGATGACTAATCAGGTGAGGCGTGTCTCATCAGCGAATCCATTCTAGGCATCAGAATGCCCAGAACTAGATTGTCTTAGCCCAACTTTTTGATTGTTGCTCACTAGTCAATGCTAGCTTCCAGCTTCCGACGCGAGTAGGCGCTTGATCTTATGCATTAGTGCGATATGCTCAAACAGTGGGCAACCATTGCACGGTAAGCCAATGACTCAATCTGGCTTCTTGCCATTTTGAATTCAAGGCAAGTCAGGCGCCAAACTAACCATTAGCGCTCTCGAGCCCTGAGAAATCAAGGTTGAAATCACAAAACAGGTAGAAAGAGTTACAGGTAGTCGCTTTGTGCCATGTTAGAACTTGTTTATCCCAGGCTGGAGCATATCAAGTTGCTTGCTTGGGATTTTTACGAGGAAGTCATCTGAATGTCCGATGTTCATGCATCGGTGCGCCGTTGCAAAGTCCTCTAACTTAGACATTTGAATCCTCATTGATTTATGAGTTGGCTTGAGAACACACAGACATCAAATCAAAATGCAACAACAAAGTATATTACGTCTAATTTCGGTCGTGGTTTTGATCAATCTAGCCATCCAAGTTGAGGCTCAAATTTTCGATCAACTGTCAAATGTAGGCACAAGCAATCCCGGTGCCCAACCTCCGATCGGATCGAGACTTCGCGACATATTTTCAGTCAATGTACCGTAAGTAAGATATGCTAGCATTCTCGCATAGCCACGGAGTGCACAAATAGACTAAACAATGGCCAAAACAATAGTATATTCTACGACATGGTTAAGAACGGAAACTCGATGGGCATCAATGTCCTCCAAGGGCTGGTAAAGGTCGAGCGGGGCGAGGAGGCTGAGAGATCAGGGTTGCAGGGCCCGAGGCCCCTATCGGTGAGTGCTCAAATTGACAAAACGTTTGCCGAGCTCGTGGAACAAAAATGATTGATTAACTCGACCCAATCAACAGGTGCGAGTGTTTGGTGTGCCAGTATATGAACGTGGCACTCGGGTCAGAAACCCGGAACCCGCATTCTCAGGCGTCGGAGGTCGGGAGCCCAACGTTCATGACGATGCTTTACCTATTTGAGTCTGTGACATAATGAGAGTATAGGCGATCAAAGCCTTGGAATAACAACCAAGAGATAGACGCTTGCTTTGGCCCTAATGTAAGCGACCTCCATGTTAGAGGGAATAAATTTGAAGTCTTCTTTCTCTTTCAAGATGAATTTTGTGTATGTGCAATCATCCCATCGATTCGATCCACCGTTCGAGTGTTGCACCAACCCATGTGCAATACCACTTATGCTTTGGGAGGGATTGTTCGTGATCTCCCAATCAGAGGCTGCAAGATTTCAAGCTGCGAGGTGAAGATGATCCATGAGAATGACGAAGAATCGGACGGTTCGAGCGAGCAAGCTTCTCGCCTATTCGCGCCAAACACAAGGAAACCCTTTGCAAACGATGGTGGTCGCCTGAGTGTGACCTTATGATCTCATGACAACAAACCCTAACATCTAAAGTCCAACGGCTCAGACTAACAGCCCTCTTAGTGTTCCACTGTTGCCTTCACCAAGATGGAGCTTACGCAGCCACCAGAACATCAAAGCTGACTATTTGCCTCGAGAGTTGAGCTTTGTTTCTCCTCTTTGTTTGGACACTTTCAAGGATTGCGCTCGAACAAACTCGAGCCGACCCATAGATGAGAGGGCTCGATCAGAGCGAGCAGGTCGAGCTGGCGGCTGCATTTCATGTCGCAACTTGCTCTCCCGTCAAGCAGCGATAAAATCCGAAAAGAGCTCCAGTTCCCACATAAAATTACTAATAAAATCAGGCTCCCTCCAGCCGAGTAACCTGTCTCGCGCTTCCGCTTGGATGAATCCAGTTGAAGGAAGGAACCTCTGGCTGTTGGGTGAACGACAGACGACGAGCATGGTGAGTTTGTGACCATGTCAACTCGCTCGACTTCGTGAGAATTCAGAATCAAGACAAATTTCCCGTCTCGTCCTGGTTCCACTCGAAGTGTTAAGAGCAAACAAACTCACCATTCATCACACACTCGTTAGCTTACTCTACACTTGAATTGGACTCCACTTTGGAGCTTCGTTTTGGGTCGAGTGACTTTGTGTCTTGGCAGCAGTTTGACTTTGCAAATTAAATTTCAACAACACATCAGAGGAGTGGGACTGTCGTCGCACGAGCACGCTGATCCTATTCCCTTCGCCCGCAAACAGGTGCCGGCCAGTTTAATTCAGTTGGGACACACAAATCGAGCGAACGCAGCGAGAGGAGAGGAGGCGAAGGAGAAGGTAAGGTTAGGTAACAAGCCGAGAAAGGTTAGTTGATGGTTATGGGCAATGAGCTGATCGGTTGGCTGGATGAACATTTTAAAGCTTGATGAAGGCGCCAAATTGTTGCAAACTGTTTGCAAAAGTCGCGGCCGTCTCCTCGAGTGGCCGGCGAGAGTGGCTCGCAATGGAGAGGCGGGCTTGTTCGGGGCCAGAAGCATGGAGGAATCTCCATTCCACGGAGCAACTCCCCGGCTCCAACCTGTTCTTGCCGGCCCACTGGCGCTTTGGCGAGCCGAGCGGCTAGAGTGGGCTCATAAGCACTTGTTTGCTGATTCATTATCTGCCACTAAAACGGCCCCTTGGCGCGCAGGCGAGCAGCCGAGTGCAACTGAACTGGCCAACTCGATGAATAGCTCGCTTGTTGTTTGTGATCCAACCCGTCTAGCCGCCGAGCGAAAGCTGCCTAGCGAGCGGGCGAGCAAGGCGCCACATTTAGCTCAATGTGCGATTTTAGCAAAACCTAAGCCCAAACCTCGATTCGAGTATGGAGGAACTAGCCATTTAGATGCGACTAAGCGCCAATTTAACTCGCCCATCTCCATCCAACCTTTCTCCTCTCCCCTCCCTCAGCTCTCTCCCTCCGCAACCCTCTCGGCCGCCAAGCGATAGCTTGGATTGCCGAAATCGTGATTCATTTTTGGCGCGCAACAAGTTGTTGCCGCCCGGCGCCAAAACTGACGCCCCTCCTCCCGCCTCCTCTACCTGCCCATCCGTCCCCCTGCCGGACGTCCATCCGTCCGTCTGTCGCCTGGCGTCGCCTCCAGCTGCGAGCTAGCCGCTGGCTTCGTGTGCAGAGAGGAGGGGAGATATTAGAACAAGAATCGATTATTCGAACGTCCACCAATCGCGCCGGCCACTCTCGCTGCTTGATTGATTATTTGATCTACTTGCTCGTAGAGTTTAGCTCGGAGGCCGAAGCATCGCGCACAATCTGCCTTCTTCCGTCGCATTTGCATAGCCAATTAGTGAGCCCGTAACTCTGGGCCGGCCTGCCGGGCGTCCAATCGATTGTTGCGGTCGCTCGGGCGCAATTTGCATCCCGACTGGCGCCGAGGAGACGGCCAACCCCTTCGCCGGCCGCCTAACCGGCTCAAGCTCGGCGCAGAATCAGGTTTCTCGCGCGGAGGCAAAGGGAAGGGCAAGCGAGAGAGAGAGAGAGGGATGGAAGTGGGAGAGACTGGCCATTCTATCGGCGCATCACGATTCGAGCCGAGCGGCCGTCGGCGAGCAAGCCGCAGCGGATCCCTCGGCTGGCGCGAAAGTGAAATCTTACACGCCGAGCTCGGCTTGCTGGAGCGCTGGATTGGATTGGTTTTGCAGCGGCTCCACTCGGCCAAACTTGAGCTCCAGCTCGGGCGTCTCTCGCCGGCCAGATCAGTTTCAGCGCCCCCTTTGACTCCAACTCCAACTCAAACTCCAACTCTAGCCTCAACCTCGACTCAAAGCCGCGAAGCTAGACTGGCCGCCGTCTGGCCGCAAGAAGCCGAGCAAATAAAGCGAGCCCATCAAAGCAAACGGCAGGGTCGCTCTGGAGGGGCAAGCGGCTGTCGCGCGCCGCTTACTTGCTTTGCTTCGGGCTGTCCAGTCGTGATCGGCGCCAGTGAAGCTGATGGAGTGCATTGAGTTGCTCGGTCGGCCTTCGAGCGAGATCTCAATTTGCGCCTCGCTTCCGTTAGCGGGCTAGCCGATCAATCGGCTCGAAGCGGCCTTGCTCGCCCCGGGCGAGGCGACGGCCAACTGCGCTCGCAGCGAACGCACACGATGGGCTCGAGCTGATTGGCTTTATCGCTCACTTTGCCTGCGCTAATTGGAGCTCGCCGGCCCACAGGTGAGCTCGGAGGACAACTTTGCCTCTGATCGCAATTATCGACTGGAACTGTAAACAAAGCGGCGGCCCACTTTGGGCGCCCGTCGCCTCGCTTTGCCGGCCGGCCGGCCGCCATTGTCTCGCAGTCGGGCCACTTGAATTGGGGTCAATAAAAAGAGGCGATCTGGCCAGAGTTTAATCAGTGGCTAGCGAAAGAAATGATGAAATGATAGAATGGACTTACTTTTCCTCTCCTCCAAACTTGGGCCAACTCCTTGGCCGGCCAGCCAGCGAGAACTCTTTTGTTTGTTCTTTGCCTCCTCCTGGCTGCGAGCTCAGCCGCCGAGGCAGCCGGCGCAACTCTGCCGCATCTCTGCTCCATCCAGGCCGCTTAGACGACTCTTAAGACGGATGAGCCCGAACAAACAGCGCCGAGATTGATTGGCCGCCGCAACCGCCGCCGCAACCGCCGCCGCCGCCGAAGTGAGGCAGCAACAGCAGGCTCGGTTATCTGATTTCGGCCGGACAGGTGGCGCCGAGCTGGCCGCGCGGCCCACTTGCGCGCCAGCAAAGCTCGTCAGCTCGGCGGCCGCCACTTGATCTGCGCCGACAAGTGGCCGCCAGGTCTGCGTTGCGTGTGGCAGAGGCGAGCCACTTTGCGCCTGCAGCGCTCCCGGCGCGGCCGGCCCATTGGGCGAAACCGGAGCCTTGAATGCGCCCACTCGAGTGGCCCCAGGAGGCGCGAGGAGCCCAGCTTGGGCCGTAAAAGCAGGGGCGCGCTCGCCGAGAGCCATAACTCACTCTTCGGGCGGCTGCCGCTCGATGGCCGTGGCGCAAATTGCCAGCTATTTCCCAATCAAGCGCCAAAAGTCTCGCCAATTGCGAGTTTCCGCCCAAAGCTGGCCGGCCAGCCAAGTGAAATGCGAGCGCGCGAAAGCGGAGCCAGTTGGCCGAGCGGCGCCTGTTGTTGTTGTTGTTGGTGTTGTTGCTGCTGCTGCTGCTGTGGCGGCGGCGGCTGGGCGGCCACACGGGAGGCCGGCGGACGGACGGGATGAAGCCGTCAAGCGAGCCACTCTCGCCGCCTCCAATGGGCTTGGCGGCCGGAGTTGGAGGACAGAGAGAGAGGCGCGTCGTCCGGCGCGCTCTCACTTCCGCCCGGCCGGCCGACTCGCTGGCCGCGCCGAAGCCGGTTACAATGTAGCCTCCCGAGTGGGCTGGCTCAACTCGTTGGCCGGACGAGCGCCCCTCGGCTGGCCGCCCGCCGGCCCCACCAGCTGGAGCGTGAAGATTTATTGCACGCCGGCTAATGCGCTGCCGGCCGAGTCTCGGCGGCGGCGGCGCCACCAAGTACAACCATAACAGGCGGCCGACAACATGATAGCTCTGGCCAGCGAGCCTTGCAAAGGATTGCGAGCGCCGAGATCAACAACCTGTTGCGAGCGGACTTAACGGGCAAGCCGAGTTGAGCTGAGCTGAGCTGAGCTGAGCTGAGCGGGCGGGCGGACGCGCAGACATGCGAGCGGCTGAAACAAGCGGAAAGTTGCGCGTCCCTCGCTGCGCTTCGCCTTGAGTGGAGCGGAGCGAAGTGAGCTCGCATCCGAGTGGCAGCGCATTCGTCGGCCGGACTTTGTTGCGTGCGCTTCCAGCAGGCAGAGCGGAGTTGAGAGGCAGACAGACAGAGAGAGAGAAAGAGAGAGAGAGAGTTTTGGCTAGAAACGGGCTTCAAGCGGCGACCAAACGAGGCTTGAGGAGAGGAGCGGCGAGTGGAGCTCTCTTGTCCTGTCTCGCTCGGCCGGCCAGCTTGCGGGCGGAGGGCGCGTCGGATGGGCAAAGCAGGCTCGCATCACAGGGCTCAGCGGCCGACTGCACAGCTTGCGCGCCCAGTTTCGCGGCGAAAGTAACCCGCCGCCTCCCCAACTACAGCCACCTGTTGCCTTTCCCGCCGGAAGTGGGCCTCAGAGGCGAAGGAGCAAGATGAGCGGGCTAGTTGGCTTTGCTTTGGCCTGAGTGGAGTGTAGAGGAGCGGAGAGGAGCGGAGAGGACAGGAGGCGAGGCGAGCGATGATGTCGGCGCCGCAGAGAGCCTCAAATGGCGAGCTGGTTGCTAGACATGCGGACGATTCAATGTCCATCGACTGGACGCTCAACATGCGAAGGAAATGTTGTCGATTTTTCAGCTCGTCAAAGTTGAACGCAAACTCGGCGAGCTCGAGTGGAAGTGGAGAGACAGGAGCTGGAGTTGGGTTGCGCAAGCTCGAGGTTGGAGTTGGAGTTTGCGGGAGGAGAGAGATCATAAGTATCGACGACATTTGTGTTCAAGAGCAAGCGTCAAGAGTCTTCCAGAGCGACGCTGCGAGTAGAGCTGGCGGCGAGGTTGCGCCGGCCGAGGCCGCCGCAGTCGCCGCCGCCGAGACAGCTCGCCGGTCGGCCGACAGTCTGTCGGCCCTATCTGCCAGCTCGAGCTTGTTATCTCAATTGCTCAATTCGAGCCTGAACCAGCTGATCGAGATTGATAACGGAAGCAGCAGCAGCGCGGCCAGTTGCGAGCGGCGCCAGCAGAAGCAGAAGCAACAGGAGGAGCAGCAGCAGCAGCATCGCAGCCTCGACGAGAGGGACCTGCGGCTTGTCTGCTCGGCCAGCTGGAAGACGGCGGCCGCGAGCCAGCGACAGGGCGGCCGGTGCGCAATTAGCGCCGGCAGTCTCGCCGCTTGGCCGCGCGGGCGCTGCGAGCGTGAGCTTGGGCGGCCGCGGCAGGTGGAGCTGGAGGTGGAGGCTGAGGCTGAGGCTGAGGCGAGAGAGCGGCGGCGGCGACACCAGTTCCGGCGGCGCCACTGCGCCAGCCTGAGCGAGCGGCGGCCGCGGGAGGCGCGCTGCCGGCCCGACAGCCAGAGCGCCGCAAACTCGGCCCGTCCGAGTCCGGCGCCGCCGCCGCCGCCGCCGCCGCAAACGCGCGCGGCGCCGAGGGAGGCGCCCGGCGAGCTGGTGGGCGGCGGCCGGCCCGACTGTCCGCGGCGCGCGGGCAACAATGCGTCGCGCGCCGGCCAGCAGTTTGGGCCGGACGAGCGGGGCGAGTGGGCGCATTCGGGGTCGCGCCAGCAGAAGCGGCCAGAGCAGAGGCAAGGCGAGCCTCACTCGGCGGCCAGTCCAAGCGGCGAGCTTGACGCGAGGCAGCGCATTGGAATGGGAACGGCCACGCCCAACAAGCTCGCCCAACAAGAGGCGAGCCAAAGTTGTCCACCTCAAGCGGAGCAGCTAATTAATGCGGCCAATAATCAGCTCCAACAACATGACAGCTTGTTGGAGGTTTCGCAATTCATAGTGAGCCAGCTCAGGGAGGAATGTCTCGACTCGAGCGACTTCCAATGTTGCCCATTTTGTCTCCAATTTGACACAGGCGCCTTCGGCCGGCAGCAACAGTTTGCGGGCGTCTCCGCTCCAATTGGAATCGGCGCCGCGAGCATTGGCGGCGGCAGCGGCGGCGTCAGCGACTCCACCTGCGCCTGTCTTTTCGGCGCGCAGACGAAAACAGCAAGCGGCGAGCTAGCCAAGCAGAGCGGCAAGTCAACTCGCCACGCAACTCAACCCTCAATCTCGTCAAACCTCTCCTCGGCCTCAACCTCCTCGGGCTCCTCGTGCGGCGTTCGCGTAACAACCAGCGACTCCTCGGAACACTCGAGTCCCCAGACGGAGCGCCAGCCGGCGCCGCGCAACCAGAGCGGCCGGGCGCAGGAGGCGAGCAAGCAACTGGAAGGGAGGCTGAGCCTGAGCACGGGCGGCCTCGAGCTGGCCATGGGCCTGGCTGGCTCGGCGCCCCGGAAGGAGCTCCAGGGGAGCGAGCGCGGTGGCCGGCAGCGGCAGCAGCGGCTCGAGTGGGAGCGGCCAGCCTGCAGGCAGTGCGAGCTGGACGGCGCGCGCTCGCCCGCCGAGGGGCAGCTCGAGCCGGCGGGCGCGGCGGAAGACTTCGACTGGCTGCTAAGCGGCGCCTACGCCCACCTCAAGAGCCAACTGCTGGCCCAGAAGTCGCCAATCAACTTTGCAAGCGACCCAAACAACAACCTCGTCCTTCCCCTAACGCAAACGGAGCCAGCGGCCAGCAAGAGCGCCAGTCTGGCCGAGGCGGAAGGCGAGGAGCCCATGTTCAGCTTGGACCCGCGCGCGCTCGTCGGCCCGGCCGCCAGGAGGCGGATGGGCCAGACCCAAAGGGCGGCCGGCTGCGAGGACTCGGACCAAGCCTCGATGGTTGAGGCGACGGCAAAGTTTGCGCGGGTTGTCGGCTCCGACTGCCCCTCGCAAGCGTCCGGCTCGTCGATCTCGTCGAGCGCCTCCTCGCTTAAGCGGCTGCGCGAGGCAATGATGGCCGCCCGGAAGGTGGCGCCAAGCTGGCCCCAAGTGGTGGAGCCCATCTACGATATTCCCGCGCGCTCGCCCGCCGACTGCCAAGCGAGCGGCGCGCAGAGGAAGGAGACGCTGGCCTCTGGCGCCAAGTACGCGCCCCTGGTGGCGGCCTTCGGAAGTGGCGGCGGCAGCCAGCGGGTGGCTCTGGTGCGCTGCTTGTCGCCCGACCAAAAGTACCCGCCTTCGAGCGGCGGCGGGCGGCGCCAGCTCGACCGCATCAGCGAGTGGAGCCGGGCGGACAGTGCGGAGGAGTGGAGGCTGGCCCAGGACAGAGTGACCGACTCGCGGCAAACGGCTGCGAGCAAGGTGGGCCGGTGGCAGCGGGCCAAGGGGTGCAGGTGCGCCGAGTGCGCGCGCCTGGCAGCGAGCAAGGCGGCTCACTTGGGCGCCGGCCGGGCTGGCGAGCGGCGCCCAAAGAGGCTCAGCAGGCCGCCCATTGCGAGGCTGGACAGCACGGAGCCGAGCTGCAGTCTGTCGTTGCTAAGTCGCGTTGCTCTACACGGAAGCGGATTGCGTGTTTGCAACACAGTCGACAGCAGAGGCGGCAGCGCGCGAAAGGAGAGCAGAAGCCAGCTGAGGCGCCGGCCGCCACCAGTTTTGGCCAAACTGCCCTCCGCAAGCACGACAAACTCGAGCGCAAGCTGCTGCTCCTCCTGCTGCTCGCTCGCCTCGACCATTGTTTATTTTGGGAGGAGAAATTTAATTATCAAAGGATCGACAAGCTCGAGCTGTTGCGGTTCGAGCGAGAGTTGTTCGTGTTGTTGCTCTCGTTCAAACTGTTGCGCAACAATAGGCGACGACGAGTTCGAGAGTAGCGCCGACGAGCGGCAGTCCAGTTTGGGCGCGGACACGCCCGGCAGCCTGAGCCAGGAGTACCTGCGGCGCCACCGGCTGAGCGGCCGGCGGCGGCGGCGGTGGCGGCGCCGTTCCCATGGCGGTCGCGCTCGGTTTGCGAGACTTGCGCCGAGCGGGCGCGCCGAGAGGCGGCGACACTTGCGCCATCGGAGACACCACCAGAGGGGCCAATACCAGGTCGCTTTTGGCGCCCAACTCGGACGAAGCTCGCGCAGAGCTTTGCGCTCGCTAATTAAGGGGCGACACGCAAACAAATCAGTCCACCTGGATGGGAGCGCAACTTTTCCAGAAGAGTCGCTCCTTCCGTTGGTCTTGAAGTCTAGCAGAGAGTTGCGCTCGAACTCAGCAACAAGCTCAAACTCAAGCTCACTAAACTCGAACCAAACTCGCCGCTCCAAGGCCATCAAAGCAGCCAGCTCGAGAAGGCCCAAAACTGGATGCCCAGACTCCTCTTTATTACCTCGAAAATCATCGGCCGTCGATAAGTGCGGCCGACATGGTCGGCTCGCTAATTTAGCAAAGTTAAACTACAACCGTCTTGCTGAGATCCATTCGGACAGTTGCGAGTCCGAGCTTGCCGATGGGCCAAGCGGGCGATTATTTGCAACAAGCAGTTGCAATGGCGACCAGGCCGGCGGCCAACATTCGCATTCCAAAGCTAACGGGCTGACTGAAAACTTGAACGATGAGCCTCTCAGTCATTCTGATCCTGATCCTGATCTCTCAAACGAAGGGCGCGCAACTTTTGCCAAGAGTTGCGCAAATTTGGCCGCAAATGGAAAAGATTCTGCTTGCGCGAGCGCAACGAGGGAAGCCAAACGGGCGAACATGGAGAGCCAAATGGGAGATAATTATGGCCACTCGCAGCAGGTTGTCGCAATGGCGGCGGCGGCGGCGGCGCAAACCATTCCAGTTGGCCCAAGTTGTGAGACTAACGAGCCGAGACAGGCGCCAGGCAAGCGGGTTAGTCGGGCGCAGGGCAAGGGGCGCGAGTGGCTCCCCTTGGGCGCGGGGGTCGGGCGCAAACGTGACCAGCTAAGTGGGCGCCCGTGTGGCAGAAATGGAGAGGAGTCGCGATTTGTTGAGGCAGCGGCGGCGGCAACAGGTGAGCGGCGGCGGCGGCGGCTGCGGCTGCGGACTCGACCAAGATCAAGGCGCCGCTTGCAGGCCGCCGAGAGCGAGCGCACCTCTCGCTCGGACATGCGGAGGGGGAGTAATTATCGCCATCATCTTCGTGGCTACAATCATCGCCGGCAGCGCGCAAACCTCGCCAGCCCCTTGCAAGGGCGGAGATCAGCGCCGAGCAGCAGTTGTAGTTGTCATGTTCATCGGCGGCGGCGGCGGCGACGGCTGCTGCTGCATTGGCGGCGCCATCGGCGTTATAATCGTGGCGACAGGCATACAGGTTTCAGCCGCCATCACAGACGTCGCCGGTCGTGTCACTGCAAAGCCTTGCGCCCTAGGCTCAAACTGGACCATTACGATGACCCCCTACAAGCCTCTCTTAATCTCAGAGATCCGCGCCTCCAACAGTATCAGCTGGTCGAGCTGAGACAAAGGAAACTCATTAGGTTGCTCAGGAAACAGCATGAGCTCAAACAATTGAATTCGCCCGCTAAATCCACACCGAGCGACGCCGCCAGAATTGCGGCAGGCGCGAAGGGTGGGGGGAGGGAGGAAGTGGGACGATCGTTATCCTTCGACAGGATGTTGCTAAAAGCGGCCATGCGAGGCCATGGAGTTTCGGCGCGCAAAGCGTTTCCGCTCAGAGAGGTTGGCCGGCGCGGTAGCTGCACCTCGAGCAGCTTGCCAACTAGCCTGTGCAGTCGCAATTGGAGACATTACAAGCGTCGAGACAGAAATTCAGCAACAATGAAACTGTTGCGCTCAATGCAAAGGGCGCTGATTAATCAAAACTCTAAAACAAGCTTTCCGCGCCTAGTCGAGGCCGAGCGCAAGGAGAGGGATCGTCTCATGGATAAGTTTCTAGTCAAATCGATGCTACCAAAGCAGTCGAGTATCTCAACCAGTAACTTGTTTCAATGGCAACTCGCGAGACGTTGTCAGTGCAGTCATTGTTGTTTGGTAGAAAAGTTTATACAAATGGACGCTGAATCAAAGAGAAAACGAAAGTTGGCTCAAAAACAATCATGTCTAGCAATCTAAGCTTATAAACCAACGTTATTGCTCACCCTAAATCAAAATTAAGAAAAATAAAATTAGTCTATCAAACGATTGAGCTCAAGTCTAATTAGTGCACCTTATAAAACTGGATGATTGCACTTTAAGCTGTTATATGGACTTTGATGGAGCCTTTTGAGTGCTCTGCTAAGCTTATATCTTCTGATCCACTTTGAGCTGCCGGATGGAACTTTAGCCTGATAAGGTATCTCTAATTCATTCAGCTCCGGTGAGCCCTCTCGACAATCTCGCCAGGATTGTCCAAGAATCAACTGGTCGAGCGATCATCATCATGACCATGAGTTTCGTAGCAGCTAAGCCCACCATCGAAGTCAGTCTCACGATTGACGAAAGCGGGGGCACAGGTGCGCTGAATGACAGTCGTTAGGGCGAGTTTTGGAGAAACCAAAGCCGGGTAGACTCAGTCATAATGATGGTGCTTGCAGTGCCACCTGGAGACACAGCGGGCCACCAGAGATTCTGATGAAGGTCAACAAGTTCGGCCACTGAGACAAATGGAGGGCTTTCGGCATATTCACTTGCGAGTTTTCGCCTGTTGATCAAGGTGCATGTGCTGAACCAATGGGCAATGGTCGCATCCGAACCAGCGAGACTACGGTCCTGGTGGCGGTGCAGGAGATGATTCGAGCGCAGTCTACGCCAACAGCCTCTCCGGTGGCGACCGGCGCCCGAGACACCCCGACGAAAGGCGGCACCGAAGCCAGCGACGCAACCACATGGTGGAGCAGAGTGTCATATCGCTCGACGACGAGAACGACTGTTGCGATGAAGACGATGAGCGGCAACAAGCAAGTTACTACAGTCAGCAAGCACATGAGGCTGGTCCTCAGCAGCTCAGAGGGCTAACTTGTTTGTAGATATGCAATCGAACCTCGAGAGATCAACCGGATAAACGGGCCACCTTTGCGTGATCGTTTGATCCTGGATGCGAACACTTTGATGCCTCATCTCCCTGGCTAAAGTCTTCCTCCTCGTATAGCCCCAATCTGGACGGATCTGGCTTCTCATCTGCGGCCATTCTCATTCGTTCGCCTACCAGAAGTCTATTTGTATTCGTGATCCTGTCTCTCCCTCTCTTACGTACACGCTGCTAACCCGATAGATCTGCATTCCAATCCAAACCAACAGAACCTCAGCTCCATGGCAGATGAACCACTATCTCTAGCCTTGAAGAGAGGCCACATCGATT
>Ga0268249_1000024_pt1 | contig 91631 bp, 51 predicted proteins | sample AgamicAtPe_FD_200257 | JGI IMG/M metagenome (GOLD analysis project Ga0268249, IMG submission 200257) | Agave microbial communities from Guanajuato, Mexico - At.P.e (v2) (version 3) | ecosystem: Host-associated > Plants > Phyllosphere > Phylloplane/Leaf | place: Guanajuato, Mexico | collected... | reverse complement strand
GCAGGCGGGCGCAACAAGTTGGAGGCGAGAAAAATGGGACAAAACCCGAATTGCACCGCCCTCGGCCGGCAATCTCGTTGCGGCTCGCTGCGAGCGGCGCCTCTGACGCTCGATTAGCGAGCAAGGCAACATTTGTGTGACATTGGGGGCGACCAGAATGGGTTTGCTAATCAGTGAATGGAAAGAGGCAGGAAGAGTAAAACAATGGCTGCCCCCGAGCGGCCGGTCAGTGTTTGGGGCGGCGGCGGCGGCGGCGGCGGTCGTCGCGGTGGAGCGCGCGGCTTGCCCTCGACTGCGCGCAAACTGCCACTGGCGCCGCCGCCGCTCTGAGCGCCAAATCTCCATCCATCGCTGGCCGGCGACGCAGCCGATTGCAAATGGAGTCCGCTTTTCCTTCCCTCGCTCCCCGTTTGGTGGCTGCTTCAGCGGCGGCGGCGACGGCGCAACAGTTTTGCCGGCCCGCTGGCGGCGCGAAAGTTTCTCCCACGGTCGCTGGCCGGCGCCGCCCGCCACTCGGCCCACCCGCCCGAGCGCCGGGCCAGCCCAAGCGCTCGGCCGCCGCGCCCGTGGCCAGCCCACGCGCCCGCCGGAGGGCGTGGCCGCCCGCCGCTCGCAACCGGAAGGAACACGTGATTGGCCCTCGAGGGCGCCGGAATGCACTCGGCGGCGCCAATTAGTGCGCACGCAGCCCCAGCCTGTTGGTTGCCTCAGAGCGCTAGCTCCAAGCGCCCCCCTCCTCCTCCTCCTCCGTCCGCTCGCCCGCGGGGGGAGGCAGCGCACCGGAACTCGCGCTCCCTGGTTGGTGCGCGCGGGGGGCGGCGCTTGCGCGGAACAGCTGCTGCACGAGAGCCAGTCCAGTTGCGCCCCTGCAGCCAGCCAGTCGGGCTCCGTCCGGGCAGCCCTTGCGCCGCCAACGTGACCTTGGCCGGCGCTGAACTCTCGCCCACTGACCGCTCGAACCTCGCCGCCACTTCCGGCCGCTCACTTTCCATCGGCGCCGAGGGGCGGCCCAACTTGTGTCGCCGCTCGTCGGGGGCGCACGTAACTCCGCGCACACAGGTAAGCGGGCGGGCGAGCGGGAGAGGCGGGCGAGCGGGCTGGCGGGCGGCGGCAGAGTCGCACGAGTTGGCGGGCGCCTGCAGCTGGCCCTCAGTTGGCTGGAAATTCCCACACTTTACTCTTGGCGCGGCCACCGTTGCAGTGGCGGCCGCTCTGCACCAGCCGCCCGTCGGAGGGGAACAGTGTTGCTGCCGCCGCCGCCGCCGCCGCCGCCTCGTTCTCATCGGCGGCCAAACCGGCGCCGCCACCAGAAGCCAGCCAGCCGGCCGTTCATTCATTCGTTCATTCATTCATTCGTTTTATTCATCTTTGGTCGCGGCCACTCGTTGGCCGCTAGTTTGCGGCCGCCGCTGTTGTCGCCGGCAGCGCCGATGGCAGCGGCGGCGGCGGCGGCGGCGGCGGCGGCAGAGCCAGCAGCAGCGGCGGCGGCGAGGGCAACTTTTGCGGCGGCCGCCGCACAAGTGCCGCAGCTCCTCTGCGCCCGACGCAACAATTAACCTCGCTCGGGCGCGTCGCTCGCGGGCGGCGGCCGGCGCAAACAAGCCCCCACCTGAGCCAAGTCATCCTCCTCTCTTTGGGCCGCTCGCAAGCAAGCGGGCAAACTTTGGGCGTCGACCCGTTTTGGGCGAGAGGCGCGCGCTGGCCGAGCGGAGGGCCAGGCGGCCGACTGGGCGAGCGAGAGACAAAAAGCGAGATTGTGGCGCTGATTAGACGGCCGGCTCGCCCTCCCCTCGCTGCGGCCAACTGGCGCAACAGGTTGATTTGTCGCTCCCCTTCGCCATTGTCTCTCGGGCTGCCGAGCCAGTGTTATAGTTTCGGCGCCGGATGGAGGCTGGCAGTTTAATTTTGCTCTCGAGTTGAAACTGGGCCGGCGGCTCGCCTAACAAGCGGCCCGCTAACTAGCTGACTCGCGCGCTGTCTCTCGGCGCCACCGCCAACGCCACTGCCACTGCCACTGCCACTGCCACTGCAAGCCCAGCCCGCGCCTCAGCCGCCAGCTCTGAGGCCAAACAAAGGCGCTTTTATTGCCCAAACAGCGCTGGCCTCTGCGCCAGAGTCGGCCGCGCTCCTGATTGCTCAATCCAAGCGGCCGCCAGCCTATAGGCGGTCGCGCCCACGAGACTGGGCCGGCGGCGGCGGCGGCGGCAACTTTGTTTTCCCATCGCTTTCGGCTCCTCAGTTTGCTCTCGCTGAATGGCGCCCACCGATCATTGAACGATGGCGCCAAACTCGGGTTTCATTCACTCTCAGCTCTGGCCGGCCACTTTAATTACACGTTTGCGCGCCCACCAAAGGGTTGCCGGCGGCCGCCAAGGTCCACTCGTTTGTTGTGTTTGCCCATCTCGGCGGCCGGTTGCCCGGCGACAGCAGCAGCGGCGGCTCAAACTCTAACCCCAACTCAAGCTCCAAGCAGCGCCGGCGCAAACACACAAACAGCGGCCATCGGCAATTACGCGTCCCCTTTGAAGCCCCTCCGAGCGGCAAGATGGCCACTTGTTGCGCCGGCCAAGTGGCCCACTCATTCACAATTTGGTGCAAACTAACACGCTCCTTCCGCCGGAAGCGGCGCCAAGTGTGTTTGCTCTCGGAGTCTTCGTTTGCTCTTTCTCTTTCTCTCTCTCTTTGCCGGCCGATTGCAATGGCGGCCAGTGCAGAGGGCTCGCCGCTCGCCGCTCGCCAGCTACCTGGGCCGGCCGCCAGTGGCGCAACAGTTGGCTCTGGTCAGCGGGCGAGTTGCGCGCGCCGCCGCACTCGGTGCGCCGGCGCAACGGGCGCCCTCAAAACGCCGCCGCCGCCGCCTGACAACTGGAGGCGACGCTGCGACATCCATTCACCAACTCAATGGCCTCGGGCTGCTTGTTGCGCCGCTGCCTCCATAAAGTCGAGCCTCAGAGCAAACAAGAGAGGAGAGCCATCGCGCTCGCCACTCGAGCCTCAGTAACCATGTCGCTCGCAACCATGAACGCAAGCAGCCACCATTTCAGCAGCCCCGACTCCGATCGCAGCGCCACCACAGTCGCAGCAGCAGCGAGCGCAGATCAGCAGCAGCATCCAGCGAGGACTACCTATCGGCCAAAGTCGCTTTGTCGCCAAGAGTCCGCGGCTGAGCTAGCACTCGCGCAACGGCAACGCCAGCAGCAGCAGCAGCGCTCGCCAACAGACGACAGCTCCTCGCTGGCCAGCAACCAGTCGACCCCATCGAGCAAACAGGCCACTAACAACGACCAACTCTCGCCCACAAACCGCCAACTCTTCGACGCCATGAGCCCAGCGCTGGCCATCAACCAGCACCAGGTTTGGCACCAACACTTGCACGACTCCATAATGGACAGCTACCAGCAGCAGCAGCAGCAGCAAACCTTCGACCCCTTCGAGCTCGCCAGCCAGCACCTGCAGCAGGCGGCGGGCGAGCAGGAGCACACGCTGCTCCAGCTTAGCAGGCCCAAGGACTTTGCCGGCGCCCTCGACTCGGCGCACCAAGTCAACAGCACCGACACAAACCAAGCAAACGCAAGCAGCACCCAAAGCAGCAACAATAACACTAACAACAACAACACCTCCAGCAACTCTGACACTTCCGACCAAATCACCTCCACCACCAATGGATTCCAGAGCTCGCCGACGAGCGCAAGGAACTTTGGCCAGCTGCAGCAGCAGCAGCAGCAGCATCACCACCAGCACCACCAGCATCAGCAACTTCAGCAGAACCAGCTGAGCCACAACTCCTGCAACATGAGCAGCAGCGAGGAGGCCCAATCGCCAAGCTCGATGCAGTACATGATTGACACGAGCGTTCCGTCGCCCTCGCAAGGCCGCCAGCTCAACCATCTCCACCTCCATCACCACCAACTCGGCCACCACCAGCTCTACCAGCCGGCGGGCCAGCAGCCTGACCAGTTCCACCCTCAGCACCTCCAGCAGCAACAGCAGCAGCATCACCTCCACCACCACCACCACCACCACCAACACCAGCAGCGCCCCTCGAGTCAGCAGCACGTCTCCGCTGCGCACCACTCTAATCCGAGCCAGCACTCGCAGTTGCTGGGCGCCGGCCAGCAGCAGCAGCAGCAGCTGGGCGGCCACTTGATCGCGGGCGAGACTTTGATCGGCTCGCAGCAGCAACACCTGCACGGCCGGCCCACCGAGCAGCAATTCCTCCACCTCCACCACCAGCAGCAGCAGCAGCAGCAACAACAACAACAGCAGCAACAAGGCCTCAGCGGCCAACACGCGTTGCTCACTAACCAGCACCTAAGCCAACACCATCAAACCAACCTGAGCCCGCCGCTCAGCCATCAGCAGCTAAGCAATCGATCGCCGAGCCGCCTGACAAACCTCAACCAGCAAAACCAGAGCCACCAAATCCACTTGAACGCCCACAACCAGCACCATCAGACCCAACAGGCGGCGAGCCACCTGTTGGCGGCCGCAAACGGCCACCCTGGCCACCTGCGAGACTTTCCGCACTCAGCGAGCGGCCCGCAGCCAGTGATACAAGCGTCCGTTTTGGCCGGAAGCGGGCCAATCCAACTGTGGCAATTCCTTCTTGAATTGCTAACAGAAAAGTCCTGCCAATCGTTCATCTCGTGGACAGGCGATGGGTGGGAATTCAAGCTCATAGATCCGGACGAGGTTGCGCGGCGATGGGGAATTCGGAAGAACAAGCCAAAGATGAACTATGAGAAATTAAGCCGCGGCCTCAGGTATTATTATGACAAGAATATAATCCACAAGACGTCCGGCAAACGTTACGTTTACAAGTATGTCTGCGATTTACAAAATTTGCTCGGTAAGTCTCATGCTCCCGTGTCGTCTTGAAACGATCTCGTTACTTTTGGATGCCCCTTGGAGGAAGCAATCCACTCACTCAAATTCGAGTGCTCAAACTCACTAAACTGGCCACAGATCACTAATCAGCGACGTCTCTTCCTCTCAATGAACAACCAAAGGCTACACACCAGAGCAGCTTCACATGGCAGTCGACCTGACACAGGATACGACAAATCTGCTCATGAAACAGGAGGATAGTAATACATTTTTTTAATTTATTACACTCAAACACCACCATTGTGGGCGTTAACATTTGATTTTGGTTAGACTTCTTGCTGTGGCTTTGCAACAATAGTCCAAACAATATCAGCATATGCAATTTTTTGTCTCAAACTGCAAAATCACAGTTACAATACGTGAAAACTCATCCATTTACATACAGACCAACAAACAAACTTGTACACACAAACACACATATATAGGATGACCACTTTTGTGTGTAGAAAGCAAGCTCATTCAAATGTTTACCATTCACCTTGGTGCCATAAGGTTCGAGTCGCATGCAGGCTGTCGTTAAATTCTATATATAAGTTCAATTAAAGACAAAACCCTCCAATTGTTCGTAATAAACCCTGAAAACTCCCTCATTTTTACATGATTGCATGGCCTGATAAACGTGCGCCAATAATTCTGGGAAACGCGAGCTAAAATAGTCCATAAAGCCTTCAGGTATGTCGCCAAGGTTCGCTTTTAAATCGTTGGATAACTCTCGGTAGTGGTGTTTCTTATTTCTGATTGCCCGCAACAAGTGACGTACAGATCGTTCGTTGTACTTCCTAAACGAGCCTAAATCATCTTGCAACTCCTTGCTCAAACAGTCCTTCCACCCGAAGGCAAATATCTTCTGTTTGTTGCGCTCCATCCGGTAGATGACCTCGCTTGCACCCTCCTCCTTATCTATTCGATCCGATACATCCTGCAAAAACTGCAACTTGTCTGCTCGAGACCAAAAGAAGGGGTATTTCAGGACTGAGCTGATGGGTGGACGGTCGGCCGCAAGAGGCTGAATCATGGCTCGAATTAGCTTGGTTGCCAAGATTGCCTTCTCTTCGCTTATATCCTGATTGGAATGGGTTTGCGATTCCTGTAAGTCCAACATGGCGTTGCCTTTCAGAATGTTCAATTGCCTCTGATCCACAGGGCCGAATGGGTGTCTACCGTCCGAAATTATATAGAAGAAAACACAGCCCAGGGAAAATATGTCGGCCGATTTGGAGGCTACTAGAGTTTTATCTTCGCTTAGTTTTGCATTCACAATTTCTGGTGCCATCCAGCCCTGAGTGCCATCGAAGTAACGCATCGCACTGGACGTATGACCTGTGTCGGAATTGCTCAATTGCTTGCTAAGTCCGAAGTCCGAAATCATGACTTTGCGTTCGCCACTTGGTTTCATTGGGAAGGATACCAATATATTCTGAGGTTTGATATCGCGATGCACAATATTGAGCTTGTGCAAGTGTTGAAGACCCAAGGCTGATTGATGGCACAAATCTTCCCTGCTCAACCCAATCTCTTCACTTCTGCCAGTCTCTACCAACTCTGCCAAAGTAAATTCAGCTAATTCAAGAGCTATATAAACGAATTGCGCATCTTCCTCCGTTGCGAGGTAGCGCACCAAGTTGGGGTGCTGCAAAGAGCGTAGAAACTCAACCTCCCTGTCGGCAAGATTGAGATACTGTGACACAACCCTCTTGACGGCGCATTTTAAACTCTCCTCGAAGTATCCCTTGAACACACATGTCCCCTTACTTCCGTATCCTAGAACTGATTTTGTAACAAAAGATATCTTGCCTATACTGATTGTACCTTCGGCGTCAACAGTTGGACCTGCTGAAAATCTATGGTTAGCGGTGGTGTCTAGGCTGGATGGCTTGGCTCCTGTGTAGAAGCTGAACAAATCGCTCAGACGAGAGGAACGGCGCCGCAAGAGAACAAACGCTACATGAAACGTAAGGGCTGATAATAAGCAGAGCATTAAGACTTCAATCCAATAATAAGAAATAGCGCTCAATATGTCCGGGAACTCAGCTTGATCTTGCCCGGAGTATCTGACTAAACTTCTCTCGGGATTCAGGGATGTGTTAGAATCATAGCCAATGAACGGAAGGCTGTAAGAGAGCTTGCTAAGACACTTTTCGCTATAATTGTAAGTCCCATCCGGCATCTCCTCTTTGCATAAGTTTTGGTATTGTAATCCGTCATATATGAAGCAAACGGCCATATAGTTGTCGGCTGACATGGTGATGAACCTTCTTGGGAAGGTTTTCGAATAGTCCGGTTCTTTCATAGTGCAATGAGAATGAATCTTGCTATATTGGAGGGATTATATTTGATTGGCCTCTTGTGCGGGCGGCTATTTTTGTCTTGCTACTCTTGCGATGATGTAATCGAGAATAATAAGCTCTTTTAGATCTGAGGTGCCGGGGATTCATTCGAGATACTTGATGGCTCATACGGCGAGATGAAACTGATGAATTCGAAGTATTAACAAGTTATACTGGTTGAGAGCCTTTTCGTGGACACAAATTTGCGATAACGGATAATTCAAGAAGGTCAGGTAATGGTTGGAGAGTCGAATTCGAAGAGCTACCGTAATTTGGCGTTCTTTTCGGATCAATGTCTGCCTCGCTCCCCATTCTAGACCACGAAATCGACAGTCATTTAATTCCTTTAGCCACGAGGATGTTCGTTTCACGACTCAAATTGCGAAAGGTAAATTCTATTATTGGTCTTCCTCGCGATGATTCATAGTAGCTCTCCATATGCAACACCTTCGTCCCAATCAGCTGCTTTGTGTTACATTGGGACATTTCGATTTTGCTTCACACACAATCGCGCTTGATGGCGCCACCGATAAAGCGGTGGGGGTTCATACCGAACGAATGAAGTTTGGCACGAGGGATTCCCGATCGAGATCTCGTCAGTCCGGGTATCCATGAGTTTTTAGCCTAGCCTCTCAAGTGTGCGATAACAATATCCCACTCGTTCACCACCAGTCATGGAAGCCGACTAACAGGTTCTGGTTGGAATCCTATCTAGATTTAGGACTATACCCTCAATTAGTTGAGAAATTAGGTTTACGATACACAATGTTGCAATTATTAGACAGAAGAGGTTGAACCTTGATCTTGAAGTTAAAGATTCACGCATCTTCCACCGACAATGGTTTTCGAAAGCGTCATCGCAAATTTACTCAACGCCTACTTGGGCCATTTTATCGATGATGTAAATGCCTCACAGCTTCAGTTAGGAGCCTGGAGAGGTAATGTAGAGTTGAAAAATCTTGCCATCAAAGAAGATGCGTTTGCATCATTAGATCTCCCCTTCAAGATCATCCATGGCCACATAGGCAAACTCACTGCCATCATCCCCTGGTCTTCGTTATATTCATCGCCCGTTCAACTGGCCTTGCATGATGTATTTGTGGTTGCTGTTCCCAATGTACTCGAAGAATACGACGATGATATTGAGGCTGAACGAGCTTGGCAGGCTAAAAAGAAGCAACTGAATTTGATTGAAGCAACTAAGCGCAATCTTGAGATACAAATTGATCCAAAGCGAAAGAATTTCAATGAAGTTGCCCAAGAGGATGACGGTTTCGTGACCAAATTAGCAGCCCAAGTTATTAGAAATGTTCAGATACTCATAACTAACATACATATTGTTTACGAGGATAAGTTCACGGACTCTCTGAATCCCTTTCAGGTAGGACTGACATTGAACAAAATTGTTTTTCAAACTGTCAATGATCCGGCCTCATCCCACCAAAAAGACAAATATAGTGAGGCTCAGAAGCAAGAGCTTATTTTTAAAGTTACCTCGATTGATTATCTATCGATTTATTTCAATTGCGAGCGGAATATTCAATTTTTATCCGAACGTGAAAAAGGATCGGAAATCGATGCAATATTGAGTAAACGGATAGCTAGTACATTGGGCCAATCATTAGATCGAAACATGGACTACATGCTTAAACCCGTTACTTTCAGGGGAAATTTAGTGATAAATTCGAAGCCGGAAAAGTTTGATTTCGTTTTGCCTGTTGCAGATATCGATATGATCCTAGGCGATTTCATTGTCCACCTGAAGAAGTCTCAACTGCATGCCATAACATCTTTCATGGACTCGCTAAGCCGCATCCGGATAGCTGCTGCCTTTAGAAAATTCAGACCATCGGTCGGTGTCCACAAGCATCCGGAAGAGTGGTGGCAATTTGCTTTAAATTCTGTATTAGAGAGAGACATCAAGCCACGTCGTAATAATTGGAACTGGAAAAGAATGAAGAAGCATCGTCAAAAGTGTAGAGAATATAAAGAGTTATACAAGGAAAAGTTACTGTGCTTGAATGCATCCGAGAAGATAGCCATTGAGGAGGAGCTGGAGGATTATGAGCGCGACTTGGACGTCTTTAATATAATACTCTGCCGTAGTCATGCTGAAATTGAATGCCAACCGGAACTTGAAAAGCGAAAACAAGAAGACGCAAATAAGGGAGGTGGCTGGTTCAGTCTTTCCGGCTGGGGACTTGGCGGCTGGACTGGAACATCGGCCAAAGCTGAAAAAGAGACCGAGGAAATTGTAAGCGGGCTCAAAAGAGAAATGACACAAGAGGAGAAAGAAAAACTTTACAGCGCTATCGGGTACGACTCCTCAAGTGTTGGTGTGCTGGATACACCCAAAGACTTTGTTGGTTTTATCATCAATTTCCGACTCGATTCAATCCGAGCTGTAGTCACTGGTTTTGATGAAAACTTCAAAGTAGGCGAATTCTGTATACGAAACATCAACCTTGCGGTACACCTCAGACCCGCTGCTAGCGCTGCCCACGTGCTGACAACTTTCGACAGTATCTCAATATCAACCTCTAATGAAGATCCAAGCTTGAGTGCAAAGAGCGCCAGTATTGACAGCCGAAAGAAAGCATTAGCCTTTGCTCGTTCCGCCAGCAAAAACACCGATGAACCGAAAACAGACTTTGGTTTGCATCTCGAATCAAAGAGCTTCAACTTCGAGTGCACCTATGAGCCAAAATCGGAAGGAGTATCAATCAATATGAACAGTGCTGTCGAAGAGATTCAATTAACTTTGTCTAATCTAACCATATATTCATACAAGCTGCCGGTTGAGACAAATTATTGTATCATGAGTCCGTGCACCATTCGTATGATTTCTCAAACAGAAGCTGATAGTCAGGTGATGCATGTCGAATTTTCCAAACTCGATATTCATATGGCCCCACAGGCCCTTAAGATCATAACTAATGTGATGAACGCTTTTAGAGGTGATGTTGAGGTCAAGATAGTGGAAAAAGCACCTCTGAAAGCCTTTGAGATCCTACAGCCCAAGCTGTTAAGTCGTGATTCTCGATTCAGATCGAAAGACGTATTCGACACAGCGCTAGAAGTTACTGAGGATATGAACATGAGTTTACAGGCAGCTGCTAAGACAATTGTAGCATCGGCTCCTTTTGACACCTCTAGTAATGCAAAGCGAGAGGTTTATCTTGATATGAGAAACATTAACTTTGTTGTCGAGGCAGGTATAGTTAATCCTCAACCCTTGATCAAATTTCACTCGTCTATATTTGGACAGTTACAGAATTCAAATTTTATTAAGCTCGAGTGCCAATGCTTGTTGAATTATTACAACGAGAGCAAAACGGCTTGGGAGCCCATGATAGAGCCCGTGAGCTACGATCCGTTCCCCGCTGGCGAGCCGGTTCTCTGGAAGTTCGATATGATTATCGATATGAAAACTGTCAACAACCAGCCAGTCATGAATATAGAATTGGAATCGCAAGAACAACTCGATCTCACAATCACTAGAACGGCGGTCAATGTTCTATTGTCACTCCTTGACACTTTGAGTGAGGAAAACGATCGACCGGATGTGGTAAAACCAGCTTTGACGATCAAGAACGTTAAATCCGATGTCCATGTATTCAAAAACTTGTTACCGTTCTGCATCAAGTACAATATCATCGGTAAAGGTGATGTACGCGAATTAGAGGCCGGAGAGGAATCCGAGCTGGAGGAGGTCAAGTTTGGCAAGACAGAAATTCGAGTTAAACTTGTTGACTATCTCGGCTACTCTTGGGTTGCAGACAATACAATTAGTAACATAACCGAGGACGAAGATTTTGACATCTGGAGATTTTGTCCATCAGCCTCAACAGGCAGTTCCACCGTCGGTCACTCCCTGGACCCCATTCCATATAATCCAGGTCATCGGAGAAACGATTCTTCTGATGAGTACTGCCTAACTGTTTTACTTGCAACTACAAAGAGTCCGAAAGGTCTTGTTACATCCACTCTGTTTTCGCCTTATTGGCTTGTTAACAAAACCTATATGCCTATAAGTTGGAAGTTTAGCGGGCGAAAGGGTCACAATGTCGTAGATCCGGGTAATATTGACTATCCAATACTTATGTCTTTTAAGCAAACTCTCTTTGCAAAAAAGCGTATGCAAATCAAGGTGGAGGACTCAGACTTCAGCGACGGTTTTCCGGTCGATGTGGTCGGAAGTAAGGGTACTGTGCTTGTCAAGGGAAAGAATGGAGTTTTTTATACAGTTGCCATTCATATCACAATGTCTAGGATAGGACTCACCAAGATAATCACAGCGCACCCATTCTATCTGATCATAAACAAAACTAAGCATATTATCGAGTACAGTGAAGATAATTTAGAGTTCAAGCCGGCCTTTCCAAAAGAGACAAGTCCCTTCTGGCCTTATCACCTTAAGGATGTGACCTTATGCTTTAGATTGTCAGAGCAACCAGATGTTTCGTCCAAGCCGGTCTCACTAACAGTCACGAACTCATGCTTGCTCAGTGTATACGACAGGTTGGTCTATGTTACTGTTGAGGTAGAGGAGAGCGGAGTTCAAATAACTCTGGAGGACTATTTTGAAGGCTGTTCGCCCATACTGTTCGTGAATGGGACCGACGATTGCATCCTTTCATATGGACAAACAGGCGGAAAGTTGAGGAACCAGCTACCTCCTATGCATTCAGCACACTTTACTTGGAACGATCCTCTCGGAGAGCGAACAGTTAGTTGGTCTATCAACGACGGTCCTGATCTTGTCTTCAATCCGCGCCATGACATGATTTCGATGACAGAAGATAAGGAAACCTGCTGGGTATCCTTCGTTGATGGCTCTCAGAGAGTTCTATTTGTGACTCACAATTTCACCTTGGCGAGTGAAATGATGCATGCGATAGAGCTTGTTCAACCTCAGATGGACATAACAATTCAGGCGAGGGGCTTTGGTTTGTCTCTAGTGGATGACGTCTCAGGCTTGGAGATAGCTTACCTAGGTATTGCGCCGTCAGACTTGATTTGGGAATTGAAGCAGCCAGATAGAAGGCATTATCAGCCATTACCACTGAAAGACATCGAGGTTATTGAGGCAGCTTATCGAAAGCAATACGCGAAACTGCAATCGAGAAGTGCGGCTGGCTTCACGACTCCAATCGACTCCAAGTCTAAAACAATCACCAAGTCAAGTAGAAAGCTGAAGATTGAGTGGCCAAATGATGTCAACTTGCTCGAATTTCCAACACTTTTAGAGCCCATGACAGGTCAACTGAGGAGGGTCAAGAATCGCGGAATTTGGGGTTATATAGGTTATTCAGAGCATACAACCCAGTTACACTTCAAAGTTTCCCACATGCAAATTGACAACCAAATGTCGGATTGCCTATTCAGCACGCTGATGAGCCATATCATCGCCCCAAGATCAGTTGTCGGTGACCAAGTGCCTAAACCATTTTTCGAGCTCAGTGCTATAATTCAGCGTCAAGCAAACCTCCAACGGTTCAAGTACCTGAGTTTACTGGTACAAGAGTTCTTCATCAAAATCGAATACTCTTTCATCCAACATCTTATGGAGTTCTCAAATGAAGCTTCAACCTGGTACTATCGGAATTACACCTCAAAGGAAATGATAGAGACAGATTTAGATCTCGTGCTAAACTCTCACAAGTTTCTAGTATGCTCATCAACGAGATCGAGCAGAATCCTCTATGAGTTGATCCATTTCTCGCCCCTAAAACTGAACGTCAGTTTTAGTCTAAGCTCAACAAGTTCTGATGACAGAGATGAGCGGGTCAGCTTGCCCTTAGGTCTTGACTTTATACTGCGCTCAGCAGGCGTCACTTTGACCGAGTTCCAGGATGTAACTTTTAGATTGGACTGTTTCGAGAGGTCGATGGTTCTCTTCACACAGGAGCAGCTCATGTGGGCTTCGATCGATCACTACAAGCGACAGATACTGAGGCAATTCTACGCTGTCGTTCTTGGTCTAGATGTGATCGGAAACCCTGTGAGCTTGGTCATGGACTTGAAACAAGGCGTTGGAGATTTCTTCTACGAGCCAATTCAAGGTATTATCAAAGGACCAGAGGAGGCCGTCGAAGGTTTAGCGCTTGGTGTCGCATCGCTCTTCAGTCATACAGTTGGCGGAGCCCTAGGAGCTCTGTCGAAGATCTCCGGTACATTGGGCGAGGGAATCTCGTCGCTCACCTTCGATGATGAGATGAAAAAGCGTCGTAGGCAACGGAGAAGAGAGCAACCAAATATTGCAAGAAGTGGTAAGGATCTAGTCGAGGGATTGTTTGGCGGAATTACTGGTCTAGTGACGCAGCCAGTGAGCGGGGCAAAAGAGGACGGATTTGAGGGATTCATGAAGGGAGTGGGCAAGGGTATGATTGGAGTTGTCACCCAGCCGGCAACGAGCATAGTTGATTTTGCTACTGGAACCCTAAACGCTATCAAAGTTTGCGTCAACGAACAAAAAGGAATCAAAAGGTTGAGGCCACCGAGAGTTATTGTCGTGGGACAACCGTTGGGATCGTATAACAGATTTGAGGCTGAGAAACTGTTGAATCCGGTTAAGAGAAAGGAAAAATCGTCTTTCTTCTGAGTATAATTTGTTGAACAAAAATTAAAAACTCCACAGCATTTGTTGCCTCCACTAATGGTCTGTTTCTCGCCTTGAGAGTAATGCTAATGCTCCCTCAGTTCCACTAGTTGCGCAACACCCTTATAATCTCAGTTACATTCATCTCAAATACAGGCGAACGACAACATGGCCAGGCATCGAGTCCGCTTGGATAGATGAACAGTATGATTGCCTAGCGACGAGTTGACAGGAGCACTCATGGTCACCTGCCATTAGCGACAAGCTCAAATAAGATGGCGGAAATGAACTTGTGGATGCACGCATTGCACGAACCTATGGACCCTTGCTGAGCGGCCAAGTTAGTTTGCCTGCGCAAACATAACAGTCGGCATCAAGCTTTTCAAGCTACCTTTGGGACTACCTGGTTCCAAAAACTTTGAATCAAGATCCAAATTGAGATCATCTGCATCGCACTTGTGATCACGGGAGCGAGCAGGATTATGCGTATATTTCGTGGAAACAACTCACCACAATTTAAGTGGATAAGATTCGCGCCGATTTCAATCATCAATTCATCGGTCGAAGGTGTGCTTAGGATCAATCCCGTGCGGGCGCGTTACCAACAATCAGTGTTTGGCAGGACGAAGGTGATACCCCATTTGAGTAACGATTACATGATGATTTGTTCCATCTCGGGAACTCAAAGTTAGACATTTTGGCAGCATTTTTGAATCTCGCGCGCAAACGATGGCCAGATTCTGGCCCCAAATGTGCGACACACAGAACTTGGAATGTTCAAGAAAGCACACCCGAGCTAGACGCACGAGTTCAGGTTTGTATCGTACGAGAATCTCAACGGTTTCTCGCCGCAGATTCATACTCAATATTTCATACTTATCCTAGCCCTCCCAATATTATCAGCCACCCCACCTGGACGTATAGATTCAAGCTAGGTTCTTCAAGTCGATATAAATTTAAACCTGTCAAAGCAAAAATGCAGCAACCAGCCGTAACTCCCGTGAAAAGCTTCAAGGTGAGTCAACACTCGTCACGCCGCGCAACATGGCCATGAGTTCATGTAACAATCGCCCAATCGGTGACTAACACAAACTTGCCAACCAATCCCTCTTTCCCACTTTTAGGTTGTTCTTGTAGGCGATGGTGGCACGGGGAAAACAACCTTCGTCAAACGACACAAGACTGGAGAGTTTGAGAAGAAATATATCGCCACTCTAGGTGTTGAAGTTCACCCACTTGTCTTTTATACTAAATATGGCCCCATCGAGTTCAGTGTTTGGGACACTGCAGGTCAAGAAAAGTTCGGAGGCTTACGCGATGGCTACTACATTCAGAGTAAGGCAGCCATTATAATGTTTGATGTCACATCGCGAGTCACATACAAGAACGTACCCAACTGGCATCGAGACTTAGTTCGAGTTTGCGACAACATACCAATAGTTCTCTGCGGAAACAAGGTCGATGTCAAGGATCGCAAAGTCAAGGCCAAGGCGATAGTTTTCCATAGAAAGAAGAATCTACAATACTATGATATTAGCGCTAAAAGCAATTACAATTTCGAGAAGCCATTCTTGTATCTGGCCCGCAAATTAACCGGTGATGCAACATTGGAGTTTGTCGCCATGCCCGCCCTTGCTCCTCCAGAGGTTATCATGGATCCAGAGACAGTCAAGAAGCTCGAAGCTGACATGAGGGATGCAGAAATTGCGCCACTACCTGAAGACGATGATGATGACCTGTGAAGGGTATAGGATCTTGTTCCCTTGAACATTATAAGCTTTGTATATGATCGATAAAATTTGCATCATCTTTATTATTTGGGCACACAAAAAGCCTCATAAACATTGGCCGCGAAACAGTTGAGCACATCCAAACTAAGTAGGTGATTTACCAATGCTTTTTGATCTGCTTCGCTACGTTTCAAATAATTGTTCCTTATCTGGGGCAGTACCCTTACGAGAGGTACCTTGATTGCGTTCGGATTCGAGAAACCGTCTTTGCCACTAAGTTTACTTTCCACCTTAATAAACGCGCTGAGCATATTGTCAAGAAGGGTTGCATAACCAACTTCAACGCTAGACTCGAGAACGTGTTTGAAATCATCACTTTCAAGAATGTCTTGGGTCTCGGCCAACATGGTACGAAGCATCTGCTCATCACTCTCCGTCAAAGGACCGGAATCTGGACATGCCTGTGCTAGATCTACTGTTGATAGCTTGTCAGAATCCAAAAAAAAGACCATTGTCTTGGATGCCGGGCTCGAGAGGAAGAATGAAATCGAACGTTTGATTTTGTCAAGTATCAATCTGAAATCTTGAATGCATATGTTATAGTCGATACTGTAGCCGCTTAGTGTTTCTTCAACTGCTTCCTCAACAGGCTGTATCAAACAATCGAACCTTTGATCATAGAACGATCCGAGTAGTGCCATGTACTTAGCATAAGCCTTCATGTGGGTCAGATCTGCCACAGATGCTGATGAGGGTCCACTGCTAATATTGGTGAGACTCTTCGCAAATACCTGACCGCCAATCACGCTCATCTGAACTCTCATATAACAGACTAAAATGCAAGTGCAATAAATTTCGCATAATAGTTTAGTCAGAATCTTGACTTTGAGCATCTTCCATATCTCAACCTTGTTTTGGACACTATCTTTATGCTTCGATTTCAAGTCCTCAATCATCTGCGAGTCGTCAAGAAGTTCTTGAAGTCTTTTGATGATTTTCGGCGACATCCTCTGACATAATTGATTGCATTCGTTTATTATGTTCTCGAAATGTATTTCCTTCTTTCTAGCCTCATGCACGAACCCTCGGCTTGAGCTTGTCTGCCATTGTTTCTCATAGCTAGCTAAAATTTTGTTGACCACCACCACTGCACCTGCTGCACCACCAAGCAAGAGGATTTTGTTCCTGTGCCGATTTAGGAACTCAAATAGACCCATAGTGAAAGAGTTCGTTTCTAAATTTTATAATCGATATTCGTGATAGTCCGTCTGAGCATTATTGTTAGTGAGCACCTGTGTCCAACAAGTGGTTATAAAATGTAAATTGAACGAAATTCGCCGCATGGAAGTTCTAACTTCTGTACGGAACTGCTCAAGACCATTTACAAGTTTCATTGGCCGCGAAGTGCGCACCTGACGAGAATATCGTCACAAGATACAACTAAGGTCACAAATAGTTATCTACCTATCTTCTCGGCGTAGAGTTTGTTACAATACGCGAAAACGCACTTGAAAAATCTAATTGCGGCATGGTAGCCTTGATTTGAAAACATCAAGTACAATCAGTACAGGTGTAAACTGGAAGTTGATTTGAAGTTGCTTTATTAAACAATCACATAAGAGACTATGTTCACAATCGACCGCTCCGCTTGCGTCCAGTGTATTTGGTATCAGGTCTTGTCTCTTCACCCTGCCTCCGTCTTCTCTCCTTCTTTTTCAGAATCCACTCTCTAGATTTCACTCCTTGCTTTCGGATATGCTTTGAGACACCACGTCTTTCATTCCTAATCCGGCCAGTTTTCTGGCCACTATCTTCGCTGATCGCTTTAGGCATCTTGAAACTGAAGCCACTGCACGATAAGACGAGGAAGAATTTCTTTGCTTTGGTGCTTTCTGGATTGTCTACCACTATGCCTCCAGTAAAACCTGCTTTGAGGGCTTGTTGATTGAGAAGCTCTACTTGTTGTGGATTTTCGGGATAGAACTGAAACACAGCGCGGCCTTCGCGTGTCAGGCAAGTGTATAAGGTTGAGAACAAACGCAATAACCTTTTCGTCGGACTATGACTCTTCTTGTCGGCATTACACAGCCATTGCAATGCTGATATGCTGATAGCGGCATCAAACGATCCTGGTCTGAAGGGTAAGCCGTCTCCCAGGTCCGACTGGATAATTTGTAAGTCCTCTAGGTCGCCGTCTTGTTTTCGCTCCTTTGCCACATTTATCATACACTCACTTATGTCCACACCAACCCATTTGTGCCCATATTCTTCGATGCATTGGCTGCTCAACCCTGATCCACAGCCTAAATCGAGAATGAGCTGCGGTCCTTGTCCCAATTCAAGCAATTCCAATGCCCTATGGGTCATGGACTCCTGGATCCCTATGATGCGAGTGTTTTGTGTGTACTTGTTCGCCTCATCGTAGTCGTAGAATATCTCCGGGGGAGCAATGTGCTCAGGTCTTCGGCCGGACATGCTTCTATGCCCTGATTGTCGTCTGAAATCTAGACACTGTTTGTGGTTGGCATGGTAAACAAAACTGAACCACGTGTTTCATGGTGCTGAAATGATCTGAGCGGTTCTAATCTCTCGCGAGTGACTGCATCGAGTTTAACGCGTATCGCTGCGATCAGTTGGCGGCGAACGGAAAGCTAAAGAGGAGCGCCTCTCATATACTCGGTTGGTGGTCTCACAAAAACGGTAGCACTTACACTCGTATTCTCGAGCAACCCTTTGTCCCTCTGACGACTTGTTGAGACAATTTCAAGGTTTCGCCAACTCTGGGGGGATGTGTCGCGTAGATGGTTGCAATTTCCATTGGATTCAACTTCTTGACTTTAGCTGCAGTTGCATTTGCGACTTTCGTCGTTGCTCCCTCCAAGTAACATGTGAATTCAAAGAACAGTCCGTTCGTGATTTGATACTGCAATGACCTTCGTCTACTTCAGATTTGTGCTCACCCTCCTGGCATGTTTTGCCGCATTCTTCGCCTATGTATGCAGACTCAATCTCAGGTAAGTGTGGAACGATCTGCCTATTTGAATGACCCTCAGACCTTTTCGATTCATACCTGATGAATTCTCATGCTCTAGCTTGACCATCGATGTGATGGTGGTGAAATCTGCGACACCAGCAGATCACTACGACCTTGAGAAACTGAACGACGATTACGAAGGCTCGAAGGCGTTCCTCTACACCGAGGAGCACACACTAGCCTTATACTCTAAATCTTCCGGAAGAATTAGATCCGGAAGGCGATCAAAAAGTTCCAAAGTCATGTCAAAGATCTCAGCACGACCACTGGTTGTTGATTTTGATCCTCGTTCGCTCAAAACTTTTGGCTCAACTTTAAATGATCTCCAGGTTGGACAGCAGCAGGAGGAAGTGGCAACCGAGGGACTAGATTGGTCGGATGTAAGTGAGAACTGATGAAATGCTCAAAAAGATCGACCTTCGCTAACCTTTGAGTCGAAATCACGCATTCAGGAGGCCAAAAACAGCCTACTTGGCGCATTCTTCTTCGGTTATGTCGTGTTCCAAATACCATCAGCTCGAGCAGCAGAAATTTTCGGCGCAAAGAGGTGAAAACCGGTCAATTTTGGTCTCTTTCCATGGACGAATTGCAACACTAACACAACTCACGAACCATCAATAGTCTTTTCCTTCTGGCAGGTTTTGGAGCCAGCCTATGCACTCTGGTCTTCCCCTTGGCCGCAAAGTCCTCTCCCCCATCACCCTTACCTTCGATAATATTCGCCTACATAGTCAGGGTGATCATGGGCGCCACCCAAGGAGCCCTCTTCCCTGCTGCCTATGTGTTCCTGTGTGAATGGCTACCCAAAAACGAACGCTCCACTTGGCTTCCTTATCCATCTGCATTCAGCAGAATAGGAGCTATTGTTATGAACTTGCTCGTCCCTCAAATATTGGACAGGTTTGGTTGGGAGTGTGTATTTTATATAAGCGGCTTTTCGACTTTAGCCTGGTGCTTGTTGTTCATCGTTTTCGGAGCGAACACACCAAGCGAGAGCTATTGGATCTCAAAACGGGAGCTGGTTTACATTGAATCTCGCATGGAGCCTCGCGTTGGAACGCCAGCACCGCCCGACATATCCGCTTCCGGCTTCGCCATCAACGAGTCAGCAATCGATGCAAAACCGTCAGTTAGCTGGCTGAGGATGGCAAGCAATAAGGCCATTTTAATTCTGACGCTGGTGATGTTTACCTCAGAGTGGAGCAACATGCTGCTGCTAATCAAGTTGCCCGGTTTCTTGGGTCCCGTTCTGAAGATGAATTTGACTGAGGTTTGTGGGCGCAAAGTTTCATCAAACTCCAACTTATCCTCTCCAATCTAACTCCATCTCCTCCCTCAAGATTGGAAACTACAACAGCATCCTTATCATCGTTTACTGTGTCCAATATCCGCTATCTGGCCTCTGTGCCTCAAAGCTGGAGGCACTCAAGTTGGAGAGGCTGGACTCTCTGAATGTGAGAAAGCTGTTCGAGGCCACAGGTAAGTGGATTCAGTTGGGGACACAAACGAGCACTCTCCTCCCCTGGTGCGACCTTCTCACCGATTCTCATCCATTCGCTTACTCAAGCCCATGCAATGCAAGCAGCGGGATGTTTCATGATAGCTTTTAGCGATAACAAAATCGTTGTCCTTAGTGCCCTGATTTTGATGATGCTCGGCAGATCCACAGTCGGGGGCGGCCAGTGTCTGATGCCTCCTGAACTGAGCAAAGGTGAGTTATCACAGTGAAGCCGGCAATTGTTCCTCTCATCTTCTCACAACCCCTTCCTCCCTCAGAGTATCCCGGAACAGTGTTTGCCTTCTCGAACACTATCGCTAACACTGCAGGAATTATTGGGCCACTAGTGATCACGTGGATGGTTAGCGATCCCAAAGAGCACCAGTCCTGGTCTGGCCTTTGGATTTTGAGCGGCTCATTGTTTCTCTTTGGCGGACTCATGTTTTGCCTCTTTGCTGAGAACAGTCAGCAAAACTATAACAAAAAGCCAAAGGCAAGCAGAACCATGAGCAAGGCGCAGCTGAATTTAGAGCAAAACCCGGAGCAAATCTTCAAGATGGAGGCATTTGCACGAGTGTCTAGTGATCCGAGCGGACGGGCCGCCTACCAGGAGCGTCGCATAGACTAACTCGAGTGCCAATTTACCTCAGGCTGCCATTCGTAGAGCTCCAAATTGGCCAACCACAATCGTGCTTTCCTAATTTTGGTATAGCGGCATTTACTCGATCATTTGGAATAAAGTTTCACTCTTTATTCCAGGCACTCTGATGTCATGGCTAGCTTTTGTCGGATCATCATTGTTGTTGTCGTCGTCGATCTTCTCTCAAAGATGGGATATTTTAAGATTCAGGCTATTTTTAGGCATACCTTTGCGATCGTTTGCTTGTTCCTCGGTTGAAACTTGGTGAGCTCATCTTAAAATTAATCAATTTGAAAGCATCAAGAGACAAGGACAAAGATGACCAATTCAATGCTAGCGTTTCTCTCTGTCCTCCTTGCGGCCTCTGCTGTCGGGGCTACGGTCGATTCCGAGAGTCGTCGGTCGATCCTGGCCCAAGTTTGCAACCCAGACGAGCCACCCTTTGAGTTCAGGAGTGTCAATCAGGTGTTGGATTTGATTGACAATTTCATGCAGACACCTGAGGTGTGTCCGCCGAGTTATCACGAGGCCTTCGCTAAACTCGATAGGCTGCTTAGAGACGATGTTGTTGGGGATATCTGCAGTCTGGATGCCTATGTGCAAATCAGGGACTTCCATTCGCAATTCATCTCCTACTTCAAACCCGATGCCAGCAAAGAGTGGCTTGAATCAGCGGCCAAGGACAACAACAGGATGTCGCCAATTCCGCCCAGTTTGAGCAGATTTTTTATCCTGTTTGTTTTGCAAATAAGCGCAAGCTGCAAACGCGAGCTCGTCCACAGACTTGAGTCCGAAGTTTCAGGTTTGATTAACGATGAGGACTTTGAAGTTTTAGATAAGATCAAGAGCGATGGCGCAAGACTTCTAGGCGAAGATTACAGGTCTAGGGCAAGCGAGTTAAGGAAGCTCACTGTGGTTCCAGAGAGAGCAGACAAGTTGTTTGTGACAACAGAGGAGGACGACAACAAGCTCTATATTCAGGTTCGTTTCGGGGATTCTTTGAAGAAAATTAAAGACGCTTGCGAGAGGAAATTCAAGCCAATTTACGATGAATTGTTCGTGCCGGTGATCAGATTGAACAACCTCGGCTACTACGATCGCGTTAACTCGAGACGCGAGAACGAGCTGCTCAAGAGTAGCGAAAAGTTTAAGCGCTGGTATGGAATCATTGAAACTTGCGAGATTTTCAAGGACATTGAGGTTGTGCAGGACTCGTCGACTATATCGGCCATTGCGGATCTCGTAACTCGCTCCTCAATGCTTGCAAACACTAATGGAAAGGACATTCAAAAGGTGACCATTCTGACTCGCGAGGAGGCCAACCAACTGAGGGCGCAAATAGCCTCCAACATTGAGAGTCACGATAGTGTCACCGACTACGAGCCAAGTCAGGTCGCACTGGCCCATCAAGCCGTTCAATTCGCGCCACAACTTTGGGCTATCAGCACTCAGGATCGGGACTCTGAGGTTAAACGTTTCAGGGCGCAAATAAAGAAGCTGATATCGGACAGGACGAGCGCGTTCAAGCTCTGGCGCAAGGACCTGGCCAACTACCTGAGGACTCAATTCCGAAAGTACAAGGTTCAATTCGTAAACAAGGACCAGAGTTCAGCGGCTGGCAGGCTGGGCGAGTTCATGGAGCGACACAAGATGGAGGTTCGTTTTGCAGTGGCCATTTTTGCCGTTGTCTTGCTCGCAGTCCATGTTGGCTGACGACTGGTCGAGTGGGAGAGACAAGAGAGCGAGAGGAAGCTAGAATCTCTCGCTGGCGAACGCAGCTTTTCCGCCTTACCAACTCACTTGTTGCTCAAACAGACACTCAGAGCTCACACCTGAGCGATTGCAACTAAATTTGAGACGAAGCTTTGATACCTTTTTGGTTGCGTGTTCTCGTCGATTGCGGAACTGTCATCTTAAACTGGAGGCGAGGAAAGCTGTCACCTGTTGGTGGTTCAGGCGCTTGATCAGCCAGCCGAGCAAAGGTTCACCAGATCCGCTCGAATTTGGCGCTCACTTTTTCGATGTGGTCGGCCCAGCTAGTGGATGTAGCGCGATCGGTTGGGCGAGCGGATGGAGCGAGCGGGGACCAATTGGAAGGGGTGAGCTGGGAGAGGGGTGCGCTAAACTCTCCCGGGGCGTTGCGTTCGTTCTCGGGCACAAGCTTTCGATGGCTGGGAAAGTCGGCGCTAGACGGGGTTTTTGGGAGGCGAATACCCACTTTGAGCGGCGGCACCCTGGAGCAGGTTCAGAAGACGGAGCGGAAGGCGCCGAGAGGGCTGCTCGCGCTCGGCAGAGTGAGAGAGAGAGAGAGAGAGAAGGAAGAGAGCAGACCAAAGGTCGCCGAGGATGCCCTGCGCCAACCTGTTCGTGCGTTCCACTACACTGGGGGCCAGATAAAACTGCACACCATGGTTGCAATCGTTAGACTTGAGTCTTGGGCTCAAAGTTTCGATGTTTGTCTTGCGCTGATGTACGATGAGCTTGTGATGAAAGTTTGCTTGATTTAGCACGGCTAGGTTTTGGAATTTTGCACAAAATGTTGATTTCGCTGCTTGACAGTGCGCTCAAACAGAATTGCACGGCTGATCGGCGCTCTGTTTGGACGGATCTTACAGGGCAACACCTGGACGTCTGTCAACCATTTGGATACCTCCATGCAAATCTGACTATCTGACGATCCTGATGAGTGAGTTCCGCAAGGGAACTCTTTTCAAGAATTCTCGTCCAGAAGCATTGGACAATCGTGCAACCCCTCCACAGGAGACCAACCACCCATAAGAGCAGCTGTCGTACAAAAAATTTAAGTCCGAGCTCAAGTCTAGCGATTGCAACCATGGTGTGCAGTTTTGTTTGGCCCCAAGTGTAAACTCCTTCCAAGTTGCGCCAATTCGCCCTGAAGGCGCGATAACGTAACTTGACTCGCAGCTGACTTCCTTTCCCATCGATTTTGGCCGAAAAACCTGTATCGTCTCTGGGTTGCTTTCCTGAGCAAACGGTCGCAAGTGGAAATTTGGAGGCCACTCTTCTGGCGCGCAGATGGAGACCACAAGACCAGCTAGCTGACTCCGAATGAGCAAACGAATTTCTAAAAAGTGCAAAGCTTTGCGAATGATTTGGCAGCGATGATGGAAGTTAGAATGAACCATCTTGGTGGCGCCAAGAAGTCCTCTTTGAAGCCCATCTCTCGGCAGCAAGCGAGCTTTTAGGTGAAAACAAAGACGTCTCACCTGTTTTGGCAGTCGGTGTTTTTCTCCCTCCAGTGGAAGACACGTGAATCAGATAAAAGGGAGCTCTTTAGTTTTCATGGGGCTTTTAGTTGAGGCTTGAATGTTTGGACAGAGTGAAGAGGCAACATTTCAGCGAGACTTGGCTCGATTTGCGGCCAGCTTTCGGCGGGTCTGAGCCGGCCGCTGCGCTGGTCAGCTCAGATGCAAACTCCGCTCACCTTGACTCCGATTTGAACGAGAGCTGACCTTGGCCGGCGCCAACCGGCTAGCGAGGCAAGCAGGCGCACACTGGGCCGGCTGGGCTGGGCTGAGCTGAGCTGGGCGAAGGGGGAGAGGAGAGTGGCTGGGATTGCGAGGGCAAAAAGCCGGCGGAATCTGTTTGCCAAGTGTTGGCTAAGAAATTGGAGATAAGCGATGATAATGATATTGCTCAACGAGCGGACTCTATAGAGACGAGAGAGGATCAGCTGGGCGAGCTTTGCCGCAAAACCTGTTGCCTCTGGTGGAGGAGCAGCGCGCGCATGTTGGCCAGCCCGAGCTTGGCGCGCTCAGCTCGGCGCGTCGAGTTGAGTAGCCCAGTTGAGTGACGCCGCGAGATGGGGGGCGGCGAGCGGGCAGGTGAGCAGGCGGGTCGGGGGGAGTTTTGCGGGCGGGCAGAGCGGAGGACTTTCGCTGGGCGCAATGGCCAAGAAAGGGAGCTTGCGATCGGGATTGGCGACAAGAGCTCGCTTGGATTGGAGCTACCACTTTGTGGCCGTCGCGCTCGTCGGCGCTCCAGCAGCAGCAGCAGCAGCGGTCGTTGTAGAAGGTGCCGCCGCCACTGCTGCAGAGGAGGACAGGGAAGTGCGCGCGAGCAGTCCTCGCGTTGGCTCGAAGTTGGCGGCCAGCTCGCTCGCTCCTCCATTTGACACTTTGCTCTCGACTCGAGCGCTTCAACTCAAGCGGCCATTCAGATTTTAGCCAAACCCACCCGACCGATTGGAGGTGAGAGAGCCACACACCAGAGAGAGAGAGAGCGTTTGATTCACCTTGAGCCTCCGGCAGCGAAGAGAGTCGAGCGAAGGGAGCGAGCAGCGAGAGAGAGAGAGAGAGAGAGCGAAAAGAGGAGAGCAGAGGTCACCTGAGGGGAGCTGACGGCAGCGGCACCATCAACGGCAAAGAAGCGGCATACGAACCTGGACAAGTCGCGCCGGTAACACAAACAGGAAGCCATGTACTGCGTCTTCAATGCCACCACAACCTACGACGCCGACTCGGGCAACCCGCTCGGCTGGCCGCTCGAGCAAGAGTACGGCTACTTTTGCGACCAGCGCGACAAAGGTGAGTGGGGAGAGCGAGCTTGGCCCAGCCGAGGGGCCAGAAAGAACGCCCGAGCAAAAGCTAACCAACAACCCTCCTCCTCCTCCTCCTCCTCCCCCCCCCTCGAAGGCCTTTTCATGCTCTCAAACGGGCTGCTGAACGTGATTGCCCTGGTGGGCGTGTACCTGCTCACAGTGCTCTACGTGGGCCCGAGGCTCATGGAGAACAGAAAACCGCTTGAGATCAAAAACCTCATCCGCTTTTACAATGGAGCCATGATTTTAGTCAACATTTACCTGATCAAGCGCGCGCTAAACCTGGTCGACAACGGAAGGAGCTTCTTCAACTGCAAGGGCGTTGAGATGGACTTTAATCGGGTTGACGAGATCGCATTCATAACAGAGCTGTTTCTCCTCTCTCGTCTCGCCGACTTTTTAGACACAGTTTGGTTCGTCCTCAGAAAGAAGCAGTCGCACATCTCCTTCCTGCACGTATTTCACCACTCCTACGTTCCAACGGTCACTTACGTTGCAACAAGATGGGTGCCAGTTGTTCCAAACGCAATGTCGTTCCCATTCATCAACAGCGCCATCCATGTAGTCATGTACGCCTATTACCTGATGGCCACCTTCCCCTCACTTCGCCCACACTTGTGGTGGAAACGATACCTGACTGCACTGCAGATGTTACAATTCATCACAGTTCTCGTGTACAACATTTTTGGTTACTTCTATTTCAGCAACGTTTGCGGAAAATCACAAACACCAGCCCTAACTGGCTCGCTCATATCTGCAGTCATCTTCTTAGTCCTCTTCAATTCCTTCTACAAGCGAACCTACACGAAGCCAAACTCGCAGCCAGCAACGCTGAGCGCGAAACAGTTATCACAGAAAGCTGAATAAAAGCACATCGCCACCCTCGTTGTTGTTGTTGTTGCTGCTGCCTTGGCCGTTGCGCGCGCAACACTCGCCAACGGGCAACTCCTTTGCCAAACTCATCCCTCCTCCCCCTTTGCTGCCAACTTGAAGCCAGCTTCCGGCCCCCTGGTGCCGGAAGTGCGGGCCGCCGAGGATGGCGAGCGCGCACTTGGCCGCCTCGCAATCGGTCAGCTCGAGTTGCTGGGCGCTAGATTCAGGCTTGGCCGCTTGCTGCTGGCCGAGCAGACTGGCGGGCAGCTCGCTCGTTGTCGTCGTTGCTGTTGCTGTTGTGGCCGCACTAGCCTGCTGCTCGTCGCCATGCTGCGAGCAACTGTTGCAGCCGCTTGGCGAGCAGCAGCTCCCAACTGTCTGCCAATTGCACGCGCCCGCCAGGTGGCGCCGCTGGTCCAGGTGGAGGTGCCTGCCGCACAACAGCCGCTCGCTAGCGCAACTCGAGGCCCTAGAGCCGAGCTCTGTGTTCAGCTCCGCGCTCAAGCTCGCCTGCTCGCCCTCAATCACGAACAGTCCACTTTCCAAGGGTGCCAGCTCCAACTTAGAGTCGGCCACCCCGAGCTCGCCGGCGGTTGCCAGCGAGAGGAGGCTTGAGCGAGCTGGCGCCAACTGGCACCCGATGGCGCGCACAACCGAGCCGGCGCCAACTTCCGCCACTAGCTTGCTCTCGCGGGCTGGCGGCGCTAGGAAGTCCACCTGCTGGCCAGTTGGCGCGTCCCTGGTTAGCTCGCGCGCCACCCAGCCAGTTGCGCCCATTTGAGCAAGCTCGCTTTCGCCCACAACAACCCTACTTCGCGCTGAAGCCTCATAATCTTGCTGGCCCCATTTGGTTTGCGCCGGCTCGCGCCCATCGGTCGCCTTCACCGACTCCGAAGTGGTTAGTTTGCGACCGCGTAGCACGAGCACGATTAGGCTGAGCGTCAGGATGGACAGGACCACTGTGCCGCAGATTGCAACGATCGTTACGCTGATCTCGAAGCGATGTTGCCAGCCTCTGGCTCCGGCCGCTGGGCTTGTTCCATTCCTCCAGCGCCTGCTCGCTTGATGTCGCTGGCTCGAGCTTGGATCGTCGGCAAGCAATCGTTTGGCTGGCAACTCTTCGCTTCCAAACTCTGAGCGAGTCACCTGAGCTTTGGCCTGAAGCTGGCGCTGTCTCCAACCGGAGCCCTGCTCACTTAGTTTCAGCTCTGAGCCCAAGATGGCGCGCGGCTCGCTAGTCGCAAGCAAGTTGCTAGCCCGAATGGTAAACACGAGCCTCTCAAGCAGCGCCTCCTGCTCGCCCAAACTCGCCCGCTTGATCCCGTTCTTCCGCCGCCCCCTCCACCTGCCCCGGCCGACTGGCTCCGTTCCGCCGGCGCCCTGATCATTCTGGGCCTCCTCGTCCGCGTTGGCCGCCCCCTCTGCCAGCTCGGCCAGCCAGATTCGGGGCTCCTCCTGGTTTGAGGTGGCTCCTGCAAAGGATAGGCCCGCCAGTTGGCTTGTTGGCCAGCTTGGGCCCCTCTGCGCGCCCTCTACACTCGTCACGGCCAACTGAAAGATGAGTCCCTCCTTGCCCGGCGTTAGGCTACAATTGGCGCCTATCACAATGCTCTGCCCGCCTAAATCCTCAACTCCAGCCTCCTGTTCCTCGTCCGCCCTAAACTCGAGCACCTGCGGCCTTATTGAGCAGTTGCTGGCGCTCGGCTCATGCAACTCTTTTGGGTTTGGTTTTTCATGGAGGAAAAAATGCTGCTTAGCTGATTCTGTCTGCCTCTAAGTTGTTGCCCTGAATTGCGAGCGCAACTTACCTGCGGGCGGCGGAAGCGCCAAGCTGGCGCAAGGGCGCCGCTGCCAACCGAGCGAGTTTAGCGCGTTGCAAAGCAAGAGGCCGATCGGCTTCTCGCCGCCAAGTTTATCCTCCAACTCCTCAGCGCTCAACCGGCTTGAGCTTGTGTTAAACTGGACTTGGACAAGCGAGCGGTTTGGTGTTGGCGACGGCGGCAGGAGGCGGCCGCCAGCCTGGTGCTCGAGCTCGCCTTCGAGCTGCTTGAGCGCGCCCAGAGCGAGCGACTGTCCGCCGGCCTGCCACTGCGGCTTGGCCGCCAGCTTGGCCAGCTCGCGCAGCCCAAAGAAGGACCAGGCGAACTTTGCGGCTGGCGGACTTGCCTCCACCTGGCACCTGAACTCGCGACTCGCCGACCAGTTGCCAGCGCCTTGCTCTGGCCAACCTGCTGGCCCGTGCAAGCAGACGGGCGCGTCTAGTTGGGCGCGATTGGCGGATTAGCGCGAGTTTGGTCGGTTGCTGGTTGTGAAAGGGGCGCTCGAATACTCACAGTGGACGCTTAGCTTCAAGGCCGCGCTAGTCCGCTCGCCAAGGCTGTTCACAGCGCGACATTTGTATTCATCTTTCGAGTCCAACTTGGTCAAGTTAATCACAGTGAGCTTGTTGGCCTCGAATCTGTATTTGCCCTGGCCAATGGAGGCCGGAATTAGGGGAACCAGCGGCCAGCTCAACAGTTCGCCTTCCAAGGGGGCGCCCGATGAAGCGGAAGCGGGTTGCGCCCTTTTGGGGGCCATAATTTTGGCCAGCGGTTGCTCGTTGAGCAGCCAAAGGAGTTGATTGATGGGCGGATTGGACTTGAAGATTGATTGGGATAAGTTGGCAGCGGCGGCGACAGTTGCAACGGATGGTTGGATTGGAGACAACAAACGGGACCAGTTAGTCTCTCGGCCGCTTTGGCGTGCAAACACACAGGCTAGCCGACTTACTTGCACTTGGCACTCGACTTGTCTCGTGTCCAAGTCTCGCTGACTTGGGGCCAAAGATGAGCCCTCAAAGCGCTGGCCGGCGGAGGCGCCGCCCGCAAACGGATCCAGCTCGAGGAGCCGCAACACTGGCTTGTCTGGCGGGCGAGTGGGGAAAAGGAGTGGGCTCGGTTGGTTAGTTAGGGCGGTCAGTTTGGCGGCCAAGTCGCTCGGTTAGCCTCAATTAGCTCTCCCCTTGGCTGTCTCCTGACTCACATTTGACGGACAGTTTTAGGCGCGCGCTCAGGCTTCTGTTTGGCCGGCCGAGCGGAAGTTGGTTGTTCGTTGCCGTGCAAACCAACTGGGCGCCGTCGTGTCTCCAGCTCAGCTTCTCCAGCTCGAGCAGGCTGCTGCTCGCGAGCTCCTGCTGGCCGCCGATTGGCTTGGGCAGCGCGGGCACATCCGGCCCGCCGGGCGCCCACGACCAGAGCAGCTGGGCGGGCGGGTTTGAGCCAACCGCCCTGCAGACGAAACTGGCCGCCTCGAGCTCCACCAGCGACACCTCCTCGGCCCGCCGGCCACCTCCAGCTTCCGGCCGCGAGTTCCGAGAAACAATCTCCACGCTCTCGGGCGCCACTGGCTCCGTTCAGTTGGTGGTGGTGGTTGGGCGGCGACGGTTGGCGGTTGAAATGGGGTTAATTTGTTGCTGCTTCTGGGGGCTTTTGGCGAAGGCGGGAGGAGGCGGCGGAGGGGGGGCGGTTTTATTGCCGCGGGCTGAAAATAAAAATAAGGACTACGAGTCGGGCACCTGTGCGTGGCGGCCGGCGCATACTCACTGTTCAGATTCACCTCCAGCCAACTGGTCAGCGGCTGCCCCCGCTGCTCGTGTTCGCGGTTTTGGCGCAAATCGTCCATCATTTCAACGCCCAAATATTCAGCGGCCTCCTCGGAATTGGACCAATCGGGCCCGCGGGACTTGGACGGCGGTAACTCTACGTGCCACCCATCCGCTTCTTGGCCCGCTGAGCCCCATTTGCTCTCGATCGCGCGACACCCAATTCGGGCGAGATGAAGCCCGCGAGTTAGGGGCGCCAGTCTAAGTCGGCTGCGGCCGCTTGCCAAGCCGAGCTCCTCGTCCGCCTCGAGCTTGTCGCTGGCGCTCGCGGACGTGGTGTCGCTTTCAAACTGGGCGCCGCTCGCCTCAAGTTGCTCCGTGCGGTTGGAGGAGCCGCGCCAGAGCAACCAAACGAGCGAGGGCGCCGGCCAGCCTGTTAATGGCGCCCAAGGAGGACAACGTTAACTTCTGCCAATTGCTGCCAACCAAGAGGGTGACTCCTCTCTGGACGCGCAAAAGGCGCGCTCAACTTACCTCCGAATGCCGAGCACACAAACTCGGCCGGCTCTCCCTCGAGCAACCAAACTGCGGGTGGCCGCCCGTCCGGCTGCACTGCTCTTGGCGGCCCCACTCCTCCTCCTCCTCCTGGCCGCCCGGCCGCCTCTCCACCTGGCAAAAGCTGGAGCCTTCGAACGGGCGCTTCATTTTTGCGTTAACAAAATTGAATTAACTCGAGCGGAAGTGGCGCTTCCAGGTTGGGCGGGAAGCCGACTCACCTTCGACCAGCAACTCAATCAACTGGTTCAGGGTTCGCGAGCGGCGAAAGTCGACGCGGCACTTGTACTGGCCGGAATCGAGCGTTTCAGCCTCCTCAATGAGGAGCTCGAGCGTTGGAAAGTTGCTCTGGGTTTCAAGGTGGAGGCGCTCGCTCGTTGAGTAGTGTTTTGCGGCCAACAATAAGTGCCTGTTTCTGGCTAGGAAGGTTCCGTTTGCGCTGGCCGGCGTTGAATTCGGGGCGCCAAATTTTGGCAGATTTGGGCTTTCGCTGGCCGTTAAAGATACCTGGCGCGCGTCTAGCGTGTAAATGGGCCTTGGATCGTCGTCTTTGTACCAGAAAATTAGCGAGACTAGCTCGTCTTGGGCCGGCCGCCAGTCGGCGCCGCCGCCGAGCTCCAACTCTGGTGTCTGATTCTCGGCGTTCAGCCCGGCCGAGGAGGCTCCCGCCGCTGCTGCCGGCGGCCAGCTCGCCCCTCGGCCGCCCAACAAACGGCAGCCGAGTCGCGCGCGGCCGCCGGCGCTCGCGAGCACCAGCCGGCTTGGCCGCCGCCGCCGCCGCCGCTGATCCATATTCATACCTGTTCGATGGGACGTTGATTGAGCGAGTTAGCCGGCGCCGGATTTGCACGTTCTGCTTTGGGCCGGAAACAATCAGGCCGCTCTGGGGCCGAGTTTGGCCCAGAGGCGCCGAAGATTGCGCGACGAAATAGAGGCACAATGGGGTCCGCCCATCGCAACTCCATTCATGGTTGGGGTTCGCTTGGACTGGCCGAGGGCGACAAGTGGGCCCAGTTTGGCGCTCGCTTAAACGAGCAAACTCTGCCCTTTGTTGATCCGAACTGGCGCCACCAAGTCGGCTCGGCTCGGCACACAAAACTGCGCCTGGCCACGCACAATGAGATAAGAGTGAATGGATGGCTGGATTCGTGAGCTGGATGATGGTCTTGCCTTGTAGAAATTTAGTCTAAACTTTGCTCGCGCAGGTGGAGCGGCGACAGCTTCCATTTTGTTAGCTGAGTCGCCTGTCTGCGCGCAAACAACCATTAGACTGGCTCGCTCTCGGGGTTGCTCGTTCGCGCGCACCTAGCGCCGTTCGCGACTCCAATTAGTATGGCGCAAGTTTTCGCCGACCAGCCGGCTCAAAAGTGGCCCCAAAAGCCTGAGTCTATCTTCCGGCGCCAAGTGCTTTGGACAGGCCGACTTGCAGGTGGTTTTTGGACTGGGGGGAAGGAATGTTTTCGCCGGAGAGTAGGAACAGTTTGATTTGAAAAACAAGCGCGCAAATTGAGAGATTGATCGCAATCGAAAGTTTCCTTTACCATCCACGATTGTTGTATTTGCGACGAGTTTCGAGTTGGCGGAATAAATTCAAGACGCTCGCAAAACATACACTGGCCGCGTTGATAGAATAAGGCCGCAAGCTTTGCGTCTATATGCAGCCGGCGCGCACAGCTCAGAGTTAGTGGCAAAGTTTTGAGCCGTCTGCTCTCGGAGCCAATGGAGCCCTGAGAGGCAAGTTTGCCGCCGTTTGACAAGTCAAGGCGATCTGGACGAGCCAGTTTAAAGTTTGCGCGGCTCCCAGAGGGAGGAGTGACGAGTGACGTTTGCGCGCTGCGTTGCCACTGGCGCTCCAAAGATGACAAAAAGACACGCCACAATGGGGCCCAGCTAGGCGCCCGATCAGCCGCTTTGGTTGGCCCACCAAACTGGCTAGCTGCGGGCCCTCGAAGGGCGAGCGGGGCAAAACAATGGGGTCAAGGGGAAGGGTTTGGTCGCGGCTGTTGGCCGACTCTCGCGCTCTGCTTGGCTGGCTCAGCTTGGCTGCAGGCAAATTCAATTGCAGCATAGAGGAGGGGCGGCGGCGGCGGCAGAAGCAGCAGATCTGGCCTAAAGTGATTTGAGCGCCGCGATTTTTGATAAGCGAAGCCGAATTCAATCCACGTCCCTCGCCCGTCTCGCTCAAGCGGCCGACCGGCTGGAAAACCCTCGGCTGGTCCTCGCGCAGCCAAGACTGGACTGGCTCCAGTGTTGAGCCCATGAATGAATTAAGCGCCGCCACTGACCCGCCAGCTGAGCGGCCGAGAGCGGCGGCCAAGCAAGCGAGAGGCTCTCGGCGAGCGCGCCCGTTTGCAAATGGCGGCCGCCTGAGGAGCAACCTGATTGGCTGTCCCGGCGCCAATTGGACCATTTTACAGCCAACAAAATGGACGACCTTTGAGCGCTCGCCTGTTTGCGCGGCTGCTTGTTATTCCTGCCAACTCAGCTCCCACTTCCGCCGCAAACTGGCGCCTCTGGCCACCGAAGCGCAACTCTGCGGCCGCCAAACTTACCCCATCGAGCGGCTCCACTTTCGTTTGGCCGGATAGCAAACTGGTGCGTTATTATCACTTCCATCTTCTGCGCTCGCAAACTCGAGCTTGAGTTTTGGCTTTGGCTTTCGCTTTCGCTTTGGGTTGAGCTTGAGCTTGAGCTCGAATCACAGCTTGAATTCAAAACTTGCAGCAAACAAACGACGGCCAGCAGGCTGCACGTTGGCCGGGCGCTTGGCCAGCGCCAGCGCCGGCTCGCTAGCTCGCAGAGGCGCCCACCCTGAGCGCCCATCCGTCGGCCAAACTCGCAATCTCGTCCCAATTTGCCCTCTCCTCTCAGGCGGCTCGCTCGTCTCTGGCGCCAGCTCGCCATCGCAGAGGAGCCAGCTGAGCTCGCGGTCGGCCGCCCCTTGCAAGTGTCGCGTCGGCCACTTGCGGCTGCGCACATGTCGCCGGATCCAATCGACCACCAAGCGGCCGCTTGCATCCGCCGAGCGGCTCTGTGGGCCAGGCAAGCCGGCTAGCTCGCATGAGAGGTCACATTGTCATGGCGCTCGAGGCTGGCGGCCAATTCGGCCATCGGCGAGAATTGAAAATTGACGATTTATTGGCGCCATCTTGGCGGGCGCAAGCTGGCCGGCTGCAGCGCGTGATATATCGGCAAGCGCAAGGCCACAAAGGCGCCCGCTAATCAGGCTGATCGCGATCGCAAATCTGCCCCGCGCCGCTCCTCGCGCGGTCAAAAAGTGAGCGGCCAATTCAATTAATGGGCGAGCACGAGCTCGTCGCAATTGAGACACTTTGCTTCCGCTTGGCCGCCCGACGTTCGGCCAACTTGGCTGAGCTCATGCAAAACTTAGCAGAATATTGCGCCTCCAATTGGCCCGCCAAGAGTGGCGCTCTGAGCCTCGGCGGAGCCAAAACGAGCGAGCTAGCGCGCGCTCGCCAAACTGGCCCCTCCAATGAACCCAAATGGAGCCCAAATGATGGATGAGCTTCGGCTGCTCGTCGGCGGCCAGAGATGGTTGAGCCATCTTGGCCGCTTTCGTCGCTGCTCGAAGGGCTCGTTCGAGTTGGCCTCCAAATCAATTGGCTTGCTTGCGAGGCCTTGAAAGTTTGGTGTAAAAGCTGGCGGCCGGCAAGTGACAAGGCCCCTGGCGCTCGCCGCTCGCCGCTCGTCCCGTCCCGCGAGACTTAGTGGCCGGCTCGGCCCACTTAGTCATCGGCTGGATTGGCAGCTTGCAAGCGGCGGCGGCCCATCCAGTTTTGCAATGAGCGCGCAAAGTTTGCACCCCTTGGCCACCTGTGCGAGCTGCCGGCCAGCCGATGCAAATGAGCTAATTCCTGTCTGGAAACTCGGCAACAACAATGCGAAGCCACAACATGGAGGCGCCGCCGAGAGGAGCGCGCCGCTCGATTCAAATAATCCGCCAGGTAATCCAAGCTCAACTCGGCTCACTTCCAGTTCCACTTTCGGCTGACACAAACTAAAACCAAAACCAGTCCAAACGGGCTGGCCAGTTGGAGCTAGCGGCTTTGGCTGAGCCACTCGCAGCAGCGACTCGGCTTGAGTTGATTTGGGCAACCGGAAGGGGGGTAGCACAACTGGAGGCTAGCCGGCCGGCTGCTCGGAGGCTCCAAAATAACGCCTCCTCGAACGGATTGACTCTAATCAAATTAGGTCGCTCGCCTTTGTTGTGCTTGCCGAGCGGCGGCCAATGGACTTGGCGGCCAGACGCGCGGCTCGAACGCGGCCCCTTCGAGTTGCGGCGCCCCTGCAGCCATGTTAATGCTTGATTGAGAGCTCATGCGAGCCAGCCCACTTACATCGATTGCCGCCCCAACTTGGCCGCCCGGATTTGTATTCAAAGGGGCGCCAACTGCGCCAATGGGACCGCAACCAAGTGGCCGCCCCCAAAATGGCAACTCGAAGCCCATCCTAGCCGGCCGGCTCAGCCAGTTACTTTGTTTCCAGCCAAAGGGCCCATTTGTTTATGGACACAAATCATCTGTTTCCGAATGAAGTAATGCAATGAGGGTGCTGTCATCTTTCAGGTCTCGCTCGTTGGCTCCGGCCAAGACTGGATCGGCCAGTGGGGTTTGCGGGGCGGCAGCTGAATGTGGGGGGGGGGCCGAGGGCAGCAAGACGCTTGCATGCGAGACAAACTGATTGTCTTGTCAAATTGGGCCCGAATTTCGGGTTCAGTGTTGCGCGCTGCGGAAGTGTTTGCGAATTTGGAATTCGAATAGAAGGAAGGAAGCGCTCAAGAGTGAACTTGGGCGGGCCGATTGAATGGATCTGAATCTGGCGGGCAAAGGGACAGGGACAACAACTTTGCCGATCGCCGGCGCCAGCTTGCCGGCCAAGTTGTTGTTATCGCCGCGCCGACGGCGATGGCGCTGACTGGACACGTGAGGCTGGCGGGCCGCTGACATTGCATTGTAGTGGGAGCTGTCACTTGGGGGCCGCATTGAGGGTTGCGCAAACAGAGGCTCGCAGATTGAAGCTGACGGCAGCACCAGCGGACGGCTCCACTCCACCTGGCCGAGCGGCTCAAGCAATTAAGCCAATTTATGGCCATCGAAGGGATTCAAATGTTTCAAAATCACGACTTGAGAGGGGCGGCGCCTCCAGCTGCAACGGCGGGAAGTTGAGGCGTAAACAATTTGGCCGCCTAATCTGGCCGCTTGGATCTGCATGGCCCGTGGAGTCTCGGACGTGGCTGCACTTTGCGCGCGTTCCAAAGGAGGCAAAATTGTATTAACGACTCTCGTCCTTCCGAGCTCGGCGCTGAGCCAAGCCGAACCCGCTCGCGAATCGCTTAAGCCAATCTAATGCAACTGCTCGCCAGCCAGCCAGCTCGGCCCCTCTCAGCCCATTGGCCGCCCACTTGACGCAACTTCCGCTCCTAACAACTTTTGCCCGCGCAACATGCACGGTTGGAGCGATGCTAAGAGTATCTCGAACTGAGCTCCCTTATCACATTAGCCGCCCCATCCTCCGCCAGCACCCAAATGACTGGTTGCGCCACCGACAGAGAGAGAGAGAGAGAGTGGAAGAGTTTGCCTAAAATTAGTGGGACAAAACGAGAGAGGGAGGGGGAAAAGAATCCTCGCTGTCCAGCTGGCTAGAGTCGCAAGTTCTTTGGCACAAAGCCCAGAGATTTAATTAAGTCTTCCCTGGAGGAGCACAAATGTTGCCAACGAAAACATGGGCCCTCAAATGGGCGCTTGACTCGCCTCCAGCTTCAACTTCCGCTCTGTCCGTTTGGTGTCGGCTTGAAACTTGCAAAACTCATCATCATTATATCTATCATGCTCAATTATGCACACTTTCAACGCTAGACTCCCCAACTAGAGAGGCTCCGTTCAGCTCGGAAGGAGGTTGGCGGATTGTAGATTGCAAATCGAACCACCTCCAGTTGCTTGATGACAGGCGAGCTGAAGATGAATGAGCAGAATCTTCACCGGAGGCAAGACTTGCGCTCGGAGGGAGGAGACGGCAGAGGATTGGTTGCACATTGAGCTCGTTCGGGGGCCCTCGAAGGTTCAGCCCGCTAGCTCCAGTTGGAGCCTCTCAGATGAAAACACGCGCTCACGTCGATGGCTCGCAAGCAGTCAAAGTGAAACAACAACATTAATCCTTCGCAGATGTGGGCCAACCAAGCAGGCTGCTCACAATTGGCTGGCGCACCACCAGAAGGTTTGAGCCTGCTCGTGGACGAATAGTAAGCCAGCTCGGTGAGCCTATGCGCGCTGCCCATTTCACTCGACTGTCAAGTTTTTCCACCCTCTACCATGAGATTTTTCCGTGATAAAATGCTCTCGAGAGGAGGCTCGATTCAAGTGGCGGGCGTTCACTTTTGTTCCTCCTTTGGTTGCAACGGCACGAGCCAACTCGCATCACTCAACTCGACCATTGGCTTGATTAATAAAACAAACTGGCGCCCGTCATACATCATTACCGCTCACCTGGCCGCCCATCAATCATGCGACAATTAGCTCCAGCCAAGCGGCCAGCAAGCAAACAGTCGGCCTCTGACTCTGCTCGCCGTCCCTCAAAACGGGAGCAGGCAACTTGGTGGCAGACTAGCCACTCGCGTGGTCAGTGAGTCTCGGCCGCCGCCTCCATGCGTCATTCTTTTTTTATTGCCCATAGAGACTCGCGTCCTCGGCCAAAAATGGAGCCAAAACTAATCAGTTGTCCATTCTTCGCGCGCGCGCGCCCCGCTTCCAGGCGCACAATCCGGCACAGGAAGGTTACTTGATCGGAACGATACAATCTAAATGGCTGGACGACAAATCGAACCTGCCACAGCGGCTCTATCGGGGCAAAATAAGAGCAAGATTGCGCGATACCAGCTTGGCCGGACTAGTTTGTTGCGCAGATATCTGATCCATATGGACGCTAGGTCGGAACTTGATTTATTGAGTTCACTAAGCCCGCCAGTGGGTGAGATTTTCCGCTCCAATTCTAAAGTGTAATGAGGAACCCAAAGCTTAATTCAGGCTGCCAACCGCAAGTCGGTGTATCTTGGGTTCTCGAACAGAGGCGTGTTCCTGATCTTTTTGCCACCCATTTGGTGGGCGTAAGGCAGTAAGGGCGGAACTCGTGAGAAGATGCCCCTCCCTCCTGGCGTGTGCGCTCTAACTATGCACTCTCGATCGTGGTCCACCACAACCATGGCCCAACCCGCGGAACCAAGCACAATGTCCATCTTTCCCCTAACTTTCTCGCCACCTTTGATGTAAAAGTCTTTGCGAGAACGAGCCAACTCTGGCCATGACCTTAGCCTTGGTTCGTCGTCTCCGAATGGTACACCTAGGAAGCGGGAGCCGAGAAAGGTTTTGTAAAATTCGTCAGCTTTTTGAGTCGGTATCACATGGATCGGTAGATATTTAGAGGCGAATAGAACAATTATAACGGTTGAGGTGCACGTGAGTACGTCCAGTCGGCCAAGGCCAGCCAAAAATATACTTTGAAGTGGTCGCAACGAGTATTTGCGAGGCGAAATAGTCTCGCGCGGAAACACGTGGAGCTGCTCCCTATCTGTTAGGAGGTCGTGAATTTGATCTCGGTCATAGACGGAGGGCGTGTGATGAAAAAATCTATGGTCCCCAAATTTCTCCTCATTTGCTGATAGTAGGGGGCTCTCGGAGACTTTTGCGAGCGGATGATCGTCGACAAATCGAGGTTTCTCTAGTTTTAGGGTGTCCGACGTCGAGCCACTCTCAGCGCTGAGTTGTAGGCGATCAATTAACATTGACATGTGTGGGACGGACACCTGTCGTCTCTTGGTCGAATTTAGGAATGATCTCTCATACAGCCTTGTGTTCCTCTGGATTCTTTCGGAGCGTCTAGTTTTCAATTCTATCTCCCAACCTTCGGCTATCTTGATAGGAAATCTAAGCATATTCAGAGGCAGTTCTGGATACTTGTATTCGCTCACTCGAGATAAAATGTCACCCGTTCTAATAGCTGACAAATCAGATTGCAACAAGGCGTTGAACAAAGTCGATTTCCCGGAGTTACCGCAACCAAGCAAGTAGATGTCCCGTGGAACCTCTGGGGACACTGCCAGGAGTTTTGTGGCGAGCATCTCGACATTGAAACCAGTTTTAGCGCTCAGGACAACAACGTCCTGGATATTCAGGTTGCTTGTTGCGCTACTAAGCTTGTGTAGGTTGTTTCTCAGAGAATTAGTCACTCTATCAACCATGTGAGATCCATCGTAAGGGATGAGATCCAACTTGTTTCCCACAATTATGACTTTATGCTGGCGTCCTACGAGATCTAGATGATTCAACCAAATTCCACTCGGAAAGTCCGTCAGATCTATGAGCAAACAGATGATGGATGAAGGTTTAAGTTCCAACTGTTTCATTGCCTCGAAAAACATTCGTTCAGATAAATCTACACCCAAAGATACGTTGAAATTTTGATGGAATCTGCACCTCTGACACCTTTGATCGTCTGACATACCCATCTCTAAGGCAGTAAACAGCTCCTTTGGTAAATAACCATCAAGACCGGAGTCACAGCAGTGGATAATTCGGTGACAACCGGTGCATTTGAGTTTGCTTGGTGCAATTGAGATATCTGACTTTCCATATTGACGATGCCAAATGGAGTCGGCCCATGCCTCTGCTTCGTCATCATAGTCACAAGGGTCTTTCGTGAACCTTGATCTCAGGAGGTATTGGAGGAAGTTGTGGTGTTTCATGTTCTTCTCGTATGAAGAGTCCAACAGGTTTTTGGGCTGAATTTTTTCGCTAGCCAATTCATCGCTTATTGTCCTCTGGGTGAATATTTCACTCCTCTTGGTACTGTCTAAATTTCTTAACGAAATTGGAGCCGAGAGAGTTCGCCTCAGACGTCGCAGGAAGTATTGTTGACGCCATTTGGTCATATTTGCAATCTCTCCACCATCACGTAATTTTCGTACTCGAGTGTCGAACAATTCCTCTTCGTAATTTGTGAGACTAGTCTCGCTAACATCCACATCGAGCTCATATCTTTGCTTTACGGCCGGCAACACAATATCGTTCGGCCTTTTATTATCCAAAAGACCTGGTCTAGGTCGCCTGATTCTCGTCGTCACTTTGTCATCTTTACTCACCTTGCTAGTTATATGTTCACGTAGCTTTTGCATAACTGGTGTTTCAAACTCGGGAGGTGTAGGTTTCGTCTTAGTCGCCCAGTAATAGATGTCCCAATCATTTGTGGGCAGATTAATGAGCCTATCATACTGATCCAATTGGTCTGGATCGAGTGTGTTTAAAAACTTGTCCGCGAAGGAGGCCAATATGACTCCATTCTCAAGCATTCCCCTTTTTCGGCTCTGATACAAGAGGCGGGCTCGTTTCTTCTCAATCGCCTCATCTGCTCGGATATCGTACCTTTCCTTGGCCAGGTCTTCGCTCGCTCTGAAATCTTGGCTCCATCTTGCTGAGGTCGCGGTCAATGTGCGCCTAGTCTGACTCGCGAGGCTAATATGAGTTGGCTTGGATCTATACAGGGCTCTACATGATCTTGTGACTAGGTGGTTCATTCTAGAGCAGAATGGGCGTAAGTTTGGATCAGGTGAATCCCGTAAGTTGATTGGTAGCTTTCTCTAATGAGGTTCTTAGGGCGCCATGAAGTATCCAGTGAACGTGATAGAAGGCGCTCAGTCGAGTCGTTACCTCATGGCGGCAAGATTTGAACGCGCGCCTGCGCACTTGGTGCTGAGGGGGGTCGCAGTGGACATTGCATCGGTGAGCGGGAGTCCAGCAGAATTTGTACGATGATTCCCAGCTCGCGCGGTGGCCATGTCAGTAGCCAAATTGAAGCGAACAGTGGAGCACACGCAAAGAAGAATTTCTCTCTCGCTCTTGAATTGCAATACCTTGAACGCAAACTTTGGTTGGGCGAACCGACAGACGTCAGATTGTGAGAGAATTCTCTGTCTCTCAATTTTAAATTCGCCACAGTCTAGATCAGATCAACTCTCCAGAGTTACACCTAATGTTAGTTTATATTCAATGACAAACAACTAGACACTTAAACTCACCGAAGACATATGAAATTACAACCCAACGCCAACATCAAGTTCAAGCAACCGAGAGACACCTGTCGGTTGAGCCAACAAAATAGAAACTTTCATCACAAAAATTGACCAAACTCTTCTCACTGACAAGATTGTTGAAGTTATCGCAAGTAAACCCAAACGCTTTAGGCTAGAATGTTCTAACAAGAATCTGCTCAATCGACAAGCTGACAAAATTTGATAAGCTCGTTGAGGCTCAAAATTAGGGATCGAATCAAATTCGTTTGTAGAGGGAAGAAATAGGAGGGAACAATACAGACATTGAGCTGCAAGATGTTCAAGAAATTGTTGAATGTTGGTAAGGGGCATTCAAATGAAAAGTTGCTGCAACAGCAACAGCAGCAGCAGCAAAGGAACTTGTTTCAGTTAAACGAAATTAGATCCTATGGTTTCTCCCATCTCTGTTGCCTTGGCTACTCACCCTCGCTCTCGCTCTTGGCCGCTGGTTCCAAGTATGGGCTTTTGCGCGTGCTTGGCAACTCCTCGGTCGAGTTCAGCCACCAGCTTGAGCCCCAAAACTCCATCAGGCAAATCGAGTTCATCGACTGTCGCGATCAGTCTGTTGCGCAAACAAACCGTCAGCCTGTTCTAACGACGACCGAAAATGAGCTGACCTCCTCGCAAGCTTCCACGCGCGACTTTACTCTTTCGGCCAAAGTTGTGGTTCTAACAGACAACGGGCAGTTGCATTTGTTTGAGTTGAAGACGTTCAAGCAGCAAATTTTTGCCGATAATACCACGCAAACAGATGGCCAGACCTCTGATTGCTGTGGCCAGGCGAAGAGTCAAGCGACAGCGCGCGATCAGGCGCAGCACCAAAATGCACCCGAGTACACGAGGTTGGAGCTAGCGAGTCAGTTAGATTTTTTTAAGTTCAAAATCGACGACGAGGACAGATCGAGAAAGGTAACCACTTTTGAGGTTTCGTCCGATGGTCAGATCTTGTTTGTGGGCACTGAAGGGGGAAACTTGTATCAGGTTCCTTTAGCAAAATTTGACAAGTTAGAGACTCAAGAGCAACAAGTGCAACAGCAACAGTCAGCAGCGATAGAGACGAGCGACGAGAGGCAGCAAATCACGAACACTGTAACCAATCAAGGGGCAGGAAATGACGACTCTAAGGAAGATGAGACAACAGTTGTAAATTTGAACGATGAGCCTCAAATTGAGGAAATTGAAGAGCCATTTGAGATGATCAAATTCGAGGAGCATGTTTCAGCGCAATTAGGCGACGAGATTAAATCGAAAAAACAAGGAGCTATCGAGTCGATCAAAAGGCATCCGGCTTCAGTTGGTAAGCTGCTTATAAGCTATCATCGTGGCTTAAGTGTAATCTACGAGGTCCAGAGCAAGCTGGTGGACAAATATTTTTTTCATAATCAAGTGCTAGAATGTTCGTGTTTCGCCGATCAGAACGGGGACTTTTTTTACACTTCCCACAATGATGGCTCTTATATCAAATGGGACACCCGACGAGGAAGCCAAGCAAAAGCTAACGAGGACTTTCTAGGCCAACTCTATGGTCCATATCCTTGCAAGCCGACTCCAAAGATTCAAGCTTGCACTGGCCTTGTAAACGATCAGTTGGAAGATTTAGTCATTTTCAGTGGTGGTATGCCGCGTGCCACCTATGACGATAAAAATCCAGTCACCATAGTTCGCGCTGGTCCAGATGGTAAGGATTCCATCAAAATAGTGCTAGATTTTACCTCTAAAGTGCTCGACTTTGTTGTTATTACTCGCCCCAGAGGGAATACGGGAGCCGGAGCGAAAACCTCTGGCGGGGGTAAGAAGGGCAAGCATAAACAGCAACAGCAGCAGCAACAACAACAACGCAGCAATCAGATCGCTGTAGCTCTTGCAATACTCGCCGAGGAGGAGTTTGTTGTTATCGACTTGTTGAACTCTGAATCTTATCTAGAGTTTGCGCTTCCATATCTGAATTGTGTCCACTCTTCGGCCATCACCTGCAATCAGCATTATTCAGACATTAGCGACGAGCTTTACGAACAGCTTTTGGCATACAACAAGCAACAGTTAAAGGGCAAATTAAGTTCAAATGATTGGCCGGTAACTGGTGGCAAAGTGATAGATGCTCCTGAGGTTAAATCGCACGATATCTTGCTAACAGGTCATGAGGATGGAAGTGTAAACTTTTGGGACGTATCTGACTTATCGATGCGCCATTTGCTTCATCTTTCAACGGCACGATTTTTCTCAACCAACGAGGACGATTTAGTGCAAATTGATGGGCTGCAAGGAGATAACAAGCAGAGCACAAACGTTGATCAAGATACATCAATTGTAGGAGCAGCACAAACAACAGCTGCTTCCACAATTGCAACCAGCACCACTAGCAACGAAAATAACTCGGATCAACAAGATAATTCAAGCGCTTGGCCACCTCTCAAACGAGTTGGCAGGTTTGATCCCTTCAGCGATGACACGAGATTGGCAATCAGGAGACTTAGCTTGTGTCCACAAGTAGGAACTTTAGTAGTTGCCGGAACTGGAGGTAAGTGTGTTGGCTGGTCAGCTGCAACCAGTCTACTTCTATATGTCTGCCTTCCCCTCAGAAACTTCGCATCTCTCAGTGCTTTTCGTTTGCATGGCCAATTTTGTTGGCGCTCGAATCGCCCGTTTTACCGAGCATTAGGCCACCCGTTCATCTCCGCGTCGACTGGCCGCTCTATCTAGGCCCTTTTGAAAGCCGACATCATGGAACTAATCCAGACATAATCGTGTACAATCATTGTACCGGCTTGTTGTAGCCGCCTGGTTTAATTCATCTGACGCAGCTTATCAATTTTAACCGATAATTTGTTTGCCAACGAATGGTGCTGAGAGCAAATTTGAACGACGAAAAGCAGACGCTCCCCATATCTCACCCTCCTCTCCTATTCATCCGTTTATTGGCTAGATGATTGTTATCGAAGACAAAGGGGCTGGCGGCCTTAGAGGTACAACTTCTGTTGGTCCTGATTATTTTTTCACCGTCTTGAATCAACTTTGGTCTTGGTTTGGCTGTGCTGTGCTGGTGCCAGCTGGACCCTCTCAACAATGGCCAATTTGCCAGCCAGTTGTCCGTGTTTAGCAAGCTTAAAAACTCCCAAACGCTCAGACACTTGAGATTGGATTACTCCGATTCTTCTCTATCCTCTTCCCAGGAGTCTTCAACATAAGAAGTTAGCCACGTTTTTCCGGCAGCAACTAGTTTGCCGCTCTCGCTCCATGGCGAATGTCCGTTAGCGTGTTTCACCTCTTGAGCATACAAAACTGTTGATTGCCCAACCAGTTAGCCTTTTCTGATCACTCTCAACAACTCGACGCTCTTAGTGGTCATCCCGGCCGTCTTATGATTAATAATTTAACCAAACTTCATTAGTCTGCTATTCTCGTGATCCGTTTGCCTATGCGTGATGATGGTGGTGTTTCTTGTACTTGTGAACTTTGAATCCCTTCTTCGGGTGAGCTTCATAATGGAAAACCATCATCTTTCCGTGTGGATCCTTGTAAGAGTACCAGCCTTTGACGTGTCCTTTCTTATCAGAGACTTCGTGGCGTTCCTGGGGGTTTTTATGGTCGCCCGCCGTGAATCCAAATTTATAACTGTGAGGTCCATGGACGCCCTTCTCGGGAGCAACGCGTTCGAGAGGACGTTCAGAGAGAAAGAGAGGATTGAGTAGTTGTGGCCGCTGTCTAGTGAAAACACTCAAACTTTTTCGAGTGACTCTGCCTATCACTACTTACCTGCTCATGGTACTGTGTTCTCTTGATACATTCAACCCTTGAAATCAGTATCACCATCAACACAAGAGTGACCAACACAAATAGCAGTCTCGTTTCACGACTTCCCTGTGAACAGATCTTGACGTTTTTCTCCAGCATATTTGATCTTGATTTCATAATTGTTTCTTAGACTCGGGCACGATGCACTCCCTTTTCCTGAACTTCGAGACCTCACTCTCCTGTTGTTTACACTTCTCACTATCAGTATCAACAGCTCGCCTCCCTTCAAGTTGCAGAGTCCAACGGACGAGACAGACTATGTTCTAGATTCGGGTACTAGGTGAGCTTTCATCATTTACTGTTTGTTTTTGTCTAGATTGTAGTGGTGCATTTGTGATTTACTATTTTTTCTTGGATATACGCGCAATCGGTGATACTTTTTCATCCCTCCTTCTTTGAAGAGAATCAGCAGCAGTAAGGGCGCCAGGTGCGCGCGAGCCTGAACACTTAATTGCTATGACATTGAACTAAATTGCCATTTCAATCTACAGGATTATGGGTGTGTTCAGACAGTTACATAAGGTATAGCTAGTTCTAAATTGCCTGGTGTAATACTAGCCAAACCGCATTGAGATCTGCGGAAATTCTCAAGTTCTAGTTTGGGAACTTATTTCACTCTTATCTGTGGCTATCGTTGGCCTCGTTTGGTGGAACTCGGCACTTCTTGGGTGTTGGATTCATTTGTATGACGCATACACTTTGAGGACGAATTGAGAGCTAGTTGGGAGGCGCACCTAGTAGGTGGGAGGAGTGGCCAGAGAAGCGGCTTTGGGGGACGAGAGTTGACTCGACGGATGACGAGCAGTGCGACTGATTGAATTTGCTACCGCCAAGTCCTATGCAACCGCATCATGTTGGCTTATTCTCATCCTGATCCTATGAATCAGAGCCATGCCAAGCAACCAGCCTAACTGGTCCACAAACCGATTGAATTGTTCGTAAAATTAGGCGGTTGCGAGTCGCTGGCTGTGTAAGCTAAAGCGGTGCCAGAATATCATTGAATTGAGCGCAGGTCATGTGATTCAGGTGACTTTTTAACGCCTGTTATGGTGCTGAGGGTTGGCTGGTTGGTAACATGTCATCAAATCGAGCCAGGTGCCTACGATAGCTGTAGTGTAAGCGCACAAGATAGCAAGAGATGCAGCATATAATTCGTCTTACAAGAGGAGGCGGGCCCCAAGTCGGGGTTGTTTTCGTCGTCTATTTCGTCTCTCGTCGTCCCAACTTGTTGCTGTTATTTAATTAACGACAACGGTGGTCTAGCAAGTAGTTCAATTGTACAGTATTGTCGTCAACCTTATTGTTGCCTCTATTCAACTAAATATCCTAATGAACATTAACGGCAACCGTAGGTTTAGCTAGCATTAGAATGGCATAGTATTATGAAAACTGCGAGAATGCTAGTTCAGCCTCAAGGTTTGTTCATGGTTATAAGTGAACGATCGGGAGCACTCTCCATGGCAGTCTAGTTGCCCAAAGAGAAATTTTGAAATGTTATACGAGCACCCTGGCCGAATTGAGCTAAATAACTCGCTGGACTGCACTCATCCAACCAATGAGCGACAGTTGGAAGCCCTGGACTGGTCGTTCAACGCAGCGAGCGGTCGTCGGGGGCAGCTCTCCAGTGCGATGAATTATTATCGGAGCATCCGATTTCGATTTTATGCATCCAGTTCAGCTCTCAGCTCCTCTCAGCTCAGTAAACTGCATTTCTAATGGCTATGCATCTGTCGTGACTCTCAAATTCAATGCAACTTATTGATTTCGCTTGAAAGAGAATTAACACATTTGCATTGTTCGCTCAGATACAAATTTCATACAAGTTGGTGTCCTTAAAACGTGGAACTTCTAGCGTGAGCCCAATGGCATTGGAGACTTAGGGCCGGCGCCCACATGAATTAACATATGGCTTGAGTTGGCTCATGAGCTCTAGTGCTCCAGATTTGCGCAACTGAAGCGCCAAAGAAATGCCCCCTCTCTGGGCTAATCCCATGCACCAGACAATTCCACTGCCATTCGATTGCAGCCATCCAACTTCTCTGCGCCTAAAAGTGGCTCCCTGCAATCAGAACCATGATCGTTTCCGTCATCTCGACCAGTTTGTGCGTGAACTCAATCAATTGGCGCCACAGTAGTGTTTCGTTCGATCATATTTTAGGAGTGGACCATCCGAGCGAGCGGCAAAACAATGCTTGCTCGGCAACTCAATTTGAATTTCGAGCAGAGGCGGCGGCAACTGCTTTGAGGGCGATAGCACCTGCGACGTTTGCACGTAATTGTTGAAATTACCTCTCCCCGCTGCTGCCACTTCCTCAGTTTCGTCCGCCAACAGTGGCCAAGTCTGCCTCTCTTGGCAACGAATTCGACTTGAACATGCGAGAGCGCCGAGGGGAAGAGAAAACAATTGGTTGGCCGGCAGGCAACCGACTTATGCGTGATTCTGGCGATCGAAGGGGAGGGCTTAATATTGGCCAGATTTACTCGCTCTATCACGGCAAGCGAACGGCGGCAATAACTCACCTGACAATAATGATATTTTTTCGCCATCCGTCGACTTTTATTCTTTTTGTCACCCAGTTGCGTGTACAGTGCAGTTCGAGTCTGTCTGCGCCGAGTGCTTCAACTCGGCGGCCACTCGTTCCCCTGCTCGCCAAACATTAGGCTGCCAGCGCCGCCGAATCCGGTTCACCTCAACATGGCGCTCGCTAATGACCCCCCAGGCTCGACCGCCTCAGCGAGCACTCAAACCCAAAGGAGTTGCAGTTGCGTAATGCCGCCGGATTGGGCGTGTCGTCAGGTGCTCGAGTCATAATTATTAACTCGCAGCGGCAGCGAATGCACTCGAGCCGCCGGCTGATCGAGTTGGCCTCTGTTGGCGGCGGTCAGTTAGCTCGCAACCAGCTCAACCCGCAGTTTTCCCCGCCCGACGACGAGTCCAAATGGCGCCACCGGCTGCCGTTGGGCTGGCATGGGAGGCGCTCGCAGCACATGCAGAGACAATGGACAAAGCCGACGGTGCCAAGCCAGTGCTGTGTTTAGCGCGCTTCGCTAGGCTGCCATCTCTTTCCCAGTGCCCAGTGTTCATGTGTGAGACGAAATCGAAAGAGGAAACTACGGCAGCAGCAGCGAGGGCATAGAAGTTTCATAGGCTCGGACAAAGTAATTGTTGTAGGAATAGGTGGATAGGTTTAAGCGCGCTGTATAATGGAAAACAAAACTACAATGGCGCCACTACAGTCTTCTATGGTGCAGCCTCCCTCTTGCTCGACTTTAGCCGCTTGCCTAGCCTGCAAATCAAGAATATTGTTTGCGGCTTCATAATTTTGCTCACCTCGGATCAAGTTTTGTGCTGGCCAACTGCGAGTTTCGTCAGCCCGTCCAAAGTGGAAGCGCAGCCCAGAGGCCAGTGCGCCTGTGTTTGTGTCTCCGGCGCAGGCCTTCCACTTGCCCAGAGCGGCAATCTGCCGCAGGTGAGATGTTTGCCTTGCCTCTTATCGACTAGCGCTAGCCGACCAACCTGCCTGGCTGCCTTCCTCCGGCGAGCCATGGGCGGGAGAATGGGAGGTTTGCTTGCACACAAGCAAGGCGAAATTGACGGCGAGATTGTTCAGACTTTTCTTTGCTCCATCACCATTTTGATCAGGCGAAAAGCTGAACGAGCTAAGAGTGAGTCAGGCCAGCGCGCTTGGAGCCGAGAGCCGCCAAGTCGACTTGATGACGAGCAGGCAACAAGTCAGTGGAAGCGCGCAACAAATGTTTCTCTCCCCTCCAAGCTGACTCAAATTTGCCAACTCTTATGCTGCCGCCCCAACTTACCTGCCCTCGGCCAACTTGATTACGAAGCGGCGAAGGTAAGTTCACGGTCAAACTGGCGAGCGGGCCAGTTCGCTTGGTCGGCCGGCCGGCAGGCAGGCAGGCAGGCAGGCGAGATTTAAATTTCGTGTAGCATGCGGATTCCTTCGCGGGCGACAGGCGAAATATTTCCTCCTCTCCGATCTCCTGACTCAGCGGCCGCCTTTTCGCCTGATGATCCTACCTGCTGCCTCTCTGAGCAAGCCCGCGACTAGAGCATTAAAGCCAGCAAGGTGGAGCATTAACTTCCACGGCCAAAAGCACACACACACAACAACAACTTGCTTGAGGCAGGAAGCGAGAGCAGCTGGCTTAGGGGTCCAATGTGAGCTCCATTGGCGAGTGTTCTTGTCCGCTGGACGTTGGCGTCTGCTTGTTTTGCGAGCCACTTGGTGGTGAGCCTACCATGCAGCCGGCGGATAGCGCGGCTCCAGAGTTGAAGAGAGGGCGATCAAACAGGCCCAGCGTAGAGGTATGAGGTATGAGGAACAAGTGCTAATTACATCGACAAGATTAGGAACATGGCCCAGGTTAGGCGAGCTCAGCCGATAAGCCACCCGGCTCCTCACCCTTTGCTCTGGGTTCCTCCTATAGCCAGCGGGGGCAGCATTTGTTGTGTACACTCAACTCGCTCGCCCTTTTCATGCTCCCGCGTCCGAGCGACAGAATGACAATCTCTCTCTCTCTCTCTCTCTCTCTCTCTCTCTCTCTTTCTCGATTGAATCCTCAAGCTTTGGAAGTGTCAAACAACACCGGCATCATTATAACTCACACAAAGATGTTGCAGATGATGACGAAGTCACAATCGAAACGCACCAATGAAGCCGCCACTGCCGCCAGCACAATTGAATTCTCGCCACTCGAGTGGAGTCCCTCCATTCGTGACTCGCGACTCTGGATTCGTTTCGTCCCACTATGACAAACCAACCTTTGCATCATTTGTTTCGCCAGCCACTTCCGCTCGCTCGCAAGCCTCTTTTGGATCCAGAGAATGTCAAGTGAAGCAAAACGTCAGCATTTAGTGTCCAAGTGGTGCTGGAACTGGCGGCGCGCACAGGTGAAGCCGATTGTTTAGCGGTGGGAGTGACTGTGCTGCCCTTCTCGCTCATGTGTGCTGCGCACAGGCGAGTTGGCGGCCATTGTGCGTCCTCTTTCTCTCCCTCGGCCCTGCCAGTTGCGATCAGCCCTGGCAGATCAACCTCAAGTTCACATCATCCAAACAGACCCACCTAAACTTTGCCCAGAGCTTCCAGTGGAGCCCCAAACGAAAACACAGACAAACTTACACACTGCCAATGGGAATTGTCGCAAGCCTGTCTGTTGCCGCGCGCTCCAAGCCAGAGATCATGGTTCATATTTAACAGACTGCTCTCTATCTTTGCATGACGAATTGCGCCAAAAGAGTCGACTGCCCAAGCAGCCCACTCGGTCTGTTAGCCCCGAGCCGGGCCGGCCTGACGAGCTGCAGCCTGGAGGCGGCCAAAGCAGGTCGGTGACAAACCACGACCTGTTCATGCGGTGAACCCTCTTTACAAGAGTTTAATCTGGCTCACTGACTAGATGGTCGACTCGCTTGCTCAGGTATTCAGCGAGAGCCTTCGGTCGCCATGGCCGCCAACGCAAATTGTGCGCTGCTTGAATGGCGGCGGCGGCGGCGGCGGCGGCGGTAGCAGCAACATCCGTCATGAGTTAGCTCGCTGGCTTCGCTGATAAATAGTTTCTATTTTAGTGAAACACTCGAGCTTGTTGCGTGAGCACATTGTTCGCGCATTCGAGACTGGCAGCCACGATGACGGCGATTTATATACGTGAATCGATGATCGTTTTGAGCGACCAACTGGCCGACCTACAGCGGCGGCCTCCTCCTTGCGCTCAGTGTTGAGCGGCTATTTTGGACTGGCTGGCTGCTCTGATATTAGCAACGGCATCCCCAATGGCGAGACTGCACGACCGGGGCATAAGCGGGCACAAGTGGTTCAGGCTGGCGAGCAACAGGAGCAACATGCTGGTGTAAGCTCGCTCCATAAACTGGCTCAGCTTGCTCACGCTCTCTTCTTCTCCCGCAAAAGCTCAGCTGGCTCGCAAAAGCTACCTACCCAACTGACCGGATGACCAATGCCCCTCCATTGATCCACCTGTCCGCCAGTCGGAGAGCTCTTGCTGCCCAGATAACGAGCGGGCGCTGGACGAACAGAGGCACCGGCGGCAAACCTTTCATCGGCAAACATTTGTCTTCCCGTCGCCCTCTCAATCCGCTCCATCCATCTTGCAACCTGTTGTGTTTGTGAATCATCGTCATCAGCAGGCGCTACCTGTGCGAGCGTAATTAGTCATCTAGCACCAATCTGCTCATAAATGATAATGGCCGCCTCTATCCTCTCGTGTTCTCCTCTCTCTTTCCCCTTGAAACGCCACCTGTTTATGCGCCATCCTCTTGCCCCTCTCAAAGCTCGAGAAACCAACTCGACACCGAGCGAGAGAAGTGGCAAGGCCAGCAGACGCACCCCTCCCGAGTCTCTTGTTCCAGCAGATAAGAGCGGCAATTAAACATCGCGGCTCCGCTGCCAGTTTCTGGCTGGACCACCATTAGTCTTGCCCTTCCAGCTTCAATCGGAGCAGGCGCCCTGATTAAGGACAACAGAAAGGACTATAACTGAACAGGTTCAATCCCTTGAGCTCATGCTCCAAATCTCCAACCCTCCTCGTCTGCTCGCAACCATGGGATTGCTCGGAGAGATGGGCTATTTGTTCACTGCTTGCCCTCTCATTCTCTTGGCAACGCGAAGCCGAAGCCGGCTGACATTCTGCTCATCGATCGTCGTCGATACCTGGACATCTTTATGTTTGGAGGCTGAATGGGCATGAGCGCAATAAGGGTTGGCACTATCATTGATCAGCAAGCCTCTTGTGCTCGTCCATCGAGTTTATGGGCGGAAATTAAACTGATTCCAATATCACGATTCACGCAATGGCCCCGGGCTCCCTCTCCTCCTGTGGCTAGCTTCTGCTGCCGCCACCGCCACTGCCGTCGAAATCAGCCGCCTGCAAACCCAGCTCCCTCTTATACTCATCAGCCTTCAACACTCGAAACCGCAACCACTAACCAAACCAAATTGTCCTATCAAATATCCCTCAGGCCAAATTCTCGTATTCGAGCTCAAGGAGGAGCCGAGCGAGCTGGGCTCGCTCGTGGCCGACGAAATCACCATAGTATCAGATCAGCGCTTCACATGGAAGGGCCGCGAGAAACTTAATGTTAGGCCCGGAAGCCACAAGTTCGAGCCAGGCTATCATCTAATCTCGTATGTCCAATTGGATCCACCAGTTGCAGCTACATCCTTAGATCTCCGCTCAGATTGGCGCCTTTACGCTCTAGGCACTTCATACGGCTTCATACTGTACGACTACGCAAACAAACACTCGGTTGTCAACAGGTGCACTCTTAATGTGCAAGACTTTGCCATAGTTAGCGGCGACGTGCCCGGCGCTGGGGCAATAACACGCAAGAAGTCCTTTAGGAAATCGTTGCGCGAATCATTCAGGCGCCTTAGACGAGGTAGATCGCAACGCAATCAACCGCTCGTAACTGGAACAGTCAGTGCCGCAAATGACCCATCATCGGCGCCCACAAAACCCGCCTTCAGTCGGGTTACAACCGGAGTTCGGGCACTCAACTCAGCGCCCTCTTTGGCCGACAGTGGCAATAATGTGCAGCGAAATGTTTACTCCACCGAGCGTCAGGTTGAACCGAAAGTTGAGCTCAGCTCCATAGTCAAATGTATCACTTTGACTTCGGCCATCATAACAAACAATTCACTTTTCACTCCAACTTTATGGGCCGGAACCAATTCTGGCCAGGTGCTTGTTTATGCAATAAATTTGGCCACAGAACAGAAGAGTGGTGACAGTGGCGTTGCGAGCCAGTCTGACAACCAGCAACAAGCGGAACGATCGGCAGCCAGCGGAAACGAGCCGTCGCTAACAACCGCTCGACTTGCCAAAGAGATCCAACTGAAGCATAAGGCTCCCATTATAGCAATTTTCACAACCCCCGACGCGCCACCGCAACAGGTCACCGAGCATCAATCAAGTACCGAGGGAACTAAACTGCCCTCGCCTGACAGACAGCAAAGCGAGCAGACAAGCGCCGATGGGTTAATGGACAAATCTGACGCAGCTGAGAGGAAATCGCTAACTGAGTCACCTGATTCGAACGGGGCAGAGCGCGCGCGGACCCCAACTCCTTTGGTCCAGCAGCAGCAACAGCAACAACCGCAATCAGTCGATAAATCGCCAAAGAAGGATAAGGAGGCAATACAGCCGAGGGTGTTGATTTGCAGCGAGGAACAGTTCAAGGTATTCAACCTGCCCAACCTGAAGCCGTTCTGCAAGTTTAAGCTGACGGCCCACGAGGGTCTACGTGCAAAGAAGATAAGCATAACGCAATTTATGAGACCAGGCAGCAATAAGCAGGCCGGCAGCAACGCAGCCTTACTCACCTCCAGCAAATCCCTCCAATCTTTCGCCACGCAAACCTCGCCACCAGCCTCGCCCGTTCCGCCTCAAGCCGAGACTGGCGGCGATGGTGGCGCCGAAAGTGGCCCGGCAAGGAATAATGGCGATGAGTCCGCCAGCGAAACAAAGATGAACTCAGAGAACAATAACAACTCTCTATCAACACTCAATAACAATCATAACAGTGGAAATGCAACCACAAAGCAGGACTCAAAGGAGCTCATGAACGCCAAGTTTGGAACAAAAACGAACAATATCATCGCCCACGAGAGTAAGGACTCAGGCGCAGTATTGGAGCGAGCGGCAGATCAAGCTAACCTGTTCGAGCCATACATGGTGTGCATGTCAAATCAGGGCGATTGTGCAATTTACAGCGTGCCTGATTTGAAACGCCAAGCTCAAATTCAGGTTTGCAAACGGGAGGATGTAAATGGCATAACAAGCACCATGTTGACCAACTACGGCGAGGGTTATTACCTGAAGTCGTCGTCAAACTTTCTCCGCTTTTCCATCTCATCGCAACGCGTTTTGCGCGTACTTTCAGTTGTGTAGGAGAGAACTTGATAATTTTTGACATAGGTGTTTCGTGTTTCGAAAGTTGTATATGATACTGATGTAATCTGATGATAAAATTTAACGTCCAAAACGACCGACCAAGACGACAAAGCTCCACGAAAGAGGCTGGAGTAGAGTAGTGCAAGAGATCGATCTTCAATTGAACAGGATCCTCTGGATAGTGGAGGAGGATTAGGGGTGAGCTTTACCTCCAACAAAGCGACAATATTATTCCACTTGGAGCTGTACAAATCGTAATAACCCTCATGATCAGAAATAAACAATGAAACTCAAACTTGCTCTCTCTCTCTATTGGGCGCTCGTGTAATACTTTGATTGGTTGGCATTTATTGCAACGCCAATTGGATTGGATGTGGTTAGTCGTCGCATATAGTTTGCAAACTAGGCGCACTCGATTGTTGATGGGCGGCTTGCGCAAGTTGAAGGCAGAACATAGGACCAGACGAAATCGTCTGAGTTCTTGCAAACCTTTCGAGCTGAGGACGGCGATTTGAACTCGAGCAGCTGGTCGCCGTTTGCGTCTCCGCAAATTCCGCACGACTTTCCAGCATAGTACTTGTTCTGCTGAACAAAGATCCATGTTCCATCCGTGCTAACAGAAAACTTGTACAATTTTGAGCTCAGCGTGTAGAAGGCGCCATTGTTTTCAATCATGAAGGCAGTCGCCTTTACTGGTCCCAATTTGGTATCGCGCTTCAATGGACTCGATCCGCTCTCGATGGAAACAGTTTGCCCGTTTACCTTGATGTCGCTTATCCTCTTACCATCCTTATCTGGCACGAACTCAACCTTAAACTTTTGAGCAATGTAAACCTTGACCACCTTTCCGCTTCCAACTTTGGCTCCCAAGACAACAAAGTTGCTCTCGGGCGAACAATCCTTTGCTATCAACTTGAAGCAGCCGTCGCCAACTTGGGGCATCGTGTAGGTCAAATTGTCGAAAGTTGTGACAACCTGCCCGCTCACCGAGCAGAACCTATTCGAGACTCGTTTCTGGAGCATCTGTTGGAAGGAGGCGTCAAAGAGGGAAAAAGTCCAGGGCGCTGGCAGGCTTACTGGGACGCTCTTGTAGAGCACGTGGTAGTTGGGCGTGTCGAACTCGTAGCTAATCTTGCGCTCGGCTGAGCTAGTTGTCAGGTTCGCTTCAAGGTGGGCTCGGTTTTGTTTTCCGTCGGCGGATTTGTAATCGCGTCCATGAGGCTTGTCGTCCATCTCCTCAATGTAGCCGGCGCGCGCGTATGTGTACAGGGAGCCGAGTTTGCTCGCCATCTTGGTCCAGCGTTGGGGAACATCCTTGTAGTCGATGAGCGCGCTCACGTGGGTTAGCTCGCTCATCTTGTAAAGCAGGTAAACGCAGACAGAGTCGAGCTTTGCGCCGCTAACTTGACGGTTCTTCAAGCACCGTCTGTACATATGCAAGAACTCATTCCTCTTCCTTGCCTCATTCTCCTCATCCTCCTCCCTCTCGGGCTCGTCCTTGCTCGGCGCCCCCTTGAGCGCCATCTCAATCAGGCGTCGCTGCTCCTCGCTCCACTCAAACCTGGCCTTCACCGACACCCTCGATGGGGCCGAGTCGAGCTTTCCCTCGGCGCACTGGTCGCCAAAGGTGAGCTCGCTGCTCATGTTGGCCGCCTGGTCCATTTCGAGCAAGTCAAAGTTTAAAAACCTCTCAATGTTGTGCTTTGGATACTCGAGCTGGCCGAGCCAACAGAGGTTTGTCATCTCGGATTCGGCTGAGCTCTGATCGAGCGGCGTCCGCTGATAGAAGGCGCGCCACTTGTGTAGCAACCTGTCAAAGCTACTCGAGTATCCGATGTCCAAGCTAACCTTTCGTTCCTTGGACGAGCCGCCAAGCAAAGCCATCGTGTAAGTGACCGTCGTCGGCGGTTCTTGTCCACTTTTGCTCGTAAAACTCTCCAACTCCTTCTCTGTCTCGCTCAGCTTGTCCGGCTCGTGTCCATCGTGGTGATGGTGCTTCCAGGTATAAACTGACGTCAGCTCGCTCGTTGGATTCTCTTCCGTCGTCACTGTTGACAGGCGCACCTCTAGGGGCGCTCCAGTCGGCGAGTAGAAGTACATGAACTTAGCCGCTTGCAGGCCAACTGTGTTGAGGTACCTGCGCCAGGCTGCCATTGACCAATCCTGGCCAAGCCTGTGCTTCCCCTCCACCTTCAAGCCAATTGCGAGCGGCGTCATGTAATCCAACTTGAACTTCTTCATCTGGCCAACGTTGTTGAAATCGTACAGAGGCCGCCACTCCTCCAGGCTCCTGTTGCTCGGGGCGCTCGTTTGTTCGCTTGGATCATAACTCTTGACGAACGTTACTGGATGCTGTCTGATGTAGAGCAAACTGTTATGAATTGCCTGCTGCTTTACAGTTATGTTGTTATCGGCTAAGTTAACCTCCACCGACATCTTGAGTGGAACATTCACCAGCTTCTTCTTGTAGAATCCAACGCCAACCTGTTGCTTTCTGGGCAACAACAGAGCTCCAGTGGCGACAAACATTTCGTTGTGTCGGCCAAGTTTTGCGTCGAGCGAGGCGCTCAACTTTGTCGGCGGTTTCCCTTGTCGCTCGTCCTTGAAGAATCCTGGTTCAACGTCAAACTTGACTGTATTCAACTTGAATGTTTTGTAGTCGAAATCGTTGATCGACTGGTAGAGTGGGAGGCCGAGTTCGTTGTTGAACACCTCAAGCTTCTCGAAGGTGATCATCATCTGTTGGGTTACATGATTGTTGAAGGAGTGGAGGAGCTTTTTGATTTGGGGAATCTTGATCGTTCCATCCTCGCTCAGCATCTTCTTTAGCTCGCGCGAATCCTTGTCGAAGAAGGTGATTGGTCGGCCATAAGCGCTCACCGTGACAGCCAGGTAGACGTCGCTGAACTCGCGCGTTCCAAGCTTCAGCTCCTTGTCTATTTCGGCCGCCTCCCGTTCGATCAGGTTCGGCTCTGCCTGGCGCTTCGAGCGTCTCTTTAGCGAAAACACATCCATGAAGCTCTCCTTGTCCGAAAGGAGCCCGTTGATGCCAACAACCCGCTTTATCAGCTTGTCCAGTCCGTGCGCCTGCACTGAAACGCTCATTGGGTTCAGCTTGAGGCCGGACATGATTTCGCTTGAGGAGTAGTAGAGGTTTGAGGGGGCCATACTTTCGTTGCTCATGATTGCGGACATGATGGTTGCGGTTCCATAGCCAAACTCTGGTTGCCAGGAGCTCGAGAAGGAGACGTGCGAGTCCGAGATGGTTGCGTAGGAGTGCTTTCTGAGCGCCCTCCTGACTGCGGGCAACACAAGCCTGGCGTTCTTCTCGCTTGAGTGCGTGCAAGGGAAGGAGTTGAGCTTTGCGAGCGAGCTTATCATCGAGTGCACATAGATCACGAGCTGCCTGTTTGGCTCCTTGCTCAGTTGCTTGGTCAGCGTTTCCATCTCGTGAAGCGAGAGGCCGGAGAAGAACCAATTGTAGAAGGCCGCAATCCTCAGCTCGAGCAGCTCGCCTTGGTCGTAATAGTAGGGGACGGCCAGTTGTTTAACCTGGGACGGGTAGATGCGCGCCACCTTGTTCAGGTTCCACATGGCCGCCGCCCGCAAGCTCGGGTGCTCCTCCTTGTTGCGCACGATCTCCATCAGGTAGTCAATGCTCGGCTTGACCCCAAGCTCGCCGGCCATCTTGATGTTGAACATCTTGTCCCCGATCGAGAGTTCGGGGTCAAGCGAGGAGGATGAAGAGGAAGGCGCCGAGCCAATGGCGTTAACTAGGCGCGAAAAGTACTCCTCGGCGGTGGCGATCTGGCAGGTGTTCTGTGCTTTCTTGTAGGCGGTCGCGTTTGCGCCCTCCTGTTGCAGCCTCAAATACTTTGAGTGCGGCTTTGCGCAGTGCTGATGGATCAGAGAGGCGAGCGGAAGGGAGCAAAGTCGGCGATAAACTTGGTTCGTTTGGATCTTGTCCGATTTGCATAGGTTCACGTACTCGTCAAACAAACTCTTGCTCGGCATCTTAATGTGATAGGAGAGTCTAGTTAGGAAGTCCTTGATTTTCACTGATGGAGCGTCGCCGTCTGTGATGAGCTTCTTCATAAACATGAACGAGGGATTCGTTCCAACCACTGACATTAGATCCCAGAAGATCTTCTTGTAAGCCTCGCCTCGTTCGTCCACCTGACCGTAGAGTTGCTCGATCTTTTGCGAGTTCATAGTTCCAACTAACTCGTTCAGTCTCATGAACAGTTCAGCTAGGCGCGATCGCTCCTGCAAACTCGATTGCTGCACGTCGAAGGCGCCAGTGTAAGACTTGTGCTCCTGCACTAGAGCCTCAAAGGCGGCCATCACTTGGTCCACGGATGCGCTAGTTTGGTAAATGTTGCTCAAATGATGCTCCTCATCTAGGTTAATGTTTGCATAGAAGTTGAGCAACTCAGGTGGATCGTAGGCCAGACTCTCGATCCTGGTGGCGCCATCGTGCGCGCTCAGCGAGCCATGTCTCTCTTTAACGATGGCCAGCGATAGCATGAACTTGCTCTGGATCGAGTGGCTGTGGGCGCCCTGGCCAAAGGGCGAAAAGGTGGACACTTCGTCAAGTAGAGCCTCCTTGATGACGTAACTCTGTCTAGTTCCCAGGAGATGGAAGTTGAAGATGGCGTTTGAGTGCTTGTATTGTTGGAGCTCTTTCTCGCTCTCGTAGCACTCGGACGCGTCGATCGGCATGAATCTGTGCAAGAAGCGAGACTTACACTTGGACATGTTGCGAGTCTTGGTCACGTTAATAAAACTCTGGTTTGTCTCCTCGTTGGAGCCAATCTGGAGCAGGTAATCTGTCTCGCATTCGCCAAACACTGACTTCTCCATGGTCGTGTAATACTGGCTCGAGTCTTGCCGCTCGGCTTCATTCGAGCCGCTCGTGGCCTCGTTTGGACCCCTTAGCTTGAGCTGAAAGAAGGAGAGCAAACCTCGCTTGAAGTTGGTCATCCACTTTGGTTCGTCCTCGAAAGTGTCGAACGACTTGACCGATCCATCCTCGTAGTAGATTCTAAACGCCCTCTCCAGCTGTTTGATCTCCTTCATGGGCTTGTAATTGTATTTGTACTGGTGGATGTCGTCTATGAGCTCGTTGAAAGTGGCCAGATTCGGTTTAGTCAGCAGCACAGTCAGCTCCTCGCTACCTGTTCGCTGAACCGAAATGTCGGACTTGAGCGAGAGGCCAGAGTATTGCGGCCTCTCATCGTCGGCCACTCTAGTTACAACGGAACCCTGAAATTGGTAAATATAGATTTTGTCCGAGTCAAAGGCGCAAACTAAGCCAGCTGCTAGAAACGAGAGGAGCAAGGCTGAGAATAGGTGGCGCATGCTTAGATCGATCCGCGTTTTTCCGGCTGAAATATTCAGACAGTTAGAATTTGTGCTCATCTTCAACGTCTTACTCTAAACTCTTGATCAAACTCACCCTCCATCGATTTGGATCTCTTCCTCTTCTTGTCCGCCCCTCTTGGCATCCTGTTTTTGTCTGTGTCCGTTTCCATGCGGATGGCCAGATCTGGTTCTTGGGGCTCTGGCGGCCCAACTTAGGCCTCTGGTTTCGTGTCAAGTCGAGTCGAGAAAGGGAGCAGTTGCAGTGTGGATGCTGTCTCAGCTAGAGCGCGACTAGCCAGACTTGGAGCCCGATCAGAAGTGAGCGAGAAAGTAAAGTGTTCCAGCCGGCGGAGCAGATGACGAAAGTGGATGATAAGAGAGCCGAGTGGTGCTGCTGGCTTTCAGGCGAGAGCTCTTGCCCGGCCGGGCAGCATGCTGTCCCTCTCGTGCGCCAGACTTCGTGCGTTCAACTTTGGTGAGCAAGCTAGTCTCTGCCGCCATCCGTCTAGTTTCAGCACACCAACTCAGGGCGCCGATGGGACAAGACCCCTCAGCAAAACTGCAACACTGATCCCCCAAGACTTGTTGCTCCGCGTGCTGGCCAAGCTGCCGGCTGGTTCAAAGCCGCGGAGCTCGTTTCCTCATGGCGCCACTTGCTCTTGAAGGAGGCTCGTCCATTGCAGTGCACTGGAGCCGGGCGCAAGTGGAAGTCTTGCCCGCGAGCAGGCAACTGAGCGCCGGCTGAAAGCCATTCCGGAACGAGATTGTCGAGCCAGATAGGCGGCTGAGAGTCTGCCATGTTACAAAGAGTGGGCGCGAACAGAAAGATTGATCACCCGGCCAACACCAGTCTGCTTGGCGGCCGCGCCGCAAAATCGATTTCGGCCGCCAACAAAACTATGGTATATCTGACAAACAGGCTCAGGCAAAACAAAGGCGAGCCAAGTTCGAGAACAACATGGACTTGTGGTGGCGCAAGCGCTGCTCTCGCCGCCTGCTCGGAGCCAAGAGGACGGTCACAAATTAAGTCCAAAAATTCCCCACTTCTACCATCAATTGGAGCCACTCAAACTCTCGATCTATCGGCGTTAGGCTGATGGATCGCAAGATCAGCCAGCTAAACCAACACAATTGCCGCCCTGCTTACCCAGCACACGTCTTGCCCGAGGGCCGGAAGCAAAACTCCGTAGAGTAAACAGGAGTCGTACAGGGCAGCTCTACACTACATTACAGGCTCGCGGCTGATCGTGCTCGTCGAGAAGTTTCGCTCAGTTTGTGGCTAGAGAACATTCAAAGCCGTCAACTCGATGCTAAACCGGATGCAAGGGATCCCTTCCCTTTTAGATTTGTCGAAATGGACTCCAATCTTTTGGCGCCACCAAATTCTAACTGAAGAAGACACTTGACATACTTTTCACATTGCAACAAATAAGCTGCAACACACTTTGGCACCAAATACGAGCTGCTACCTCGTTTCTAGCTGGCGCGGCTCAACCAGAGCCGCTAAGTCGGCTGATTTAAACTAGTCGAGTTCCAGTAGAATTCCCTCTCCATTTCATACTCCAATATGGGCGCTTAAGCTAGCCAATTGGCTAAGATGAGCTCTTTGATGAGCGTATAGAGTGGAGCCCCATCATCAAGCTCAACGGGTTCCAATCACAAGAGTATAAGCTACTACTCCTGTCGGGACTCCAGGGGTTCATGAGTCATAACAAATAAACCATAGCCCACCAACGATCGCTTGTATGTATCCCGTGCGCTCCTCTAAAAAGATTGTAAATCCACCGAGGCTTATTAATTGATCGTTGCCGTTTTAAACAAGGCTCAAAATTGACACTCTTGCTTGAGGTGAACTCGGATAATTGCATCTCAATTGTAGCAGATTTTCTTCTTGGATGAGAGCTTAACTTAAATCTAATTCGGTCCAATTGCGCCACTTGCATGTGAAAGAAGTTGATCGAACGCGAATTATAATATGCTTGACCAAAACAAATAACATGTACATGTAGCTGCTCTTGATTGGAATCAGGCACTAGATGACAGTAAACTACAACTACAATTTGAAGTGCAATTAAGATGAAATTTGGCTTGATATTCGGATGATTAGGCTGCCACTGATTTTGAGCCAAGCGCGGAGTCGATTGAAAAGTAATCGATGAAAATTGTGTCTCATCGATTGTTGGATCACAATCTACAGACACGATCGCTCGAAATACCTAACACGAGGCTTTCCATGAATTGAAGCTAGTGGAATTAGGGTTGACAATTGATAATGCTGGTCGCACGACAAAGACAGTAGAAGGATGAAAGCGTCGGTACCAAAATGGTTATGTTGCATCTACGCACTGTGCAGCTTGGCGTCGGCTTGGGAGTGACAGATGTCTTAGAGGTATCTATCTAGATCTAGAGTTGATTTCACTACTTGGGGGCTGTTTATTGACAAACTGTAACTTTTCATTCGAATAGACGAAACTAGATCGATTCAGTGGACTTTTTTAGACCCACCGCTGTAACAACATCTTTCCTCGGATCGACTTTGTCGTAAAAATCAACGATTCCAGCCCGGCTGCTGATTAGGCAGTCGACCAAGAAGGCAACAAACATCACTAGGGCAGTCGTCCCATGGAGATAGTAGCGAAATGTGTCATTTTTGTAGGCCAAACAGGCTCCGTGTGATTGTGGTGCCCCATCTCCAGGATAAGATTGGGAGTCCCAGTGAATGCATGTGAGATCTATCACTGTTCCGTAGATTACTGAGCAAGGGATTGTTCCTACGGGTGGTCAACATCAGGTTAGCCGCTGCATGTTTCCATAGTGCATCGAGAAGAGATAGACTCGCCTCAATCGAAACTCACCTAGTAGGGATGAAGCGAATGTAATCAGACCCAAGGCCAGGGTACGGTCGTTTGGTTTGACGCAACGCAAGTTGAACATCATCGAACCGACCTCGCAAGAGGCGTGGATCAACGTGAATATAGAAAAGATGATTATGTACCATTTTAAATTATCACAGTTGACTTGGCACTGGCCTTGGGTAGCGACGTTTGAGTTGAAGTGATCTGGGCGCCCTAGTTCGGGCTGAGCTGAGCAACCACACTCGTCATAGATGATTTTGTCTCCAGCTACAGTGTAACTCTTGCAGCCGGCTAGGCAAGCCGACATGTAGGTAGTTCCGTTGGCACAAACTGGGCTGTATGTATGCTGGGAGCATCGGCAGCTGGTCAGACAGTCTGACGACAGAAACTCGCTACTGCCATAGTGAACAGTTTGATTTTGTGAGCAGCCCAGGCTCATGAGGATGAGCATTCCAATAGCGTAGAGTAAGGCCGATACAGCTATCCATCTTGTCATCAGCTTTGAGTTAACATTGAGTATCCTTATGATTGTCCCGCCTAGAAACGCGCCAAGCCCAACAAACAATATGCCGGCGAGGCCACTTATTGCACTTGCGCTCGAGTGCGCAATCTTGTATTGTTCAATAAGATATTTGGGAAGAAATGTATAGAATCCGGCAATTGGTAGTATGTGCAATATGCCGCTAAGCATGCGTAAAAGCAATAACTTATTCTCGATCAATCGCGATAGAGAGCTAGATAGATTCATGGCTGATTTTCTGCTTGATGATGCAGTTGAAGTGTATGATGACGAGTGCAGGCTTCTTGCCTCATCATTGACGAAACTAGTTGACTCTAGTTCACCAAAATGGTTCACGACCACGCAACTTGTGGTCCAACTGTCCGAGGGGTCGCCTTTCGTTGTGCTAAGAATATCCTCTCGCGTTATATATGGTTGCTCGAGGGCTATGTTTTTGTCATAGTTGTAACGAAATTTGGAGGCGTGGCATTTTGTTTGGAGGACTTCGCGTGATGAGGAATCAACGACCTCTGAGTAGTACGTTCGCTGTGATGTCATATCGAGATCACCAATGTTCAATATATGTGGCTCAAAGTCTCTGCTACCGCCAATGTCATGGTCTTCAGCTGCTTGATATGTGATGTCCTTGAAGTCGTCAACTGAGTTTGATTCGCTTGAACTAAAGCGAGATAAATAGTACATTGGTAATGCTAAAATTAATAGAGGTAAACTGATCATGATCAGTCCAAGCCACCAGGCTCCAATCCCAGTCGTGTCTGGATCTATTATTGTTGAGCTGGGATGAGATTGTCCGGCATTGTTTGGCTCATTGAGAGCGGCATTCAAGACCAACATGTTTACATCTAAACGAATACAGAATGAACCAAGGAGAAATCCTAGCGCTGGGCCAAAAATACGCAAACCAATTGTAAGCCCGAGATAGAGGGGTGACTCCTCTTTGCTAACAATATCATCGATTAATGGTGGCCCAAGTGTGGTTATCGCAGTAGAACCAAAACCAACAGCCAGAAGGCAAACGAAGAAGATCACGAGTATCGGCCCGATAGGGTCCCGCATAGGGGTGTTGTGGGCTTGAGTTACTGTCGAGTGCGAACTGTGAGTTGAGTTTAAAACGGTTAACTCATCAGTGTTGAGGTAACATAACTGGTCTTGGTTTGGCAAATCGTTTCTTTGTGTTAGTGCTGGCATTAATGCTGGTGAGTCAGTGCTGAGATCACTGGATGAATAAGGCAATTTATGTGCTGATGAACTGTATGATTTGAGGAGAAAGTGTGGAGATGTTGAGATCAATGCAGCCAAAGCTGTTAGAGTCATGCAGGCAGCAATCCATTTTGGTTTGTTGCCTCTACCGCCATAGTAAGCTATGAGCAGAGATCCGAGGATTTGACCGAGCTCGGTGGCGCTCATTATGGCGCCGGCAGTTTTGCTCTGAATTCGGTAGATTCGTTCAATTGTTGTTAGGATGCTGACGAAATAAGTCGAGTACATGCCCTGAGTAATGCTGGCTAAACAGAACACTAGGAAGAAGATCTTTTTCCTAACGCTGGTAGCCATCTTGAAACTTTCGCCACCTTTTCCGGTTTCTCTTGCCTATAGGCTGGTGAGAATATGTTGCTTGGGCAAAACAACTCAGCCGCTGCGATGGTTAATAACTGCGCTTGAAATGGGAAACAAGAGTAAACTAGACTGGCCAACTTCGACAACGTCCCCGATTTTATCCTTCAACAGCAAACGCATTTTATGCCTCAAGTGGTTGAGGATGTCTCACTGATCCAGTGACGCGCGTGCTGGCTTTTAGTTCAAGTCTACTTGCCAAATCAGATCGCTAGATTTCATCTCCAGCCAGAAGAGTAACAATGGCCACTCATCAGTTCAAATAGTGGAGCACAAGTGTAACAGAACAGCAATAATAGGAGAGAACTTGATATACGACATGGACGTGGAAATCCAAACTCTTTGACTTAATTTTATTTATGTTCTCATTTATTTATTAGTAGACTCAGCGATCGGATGTGTGCGCGTGAGCTGATGAGCGAACCAAAACGAAGTTAGCTAGTGAACAAAGAGAAAGTAGGGGCGAAGGCGCAGTTGCCCCCAGAAACGCACTGCTGCTTGCGCTGCATATGCAGCCCCAACCATGGCGCCCTGGAGGGGGTCTCACTGTGCCACCATGTTTTCCATTATCCTTTACCTCACCAACCACGTGGTAAACATTAACTCACCGAACTGACCTCTCCCTGTCGGACAGCTCAAATGTTTACGCTGGCTAGTTACTGCTGGCCACCTACTTTGCGGACCCAAGATGCAAAACATACAGTTCAAGAAAGAGTTCGGCCAACATATCCTCAAGAACCCGCTCATAGTTAGCACAATTGTTGATAAGGCCTCACTTCGGCCCACAGATGTCGTGCTGGAGGTTGGCCCAGGAACTGGAAATATGACGATGAAAATGTTAGAGAGGGCGAAAACGGTAGTCGCTTTCGAGATAGATCGGAGGCTTGTTGGTGAATTGGAAAAACGTGTGCAGAACTCGCCCTATAGGAGCAAACTAAAAATTCAACCCGCCGATGTGCTCAAAGCAAACCTACCCTTCTTCGACATCTGTGTCGCCAATCTACCTTACCAAATCTCATCTCCCTTCGTCTTCAAGCTCTTAGAACACAGACCCTTCTTTAGATGTGCAATACTCATGTTTCAAAGAGAATTTGCCCACAGATTGGTCGCTAAGCCAGGTGATAAGCTATACTGTAGGCTCTCAGTGAATTGTCAATTTCTCGCGCGGGTCGATCTTATTATGAAGGTAGGAAAGAACAATTTTAGGCCTCCCCCAAAGGTAGAATCGAACGTTGTTCGGATAGAACCGCGCAATCCTCCTCCTGACGTAAACTTTAAGGAATGGGATGGAATGCTGAGATTGTGTTTCAATAGGAAAAACAAATCTCTGGCCGCAACATTCCACCAGACAGCAGTCCTGGAGCTGCTAAAAAAGAATCACATAGCCTATTGCGCCCTCTCAAACCTTCCAGTTGACCCCGGGCTGGATGTTAAAGCTAAGGTTGAAAGCATCCTGAACTCAAATGAGGCCTTCAAGACGTTAAGGCCGAGGAGCATGACCATAGACCATTTTCTGAGCTTGTTATTTGCCTTCAATTCAAATGGGTTTCACTTTGCCTGAATGAAATTAGTATGAAAAATTAAATTTAACATACAACGTTACAAACATATATTAGATTGTGTATTGAACTATGGCTGCGTGTATTGTAGATTCCTTCCTCTTTCTCGCTTTGAGCAAACTACATTGTCTTCTTCAACTGTGATCTTCCTTTGATATACTCGTTTAAGTAGAAATTTCCGAATAAGATGATGAAAGAGAACGCGTAGCCGCTGAACACGTATTGCATCCATCGCGTGAATTGGCAACCTGAAGTTATCAGGTGAATTCCAATAGAAACGCCGATGAAAAATTGGATCAATTGGATGATTGTTAAGTGTCGCTTCCACCAAAGGTACTTTTGCATGCTCGGCCCGATAGCGGACAACCCATAGTAAGTGTACATTAGTACGTGCACTAGGCTATTCACTACAATCGGAATTATGGCCGAGCCGCCGGGTACAAATCTAACAGCTGTCCACCAGACGAGGAACATACTTGAATGATGATACTTGTGCAGGAAGGTCAGTTGGCGGTCTTTCTTACGTAATATAAAGAAAAGTGTATCAGCAAACTCAATGCCCTTACTCGCGAAATACCACCATACACCATTGGCTATGCGCATCACGTAAGGGTCATCGGTTATCCTGACCAATTGGCATAGTGAGCTATAGTTGAGCATGTAAGAGCAATAGCTTAGTTCGCAAGCTATCCATAAGTTCAGCGCAGCGACATATAGGTTATAGATCACTAAAATCCATCTGAGTTGAAAAGGTTTGCGCGATTTCATTACACCTGGACCATAATTTGCCACAAATAGGTAGATGAAGAACGCACTTAACGTTGTCCATGGACTCGCCATCATAGGCCAGTCCTCAACTCTTGGATCAGCGAACGACGAGAGCCAATTGTAAAAACCTTTTGTTGAGTTTATTGAATCGTCGATTGCTATGTAGATCTTGTCGATTGGCGAATAGCTACTATCAGAGTCGTTTCCTGCTTGAGAGACTGATTCTTCTCTAGATGTCAGTGAATTTGCCATTATCATATCTACAAATCTCGGCTCGCCAACCGAATCTTGCACCTTTTCCATCTTGAACTTTCTTGTCTTCGTTCAGATGAGAACGCTGAATATCGGGTTGGACGCTTGTTGTCATTAGTAGCCTAACAGTGACTGATTTGAGACAACTAGCTACCTGCAGTATGTCATCTTGGGACGGTAAATCAATAAACAAGAGACGACAATCAAAGCGAATGGAGCTGCAAACGCCCTCACATGAATCACAAACTCTCCAATGCTCAAGCCTCTTGCTCGTTCGACCACCTAACAACGGCTGTCAGCGTTCCTACTCTTAACTTATAGAGATTTTTCCTAATTGCCACAAACGCATCAGGTGCAAGAGCTAGTCTGCTCAATTGTTATTCCTGACAAGCTCGCACAAGCCTCGCTAGAATTTTACCTACCTGAAATTGGTAATCGCGCCTATCTCTGCCCAGGAAACTCTGGCAAGTGAGTGAAGTGAACGACGAGTTGCATGTACACGTCGCAACTACGGTCCTCTAGTTGGATGGACACCAATAAAGCTCACCCCTTTCCTCGCTTGTTTAGCCCATAAGTGGCCAACAAGTATAGTGGGAGAGATTTGAATATCTACTGTCGCGAGCTAACCTTCTTGTCATGTTTAAGAATCAACTTCACTAGCAGAACAATCGATGAACTTAATTAGAGACAACGAGATTAGCAGCTAACATGATTAAAACCTTGCTCGTTGTTTTACCTGTGCTATTCCATTGAATCGCTGCGAAGAATGAGAACGTTTACTCTCGAACTTGATGCGGATCTTGGAGGAACCAAATGTCGTTGGTGGCATGAGTTGCGGTGCTATGCCTACGCCAGTTTTGCTCTCCACTTTCACTTTCTCCTTATCCGTTCAACCATCCTCTGTGTCACCTCGGAAGCGTTCGCTTTTATGGGTTTCCCAAAAGGGTTGCCCTCTTGGCGAGCTAGCTTGGCGACTCGGTGCAATTCCTACCGCACAAGATTAACGCTTCCAGACAATCAGAGATTGAACGGCACTAAGCGGCATTATGCCCACACGGGGGATGGATTGATTATTCTAAAAAACAAGTTAGCAAACAATGCAAAGAGCCGAGACTTTTAACACAAAGCAATTTGCATTGTTCTCGGAGAGTCTATGTGAGGGCGAGATTGACAAACATGGTCATCGTGCTCATGGTGAGTTTTCCAAGCCAGCTGAGTGACACTGGCTTGAATCTGGGACCTGTTGATAGAATTCATGCATGTAAATTTGGTGCCTTTTGTGATGGTCTAAGTTAGAGACAAATCAACTATACGTTGATTCACATTGTCTTTCATTCAAGTTTACTCCGAGTGCATTGGCTCAATCGGATTTTAGCTCCCAAGATGTGTTTTTAACTTGAATTTCGTAGCCGATTCGGCCATTTAATCAAGAGTGCAGAGTAGATTCAAATCTAATCGCTAGATCTTTGAATCGAGCGACCACCCTAGCGGACTCATCAGGCCTCTGGGACGAGAGAGGCGGCTGTAGCGAGTGTTCTCCCATGCTAAACGACTCAGAAGAGTATGTGCTCATGACTGAAATAAATGATTGTATTGTACTCATCCAAACTTCTAGGACTTAGATCTCTGATCTCGAGACTTAGGAAAAAGAGCGAAAAAACTTTGAGTCTGGATGGAAATGGTTAAGTATTGAGACTTGTCAGGTTTTGAGTTCCGCAGACATTGGCGAGACATCATCATCGATCTGGAGATGAATAATCGAGTAAAACGAAAGTGAAAATCGAGGGCATTTCGAGTGCTCTCAGAGTTAAATTGAGTCGTTGGTTGTCGTCATGCCTTCTACCAGAACCAAATGATTCCAGGTGTCAGCTTGCCAGCTCCCTCTAAGTGCTCTTTAGACTCGACAAACAGGCTGGTTAGACGAGTTCTGAGAACTGGATGCAATTTACATGCATTTGGCAGCGATCATGGACTCGCTTCGCCCTGGCTTCAAAAGCACGAGCGGCAATACAATGGTAATTTTCGAATCTGGCGCTGGAGGCATCGCGCAATCTCAGTTTTTGTCAACCAATGGAAAATAGTCCAATTTCACTTGTCCACAATCAGTCGTCTCTCTTACGAGGGGAGGTTTTGTTCGCTGCTAATCGTTGATATCAGTGCTGGGGGATCCAATATTAAAGTTAACTATTATTCAACTTCAACCTGTCATCTATCCGCTCTGGGCCGACTGGAGACGATCTACCCCACAAGTGATCCACACGAACCCATCATATATTATCATACATACTAGTTGAGGTAAACAGAAAGCTCCACCATCTACTAGCACCACCACCACCACCTCCTCCTCCATCGCTAGCACCGGTCACATACTTTCTCTCACAATGGCCTATAAGGATGATGAATATGACTATTTATTCAAGATAGTCCTTATCGGTGATTCTGGAGTTGGAAAATCAAATTTACTTTCAAGATTCACAAGAAACGAGTTCAGCCTCGAAAGCAAGTCCACAATTGGTGTTGAATTTGCCACAAAGAGTATACAAGTGGACGGAAAGATCATCAAGGCTCAAGTTTGGGATACAGCTGGCCAAGAGAGATACCGAGCCATCACTTCGGCTTACTACAGGGGAGCTGTTGGCGCACTCTTAGTTTATGATATAGCAAAACATGTAACATACGAAAACGTAGAGAGATGGCTTAAGGAACTACGTGATCATGCCGACCAAAATATTGTTATAATGCTTGTTGGTAACAAGTCAGATTTGCGCCACCTTAGAGCAGTTCCCGTGGAGGAAGCTAGAGCTTTCGCAGAGAAGAATAGCCTATCATTCATTGAAGCCTCTGCATTGGATTCTACCAATGTTGAATCAGCTTTTCAACAAATTTTGACAGAAATTTATCGTGTTGTATCACAAGCGAGGCAGGTGCGCGCTAATGATAGTAGTAATCAACTCAGTAGCGGTTCTAGTCTATCTGCCCACGAGACAGTGAGACCAACAGCCAACAGCTTTGCCTCAGGATCTAATTTAGATGGTCAGAATAAAAAGAGGTCATGCTCTAACGCATGCAACAATTGAGGGTGCTCCTCTTCAGATGTAACAATACGAGCCAACACAAATATGTATGTCACCTTCAAAAACCAAAATCTTTCTGAACTAAGAGATTAAAAATTCCGAAACTACACTAGACTCGAGTTTGATTGGTGTCCTACTTTATGTATGTATCAGGGAATGCAAATGTGTGAACTACTGGGGAGTTCGCTATTTGTAGGAAACCAGCATTGGGTATAATGTTCATGCTTAGAGTGAGTGTAATATTGTTGTTCCCCTTTAAACCGAATCCATCATCCCACATGTAGTACTCAGGATTTTGATTTCGTAATCTTAGTTGACCGTTCTCGCCACGATTCAAGATGTAGTCCCAGAGTACGATCTGATTCAGAACATTGTCTGCTGTTTTATAGTTTGCAGTGAGGTAAATAAATAGTTGCTTGACATTCCAATCAAAACAATCCTCAAAGTCTGCATCCATATTGAACTGGACCATTCCAAGATCATTCTCTTTGGCATTAGGCATATTGTAATCTGGCATCCGTCTCACTAATGATCTGACGGTTTTAATATCTATCTTGGCCAGCTTATCATAGGATTTGTATGAGGTTGACAAGGCGAACATGAGCGTCAGGAGAGCGACGATTGACAGACTGAACGCAAATAGGGCGTTCAGTCTAGACAGGAAAGTGTGCATTTTCAACAAAATTTGTTATCTAATCTATTGTAGAATCTTGAATCGCAGGACTAAGGTGAACGATATGTGAAAGACTATTTAAAAGATTCTACTTTCGACGCTTTTGAGTAACCAATATCGATCTGTCAAGTGGTGGACCTGGTACTTTGAGTTTTGCGTCGTATCGATCTTTTTTAGAACCTCTGCCACACACGTTTCTTTTCGATTCTGCCGCACTGGAACAAAATGTATACATGTAACACCGAGCGATGTGAATTCGAAACTCTCGGGTTAACGTCCCTCACAATTTATTACCATGCTAATGTTAAACTGACAGATCGAAGATATCTGCGTCTTTTTTGTCCATTTTTTCCACCAGAGCTCGCATTGTGAGATCGAGCATCTTAGGATGGTGGACTTTCCTTCCACAATATCCGTCCTTTCTATGCCATTGTCCTGATCTCGGCCTCCTTCCCAACCATCTGGAGCGCTGAGGGCACAATATTTGTACATGTTCATGTCCAACATTTGACAACTGACCAACTACTGCCATGCAAGTACTATCAAGCTTGCACGAGTCGCCGTTGGGAAGCTTTATAACGACATGATCAAGAGAGCGCTTAACTATGTCTGCACTAGAGCCGGCAACGACGCAAAATTTGGCACCCATACCCGGTGTCTTCTCGATCATGTGCACGTAGGATCCGACGGGTAGGGCTCCGATTGGGTGGGCATCGCCGATCTTAGCTCGGACTGGGTTTCTGGGGAGTTCAGAGTAGGTTCGCACTATGTCGCCAACTTGAATACCGTGCGTGGCCATGATCCATCGAGTTCTTTCGGAATCGGCAACCAAGGCAATCTTTGGCGTGTGCAGAGGATCATATCTAATGATCAGAACTCGCTCTTCCTTGACGCTTCCATCGTCGTTGGCCTTTCTCACCGTATCGACCCATCTGAACTTCTTCGGATTGCCGCCGCCCAGGGTTCTCACTACCACACGTCCAGTTTCCATATCCCTGCCGCCTAATTTGTGAATGGGTAGGGGTCTGGCAGTGTAGTGGCCATCTTGGGGCAAGTAAGGAAGCCAATTGTACCGATGTGGCACCGGGTATTTCTTACCTCTCAGTGCAAGGTGGGGTCGTGGCCATCCCATGATTGGTCGCACGTTTGCCCATAATCGCGTTCTTATGGTCTGATAATTTATTAGACTGGAGGTTGCAAACTTGACAAGAGACTTGTTTAATAGGTTGAGCGCTTGGTCCGCCATTGCATCTTAAACAAGCGCAATAATGACGATCTTATTTCAACCCCAGTCAAGGATGGAACCATGTATAGTGGAAAAAGTGGATAATGGTAACCTGGGGTCGCGGGAGGGACAATCGCCTAGCGAGGTTTTTATTTATTTTGTCAAAACCTGAAAAACTATTGTGCGCGATTCGCTTGCCTGCGCGCGATTCGATTTGTTCACATCGTCGCTCTCTTCGTGGTGATTGTTCGCTAAACGCGAAATAGGGAAAGGTTAGATTCGTTTTTATTTAAAGGGTCGCTGTGTCGCAATTGATCAACAATGTAAAAGGTTGTCCGGTTTTGATACACTTTCACACGTGCAAACTGTTGTCGAGCCCTCACCTGCATGCCACGCTCGTCCTAACAGAGGCAACTCTGGCCGACGAGTAGCTGCTGGGTTACATAAACCAAATGATCCAAAACGTGAGCCAGAGTTACTGCTACCTTTGTTGCAGCCCATTGATGAACAGAGACTACTTCTGATTATTACGAAAACTAGAATGGTTTTATCAGATGTTATCATGACCGTTCATGAGTGTACAAAAACAAGTACCTTTAAAGACACTATGCGTCCATTTCATAACGGCCCACCGATTCCAGTTTACCCGCCCAATCATCTTCAAGAGCATTAGATGTACTTCCCATCGCTCCTGTCCACCGCTACCTTAGGTAGTTGGCCAGATGCTGGAAGTTGTATCGTCGTCGTCGTTGTGTCTGTCATCGACAGCGCAAGTGAGCCACGATGAGAGTTTTCATCGAGAGATAAGTTCAGGAAGCCAGCTAAGCCCTTTGGATGATATCTATATGGCGCATAGATCGCTCGAAGTCGACTCCTGATGCCGCTGCCTTATGGTGGTGTTTTATCCGTGACTTTGGCAAATTCTGGCGACGATTAGTGATCGTTAAGATGGCTAATCTGTGACGATTAGTGATCTGAGTCACTGCAGGTAACTAAGATCGCAGGCAATGGCGATTTAAGGGGCAGCTAATGTACGGTGATGGTAACTTCCAACAACTGGTGTGACTCTAGCTGGAACTCGCTGCCGCAAGTTTGCTACCTCAGATCGTACGTCTATGTGAAATATGTGTTGCTCTGCTTTCAACGTACCTCTCGCTCGGAGGTGAGTTTTTGCCGGATGTTTGTTGAGAAAACAGGTAGACCAGCGCATTGTGTTTGATCAGCCAGCTAAGAGCAAAAAATAGAGGGATTGCACTGTTGCCCTCTCTAGCTAGAGGAGCCGACGGCAGCGGCAGTTGCAGTTGCAGTTGCAGTTGCAGCAGCAGCAGCGGAGAGCAACTGCTCCTTGCTATCCCATTTGCTGGGGGTCAAGTCGAGCGGCTGACAATTTGGATGAGAGGATTCAGCTGCCTAGCTGCGCTCTCACTTTGCTCTGAGACTTGCAACTCTCTCCGCGTTGGCTTATTATTTGATTTTCAAGAGCGTTTCATTTCTTGCGCTACATCTGCCAGGATCAAACTGGCTCCAATTGGCCGAAAGCGGGCACAAGGTTGCCTCAAAAGTGGTGGGCAGGTTGCTTGCATGCACTGCATTAAGCTGGTGAATGTAGCTTGAATTTTTCATTAAATCACAAGCCACCAACAAGGAGTGAACACTTCGTTGAGAGCTCCTCGAGCGAGAGTTTCCATCGAGCTAGACAATCTAATTGCCGGCTATGGATCATTTTAATCTTGTCGATCGAGAGGTACGTGCTCAAGAAAACGGATCTCTCAACTCGTCGCCAGTGAAACTGTGCAATTCCAAATGCGCTTGAGTGAGGAGAGAGCGTCACGAAGATTCGACTGAACTTGAGGGAGAGAAGTGACATTCTTGCAAGCGGAAACTCGAAGCAACAAGGCCACGATGAAAGTGTTTGAAGGGAAGATGGACTTTAGGATTGTTTTAAGCCTAATATCGCTAGCGATTTCCATTGACCAGTCGCTAGCGAGCGCAAACGGCACCCAAAGTAGCACGAGCGCAGTTGCACCAAACTCGACCCAAACGAACGCCCGAAATTCGAATAAGTTTGTCTTCGCTTTCAGTGTCTATCAGAATCGGTCAATACCAAAATTGGCGCCAAATCAGACCAACTTGGCCAAGGACGGCGACAAAATCCCGCCGTCAGCAAGGAATCTCAATCCTGTAAATAGAACCACCTTGACCAAGTTAGATGCGCTCGCTTTGCCCAAACTTAGTAGCTCAAAATCATCGGCTGGAAACTCGAGCGGTCATTTTGCTGAGCAGGCAGAGGCCTCACTCTTCAGACCGTCCTTTCTGAGGGGCTTGCTTAGGAACCAAAAGTCGACGAGCAACCAGCAAAAGGAGGGCGAGGAAGAGGAGGAGGTTACGCAGACAATTGTGATGCCAATCAAGGACGAAACCAAACTTGATCAGGAGAAGCCGACGAGCTTTCCGGTTGCTGCAAGTGTTGCATCCGGAGAGTTCTTGCCAGAACCGGAGGCCTCCCTCCAGCTAACTAGCACCGAGATAAACAACATCCTCAACGATCGCGAGGCGCCAGAGTTTTATCGCGAGCGCGAGGTGAACGACGACGGCGTTCTGGTTGCAGAGGAACAACCAAGAGCTGGCGCGGCGGCCTCAGACTTGGTCCATGGGCCGGCTCCAGGCGGATCGCCCTACGCATCAGCTCCCTTTGGTGCAAAGGGCAGGGGCTTTGTAAACCAGCAGCTCTCGCACGCAGCTTCCGAGGGCAGCGGGCTTGGCGGCTTCAACCACATGTTTGGACAGGAGTTGGCTGGAGGCGCCGACTTCGGCCCAACAGGCCAAGACGGCAAACTGATGCAGTCGCCAAACAGTTTCAACGAGTTTGTTGCCGGCGCAGACTTGGGCCAAGGAGCCTTTGCCGGCTCTAACGAGGATTCGCCCAATTCTGGTCTGTTGCGCGCTGGCTCAGGCGATTTTGCTGGTCCCATGGAAGGAGGAAGCGGTTTTTACGGTTACGGTGGTGGCGGTGGCCTCAGCGCTGGAGCCTCTGCTGGTTACCCAAACTCGCCCATCTTGGGCAGACATTCGAGTGAACTGTACGGAGCTGGAATGGGCGGCGGCGGCGGCGGATTTGGGCCAATGTCGAGCCCTGGCGCCGAGTTTGGGTCCGCGTACAATGGGGCCCAGCTCACGTCGGCGGGTTCGCACCAGCCAGAGGCGGGCTCGTTTCCATACGGGGCCGACGAGTACAGTAACCGTTTTGGTCGTTCCGAATATGCGCTCGACCAGAGAGGTTTTACCACACAAAACAACATGCTCCTTCAGGGAAACTCAATGCAATCCAACACTATGCACGAGGGCGAAAGGGGCGGCTTGCCGCAGGGGCCGCGCAGAGGCTCCAAGCTGATGCCCCTCTCGCCCGTGATCCCGATTCCAGAGGAGGTTTCCTCGCCCTCGATGAGCAGCCAGAGTAGTTCCTATCCGCGCGAAATGTCAACTCTTGACCACGAGGCCAACAGATACAGCCAGTTCAGGTACAGGCAGCAGGCGTCTGCGAGCGACGAGTTTGCCACCCAAAACCAGCAGTCGGCCGAGTTCAGGCAGCAACAGCAGCAGCAGCAGCAGGCGCCACAGGTGCACGAGGCTCTCGATGACGACGTTGCCAGCGAGGCCCTCGAGGGAAACCAGGAGCTAGGCGGCGGCTCCATGTCCGCCTCGCAAAGCTCTGGCCAGGACTCCTACAGTGGCCAAGGCGAGCCTGGTGCTGGGAGTGAGGATGAGCCAACGCCATCAACGATGGCCAGCGTGCACGAGATGCGCTCGCGCTCGGCCAACAGCGAGACAGGAAACGGTCACAGTTTGGTGCTGAACGTGCCGCCGCCAAGCAACGACAACTCGATCAGGTACAATGAGTCGCCGGGCAGGCAGGCGGTTGAGTTTCGGCTTGTTGGCAGCGCGGGCTACCTGGCGCCGAGCTTGAGCAGGCCAAACGAGGAGGCGGAAGAGGAGGAGCAGCAGCAGCGGGGAGCGGAGGGGCTTGCGCGCGGGCCAATGCAAGGCCAGAGATTCACGAGGAAGACGAGCGCCAACTTAGAGGGGCGAGAGGAGCGCTCGAGCCAGCAGGGACCAAACGCCCAGCAGCAGGCACTCAGCGCCGACTACGACCCGGCCGACAATCCGGCCCACGCAGGCAAATACATCATCGAGTAGGATTGCGCTCAAACACAACATCCGACTTTAAGTGAGCTAGTTTGCAAATGAGGATGCTGAGAGAGCGGAATGATCAAAATAAACCCCAGGCAACATTTGCACTCGCTCGCTCCCTGTTTGGCGTTTCACCGATCGCCTCCCATGCGATCAAAAGTGTTTTCATCAAAGGGTATCAACAAATTTATTCCTATCTTACAGAGGTGTAGCTCTCTCTCTCTCTCTCTTTCGTGGTGGGCAGCCTGATTGGCTTAGCTAAACTTTAGCTTCATCCGCGACAATGCCCGCTCTAGTTGCAACAGTTCAAGGCAGTTGTACATGATGGAGCATTGATTCTTCATCGCGTTCTTGTACAAAACATCGAGCCCACTCTCCTCCCTGAGCTCGTTACTCTGCGCCGCCGACTTTCTCGCCTGAGAGCCGAGCGACACACTGGGATGCTCGCTCTCTATTTGCTCCACCAGCTGGTTGATGTACTTCTTGGTTATCCTCTCCAGTTGTTGCTCGCTCGGTTGGCTTGAGTTTTGCGGCCTGCCCGTCTGCGTTGCTGAATCTGCTTTGTTCGCAATGGAGCTCCTAAGACTGTTGTTAAGTTTCACCGTTAGCCTGCAGAGGAACTGGTTAAGACAAACCTCGAGATGATTGTGCGTCGAGTTGTCGGCCAACTCAATCGCAGCCTCGGCTCCAAACTCGAGCGGCCGTCTGCTCTCCTCCACCGGCGGCCAGCTTGGCTCCCGAGTCGCGTTGGCCACCCTTTGGCCAACTGGCGCCGCAATCTCCTTTGCTCGAACCTCAGCATTCGACTGCTGACCCTCGAGCGACTGCAACTTGCTCTCCTCGAGCTGAGCCGGTGCGCCGGTCGTTTGGGTGAGCTCAACGAGCTTGCCTGCTGGGGCCGGGGGCTCCATTTTAACATCGGAGTTAACGCTCGCCTCTGTCTGCCTCCTGGCGAGGGCGCTCTCGTTCCTCTGGGGCAAAATTAGCTGGTACTGGTCGCTAGCGGCAAGTCTCTGCTTTTGCTGCTGCTGCTGCAAAATTTGCTGCTGAGCCATAAGAGCCTTGGCGCGAACCAAGTTGGCCAGCTGCTTCTTGTACTCGTTCAGGTTGAACAGGTTGTCCAGTTTGAGCGAGCTCCTCACCAGTGCGGGCAGATTCCATTGTGTTTCCATGATGGAGCTCCGATGCTTCCGCTTGATGTTCTGGGCTGCGTTTATGAAGTTGTTCAAGGCACTAAGAGCCTTCTTCACCTTGGCCTTGACTCCGCCTGCTTGCGCGCCAACCAAGCCGTGGGGCAATGGGGTTGTGAGCGGGATGGGCGAGCTAAGGCTGCCCGAGCTCGGGGTTGAGGTTGAGTTCGTCTCGAGGGATGCGTTGAACATGAGCTCGCTTGCCGCCGAGCGGTCAGCGTCCCAACCCGCCGGCTGCGACAGTTTGTCCCAGGCGCCCTTGAAGAAGCTCGGCCTTGAGACGAGCGACCTGCGTTTGCTGTAGCTGGAGGCGCGAGTGTCCGGCCGGCGGATCAGGCTGGCCAGTTGCTCGTTGATGGCCGCGGTTGCATTTGTAAGAGCAGACTCATGCTCGCCCATGAGCGCGCTCAAAACCTTCGAGGGCGCTCGCCATTTGAGGAGGTCGGAAAAGTTCCTTGCGCTCAACTCGAGCTCGCGCTTCTTTCTGCCGGCCACGGTGACCGCCGGCAAGAGCGAGGCCATGAGAATTCCAAAGGGCAGAATGCCCAATAGGAGACCCGCAATGTTGGTCCAGGGGGCGCTGCTCTTGCTGCTCTTTGAGACGGAGCTCGATTGGCCGTTGTTGTCGTCGTTGTTGTTGTTGTTGTTGTTCGAGGGGCTGCTCGCTAGCGAGCCAGCGTCGGCAAAGCTGGAGGTGTCGCTCGCAACCAGCGACGACTCGGCCATATCCGGATCCATGTAATGCGGCTGGAGGCCGCTAGCGGCCGCTGCGGCTGCGAACGCCTGGTACTGGTGCGAGTGGTCCACGGGACCGGCGCCGGGCATCATGTATGGGCTTGCTGCGTAGAGTTGCTGCATCGACTGGAGTGCGTCGGCTGTGGCGAGGGTGGGCGTGTAGTAGGGGTGCATGGAGGGCGCAGTGGAGGCCAGATTGATGGGCGACAGGAGGGTGGGCGTGTAGTAGTAGCGGCTCGAGGCGGTTGGCTTGAAGAGGCTGTTCAGGTAGCCTTTCTTGTACGGCGCCAGGCTCGGAGAGAACTGCGCCCGCTGGCCCTGGCCGGAGTCGGCCGCACTTCCGGCCTCCGCGGTGGTTGGCTTCAGCTGGCTTGGGGCCTCGTAGAAGGTTGGACTGCTCATGGCTGCGGTGGCAAACATGGCGCCGGCCGCGTTTGCGCCTCCTCCTCCAGAGCCAGAGTTGGTGGCGGCGCCGTAGATGCTTGCTGGGGCGGCCTGCTGCTGTTGCTGCTGCTGGCCGCCATAGTAGGGCGAGGTGAGCCCGTAGAGACTCTGCTGACCATCCATCGACTGGCCGGGCGTCTTGGCGGCCGCGCCGGCAAGGGCGGCCCGGTAGTAGGCCAGGTTGGCCGCTCCCAGGGCGCCGTTCTGGTAAGCCGGCTGGAACTGGGGCGGCGTGGAGAAGGACACGAGGTCGCTCGCTGCGAGCTGGCCGCTCTCTGCGCTTCCTTGCGATCCGAACTGGCTCGTGGAGGGCGAGCGAGTCAGGTATGAGGAGATCACTTCTGGCGAGTAGCGTTTGTAGACGTTGTGCCCACTTTGCTGTTGGTGTTGTTGTTGTTGTTGTTGTTGTTGCTGTTGCTGCTGCTGCTGCTGCTGCTGCTGCTCGTTCGCAACATAGAAGGCGCGCGAGATAGAGCCGCCGTACGGAGTGAAGGTCGCTGCTTGTTGTAGGCCATTGTCGTTGGGCAGCACCTGTTGCTGCTGCTGCTGCTGTTGCTGGATCTGCGCGGCCAGAAGACGCTGCTGCTGCTGGTATCTCTGGACTAGCGAGCCAATGTCCACGTTAGCCAGCGAGGGATTCTGGGCAACTATCGCAGCCGCCATCTGGCTAAGCTGGCTCTGCCGGTTTATGTAGTTGCTGTTGCTGGTGGCCGTTGGTTGCATCGAGTCCACATTTGGCTGATACAAGTTGGCCGGATTGTTCCTCGACTCTTGAAAGGACCTCAAATCAGCCGATGAGTCGGCCTCAGAGGCGGCCTCTTGTTGCGCTTGGCCTCTCGTGAAATCACCACTCCCGTCGCTAAACTGGCGGCTGGTTGACAGTCCACCCATTGGCTGATACCCGTAAGCTTGCGAACTCTCAAGTCCCCCTGGCGACAAGCCCAAGTCGTTGGGTATGATGTATAGATTCCTGTCCTGGGTGCTGGTTGGTTGCGGGCTTTGCGCTTGGACGGAGCCCGCAAAGGAGTTGGCCTGGTTTCTGGCAATGGCCGATTGATCGGTGGCGCCCTCCATCGAGTAACCTTGCGCCATCATGTCGGGTCCAACTTGAGCGCCCATTTGCTCAAAGTTGCCGGGCACATAGGAGTCCACGTTGGTGGAGTAGTTTGGGAGCGGCTCGTCGATGTTGCTTGAAGAGCGATGCTTGAGGTCATAGCTCGAGTTTGAACTTGGCTCCTCCTGGGCGCCAGCCTTAGCAGAGTTTGCATAACCAGATTGGTCGGGCTGTGAATGCGGCCCGAGTCGTGTTTGGGCGCCCGATCGAAAAGGTTCGGGTGGGTTCGTCTGGTGGCTTGGGTTGTAGTGGTCGTCGCTTTGAAACCTGTGCAAGCTCGCCTGCGCATCCATGGAGACGGCGGGCGCCTCACCCTGGAGGCCCACCTTTGCCTGGATCTGTCCTCGCTGGCCAGACTCTTGGGTGGCCATCGGTCCTGCTGGTTGCATGATTGACGAGTATCTGTTTGTGTGGCCCGAACCAGCCGACGGGAGGCCGATATTATTGTTGGGGTTGGAGTTTTGGGTTGGATTCTGGTCGGCGTTTGTTTGGCCATTGGAAGTTGAGGAGGAGGTTGCAAAGACTGGCCACTGGATGGGCGACTCGCTCGCGTACTTGGGCTCGCTGATCCTGGAGTCATCGTAGCTCTGATTCTCTGCCGGCCTGCTCGACACCTCTTGGCTCGTGGCCGGTGGTCGCGCAAAGCCCCTGTCTCGAGTGCTCTTGCCGTAGTTGCTTGCGCTGTACGTGTAAACGGAGCTCTTCTTGCCGGCCAGACTGGGTTTCTTTGTTGGGAGTGCAGCGGATGTTGTGGTTGGCGGCGGGCTAGAAACCCGTTGCTCGGAGTAGCCACCTGCTTGGGGCTCCAGCTCGTTGCTGGATGCGCTTGCGTTTTGCAACTTGCCCTTGTTCGTATCCAACGTTGAGCTCGGGCGGAAGGCTGAGCTCGTCCCGTCGTTGTCCATTTGCTCTTGCAGATTCGAGCTGCCGTACTGTTTGACCGGGCTGCTGGCGTGATTTTTTGCATTCAACTCGCTGAAGTACTGATAGTTTTGGTTTGGGCTCCATTCAGCTCCAAGCAGCGAAGGCGCCGTCTGTGTTTCAGCAGCAAGCTGGTACTGGTTTGAGATGGTGTTGTTATTGTTATTGGCGAGCGCTGAGTTGTCTCCACTCTCAAAGGCCGCACTTTGGTCCAGGTAAGATCTTGACGAAGCCGCCTGCTCCTCCCGCTTCGATTGGCCCCTTATTTCGCCTCCGTCCGGCTCCTCCGACGGCGCCTGCTCGACCTCAGACAGACCCTCCTGCTTGTCCTGCTCGCCGGATGCAAGCTCGCGATTGAATGAACTTTGGCGCGTTGGAATCACCGACTTGATCACTGGCGGGCTCCACTTGCTCGAGCTCTCGTTCAACGGCCTCTGGCTGGTGCTTGCGGCCAACCTGCCCGCCGACTCCTGCTGGTCGTCGCCGTCTGTCAATGGTGCCGACCACTGCTCGTTCTGGGCCGACTCAACGTTGTTTGTCGCAGCGCCAGTCTGGGCGCTCGAGCCAGAGGAGGAGTCCGCGCCTCCATCTTGGCGCTTGTCACCAAATTGAACCGCTGGACTGCTATCACTTTCTGAGTTGTCTTCGTTGTTCGTGTTGTATGAGCTTGCTGATTCAGCGCTCGATGAGCTCGAGTTGGCCTCTTGAGCTGGATGATCCTCCGCAATGAGGGACTGAATCTGGTCGACACGTCCATTGAGCAATTCCATCTTCCGTTGCACATTTCTCGCCGCCCTCTTCACCTGAGCAACCTGCTCCTTTGCCAGGATGGGCGCTCGTTGGCGTCGGCGCCTCGGCTCCTCAAGCTGCTCGGCAGTGTCCCTGTTTCTCGCCTCGCGCACCCTGACTCGCGGCCGAAGCCTGTTGCTCGTCTCCGCTTTCCGCGTTGACTCGTCGCCCAGCTCGTCGAAGGCAAAACTGGCGATTGGCCCGAGGCTGCTGTTCGAGGCCAACCAGGGCTGCTGGCTGGGGGCGGTGGCGCCATTCGCTTGGCGCGTATAGTTTGCGCTTGCCCTCGCTGAGGCGCCGATGGCGGCAATGAGATCTATGCAAGCAACCAGGAGAACCCGTCGCATTACAAGCAGCATTTTTGCCGCCAAAAACTTTCGCCTCAATTCCTCCTATCACTTCAACTCTGGATTGAAGTTTAGTTCACCTGAGCGCTTCCTTGCCAGTTAGCTTGATTCTGTAAGATCTGATTGGCGCTGCCTTCTAATGTTCTCGCTTTAAGTTGGTGTTGTTTGCTGAAACTCTTGCCCTTCAATGGATGTTCAGGTTTGGGCGCTTGCACGGACAATGACAACTAGGAGCCAGGTTAGTCTCTCAGTCTCGATCGAACTTGCATCTACCTGAACTGGCCGAGCTGAAGCTGGCGCTCACATTGGCTGCTGTGTGGCTAAGATGCGAGCAAGCCGATGGCTTCTAATCAAATCTCAGCTCTGATGCGACTGGCAAATTTCCCTCTCCTCTCCTCTCCTCGAACTCCACTAACTGGCCAGCTGGCAGCCCAAGTTCATGCCAAGTGTTTTGGAGCACGCAAGCGGACGCCACTGCAGTGGCTGCAAGTGGCCAAAACTGGGAGCCACTGGGCAAGAATCAATAAGTCACCAGCAAACGTCAACTTTGGAGCGGAGCGGCGCTTTGTGCTCATGCTACAGGAGTGATGGCGAATGGTTGCCGCCACCGCTGATGCTGTTGTTGCCACCGCTGCTCATGCTGCCATTTGCCTAGCTAGTTGAGGTGAAATTCAAAACTGCTCGCAAGTTGGACGAAAAAGTGCAACAGCCGCCTCGAGTGCGCCGGCCAGGTAATTGCGCAAGAAGAACAAAGCGCCGGCTTGAGCCACAAAACGGCGAACGAATTGTTATTATTATTATCATTTTCTAACTGTAAACCCGTTCTGCGTCTCACTTTGCCGTCCGAGTGGACGGGCGGCGCCAGTTTGGGGCACAAACTGGCGCTAGCCTCTCAAATCGGAAAGTTTTGCCCAGGTGAGGGATGAGTGCTTGCAGCACGCGGAGTCAAGTTCAATTGGACACACAGGTGGAGGGATCCCAGTTTGCCCGGCCGCTCTTGTTACATATTGAAACAAGCCTCGGTGGCAGGATAATTGCGCCAGGCTTGTTCGCGTTCGGCAAACAACAAAAACTAGGTAAGCGATTTGAACCAGCCCGATGGCAGGCAATCACTTTGGGTCTGGCTCCTGATTTGAGCGGCCAACATTCAGCCTTCTGGTGGACAATTTCTCCGCCCATTCTCTTGAGGCGGGCAGACGAAATGAAATGCATGTTTATTTTTAGCGCCAGCCGAGCCGGCAATCCTTTCGGCCGTCCCTCATTGTAAACTGGCCGAACTCTTGAAGCCTCTAACGGCAACGGCAACAGTAACGGCAACAGCAAGAACAACGACAATGACAACAAGTAGACAAGATGCAGCTGCTATCCGCTTGCACGCAATCATCATCCACAAAACCAACACCTGAGAACCACTTGAATCCTCGGCCGCCAGCCCGGCGCTTCACCTATTCCACTCCTCCTTCTCCATCCAGCTCTTTGTCTTTCGCTCGCTTTGCCTTCAACCTCAAGCTTCGGCCGCCCGCTCACCAGCTCCACTCAGTTGGCCTCACCGCGCAGAATTGCCGCTTGATCTGGCAAAATTGATCCAGCCAACACAATGGCCTCATCCACACGCAGGCAAAACGCTAGCCCGAACAGAGGGCTCCCACCGAACTCTTGCCAAGGCCCATCGGCCTCTTGATTGGCCCTCAGGAGGCCAACGGGCGCTAGGTACTTACCTGCCGCTTCTGCTGCTGCTGCTGCCGCCGCCGTTGCTGGAGACTAGGCCCGCTCTCGGTGAGCACTCGGTTTCCTTTGCGTTGCGCCCTCTTCCTTGCGAGCGTCACTCTATCTTACATTGCGCGAGACCAGCTCTGGACTGTTGGCGCCGCTCAAGCTCGAGTTGGCCGGCGAGCGCGCGAATGTTGGCCTTGCGCGCCTGCCGCCCGTTAGCAGGTGCCAGCTCGGCTGACCGCCACAACACGAACAATGGCCCACGCAAGCCCGTTAGATCCATGGCGCCGCCTGTTCCGCCGGCCACTTCCTTCTCGTCTTTGGCGCAACACTCGACTCGGCCGATTGAGCAGCCGGCCGGCGGGGTTACCTGCGAGCCGGCCGCTCTTAGGAGTCGTGCGCTCCAGTGCGCAGACGAGTCCGCTTGGGTCGCCTTGCGATGGCGCCAAGAAGGTGCCACCGCTTTTAGCTCGCCAGGCAAAAAGCGCAAAACTGTCTGAACTTGGCTGAGACAAATCGCGTTTGTCCGCCGGAGCTGGCGTATTGTTCCAGCCGATTTGGCGGCCCAATTATGACGAACGCACTTAACGGATTCAATGGCGGCAGCGCAGACACTGCCCTCGAGTCCTGCAACTCGGCGCCAACGGATGGTCGGCCGGCCGCCTGGCCAACAAGCCAGTTGCTCGGCGGCTTGAAGCCGGCATCCGATTTAGGCTGCCTGCGTGAAATTGAGGGTTTGTAGCGGCCGGCTGCCGTCAGCCGCCCTCCAAGTGACACTGCGCACCCGCTCGACTTAGCCTGAGATAATCACTCCGCTTGCACCTGGAACTCACCTGCACAATGCAATCGACGCCGCCAGCGCCGATGAGAGAAAACTAACCTCCAAGGCTATCGCTCTTGAACGTTCAGCAAAACTGTCCACTTCCCCTTCCCCCCAACGCCTCTCTCCAAGCGTCAGGCAAGTTTGTCCGCCAGCATATCTACAGTGCTGACACTCTGTCCAGCGGCCGCCACTCTGTTCGCTCCTCTAGGCTTGAACGTTTAACGTGGAATCTAAATCAGATTCAACTTCGCCCATGCTAGAGGGCTCAAAGCAAAGGCTGCCTAAAATTAGAGCAACAGTTGGATTGTTCGGAAGGCTCATTGTGGCGCCGCCGAGCTGCGAGCGCTCGCCGGCCGAAGTGCACTAGTTGACTTTTGAGCCTTTGCCTCGGCAAGAGCGACATTGCTCGCAAGACTCAATGATCTGGCACGATTCTAAAGTCAGTGTCCATCACTTTGTCTGGTGCCCTTATTTCCGTGTGTCGTAAAACTCTCATGACGTTTCTTCAATTGATTTCCACTATCATTTTCCCTCTCCTCCCACTTTTGCAGCCGCTGGCCTGGCAAAGGTAATTTGCAGCCTACAGTGCGACAATTCAGCGCGATAAGTCGCCACTCGAGGCTCAGAATCAGTGCTCGGCCCTTCTGGTGGCCCACTTGGGTAAAATATGAAACAGCCTACTCCTAGGTGGAGCCTTGGATCTCGAAAGTTCAGAGACGGCAAACTGTCGACTGTTGCAAAGAAATCTCTCGGCTGTAAATCAGCCTCCACAGTGGCGCAAGTCTGCCCGGCTCAGCTCTTGGGAGCAACTTCTCTGTTTTCTCCGAAAACAAATGCAGTTGTCGGCTTGGATAGTCTGAGTCTGGTTTGCGGCAGCCGAAATCAACACTTACTGGCAGTTGGTCAACCGGGGAGGAAATTGCTTTTCGTGCGCCGGAGATCATAACGTCGGTAAGTCATCAGGTAAAGAATCTCATTGAAACGAGGGTCTACGGATGAGAGGAACTCAGATCTATCGTTGAAACTGGATAACATGTGAACGATTTAATTCTACAAACTTGCTTCTGATTGTCGAGCTCAGATTCATCCTGTCAAGTTATCGCTCTTCTCGCATTAGAGGAGAAACTAGCACCATACGAAAAACAATCACTTCGGTTTACCTGTGACTCTTCAGCCAGTGGGCTGATTCATATATTATCTGATACTCGCATAGCGTTGATTGTTAATTTTAAATCTCTGTTACAGGTTTCTTATCTAATGGATATTGATGAGCGGAGTTTAATTTTGCTTTCTTCTTTAGTCGAGTAGTGGTGAATCCAGTTCTTCTATCACAATCCACTAGCAAGATATCATGATCTCCGAAGTCGCGCGGGCAACTCTATCGGTTTGATCAAACCTGGAATCTTGAGAGACGCTGGCCAGGTTGTGAAATACAAATTGAAGACAATAAATCCCGGACGGATCGCTCGGCGAATCTAAATCATCGAGTTTTCGCCCACTGATTTCGAATCACACTTTATTCACTAGTGTTCAGAGGCTCACTTTCATCGCTTGCGCGGATCGTTTTCGATGTTGTTGGTTGATAAGATCTATCTACAGATCCGGATTTGCCAACACTGTCATTTTTCTTGGACATACCATCATCGAGCAGTTGCATGGCATAATACTTTTGCTTTTCGTCCATAAATGCGCCCTCGGCTCGATCCAAAGACGAGCAAGAGTCCTGAGTTCGTAGTTGCGTCTTCCTGGATTTAGGCCCGTAAGCCAGATCGTAAGCTAGTTTCGCAGACGTCGCTAGAAGAATGGATGCGAAGGCAAAAATTATTATTGTTGAAATCGGAGTAACCAGAGCAAGATGTCGCTGGATGAACCTTAGATTGTTTAAATTTCGCTTGTCTATCTCGCCAGTGGACACAAACCACATTTGTGGTAAATAAAGATCCCTTAATGGTGGTTTGTTCGGCTCGCCTCTGTTTTCTACCAAGAAAGAATAATCACGGGTAAAGTTCAAACTTGGTTCGTCCTTGTAATGGACATTGAATTGTATTGCTATCTGCGCTTTGACAGGTATGTTTAGGCTAGATTCCAGATCGATGTAAAATAAATGATCCTCCATGTTAGGCTGCACAGCGTCATCAAATAGTTTCATATAAGGGGCGAGTGTTTTGTCTTTGTCTGAATGAAGGAAGTGAGGGAAAGATATTGTGAGAGGACTTCCCTTGCGGCATGTGTAGAGATCCATCATGCCATTTGGTGGACAACTACTGATCTTGGCATTTGCGTAAAAGGTGCAAAAGCACTTGTTTGAATTTTTCGCAGTTTGTTCATTGTTGCTATCTTCTGTGTACTCATATGTTGACTTGTCTGCAACATAACGGTTGACTAATAATCTCTTATACATAAAGGTATTATTGTAATCTAATTTGAAACTCCTACACAAATCTGGCATGAATAGATAGATTGTCTTGGTGGCTTGTTGGTTGTCAGTTAGTTCTCCATCTGAATTTCTAGTCCTCGATGGAAGTTGAGCTGTCGACAAATCTTTGCGTGATTTATCGTTCGTGAAAGAATTCTGGTTGCTGATTAGGTTGTTCTGGGTATTGTGGTTATAGCTTATGATTGAGTGTTCGGGTGGTGGAAACAGTTCACCGGCGGAGCTAAATCTGAACTCATTACATTGATCGTCGCTTGCATCTTTGGGCGCAGAGCCGTTCATGTTCCAAATATTAAATCGTTTCAGATGGCCAAATTCATCTACAGCGCCTAGTTTGTCTAGGGTTGCGTTTGAAGAACCAGTGAAGATTCGAATATTCCGAGTTATCGAGTTGTTCTGATTGTGCATCCAGCCAAACCTATCGACATCAACCTGACCTCCATGTTTGGCTTGCTCCATGAGAATATCAAAGTAGCCCTCGAACAGTAGAGCATTTGCCGAATGACTTGAGAATAATTTGAGATCGAATTCGGAGACAATTGCGTCGACCAATTCAGCATACTCTGCAGTCAAGGTGGTTCCAGCCAGGGGTACATTCATATGATTGATCCATGTAGAATTGAGATCTTCGAGAGTTCCAACAACACTCAGCTCTGGCATGAAAGTCCACCTCTTTTGTTGATCATATATGACGGTTTCATTGCTAGTCTCGAACCTTATATTTAATTTTTCCCTATCTTGCCTGAAAGTGAATGGCCCAATCTGTTTGAGTTTAGGCACTGGCCTCAAATGTAGCGAATTCTTTGCTGCATCGCCGAGCATCTCGTCCAAGTTTGTTATATTATATAAATATATCCTATCCACCACAGAATTAAAGCGCCAGTCGTCGAATGATCCGGAGCGTTCGCTTAGCGATAGCTGGGTTCTAATGATGTGGCTTATCAAAATTGGCAGACAAAAATAGATGGCTATCGATGAGAATATGGTTATGAAAGATGCGCTAATAAGAAGTATGAATTTGACATTGTACAAGGGAAAGGCCATCTTTGCGAATATCGAGGAGCAGAGTTTGATCGTCTATTACATAAATGGTCTCTCACTGAAAATGTCTGGTGGGAAAAAAATCTTGAAGTTTGCTACCGGGCGTGCAAAATTCCAACATGATTCCAAGATTAGCCCACCGGACAAACTAAAACGAAGGTTACTTAATAGCTAAAATGTAGCTAAAGCTTGATGACAAGTCGAGAGTCGAATTTCAAAGTGAAAGGGTTGTAGCTTAAAAACAAGTCCCAGAGCAAGCACCAGCCAGTGGTGCTAGCCGGTCTTACCAGCCGCTGAGTCCAAACTGATGATTTATATCTAGCTCTGCCTTTGGTGTTGATAAAATTCCAGTATTCCTGAGAGTGCTAACTTGCTTGTCTGGCAGATTGCTCCTGACTCGAGCCCTAGCTATGCTGAATTGTCGCTAAATCGCCACTGACTGTTGAATTGAATGCGGGGCTAATAATTTAGTTATGCACTTCGATATTTGTTGGCTGGAAACCAGATCTAGCGATTCCATTGTTGCGGGTTATCTCTAGATTGCTTTCATCTCTGATCTTTCTAGTAGAGGGAGACGTCAGCAAGCACTCATAATGCTCAAAGAAATAGACGTGAGCCGTCTCACATAAGCCAAACCTTGACGAGAACTATTTTAGCAATATTACAATAACGAGATAAGAAGTTTAACTCCTCAAGCCAGGATTAAGCGACCGAGTTATCATTAATGTGGGGGTTTGTCGGGCAGACACACCCTCCTCGTCGCTCGCGCCCGAGCGACGCCAAACCTTCGAACAATTTACGGCCGCTCCTACATTCCACTGGTGTCACGTCTGACTGAAGCCTAGTCTATGTAAAAGGAACGTCTGGCTTCTTATCGGGCGACATATCTTTGTCGGTCACTGTATTCATCACAATTATAGATCCGAAGGCGAGCTTTGACTCTTAGGTGTGCAGATAAGACAGCTGACAACCCGCGTTAGGCCCCCTAGGCGTCCCATCTCTTGAGACGCGCAGCCTAGTCTCGATCAAGTCCAACTTGCGGGCTCCGAACAGATTTTATTTATTTTCAAAAACTTATGAAACCGAGGCAGCAATAGGTTGATGTTAGACTCTCGCCCTGTCAGCCAGCGCACCCTAAATAGTTGATCCAATCTTTTATGCTTTCATGCAAACGTTAGCGAGTAAAATAAATAGAGCATGATCTCTACGAGTTGCATCTATCCTGTTCTAGAAGCTCAGAGTCGGCAAGCTGCCACAGACACATTTAACGCATCTCGGTTGCTTTCAATCTATGGAAAGTGTTCCACTGTGGATTGTCGCATATTATTAAGGGAGAACATGCTCGACTTCCCCGAGATCTATCGAACGGTCTCCCTTTTCTCGCTCTTTGCCACAGCTTGGTCGTCTACTTGCTCCTGAGGATTAGAACGGAGGCAGACAATTTCGCGAGCTATTGTTATAGTAGCTCACATACAACATAGCCCTAACAAATGCACCACAAAAAACTACTAGTATATTTTAACGCGGTGACCATGTTTGAACTAGTCACCGTAGTGAGTGCCATACTTCAACTTTAGCATATGGTCAAAATGTGATCCGGGTACCCGTCGCCAGCTATTCAGGGAGCATTCTAATCTTTTTGCGTACTATCCAGGCACACACCTGCACATAATCCGTGTATTTGTCCAAGCTATCGAAAGCTTTTGCAAATTTGCGATTCTGTAGCAACCATCGATACTGTAGACTAGGTAGTAGGTGCAACATTGTAGTTCAAACCAGCCCAGGTTGCAGTTCAAGCCTGGAATTCGTTCTTGCGATGCCTCAAGACTGCCATAACCTCCAATTCATCTTGCTCCCCAGTGTACTTTTTCACTGAACTTCTCTTCAAGCGCATAAAAGGGTTTGTCTTCTTCTCATCGGCAATGGTGGATGGAATGGTAGGCTCCTTCTTTGCAACTCTGTTCTGGGCCCAGTTTAGCTTTGATTTGATATCGACGTTTTGCGGCTCGACACTGAGCGCAAATTTTAGGTTGGCCACTGTGTACTCGTGACCACAGTACACCTTTGTATCTGGGGGTAAGTTTCCAAGTATAACATTCAAGCTATAGTCCATTTGTTCGGGTGACCCCTCAAAGAAGCGGCCGCAGCCAGCTACGAACAAAGTATCACCCGTGAAAACGACCTTCTCCGAGGCCAGCGCACCATTAGTTGGTGGGCCAGGATTTGAGCCAAGCGGATCTGGGTCACAAGTGACATAATAACAGATGTGACCTTTAGTGTGGCAAGGTGTGGAGAGGCACTCGATGTTGAGGCTACCCAGTTTGATTGTGTCCCCATGATTGACGGACTTGGTTAGAGCTTGGACCCTGCTGTCGCCGCCGTAGATTGTGATCTCTGGGTACATGCCTAACATGTCGGCATTTCCATTTGCATGGTCGTAGTGGTGATGGGTTGTTAGCACGGCCTTCAGTTCAACACCATGATCGTGGACAGCTGTTGCAATTGCACTCGCATTCACGGGATCTATTGCGGCCGCATGGCGAGTTGACTCGTCAATTAAAAGGTACATGTAATTGTCTTGGAGGGCTCTAATAGGTATGATCTTCATTCTAAGATTTGAGTTGATAGATTTGAGTGAGGATATTGATTTTGCTGAGATTGATTTGGACGATGGTGGATCTCTGCGCTGTCTAGTAGAATTCTCAGCCGGTTGTTTACCTTGAACCATAGACGAGAGATCTTTTATGATGGTGGTGATCTTCGGGCTGTTCGTGGCGGCAAGTTTGTGTGGAATTTTGGCACAGAATGGGAACGATTTATGTTGGGCAATGTGATTTTTGGGCCAGTTTAGCTGATGGAATTGGCGACTTCGGGCTGACTTTGGTGGCAAGCGTTTGAGCTGATTGAATATAGAGACTTGGATCCTAATGGGGGAGCTTTGAGCTAGAAAATGCATTTTAAATGTATGTAAATCAACATGGTGTATCTCATCTGCAAGCCGATGGATTATTGTTGGCAATTTCAGAGCGAAAGGCGAAAGGAGCGCGATTTCATGAGAGATGCTCACTCGGTCGCTGGCAAACTCTCGCGTCCGTAGCGGCCTAAAATCGGCGTCTGCTCGAAGCGATTGTTTCAATGGATGGATTTGCAAAGGTCAACAACACCGGCTGAGCGGATTACAAGCTCGCCCGGCCAGCAAATCTGAGGGCTCAAGGTGGTTGATGGGGCCGATTTGAGGCGACTCAGAGAGAGTTCGCTTCGGCTAGATCGATCGTCTGGCTCTGGCTAAAATTGAGCGCTTTAGGCCGGAACAAAAGGGACTCGCTAGTTTTAGGGGCACGACCGAGTGGTTTGGTTTGCTGGCCAACGAGTCGCAGGTTTCAGTTTAGCGCCGGTTCAAATTTGGTCGCCTCCTGCCATCAGTTGCATCATCGAGCTGCAATTGCAACACTGTTGCTTTCGAAACCTTTGGAGGGGCACAATCAAATAAGCGTTGCAATTGCGTGTTCGCTTGGTAGCTCTAAAAAGAGTTGCTCTCCCCCGAATTTGCATCATCGCCTGAGCCTAGGATGCTGCCACTCGATCAAGTTGATCACTATGCAAATGATAAATCAGCTCGCAGCTTCTCTCTGGGCGCGAGCGCTAAGAAGGGCCGAGGAGAGAGAGAGAGAGAGAGTGAGAGCAACAGTGCCTCTCGCCGCTCCACCTGTCTGCATTAGTATTCCAGTTTGCCAACACTCGCCTCGGCCGCTCCCCAAGCGCAGGCTCCGTCTCAGCCTCCCTCCGCCCCCACCGCCAAGTGTTGCTCGCGAGCCTCCTTAGGGCCAACGGAGCCGGCCGATAATCTGGCCCGGCGGCAATCTGGAGCGCCTCGCCTGTGGCGGAGTTTGCCTCCCAAAGTGCCATCCTGTTGGCCACCGTTGGCCGCCCTTCCAGTTGATGGAGGCGCCGACTGAACCGCCGCCAAACACCTCCGAGCGCTGGAGGCTGCAATAAAAGCGCTTTGCCACCATAAAGAGGCGTCTCGCCGCAACACTGGAAGCGAGAGCCCAAAGGCCCTCAGGCCGCCTGTAAAGTTCGGGCCGCACAGGCGTTTGCGCGAGTGTTTACCATTGCAAGTGTGGCGGCCAGCTGGCCAGCTAGCCGGCCGGCCGCGACTAATCGCGTTGACATTTGCGAGCCCGCCAAACGCCCATAAGGATCCGTTGAGTTTGCGGCGCGCCAAGTGTCGGCCGGCTTCGCTCGCGCCCACCGGCTCGCCTTTGCTGGCGGCGGCGGCGGCCGACATGGAAGTGGCGGCAAAGTCACGACTTGCGCTCGTCTCTGGCCAACTGGCTTCGAATCCTTTCACCCACTTGATTGGCTCCATCCGTCGCTTGGCGCTCGCAGGCGGCCGGAATGGGAGGCGAAAGTGGCTCGGGGGCGGCCGCATGAGAGTGGGCCGGCTGGCGGGCAATAATAAAATGCGCAATAATCAAATACAATGGCCAATCAAGTGGATGTCCAAGTCTATTTGTGGTGGCTCCAAGAGGGCGAGCTGGAGTCGGCGGTGAGTCAACAAAAAGGCAGATTGCGAGAGGCGAAAAATGGCCGCCGCTCTGTGCGGCGCACAATGAGCAAGCAAGTCGGGAGGAGCAAACAGAATTAAGATTTCAACACTCCCCCGTTACATCCCTCCGCCTCCCATTGGCCGGCCGCCCCGCTCGCCCCCCTCGAGCGGCCAGCAGCCGGCGCCGAGTTCCAAATTCGCCCCAATGATCCAATTACCGGCCGCCTCACCTGTCGCCATCGAGGCCACAGGTGGAGGTTGCGGTCGGCGCAGTTTGGCGGCCCGGAGTTGCGCGCTGGCCTGCGAGCGGCGGCAGTCAGGC
>Ga0268249_1000022_pt1 | contig 94680 bp, 66 predicted proteins | sample AgamicAtPe_FD_200257 | JGI IMG/M metagenome (GOLD analysis project Ga0268249, IMG submission 200257) | Agave microbial communities from Guanajuato, Mexico - At.P.e (v2) (version 3) | ecosystem: Host-associated > Plants > Phyllosphere > Phylloplane/Leaf | place: Guanajuato, Mexico | collected... | reverse complement strand
CCCCCCCCCAAAAGGCAGTCCACTCGCAGAGAATCCCACGCGCCCCCAACGAGAAACAAGAGCAACAACAACAACAGCCGCCACTGAGGCCGCAAACAAGCCACCTGTCAAATTCAATTATGTCCGAGGTAATTTGGCCGCTCAGAGTGGCTCTTGTTGTGAAAAACGGCCACCATTAAAGCGCGTTCATTCATTCAGCTAATGTTCACCTCTTTTCAAAGCCAGTCTTGCTCGCCCCAAGCTAATGCAAAGCCAAGCGCTAAGAGCAGGGAGCCTCTGCAGGGAGGGAAACGCTCGCCATAAATATAGATGAACAAACTGGCGGCGAGTATTCATGGGGCCAGCAAATGGGAGATGCTCGCTCCTCTTGGCCAAGAGCAAATGGTTAACTTGCAAGGCATGAGCATGATCCTGTTCAGGCTCAAAGCAACAACACCAAGTGAGCTTGCAAGCGCCTAAAAGAGCCTTGTGTCCACCAGGTGAGTCATTATATCCTCAACTTGACTCTCCAACAAATCGTCAATCTCCAATCCAGGACTCGAACCCTCGGAAGCGAAGGCTTGATCGCTGTTGCTACCCGACTCTATGGAACTCTTGCTCGCGAGATCTCTCGTTTGTTGGCGCGAAAAATTGCCATAGTCGAACTCCCTAACATCGTCGGCCAAATCAGAGTCGGCCGAATCAAGGTCGCCGCCACCAATGGGCTGGTTGGAGCTCTCGTCTGAAGTCAGGGTTAGTCTTGGAATGGTTAGATTGGGTGACAATCTTGAGCCAAGTCGCGAGTTGTTGCCTCTAGAGCGAAACTTTCTCCTAAGCTTTGCGCCGTACAAAATGGGCACCGAGCTCGATCGTCGGTGTTTAACGTAATGGAGCAGAAAGGTGTGACGAGTATGCTTGAATGGGAGCCGCTGGTTTTCGTTGAAGTAACCACATTCGAGTCGCGTTTTGTATCGCTGCCTGTGCAAACGAATTAGCTCGTCAAAATACTTTTCCTCGTACTCCTTGTTTGGCCGCACAGGTGTCAGCATCTTCCATTCAATGTCAACCGCAGACACAATCAACTCTCGCAGGTTGTCAACATTCTCCTCCGTCAACATGCAATCAGGCATTGGATTGGCAAACGGATACTCCCTGCTTGGCTTCCCCCTAAAAAGTCTGTCGAAGCCAGAGTTTTCGTCCTTCGCCATTTCGGGTCGCCGCAACTTGATTCTTGAAAATCTCCTCTTTGCTGAGGCCCCATCTCTTGGTTGAATTCTTGTTTCGGTTCCTCCTGGTCGAGAAATCTGACCTCCTATTGCTCTCGCCTTAGCTCGTTCAGGCGAGCCTCCAAACGACACCTTAGCCTTGCTCCTACACCTGCTCTCATCCCTCTCAGCGGAGTTGGATTCTCGGCTAGATTCCTTTGCTCTCATCGACCATCTCTCATGCATTGCTTCTTCAACTTCAGGACATTCTAACCGTGATTTTGCACCACTCAATTCGGGGCTGATGGAAGCCTCAAAAGCCCTCTGCTTCTTGAATGGCCTTAGCTTGATGCCCTTGGTTGCATTGAAATAGTCTTCCTCGCCAGCAAAGCGGTAACATTGGGGCATGAGAAGATCAGGTATTCTGTCTATCACAGATTCAAACACTGACTCCAGATCAGACTTCCTTCGAGCCAAATCGATATGATGCTGCCTATTTATCAGCTGCTTCTCCTTGCTCATGATGGAACAATATCTTACACCAATCCAAGATCAATACGTAGTGGGCGCCTCATATCTCATGACCTAGTTTCCAGCCGTCTAAATTGAAGGTAGGTGGGCCAATTGGCACGCAATCATCGGAAGTCCGCTTGTGATGCGCGAATTCAAGCGCTTGAAATGTTTGAAAATTCGCGCGCACGAACACGTGAGCGCTTAGCAACTTGTCGTGTAAACAAACCGGTCCAAGACACGAGCAAACGAAAAGATTCGGGATCATCGTATATTCCACAAAACTGACCATGGACGTCAATCAGTTGTTGCAAAATATTAGCGAGAGACAGCGACAGATCTCTGAGATAGTAGAAATCGATAGGGATATTATATTTGATGTTGGGAACCTCACAGTCTGGGACCCGGACAATTTATCAATACCTAAGGCTGGCTCGAAACGGGAAGAATACTTTCAGCAACTTGCCAGAGATGATGTACAAGTTGTGCTGAACCGACTCTACGCCATGGACAGCATTGAAGTTGTCGATGGCGAGCGAGTTCTGAAATTACCCGAGCCCACCACCATCTTACCGCGCGCGAAACCAGTACCAGAGCCAAAACCACCGACCAAATGGGAACGGTTTGCCCGAGAGAAAGGTATTAAGAGTAAAGCGAGCAAGAAGAGGGATAAACTCTTGTGGGATAGCACAACAAATAAGTGGGTTCCGAGGTTCGGTTATAAAAAAGTACAGAACGACGAAGAAAAGGATTGGGTCATTGAGATTCCAGATCAGGCTGATCCAAATGTAGATTATTTTGCAAAGAGAGAAGAGGAGAAGAAGGAAAAGGTGGCCAAGAACAAGTACCAACAACTTCGTAACGTTGCCGCCAGACGCAAATAGGATATTGTCGCTAGTTTTTTTTTGAAGCTACATTAAAGGCAAACATGGCACCATGAGACGACATCTTGTATTGATCCGTATACCTGTTGTACCTTTACGCATGGATTCACGCGAGCGACCACGAAGCGCACGTTATTTTTTCAACCGTGATTCTGTTTCACAAGTGAACTGACTTTCGCTAGACAGTTAGCGAGATCTTGACAACGAGAAAATGCTAGACCGAGATGGCATCTTGTATTTATTTTTGGTTGTAGATTGTTCTGATTAAGGAGCGTCGCCAGTTTCAACTCGCTCTCTCAAGATGCTTGTGCAGAATGCTATCTGCGAGATCTCAGGTTCTTGATTTGAACCAGCAGAAAATTTCGTTGTTTTCACCGACAATTGGAACGAGCACCATCCTACAAGTCAAAGCGGCTTAAAGTTGTGACACGATAATTTTATCCTTGATTATGAATTCATAGATCAATTAAAACTAACATGTCATTTTCTGTTGACCGATTTATGCAAGTCAAATGCAGATTCCAACTAACCTCAGAGACAGAATCGTCAGAGTCGATCCATGTGAATAACGAGCGAATTCGCCTATGCACCTCAGTCGATTTTGACAAAAACTCAACCCTCATAGTGATGATATGTAGCAATGAATCAGGTAGCAATCATATCATTGCTTATCACATTGAGCGTAAATTGCACACCTACTTCGATTGTGGTCAGCCTGAAATAAAGGTAGACTATGACGAGAAATCGTCTTCAAAGTTCCTTGGGGAAGGTTTAACGTTTTCCCAATTGGCTCAGCAGCACTCAACAAACTATCAAGTCCAGCAACAACGCAGTCTTACAGCCACCAAATCTGAGCCTCAAATTATAGTTAAACACATTTACTACCACAATTACAACGAAGACATAGTGGCAATTTGCTTGAGCGAAACTGGTAACAAGCTCGCTTTAGTTAATGCATCCTCAACTATCTATGTTATTCCGATCAAGAATATCCTTCTCAACTTGCATTCTAAGCAACTTAGATCCTCCCAAGGCAATTCGATGTACTTTTACGATGCGTCTATAGTGGATTGCTGCACTTTAAGTGACCCTGTAGCGGTAGCTTTCTGGGAAAGTCTGGAAACTGAGAATAAATCAACAGTTATCGTCGCCAATGAGAAAGGAGAGCTCAGTTTTATTAGTGTTGAGGGTAAGAGAGAGCTCCATAGGACAAGTATAAACGAAAGAATCAAGCATATGGGCATCATTAGAGATAGATTCAGCTATAGCCTCTTGATTACCTGCGACAGTTTTCGCCAATATAGGTTCACCTTGGAATTAGTTAAGCAACAAGAGTACGCCAAAACGCAAACTCCATCTTCTAGTAGCATAAATCATATCTACAACGACGAGTACATTTATTTGGAGAGAGATATAATGCCTTCCTGGGATCGGAGGCCCGTACAGATTAAGCTGCAAAATAGCGGCAACCTGGCCATGGGAGGCGGAAGTGCCGCTGTTGCCCTCCAGCGTGTTCTTGGGCCCTCGAGTCGCAGCGCTAGTCAACTCAGCTTGTTCTCAAACTCTAGAGATAGATCCTTGCCCCTGATACTCACCTCCTCTGGGAGTATGATTAGCGTGGTGGATGTTCTTGGGGCACAAAGGCCTCAAGGATCGAGAGGCCGCTTGCAAAATGGTGAGCCCAGATTGTTGCGATTTTTCTCGAACAAGCAATTCTATTACAGGCCACAGAAACCGCTTCTAGTCTGCAAACTCACATCCTTAGATCCCGATGAGCAGATCACGCATCTAGTGCTGACTGATAGGTTCCTTGCAATCACCACCGATCGGAATCGCTGCTTGATCAATTCTAGAAACTGTTGCAATTTAAGAAACTCAAGCCATTCAATTGACTTGGATCCTGTTGTTAAAGAGATATCGTTCAACAAGGATGAGACGATTCAAATGTTGCTAAAATCTCCAGTTCCCAATGATCAAGACAATATAATTGACTCATTTTTGCTTGTGACCAACAGATCCATATACTCTGTTGAGGCGCGTCAAAGTTGTCGCGATATGTTTATAGCTCTGATTGATGCTCACCTCTGCATCAAACCATCAAAATCAAAACACACTCATCCATCAAAGAGTTTGACCTCTCTGAGTACAAGCCTCTGCAATGAATATACTCTCTTAGAAAGGTGTACCAGCGTAAATGACTGTAAATCGAACCTCGCCATCAGCAGCTTTCTATCGCATCGTGATGATACATATGAGAGGATCTGCTATGACAGTAGGGCCTTCTCGATATTATTCAAGCTGGAGTTGAACAGCTTGTATGAAGCCTACGGAGATAGGTTATTGCTAAGAAAACAATTTGGTCTAGCCGAGAGGTTCTTTCAGATGGCCAAGTTTGATCACATTAAAATCTTGGGCAAATACATCAGACTTGGCGCCTATGGTGAGACGATCGAATACGTAACTAGTGTGATCAGGAGCGAGGATGAAATTCTGGACGAGAAAGAGCGGATGGATATGGCAAAAGTCGCCATAGATTGTTACCTGGCTAAAACTATCATTGAGCGATGTAAGATGTCTATTTACGGTCAGAAGTTGGATAGAAATGATCTCAAGAAGCTGCTAGAGCACTCTAGTGCAAAGAATTCACCTACTGGAAACTCACCATACAAGCGCCGACAACATTTGCATAGACAATCAAATCACCCAAACAACAGCAACAAACCTTACCCTCTTCAGCTCTGCGAGCATTCGCCACGGGGACAGGGCGCCAAGTTGTCTACAAATACCATAGTGATTGATGATTGCAATGATGACGAGGCCACCATGACCACCGATCTGATGGCCCCAAGCCACAACAAGGGGCGTCTCGAGTGCGAGAGGGCCTTCATGGCTTTTATTAATAAGTTTATGCCACCCTCGCTTTACTCTTATGTCTTGACCCAGCTAGTTGATTTTAACCTTATTGATCTGGCCAGCGACATTGCACAATCGGATGCTCGCATATATATGCTAATCAAAATATTGCTTAGAACAAAAAACGAAAATCGTCTCATATTCAGGGAGGCTAGATATGAGCGACTTGCTGAAAGATTAAGTTTGCTTAGCGACAAAACTCTCGTAAGGATCAACGACTCAAATCCGAAATTTTTACAATTCATCACCTCTCCGCAGGTGACAAAAGCATTTGTGAAAAACATTAGCCTAAGCAGCGAGTATCTAGGATACCGCCAGACACTCCTTCAATTCAGAAAGTACTCGTACGTGGCTCTATGCCAGTTTGAGTCGTTCAGGCATCTGGTTAATCTGAAGAGAGATACACGACCAAACGGTTGTGATCCTCAAGCAAATATTTTCTCCAGCTCACAAAAACGAGCCATTGAAAACATTTTTGTTCAGTTCTTAAGAGGTTGCCTCGACGAATCAACCGACGATTCTTGCAGACTGTGGTACAACTACGTCAACTTCTACCTCAACTACATGGGCACAGTCGAAGAGCTTGAGAAAGATGTTTTAAATTTGCTTGAATCAGATTGCAGAGATTGCCGCTTTGCAATAACACTATACAAATCTATTGCGAAAGATGAGCCTGGCTCTGCAAAGCCGTTTGTCGCCGATGGTATAGCTAATACTCCACTGGAACTCATGAGCAAACTATACAATCTGTCTGAAGTTTTTAATAACGAATTTTTGATGCAAATGCTTGAGAAGACATTGCAATTAGTGCCTCTCTCGTCAGATCTGGAAGCGCTGAGTGATTGCCTGGGAGTCGATTGCATTGTTGGTCAAGTTCCATTACCAGTTGAGAATGTCTGGCGCCAGATACTCAAAACTATACACTCTGCAACATTGACTCCGCGACCTGTTTCCACTGCAAACTATCCAATCGTCAACAACGACACGTGATGGATGAGGACCCATGAACTGGCCACCGGGACCAGATGAGTTCGCCACCAGCTCGTGCACAAAATCTCGTAAAGATGTTACCTCGCCGTCCAGATGCAACACCAGCTCACCTCTATGGCTGGTGGACATATTTTAGATCCGAGAAGTCGGCAGATCTCCATGTTGTTTGTGTAAATATAAATGTAAACTAAAGTCACGAAAGATGGATGACCAAAATTGAGAGTGCGTCCGACGCTGCTCGTTTCCGGTCGTGAAGCGAGCGATCAATCGGTTGAGGGTTGCGGGTATTCTGCTTAGCTTTTCAATATTTTGTCCATGACGTGGATGCGAGAGCAACGTACCTACCCTTCTAGACACTCAATATGAACACTTCATGATGTGTCGTTTCGCTTCAAACCTCCTGATAAATTAAATATCCGTCCCTAAATAGCATGGCACACTACACCTGTTGGAAAGTCGAGTATTATGAAAGCGCGAGGATCCCACCTCTTTTTACTTGAAGCGTCCACCGTTCCTGATCAAAGTCTGACTGATATACAGCTAAAGTCTCATCACCCGAGCCTTCTTCGCTTAATCTCGTTTCCCTCATCACTAGCTGCAGATTCCTTCTTCGAATAGTCTATGGCACCGCTATCTGAATGATCTGTATGCTTTACTTGACTGTTGACTTGTTCCAATCGATTGTGAACTTGAGAACCACTCGAGATCCTTTCATTTGGTCGGACTCTGGGCTTCATTTTGATCATATTTGAAAGTTTTGTACGGAGAGGACAGTTTTTGATGCTCATTTTTGAAGAAACCAACGATTCTTTTATCCGCTTCTCTTCTTCCAGTATCTTTTTCTCATCTAACCTCCTCTTCTGCTCCATCGCATCATATACTTCGAGTCTCTTCTTCAACTCTTCCTCATGTTTTGCTTTGGTAACTTCATTGAGATATCCTGCATCCTCCTCATCGAGTTTTGTAACTAAATTGGAAAGCTTTTGTGACTCTTCTAGAGCTTCTCTCTTCTTATTTTTCTGTTCCAACAGTCGTTCGAAGAGTGGCCTTGTATCGTTAGCCAGGTCAACTGGCTCTTCACTGTGAGATTGTGGTTGGTAGTCGACTAGCTCGCTCAGAGCGTTTTGACGTGCAATAGCTTGATCGATTCGTTGAGCCGCCTCCCTCAACTTGGCCTCCTTCTCCGCATCCTCCTTGTCATTTGCAAATGACAAAAACCTCAACGAGGGTTTCTCTGGAATTCGGTCCATCTTGTGGTCTGATCAATTGATATCCTATTGATGTGAGGATGATGGCCTTCACAAGTGAGGGCCCGCTTTTTTGGTCATTGGTTATCCAACCTCGATGTGAAATTCATTCGACTCACACCGAAACTCTATACGGATTGTCGGGGTCTTATTTACGGTTGTTGGGCTCAGTGGAGGGTTGAACAATTGTGTGTGATTGTAAGTTTATAAGTGATATTGTCTACGAATCGCTACCATCGTGGTGCAATAGACATAAAATCTGGATGATTCATCTTGAATGTGATTTTGCCAAAACAGACTGGCTGTGTTTAATGATTAGTTTTAGATTGAAGTAATATAAGATGTAATCTCAACTACCTGAGCCGGTATATTTGACTTTGCGAACCGCAAGCCCCACAATCATGACAATCAAACAGGCCTTCCTCCCTGGCTATTGCTCCAAGCAAAGGCTAAAACATGAACATGATACTCAATTTTAGATTTGAATTCGAAGAAATGAAAACATGAAGCTGACGTTTGCACTGTTTACCAAACTCTGCCATTCGTGCAAGCTCAACCTCTGTCCCGCGAATCTGCTTGCCCATCCCAGCTTGAGGGGGTGTGGCAGTCGGGACCTCCGGAATGCCCATAGTTTTCTTTACCGGTATATAGCCTTACGTATAAATCCACCTTGTACATGGCATAAATCACTTCTTTCCATCACACTTGTAAATCGTAACTTAACAAGAGGTCAATCTGAGATGCCACGTGAGTTTTATATAAAGAAAATCTTGGAATACTTCGTTTCATCGGCCCGAGCACGTATCTCTGCGTGCATTGAACTAGCGGACTATCTGTCGCGTTGTGTATAGATACAGCCAAAAATATAGACGAATATCGTACATAAATGATAGTATACTGAGTTGTGATGGAGATTCGAAGCCGATTAAAGCTTTGATACCTTGCACTCGTTGGTGACACTCGGAGCATCCGATCCTTCCACCGCCTCCTGGCTGGCACAACCCCCTTCCGACTCATCCTTAACAAGTCCACTTTCCTCCACTTTCGGAGTTGTTTCTTGTTTTTCTGGTTCTACCTCTGCACATATTGGCTGCTTGCAACCACTCGCTGAGGTTCCTCCCAAATTCAATTGGGAGTTGTCTCCTTTTTGGTTCGCAGTAAAATCAATCGGCTCAGCCTTGACCAGGATTGAGAACGCGAGACCGCCAACAATGTTCACGCCCGCAATCAGATTGATCAAGAGGTTCCAGCGCTCGAAGCTTCCTCCTTGATTTCCCAAAACTTGACCAGCTAGCACTGTGGTGGTGACACCAGATATATTTGCAACACTATTGGCGATTGCCATTATTGTGGCTGGATACTCATCGCTAAGATCATATGGTAACATTGTTTCGCCACCAGCAGTGAATACAGTGAGGAAGGATATGATCTGGAGCATCAAGGAAACATAGATCAGATTGCAGTCGTTGAGAGTGATCAGGAAGAAGCCTACACCAACACCGTAGCTCGGCAGTGCTTGGAAAATCTTCCTTATTGCAGTCTTGGTCAAACCCAGTGGGCGCCTCTTGACCATTATTTTCGCCAACCAACCTGCAAACACGACAAGTGCAACTTGTATAGCGAACATCCTTGTCGTTATTGAGCTCACCTAAGATGGAAGGCAAACTCATTAGTTTGGCCGATTCAAGAGAGGAAAGTTTGTGCTTAAATGATTCACATACCGTTTGGGTGGAGGCGTGGTGAACATAGTTCAAGTATGAAGGAAGTTCAATTGCCAAAAAGTCTAAGGCATAATTCGAGGCTAGCTTGACGAGCACCAGTCCAATCACTGAGGGGGAAGTGAGTATCTTAAGCCAGGGTGTTTTCTTAGCCCGAGCAGGTTTAGAATTTGTCCCACCACCAATCTGACCCAACTCGACGTCCTCGTTTGCGATCGCCGGCGGCTGGCGTTTCTTTTTCATAATGTGAGCCAGCTCCACCTTTGAGACCCACTTATTATCAGCCGGATTTGAGGTCGCAATCAACAGCCACAGGAGAGACCAAACGGCACTCACAGCACCTGTAAAGTAGAAGACAATTGGCCATTCCGGTGGCAGGAAGCCTATCGTAAGCGAGCCTAGGAGCATCCCAAGTCGCAAACACATTTTGACCATGGGAGCGTATATGCTCGCCTCGCTCATGGTTAGCCATTTTGCAATCAAGGCATACATTCCAGGGAACACACCCGACTGAATAGCGCCCATAATTATCCTCGAAACAACAAGCAGGGCGAAACTGTTCCTGGCCATCCATGGGGTTGCCAGATTTATGATTGCAGAACCAGCAACACAGAGCAGTAGCACGTACTTGGCGCCATATATCTCGGACATCCGCCCACCTGTTACAGAAGTTGTAATACTCTTGACTGCGTGATATCAAATATTTATGGATTGATTCTAGGTATTCTTACCTAAGATCATGAACACAAAGTAGCTATAGTAGAATCCCCCCAGTAAGACATTCTGCTGCTGCATGTTCCATTTGAATCTATCGACTGCGGGAATTTTATCTGAAACGCAATCCACAGCACCCGGACTAGTTTGATTATAGTCCTCAGGCTGCAGGGTATCGTCAGTTATGCCATGGATGGTATAATCCACTGTTGTTAGACTGGAAAGAGACGTGTCAAACTCGTCAGTGCCACTTGTTGTGCCTGTTATCTCATCAGGCCAGGGGCAGGAGCCATCGCTTGATATCTCTGTTCGCTTGCTGATCATGCACGGATCTACCATTGATGTGATGGATAAATTAAAAACCATCCGGGACATCTGGCTCAAGGCCAAGGACAAAAGTCCGAGTGTGCATACTAAAAATCGAACCTGGATCAGGTGATCGTTTTTGATGGGTTGACCGTTATTTAATCCATTTGGACTAGTTTTTTGAGAGCCGTTCGACAATTTCGCCGACAGCCTCTGATTTTGCTTCCTGTTATTTATTACAACCTTCTGAAAGATGTCAGTAGAATTCACTTCCGTGATTCCAACTTGGGCATCAATCTTTTCGCTCATACTAAATCTAACTCCAAGTCGAAGACTCAGATTGATTTGAAATTATGCTCTTGTATACTCACGCTTATGCCAAATAATTGATCTCTACCAAAAGAAAAGCTTGTATTCCATTTCAAACGCCAGGTAGAGAGGCGATACCTAGGCGTAGGTCTGCTCGTATCACTCAATCTGCTTCAATGCATCAGATAGCTAGAAATCAGACCAAGCCATCTGAAAAACTCTTGCACTCTCTAGATTATTTTCAGATCAAGGGCCCACCACCAAACAGAATTCATACTTCTCTATCAATACTGCTCAACCTTGCGCAGGGTCAAGCTGGATGCGTCAAGGTTTATCCCACCCCTATGACCATCTTTCAGTCACGTCTAACTCTCTCTCTCTCTCTCTCTAAACATAGTGGTTGCTTCCATTTACATCCACCTTATGCGGTCCATAGCTGGGCAGCATAACTTTGTCGCCTGCCTCCAGGATTGGTTTGTAAAAGTCGCCGTCCTGGCTTCGTGTATCAGAGCCTACGGTCGCCTGTTCTATTGTGTGTCTCGGTCTGATTTACTGGCAACATTATTCTGCCACTAGTTTGGGCATCAACTCCATCTCGGTCGACCAGAGCTCTATCGAATGGAGACTCCTTGTTAGTTGACACTATTTGTTGTGAGATGAGGCTCATGGTACTAGAAGGTCGATCTATTCTCAGAAATGGAATAAGCATGATTGATAGACTCTCAAGTGGTAGTGCTTATGCCTGACGAATTTCACGCGCTAACCTTAGGTTGAGTAGGAAAGTTTGATCTGCAATTTTATACTAATGAGCAGTACCTAGCGAGTATTTCCTCACCACATTCACAGCTTTGTAGTCGATAATAACATTAAACCCCAACCCGTATAGCCAGGGCTCTAAAGTGGATTGAAGATGAATCAGAAACTTCTAAGTGTGATCCACCAGAGCAATAATCAGCCTGCAACATTGACTCCGCGACCTGTTTCCACTGCAAACTATCCAATCGTCAACAACGACACGTGATGGATGAGGACCCATGAACTGGCCACCGGGACCAGATGAGTTCGCCACCAGCTCGTGCACAAAATCTCGTAAAGATGTTACCTCGCCGTCCAGATGCAACACCAGCTCACCTCTATGGCTGGTGGACATATTTTAGATCCGAGAAGTCGGCAGATCTCCATGTTGTTTGTGTAAATATAAATGTAAACTAAAGTCACGAAAGATGGATGACCAAAATTGAGAGTGCGTCCGACGCTGCTCGTTTCCGGTCGTGAAGCGAGCGATCAATCGGTTGAGGGTTGCGGGTATTCTGCTTAGCTTTTCAATATTTTGTCCATGACGTGGATGCGAGAGCAACGTACCTACCCTTCTAGACACTCAATATGAACATCTTACGACAGGTAATATGTTCGAGTTTATTCCTTGGTGAACCTGAGAGCTAGATAGCTCATTGGCAGAGGATAGAGATTCAGATGTGCCCTGCTCATGAGTGGTACGAATCCTAGACAGAGATATTCCTTTTTCATGTGTCTGTTAGCAGAACCCATAGTTCATTGCGAACGAACACGCGCTGACCGTGGCCGGGTGGCACATGGTTCCAGCATGCAATTTCGACCTTATATTCCACGACTAATCCTCTCAATAGCTATCAAATCTGAATAAACCACATCCAGTCAATATTTTAAAATCATGGTTTGGGGATTTGGTGGTGGTGGTACCAGCGGTGGCAAGGTGCCCGAACAGCCCACGGAGGTTAACGTTCCGAATTCCAAGAGCGAGTCAGACAAGAGCATCGAGACTAGATACAGGTTCGACTCGGCGGCCTTAGAACGGGCGGCGAAAGCGGCCAAGGATCTAGAGAGCTCACCTCACGCCAAGCAACTGTTGGAGTTGCAAAAGACTTCCGAAGTTACGAAACAGCTGGAGTTGCAGAAGCAAAACAATGAATTTGCTGTCAACCTAGAGCGCCTGAGACAAGAGGAACAGCGTAAAACTGATAGGGAGAGGCTCGAGCAACAGGCTAAAATAAATCAACAGAAGGCTCAGTATGAGGACCAGTTAGCCAGACGTCGTTACGAGGACCAGATCAATCAGCAGCGGAATGCTGAGGAAGATAAACTCAGGCGAGAAAAACTGCATCAAGAAGAGCAGTTGCGGCGCCAAAGTGAAGCCCTTGCTCAGCAGGAGGATATCAAACGAAGAACTATAGACTATGAAGTGAAGAAGAAGGCTGATCTCAAAATGAAGCAGATTGAGGCCGACTATAAGAGCAGGGCTATCTACGAACGTGATAATATAGATATCCATTTGAAAATGCAAGAGAAGAAGGCCGAGGATGCGAGAAAAACTGTTCTCGAGTCGATAGAGAAAGCCAGTACAGTAATCGGTGAGGGTTTTCGTGGATTCATCACAGATTGGGACAAAGTCAAATCGACTGCCTTAGGTTTGACCCTTTTTGCAGGCGGCATATACGCTGCAAAGCACTCTGTTTCCATAACCGCACGGGCAATCGAATCAAGGATTGGCCGTCCAAAGCTGCTCAAAGAGACCTCTCGACTCAACGCTATTGATTTGCTAAGTCACCCCATAAAATCATACGAACGAATACGTGCTTCTCGTCGCCCGCAAGACGCCTTAAAAGACGTCATCTTTAGACCATCTATAGAGGAGGAGTTGAGAGATGTAGCCATAGCCACAAGGAATACAAAGATGAACAAATCATTCTATAGAAACTTCATGTTTTACGGGCCGCCAGGAACTGGTAAGACTTTGTTCGCGAAAAGACTTGCCCAACACTCTGGAATGGATTTTGCTATGTTCAGTGGTGGTGATGTTGGTCCAATGGGTCGCAGTGCAGTATCGCATATTCATAAAATATTTGATTGGTCACAAACATCAAGAAGAGGCCTCCTGTTGTTCATTGATGAAGCTGAGGCTTTCCTCTCTGAACGGAGGTCTGGAAAGGTGTCCGAAGAACTGCATCAGGTTGTAGATGCCTTCCTCAACAGGACAGGCGAGCAATCCAACAAGTACATGTTCGTTCTGAGTACGAATCTTCCTGAACAAATTGACAAGGCGGTTGAAGATCGAATCGACGAAGAGATTGAGTTTGAAATACCGTCCCTGGAGGAACGTAAGCGGCTTGTCAGACTGTACTTCGACAAATACGTATTGGAACCAGCAGCCTTAGCTAAAAGGCGTGGTATCAAGGTTGCTCAGTTCGACTATGGTGCAGTTTGTGACAAAATTGCCCTTATGCTCGAGGGATTCAGCGGGCGAGCCATATCAAAGCTGGCCGTCGCTTGGCAGGCCGACGCATTCGCAACCTCTGACAGGTTGCTTACGGAAGAAATGGTAATGAAACGGGTCAATAAGTCAATACCAAGATATATGAAGAGATTGGAACGCAAAAATCCTAAACTTTATCACCAGTAAGTCTATCACTCTTGTGCAAATCCTTCTGTCTCATCAATAGCGAAAGATAACTTGTCGGCCAACTGTTCGTATGATTTGTACGGTGGCAAATCAAGTCGATTAAAACAGGTGTGAGATCTAGGCAACCAGTTGTGTTTTCCAACTTTCTCTATGCAAAACTTCTGTGGCCCATTACCGCCCATAAGCTCTGCAAAACCTCCTACAGGTACACGGCAAGTCCCAGTCACAAACTGAAGCAATCTAGCGCGTTTCTCGTTATCTAATCCCTCACGAACGAATTGCCAGAACCATACGATCTGTTTTGAATTCCTATTATAATGCCTATAAGTTGTATGTCGCTGCCAATCATCAATATCAATCTTCTGCATGCCACATAGAAGCAACTCTAGTTCCCGTTCATCAAAATAGTGTAGCCATTCTAGAGGTATGACGTCATTAAATCCATCCAAAAAGGCCTTAGTTTGCTCTTCCTGACCGCGTGTGAATCTCCATTCTGTCATTAACTTGATGTACTCCTCCTTGTTTTCGTCCGTCACTCTGATGTTTGACCCGTCAGGTTTCAGTTCGTGGTTCTTGATTTGGCCAAGTACCTCGTAGTCGGCCGCAAAGTACATTTCCAAATCACATTCTTCAATATTATTGTCTTTAATCCATAATAAGCTGTTGTAAAATTCTGGATCAATGCTCTCGAGATCCTTCATTGTAAGAGGCTTGCCTAGCATCTGTTTGTAGAAAGGTAGAGTGAAACCCGAGTAAATGAATTTGCCGTGGAATAAGGCCATAGCTATAAATCTCCCTACAAACTTGAAGTACGACAGATGGTCAGGGTTGATGCTTGACGCAGGATTAATTTGCAAGGAGTAATTATTTTTGTCTGCATACTCGAATAGGCAGTACATGGGATTCAACACTTCATGCGATAATAGAAAGAACCACTCTCTTGCTACGCCTCCATAATCAAGACCCTCCTCGCCCCGGAATGTGATAAACAGTCGTCTTCTCAACTCGTGAGGTGGCAGCCTGGTTACTTGATGATAAGAATCTTCGAAAATGGTGCTTCTACTAACAGTGACTTTGATATGTAATGATTCAGAATTGTGGTAGCAGAGTTGCCGAAGCTGAGTATACTTTTGTTTGAATGTCTTGGGTGAATTCACATCTTTACCTTGGGTTCGCGGATCATCCCATTGAGTTGTTTTGTTTTTATGATTCACAAAGTAGGCTCTGCCTTCGGGATCATATTTTCTTTCCCAATGCGATGGTAGAGGGCCATTCTGGTCAGCCTCACAGGTATCAGTATTTTCGAAAGCTTCGAGAGTGTTTTTAGATGGTTAGCAGCTTACACAGTGTGCCGATAAACTACGAGATGAGAACAATTTTGAAATTTATACTCACTTATATCACTATTTACACTCGCATGAGGAGGGCAGGACGTGCCACCATGCACAAGTGTGACTTGACTGGGGCTTACAGTCCCAGAATGGTTCGGGGATTCATTGTTTGCTTCACTTGGAACACCTATGCTAAGATTCCCTATGGCATCAGTCATATTCGCGCAAGAATTGGGCTGTGTTGTATACAGGAACCTTTGTTGGCATTGTTGCATAACTTGATTCTGTTGCGATTGCCATACATGATAGGTTCGCATGGATTCCGGAGTGGGTCGTTGCCATGTTGTAGTCCTGGTATTGTGATCGATATAGTAGACTCGACCTTGAGGATCACAACGTTGTTCCCATCCAGGGGGCAGTGGTGGATCCCAATGGGTTGTCTGTGTATTGTGGTCAACATAGTATTTTCTGGGCGCCCCAGTCGAAGAAAGCGTTGTGTATCTGATCTCCCAGCCAGGTGGAAGCCATTCGATCTCACCAGCTTGTGCGGTACGATGAGGTTGCAAGGGCACAACTGGATGCATGGCCGATGGAGACGGGTTGCTTGGTCGACTTGAGCCTGCAACCATGTTGGCTGGCGTGGGTGACGTTGGTACTGGAGTCGCGGTTGATGGGTAACCAGTGGTACCCTCCAATATTGTCGATGGTCGTATGGCCGCCACAGCTCCTCCTGCTGCTTTCCTAAGGATTTTCTTCATGATCAGCGGGTGATAGCAAGCGTTGCGGTCAATCGAAAGTCACTGTGATCGTCACTGTCAGCATTTAGACGGAATCCATTATTTTGATCATGCAAAACTCTCACTATCTAAAAACAGTCACGATATCAGCTGTCGTATAATCTCTCTCACTAAGACACTTGAGCGATTGTCTTAGCAGAAATACAATGTTGAGCAGTTATTGATGAAATTAATAGTTAGTCAACGTGACAGATAACTGCAATTAGATTTGGAATAGGTTTGATCAGTTGAAACCTCTATCTTATCGGCGATTTGAACAGTCAACAAGCAGTTCCTCACACTGTTGGCTTGATGCGCTCGCGATATATAACAGTGCACAGCACATTTGTTCATCTCAAACTATTGAATTGTTGACTTGCAATCAAACCCAGCATGTCGGCTGTGCGACGCTAGTTCGAGCGGGCGGCTCTTCGGTTTGAGGAAAGTCTCCGACCTACCGTCGGGTCTCTTTAAATGCAGGACCCGCCCCCACTTGTTAGTATGAGCCGGCTAAGACATGAGGCGTGGCAAACTGGAAACCCGACCATCTGCGTCGGGCAGTCTCCACCCGAATAGAGCCGCAAAATGGTTCATACTAGCACTGTTAGGGGGATAAACTAACAGGTTAACTCTGAAGATAATTTGCAAGGCGTTTTAAAACGTAAACAGAACGGGGCTTATCTCAATTCAATGGTCCATTAGAGAGATTTAATTTTTGCCCTCCACCAACTATGCTGGCACCTCCTCTTCCCTCCGAACCTCTCGTCGAACTCATTTCACGTGCGCCAGGCGTAGTTTGTCCTGTCGACTGACATCTAGGAAAATTGTCCATATTGCAACCCAGTTCGAGAAGCCAAGAACAGATACAATCGAGAAGCCAAGAACAGATACAATCACGAGAGAATCCGAGCGGAATCGCGATCTCTCTTGCACTCAGTCTAACCTGATCTTCTCATCCGTCGAAGAAAACCCAAGGGAAGTTGTCTATCTGAAGCACAATGGATCAAGTTATCAAGAGTGCCAAGCTGATGATCGAAAGGGCGATACTCGATTCGTATCCGCAAGTTGCCGGCAAGTGTCCGCCTGTGATGATCATGCCGGCCTCGCCGAAAATTGAGGTTCCTGCCGATTATACTTGTACAACTGCCATGGCTCTGGGAAAATGCCTCTCGCTTATGTCTCAACCAGGTGCAACTGCTGGGCCCAAATTAAACCCAATCCAAGTTGCAGAAACGCTTGCTGACTGTTTAACAAAAGGGACCTTGAAAGATGAATTTAGTCGCTCATTTGAGGGAGTCACCGTGACAAAGCCTGGATTTGTCAACTTTGTTTTAAGAAAAGATTATGTCTGTGAGCAGGTGATGAATCTCATTAGGAATGGTGTCACTATCAGGCATCAAGGGCATGGACGCGTAATTGTTGACTACAGTTCGCCCAATATAGCCAAAGAAATGCACGTAGGTCATCTAAGAAGTACAATAATTGGAGACTGTATAGCTCGGCTGTTGGAGTACGCAAACTATGACGTTTTAAGACTGAATCATGTTGGAGATTGGGGGACTCAATTTGGCATGCTTTTGGCACTTTTATCCGAACGTTTTGGCAATGATTATGTCAAATTCACGAGCGAAATAAGCAACCTACAAGCATTCTATAAGGACGCTAAGAAGCGTTTCGATGAAGACGAAGAGTTCAAAAAGCGTTCGTACGAAACTGTTGTTCGGTTACAATCTAAGGACGAAAAGGCCCTTGAAGCATGGCGGCACATTTGCGAGATCTCGCGTCGTGAATTTAATACTATCTACAAGCGACTTGGTGTCGAGAAGCTCGTTGAAAGGGGCGAGTCTTTCTATCATGATCACATGAAGCAGGTGTTGAGCGACCTCGAAAGTAGAGGACTACTTGTTGAAGACGGAGGCCGTAAACTCTTGTGGGCATCTGAATCTAGGAAGGCGAACGACATACCTCTAACTATAGTGAAATCTGACGGTGGCTTCACATACGATACGTCTGATCTAGCTGCTATTAAGCAGAGAGTTGAAGAGGAAAAGGGTACACGAATACTATACGTGGCTGACAATGGTCAGGCTGTTCACTTTCAGACTGTCTTCGGGGCCTCTCGTAGGGTTGGCTACGCGAACGAAAATGTAAAGCTCGAGCATGTTGGTTTCGGTCTTGTGCTAGGTGAAGATAAGAAGAAATTCAAGACTAGATCCGGTGACACTGTAAAGTTGGCCGATCTTTTGGATGAGGGCCTGCAGCGCTCGATGGCAAAGTTAATCGAGAAGAATCGACAAGAGGAGCTTTCTGAGGATGAGATGAAGGCGGCTCAAGAGGCTGTGGCATATGGTTGCATTAAATATGCTGACTTGTGTAGAGATAGGAACAAGGATTATGTGTTCAGCTTCGATCAAATGCTCGAGGATAGAGGTAATACAGCAGTCTATCTGCTTTACTCTCTCACCCGCATTAGATCCATCAAACGAAAAGCCGACTTGGGCTGCCTAGAGGACATTTTGAACAGACGCCAAACCGAGATAGGCAGCCTTCCACTCCAGCTGAGCCACGACCGCGAAATGAGATTAGCTAAATTTCTATTGAGGTTTCCCGATGTCGTGCTCCAGTGCATCGACGACCTCCTATTTCATCTCCTATGCAACTATCTCTATGAATTGAGCGGAGTTTTTACAGACTTCTACGAGGCTTGTTATTGCATTGAGAAAGATGGCGACCAAGCTGTGAAGATACACTTGGATAGGATACTTTTATGCGAAGCGACAGCCTCTATTATGGACAAGGGTCTCACTCTTTTGGGTTTGAAAACTCTCAGCAGAATGTGATAGAAATAAATTCATAACTCAATCATCTGTTTCTGACCCAAAAAGGGCTCAATTCGTTCGCTTCGATTGAGACGGGTAACCGGAAGAGTGTAATGAATTTCCAATTGTGGGCACAAATTTGTTTGCCCGAGAGCTTGAGAGCGGAGGTAATCCTCACGCATGGGGCCTAGGAGGCCGGAAGACGCATTGAATTCAATTGTTAAATTTTATGGAACGCGCTCGGGCAAGCATAATGGATGGGCTCGTGAATATGATTGATTTTTATTGATGGTTACACTATAGTACATTTGATATAAATGATGCACACAGGCTCACTTTTAATACTGGATTGCCCGCTGTATAATCATTGGGTTTATTGAGTTCGTCCTTGAAAGGTCATATTTTAGGCTTTCAGGTTGGGCAGCTCTGGATGAATGGGTTCAATTTCAGCCAAACTCGCCCTCTTATGCTAATATTCCTCATTTAGAATTATGTATTTATATGCTTTTAAGCTCGTGTAAATCTACATTGTGTTTGAAGATCCAAACTAACTGGTGCAAGTCTCTACTTCCGGGTGCATTTTTGAAATGTTGTTTCCATTGCCACAATTCGGGCGAGTTGTCGGCATTTGAAATTGGGAAAAGCTTTCCGCTTTAACTAGAACTAGCCGCCTAATGCGCATTCTCTCAAACACCAGCCAAACAATTTATCCCCGAAAGACACCTCCCGTGCCGTCTGTATCAGTGAGCCTATCTACAAAGTTGCTATGCGCTCTCAAACTCCGTGTGTATGTATGTATCATAGCCTGAGAGTTTCACCAAAGCGGCCGGTGCTAATGTTTAAGCATTACTCTGATTCAGGTTAATCTAGTTTGTCTTAGTTGCCAGGGGCGAGGGTTTGACGGGCTGAGTTGACCGGCCCATTGTTGAGGATTGGAAGCTTGCGGCCGAAACTGTTTGACCGTTCAGATTTGATTGGAAACGAGGGGCAGAGGGTTCAATTATTAGTTATGATTTGACTAAAAGATTGCATGACTCTAACAACAAGACCGCAGCTCTACCAACAGTCTAAATCATCGGCTATCGCGCTTCTTGGCTTGGTTACTCTAAAGGGAACAAGGAATGGTGGGGAGGTGGATTTCCGGTTGTGGGCATACATTAGCTCTACTCAGTTTTTGCGCGCGCAAAGCTGCAGCTTTAAGCTCAATGTCAATCAGTTTTGGGAGGATGTTTTGTTTTTGGCCATAAGTGCATGCAAGTTTTAGCTATGGTTTGATGGGCTAGGCTAATTTCTACGGTGAGCAGTAACTGATTGGATTGTTAGATAGTTACAGTTGTTTGCGCGCGTTTGCGTTTTAGATGACTGCAGCTAAAAACTTCTTTGCCTTCCAATTATTTGGACAATAAGAGGATCTTTGGCAGCAGATTGAAGCTTCAAGCGTCGTACATCAAGAGTAGCCTCTGAGATCGAATTTTAGGATCAGTGATGAGCGTATTTCGTCCATCTTAGTATTGCACCGATTTCCGTATCCACTTCCTCCCGACTTCCTCCTCATTCCTTAATGGAACTAGACATACTCAGTCTCCTTGGCCGTGGCATATCGTATTCCTCCATTGAGAGGGTTCGCCGGCGCTCAAGCATCCTATGCGGCTTGATGTTTGGCACCGGGCCCATGGTGCCCGATTCGTCGTTTGAGCCAGTGCTTGAGCCCGAGAAGGTCCGTTGCCGGTCAATTCCGGGTAAGGTAAGCGAGGTTAAGAATCCAAGTCCCTGGTTTGAGTCGGCAAGAGAGGAAAGGTCATGTCAGCTTACTTGTGTTCAGATTTGGCAGAGAGGAATGGAGGAGGGGGGGGGGAAGTCAGACAGTTAGTGCTCACCTTTACAAATAGTAGAATTGATTTGGCCAATTTCTCTGGTGCCTCGGTGAGAACATCAACAACATGGTCCACCTTTAAGAAGGAGGTTTTCTCCTTGTCGCATTGGGCAAAATATTTCTGAGTTCCATTCAAGTAAGGCGACCGACTTCCAGCCACTAGAAGTATATCCATGTCCCTAAGTAAGGGCAACTCTTTCCTGTTCATGTAACTGATTGCGTACCTTTTAATATTTTTAGCGTTCATGTTATAAACTCGGCTGTTGTAAAGAGGCATCAATTGTTGTTGTTCACTTTGAGGCGGCGGCGACGACTGGCCAGATCGGCCGCTTGAATCGCCAAGCCGATGTAGTTCGACTATATTTTCAGCTGAAAATTCACTAAAGCGTCTCTTGCCGGTGCTAATCTGCGACTTTAGCCTCTCTAAAACGCCAACACCAGCTGGAGCCAGGTGAATGAGAACCAAGCCGAGGACTCTAGAGTGGTGTTTGTTTGCAAAACGAACCAATATGTTTGCGCCAGCACCCTCGCCAATTCCAACAATTAGCTTGATTTTCAATTTATCCAAAACCTCAACCAGCAGCTCTTCGCCAATTGTTTTAATCGGAGGGAATTCAAAATCTTCGGGCAAATCTTGTTGATTGTCTTGCTGTCCAATCAAATCTAGATGAATGAACAATGAGCGCATCTTGATTGCATTCATTATTGGGTGTTCGGTAAAATCGAGGAACGAACGAGAGTTTGAGCCAATATCGTGAACAGTTAGAAAGACTCCCCGATTTTCAACCTGCTCCAGGTCGCCCTGCACGTGGGCGGTTATAATTCCGCATTTAGTTTCGATAGGAATACTTTGCACGGGAACCTGGCCAGTCTTGCTTGGGGTTCCAGGCGGCGATTGTTGCTGCAGTTGGCTCACTTTTGCCGGACTTGGGTTGGCGCTGAGAGAGCCCCTGGCGCCGCCGCCGCCGCCGCCGCCGCCACCGCCTCCAGGTATCTCGTCCTTCTGCTTGGGCAGCTGCTGAGCCTGTTGGGTGGCCAGCTCGCCAGCCAGGAGGCCGCCGGTGGTGGCCGCTTGAACGCTCGATGAAGCCATGATCTTGTTCCTCTTGGTTGATGCTGAAACGTTCGCTTCCTTGCTCCACCTGCTCGCCGTCTGTCTGTAATTTGCAACTTCAAAAACTTACTGGCTCTCAAACGATTGCACCGATCTCAAGGCTTCCCACTGTCGCGATAGGTGGAGGCCAAAATTATGTTGACAACAATAACAGCGCACAAAATTCCTTGAGGCAAATAGTTGGCAAAGTTCTATTACGTCTCAATGGTTTAAGTTGCGCTCTCGTTAGCTAGCCAACTCTCATTCGCCCGCCCGCTCGCTCGCTCGCTTTTGCCCGCCCGCCCGCTAGCTAGCTGACTGGCTCGTTCAACCCTAGACTCTAGTGGTGGGGGCAATTTTTGAGTGCTATCGTGGTGGCGGTCGGTGCAGTTTTCCTTTGCAAAGGGAAGCCCCAGCCATTCAGATCCATAGGCCCTTGCTTGTGCGCGCTCTCTGCAAAGTTCATTCCGCAATCGCGACCAAAAGAGAGAGTAATTCTGCCGCCGCTAACCTTCGCGCCTAGGGGACCGAGCTAGGCGCTCTTGCTGGCACCGTTCGAGCGGAGGCAGCCTGAACCGCTGCGACTGGCTGGGGCTAGATTTTCGCATTGGAGCCAGTAGGCTCGCTCGCATGCACGCTCACGTATATATAGACACTCGCTCGCTATGTTGTCTTGTGTTGTTGTTTACTGCTCGGCCACGGCGAGGAGCCATTGCAACTCTGGCAACTGGCGGCGCTTCGCTGCATTTGAACACGAGACGACTGGGTCCTGTATCGAGTCCTTCTTGCCGCTTTCTCTGCTAGCTCGCCCACTGTGCCCGACATAATCCAAACTTAGAAGGCCCCAATTCCCCTCAAGCCTTAATGCGTCTGTGCGGCCCCAGGCTGGGCCGGGCTAGCTGAGCCCGAGGGCGGGACACAATTCAATCAGCTCGCCTGCATCGCCCGTCGCCAGGTGTCACTGGCGCTCGAGCTGTTCATCATCATTCTTGAGTTACGTAACCACGATGCATCAGCATGCTCGCACTGGCGCCAGCGGCCATCACTGACAGCACTCGGCCGCCGCCGCCGCCGCCGCACTCGACCAGTCCTGCCAGCCTCGGATCGAAAGCGCTGAAACTGGCCCTGCCGCCAGTCCTGCCAGCGACGCCGGTCCTGCTAACCGGCGATCTGTGATCAGGCAAACGCTCGCCGGTGTTGGAGCGGGTGAGCGACCAAAGCCACGTTGTTCATTCGAAAATAGGAAGCTATAAAATCAACCAAAATGATCATATTCAAGGATATCTTAACCGGCGACGAGCTGTTCACCGACTCGAACAAGCTTAACTTGGTAGACGATTGCCTCTACGAAGTTTTCTGCACCCACATAACAAGAACACAAGGCGGTTTTGTCCTGGATGGCGCTAACCCTTCGGCGGAGGAAGGCGAGGACGCCGACGGTGGCACGGATGAAGCCGTTGAGTCCGGCCTCGACTTGGTCCTCAACCAGAAACTCCAGGAGACTTCCTTCAACAAGGCCGACTACAAGACCTACCTGAAGACATACACAAAAGCGTGAGTAACCTGGTTGCAGGTGGCACCTGTTCTCCGTGTCGCCCCCCCCCCTCTGGCCATCAAAACTGTTGCGCCTCTCGAGATGGCCGCGTATTAACCTTAAACATTCCCTAACCAACACCAAATCTGAGTAGCCTTGAGGCCAAATGGAAGGAGATGGACTTGACCCCAGAACAACTGGCCGAGTACAAGCTCAAGCTGACCAAGGCCGTCAAACTGATTTTGCCCAAGCTAGATGACGTACGATTTTTCATGGGCGAGAGCTGTAACCCAGACGGCATGGTTGCCATGCTGGAGTATCGCACCAACAGTGAGGGCGCCTGCGAACCCTACATGTTGTTTTACAAACATGGTGTTGAGTCGGAAAAAGTTTAGCCTTAAGTCAACTCCAAAACTAGAGCGCGCTCACAAATTAGCTGGGCGGCTGCAAAGCCTGTAACAAAGTTTGCGCAGACACCTATCCATTCTCTCTTCCTACTCTGTCCCTGTCTCGCCCCCCCCCTCCGCTAGCTTGCACAGACTGGATCTAGATCCCCTAGAGTCTATGCATCATACGAGAGGCACCTCTCAGTTGAGCTGTAGCAAGGCATAGAGGGACGAGGAGGACGTGTGTTTGTGTTGTTGAACGCGACTCGAAATTACCTGACCTTCAGCTATTTTGAGAGGAAGGAAATTAAAAGAATTCTTTGTAAATGACCCGTTTTCCAGCGAAAAATTTCTTTAGATTTATCATCAAACTCCTTAGACTTAGATGGCAAAGCACTGTCGATTGATCACTAGATGTAGCTAGTTGGAGGTCTCAAAGATTCAATGTCGAACATTGGAAATCGAAGTGAGCAACATACAGTAGGTGATTTGGATTGGCCATCATAAACGCCTGCGAAAATGCCCGTCAGATCGAGTGTTTGTACTTACAGTCCATCAAGCGTCCTGAACTCGAAGTATTCGACCGTCTTGCCCTCGCCAAGTCCCCTCTCAGTGGGCCACTACAAGCCTCTGCCCTCCAGTCAGCTAGTCCAAGGGAGCAATGCGTCCTCTTACAGACGCTCCAGCGTGGTTAGTAGCGCCCTCAGATCGCCCGGCCGCTATGCTACCTCTAGCAGCTCCTCCTATAGTCCATCTACATACTCGAGCCTCAGCTCATACTCACCCTCGAGCTACAGAAATCTTGTTTCATCGCCCGACTCATTCAATGCTAGCCGCCACGATGGCTCCTCAACGGCGAGCAGCTACAAGAGATACTCCTCTTCCTCCTCGATTGGTTCAATCTCCTCGACATCGCTGAGTAGTACCAACAGTTTACTCGATCGCACCGACACCTCAGCTGGTGGACACTCGTCATCGCTCAGCAGCTACCATTATAAGCCGCGCACTTTATCCTCGGCAAGGCTCTCTAACACAAGGGTAAGTTGGTTCACGTTTGCTTGGGCCCCTGATGAAATGGCGCGCATAGCGCTTCTCTATGCCTGTCTACATGTGTTACGCGCGTAAGCTGATCATCAACGAGCAAATTGCAAATCAGACGACACTTGTTGCACAAGTTTTGTAATTACCTTTTGGCACAAGCGAGTGTTCTACTGTCAAATTCGCAGAGCTAAACAACTGACTAGAACTATCGCCCACAAATTCGCCTCCAAACGCAAAACCTGAACTCAAAACACTGACCCGCAAACTCGGTTCCGGAAAACCTGATTCAAATTTATACACTCAAAATCGTCGGAACAAACGCACAATTACTTGCTATTGTGGCGATTTTTGCAAACGCGTAACAACAAACTTTGCCATACGTCTTGTCGAATGTCTTTGCTCCACCATTGGCAATCTACTCTCCCTCTTCCGTCGGCCAACTCAACCACAAACACTCCAAAATGTTCACAACCAACAACAAACCACTCGCAACGATGACTTGATCGCGCAAACTGCAAAACGGGTTCACAACCCGCAACCTAAATCGGCCTGCACCTCAACTGAATCCGTCAAATCGACCAAACCAAAATCACCAATATCACCCAAATCCGCCGACCGAACGATCAAATCCAATCACAATCCCTCTCTATCCACTGCCTCGTCTGAACAATACTTCAACGACTTCCTCTACCATTCCGACTACTCCTCCATTGAATCTGGACTTGAATGCGTGGCTCGTAAAACCCCTCCCATCGCTCCATCAACTTCGCCTTCATTGTTCAATGACGACGACCTTTCATCGACCTTCTCTTATCAGAGCGACGCAGATCCCCTGCCCAGCGACGTGCCCAAGGGTTTGATCAACCTTGGAAACACTTGCTACATGAATTCGGCCATTCAGTCGCTCTACTCAATCGAGTCCTTCCGGAACCTCATACTAAAGGTGCCCCACGATAAACGACTGGCAGTAGGTAAGTTCAGTTTGGGTTTGTTTGAGTTTCAAGCGAACGGGAGTACCATTGAGGAAAGCTAACCCTAGACAAACCCATTCAAACCAGAACTGGCCGATCTTTTCAAGAGCATGACCAACTCCAGCGGTCCCGTCAGTCCGGCCAATTTCAAAAACCTCTTCTCGCGCCTTCAACCCAAATTCTCCGGCCTCGGCCAACAGGATGCGCAAGAGTTCTTGCGATATCTAATCAACGGTGTCCATGAGGAACTAAATCGCGCAACCAGGAGACCAAGACGCTCGGCATCGCCTAGAGCGCCAAAGGCTGCAGATGAAGCTTGGTCACAATACAGAGATATAGTGGATGATTCGCCCTTAGTTGATCTGTTGGTTGGCCAGATGTGCTCAACGATAGTTTGTTGTGTTTGTCAAAACAAGTCCTCATGTTGGGATCCATTCTGGGATCTCTCGTTGCCCCTTGCAAGGGGCCGCCACTCGTGCAGACTGTCTGACGTTGTGCAAGATTTCATTGCTAAAGAGACCCTAGATTCTGACGAAAGGCCGATTTGTTCTAATTGCAAAAAGGCCACTAGATCAACAAAGCAGATTAAGCTCAGTCGCCTGCCACAGGTTATGATATTACATCTGAAAAAGTTCACAAACGATGGTTATAAGCTCACAAGCTCGGAAGTTAAAATAGATAGAGTGTTGACATTCAACGAAAACACCACCTATACCCTCAAGGCTTGTATCTCGCATCATGGTCACTCGTCCTCGTCCGGTCATTACACAAGCCACTGTGAATATGGCACTAAATGGATCCATTTCAATGATGACAGGTAAGTGTGTCTGTAGCCAGTTCTGTCACATGTAGCCAACTGAATCATTCGGCTAGCCAAATATCCCTGGCAAACCCACTCGTTGGGCAACACTAAACTTAATCCACCAAAATCCGGCTCACCTGTCTAATGATGATGACACTACTCATGTACCTCTACCCCACTTTGTTCCGCTATCCATCAGGGTAAAAGATGTCACGAGCTCGTTTGATAGTGTCAATATCAACGATGCATATGTATTATTCTACACGCAATCTACTGCGCCATCTAAGCTGTGATGAGTTTATGACCGAAAAATCAATGACAACTCGCTCTAATACTAATAAGGGGAGGAAAATGTTGAGCACAAAAGACTCAGAGAGTTCGAGGAAAACAATCTAGAATTTTTACTGAGTAAACAATTTCGAATCTACAGAATAAAAGCGCCGTATTGGTAACATTTTTTCATTGGATGAATGTCCAAACATGAGAATGTGTCAGATGAGCTTGGGTTTCGTCCATCACTAAATGGGCGGAAATTGGCAGGAAAGCTCAAGTTAAACAGTTAGCTAAACAAGAAGAGATTCTATTCATCATCACTGTCTTCGAGACCGTCGAGAGATCCATCCGACATATCCTCGTCCATATCCTCGATTTCTTCGTCGTCGTCGTCGTCGTCATCGTCGCTTCCATCCTCTGCGTTAAAGTCTGAATCTTCACTATCATCCTCATCGCTATTGGTTTCTTTTCTAGACTCTGCTGCTTTGTTGGGGCCTTTCATTCCGTTCGCCTTGCCCTTCGGTGATTTCTTGGCGGAGCCCTTGGACACTTTTATGTTCTGTGGTTCCTCCTCGCTGTCAGTAATGTCAACCTCCTCGTCGGACGACATAGATACGGACATTTCGTCGAGATCATCGTCCAAGCATTCATAGCCTGTCAAGTGAACTGTGCCTGAGCCCCGAACGAAGAACTTGACCTGAGAGCCACCCTCAAATACGAGGTCAAGAGGACTTTGCCAAGCCAAATTTGGGTCAAGAACGCAGAGAATGAACTGCTTCTTCTCGTATTCAACAACCAATGAAACTGGCTCCTTTTTGGTACCCTTGCCAGGCTCTAGGACCGCTTGGCTCAGCTTGAGAGTCTTCCCTAGTGTCAATGGCTTCGCCTGGTTCACGTTGGACTTGACTTCTAGGCCGAAAAACATGTCGACGCCGGATGGATTGATTTACGTAAGAACCTGTTAAAATCTTGGTTATTAATGAGGGGGCGTGCCTACGATGTGGGGCCGCGGATACAATTTTAATGTAATCGAGGTAAACGAGCGCGTTAGACTTTTTATACTGAATCCTGGTGTCTGAGGAGAGCACGTGGTTACTGTTGCGCGGACATCGCATGCCCAGAAAGAGTGTTGGAGTCTAGCACGCATTTTTAAGCGCGAAAGTTCAAAGATCAAATCAAAGAGTAGTCTGTAGTGCCGAGATTCGTATCGCGTGCAATCACAAGATAGCTTGATCTACGAGTTTTAGTTTACCGGCTGAGGCTACGCCAACAATTGAGATAGTTCATGTTCGAATGACCTGCTGACAGGGAGGACCAGACAACAAAAACCTCGATGGCATTTCGGTTGTGGTCGCTCTGCGCAGTTAAACCCGAGGAATGAGAGGTGAGGAAGCCCTCAACCGTATCATTCGACTCCTTCCTTGCATAGTTTTGGTGGGTTTGCTCTGAGACACAGTTCGTAGTTAGCGTTTTTGGCCCTACCTCACCTGACATGGACTCATCTAAAGCACAGGTGCTCGCCTCGAGAGACCAGCTTCGGTTTTAGCACCATCTTGAGCCAAGACTGCTAATTGTCCTATCAAACAGGGTTACCCCTAACCAGTAGCTTTAACGGTTCACGTTGAAACCCCAGCTCAACTGGGTGGCAACTTTTCTCCATTAGTTCAAGATACCGTCAATAGGTTGATCAAACAGTGATGAACGAGATGTGTGCCTTCCTCACATGGTCCAGTTTTAGTCGCAGTCACAATTGAGTGGTTTCCTGATGCTGTACACAATCAACGAGGAGTTTCAATCGGGTTCTGTTGGAGCACAGTCACGAAAAACGGTTACCTTCTCCGAATTGATCTCTTCCATACAAGATAAAATGTCGCTGAGGCTAGGCCGACGGAGGGAGTATCTCGATCTATGCATCCGAATTGTAATCCTTATATCGTTGTTACTATGCTCAGGATTCCAAGTATCATACTGTTCGCGAAGATTCCTGACTGGATTGATAATTGGTACCTTGTTGGGTAAGTAGATAATCAAGATTTGAATGAATCACGATTAAAAATACGAAAGAGACTAACCAGCTCATCTGGTCACGCAGCCCGTAATGGAGTCCAGCAAGGTCCCAGCTACCCACCGATCGCCCATTATCCGTCTGGTCATGGGCAGCAGCAGCAGCAGCAGCCTTTGTTTATAATAATCCCCTCTACCTCGAGCAAATCCCATAAGCCGCAGGTGTTGCCCGCGATTCCTTACCCCCAACAACGATACTCGCTTGGGCCGTCTGAAATCGAGTTCTCAGATAAGTTCGCTCATAGACGTGCCTCGTTGAAGGATAAATTAAAGAAAACTCCTCGAAGAATGGGCAGCAAGTTCAAGGAAACAAATCAGCCTCGGTTGAGTCAGGCAGAGGCAGTTAGAAGGCAGTCTCACCAAGCTACGATCACGCTCACGAAAAGTCCAAAACGGATGAGGAGTGGATTCCATTGAGACCAGACGATTTTAGGGTGATCGCTGAGAAAGGGTTGAGATCTTAAAGGAACCCGGCACAGGTGCATAACTACAAAATTGTATGGGACAATAAAGTTTCTATCAAAATCAGATCCTCCCGATTCGAAACCCCAAACTTCAAGCTCCACCCTCAACTCTGAACGAGTCTTACCGTTCAAGGCTAAATTTTTCGCGCTTAAATTAGCCCAAGAATCAAATCCAGTGTTGGAGGATCGGCCGACTAAGTGGAATAAATCTAGCCCAACTAGTGTTGTCCAGCTGAAACTCACAGGGACAGTTATGAGGGCGATGCTGAGGGGGAGCATCGTGAGTGGCCAGGTAAAGCACCGGGTTGTTCCGCTAGTTTTGGAAGCCAGTCGGCCATGCAAGTGGACTGGATCGCTGGCTTCCACTGTAAGCTCTTATATTTGTCTTTTAAGGGCGCTTCCAGTGTAGGAAACTGGAGGTTAGTGTCTAGAAATTGGCTTGCTCGGGCGGGCGAGCGAGCTGGGCGGATAATGTCCGTTTAGCCTAGTATCGTAGGGGCTGGATGGCCCGAGGGCTTGGCCCGAGGAAACTGGAAGTGAGTGGAGTGCTCGGGCTTGTTGAGCCAAATCTTGACCGCTAGCCCGATGAATGCAACACTGGCTTGTCTGTTCGTGGGTTTGTTTGTGCAGGTGTGTGATATGAATCAATGAAAAGAAAACTAGATTATTAGCAATTGTGGGTGAGATGCTGGCTGAGATTTTGGAGCCGTTATTTGATTGAGAAGAGTCTAACAAACGCTTAAATGTTGCAACGGCACATGTTGCTTTCATGAGAGCTCAGTCTGCGTGGTTGTTCTCATAGTAAGGAAGGGCTGTCCTCTAAAACCTCGGCCGGACGATGGAGCCAGGCTTGTGTAGCCTTAGTTGCCGACCAGTTTCGTGTACTTGCTCACAAATCGAACCACTAAAATGCGTTGCCATCCACCGCAACTGATACGGAAACTGTCGCTCTAACTGGCCGTGAAATTTAAGTTTAACTGGAGGTTGGTCAGCACTAGTGAGAAATTGGAGGGCACCAGTGAGTTAGCAAATGAGGTTGCACTTTTCTCCGGTGCGTTGGATGGTCTTGCGCTGTTGCATCATTGTGTTCAAATTGCAACCATCCACCTACCAATCTACCTGCCCAGCCGCTGCCTCCCAACTAGTATCGTGTTGTTTTTCATCAACTAAGACAAGTGTCAATGATTGAACGTTTGCTTAGTTAGCTTAGTAGCCATGACCTAGTGCGGCTACTGGATCGTCATTGGCCGATTGATTTCGAGCAAGAGCCTTCCGTTCGCCTAGACACAGAGAGACTAGACTTACAAGCGCGCAAAAACAACCATGGACCCCAGTTATAGTTGAGGAGTAAGGAAGCTCAGAGAATCGAGGCAACTCAAGCTAGTGCTCAAGTAGCGAACCTAATGTGATAGAGAGGTGGGCCAAGTTAGTTAGATTTGTTTGTTTATTTATTTGAACCGAGAACGAGTTGAATTGAACTGAAGAAGTCGAAATGATTAGAGTACGAAGTTGTAAAGCTTGTTTAGTCGTTATTGTAATGTTGTCATTTTCTTCTGTTATAGAAATATTGATTTCACACAAAGTTGACGCCTTTCACCTTTCACTTGGCAAAAGCTTGAGTAAGTACACTGAGGGCCTCTAATTCAGCTCTGAGGCAAAGCGAGAGACTAATATATTTCTGAGTATCCAGTCATGGGAGCCACAAATCCACAGCTTACACCAGCAAGCAAGTTGATCAGGCCAGTTGAATGCAGGAACTCGAACAACCATTCTGAAGTTGGAATTTGCATGTTTTCAATCGATTGTATGCAAAACAAAGGTGTTCCGCTCTCCATTTGCAAGCACAATTACTTTGTAGGCACCTGCTGCCGGTTGCCGGATTATAACAACTTTGTTGGCATCGTTTACGATCTTCGCGAAACAGAAACAAGCCAGCAGCTCGAGGCCAGGAAAGTTGCACGAGAAACCGCGAGCTCCGTTACTTTTAGCCCACAAACTTCATCTACTTGGCCAGAACCGGGCCCCCAACTTTTAGATCTTGTGGGCTCGATAGCTAAAACAGTCTCGAGCAGGTTGCCCCAGGAGACAATCCAGCAAATCACAACCACCCAGAGAGCGCCCAACTTTGCCAGCAGTTCGAGCGAAAGACCTGAGGACAAATATATGATCAGTTCAACTAGCCTGTTTCCTACCACCTTGAAACCTAGCCAAGAGTTAGTCCAGGAAATTGTCCAAGTTTCAGCGCAGCCTCAACCTGAGAGACTTGTCGCTTTAAAGGTTGGCGAGTCCGCGCGGAATGCCGATGGAGGTGCTTCAGACCCAGCGGCGTTCTCACCTGGTGCCAGTTCCAGCAGCTCCTTAGCTGGCAAACTGCAGATTCTGGTCCCCGGTGAAACGGATTCTTTCCAAATCCAAACAGTAGCCACTAATCAGAGCCGTAGCTCAGAATCGAGCCATCGCGTTGAGGAATTGCCGATTCCAAACGTGGACAGCAAGGAGAGCAAGGTGGCAATTGGGCAGCAGATAAAGCAGCAACTGGATAGCTATGAGCTCATACGAGACGATAGTCTGGAGGTCTTGAGCACCATGACCTCTGCCCATCAGCCGCCAACAACTCAGCAGCAATTCGAGCTCCCGGATCAAGGCGACCAGCGCCGGGCTGGAAGTGCGCAACCGGAAACTCCGATTGGCCAGCAGAATAGTATATATCTGGTGGACGAAAGTGCGCAAAGGTCTGAGGCCCAACACACCATAGTGTTCGCAAACAATCACCAACAACAGGCTAGCACCACTAACAGGCCAATTCAGATTGACGTCTCCACTCCTAGCACCATCATATGGATCCAAAACCAGAGCTCACAACCAGCTAGCGACCAGGAGTTCACCTTATCCACTGCAACCACTTCAAGCGACCACAATCTCAACAAATCGGGTCAGGATCTCGAGCTCAGCTCGACCAGTGCTCATGTCCATCCAGAGGTTGAAAATAAATCAACAATCAAGAGCAATGCAACCGACGAAGCTACCACCAGCACAACCAGCCAGCATCCAACACTTCCAATCACCGTCTCCCCTTTCGTTGACCTCGTTTCCTCAAACTCAGCTCAAACTACGACACCATTTACAACATCCCTTTCAACGGCCCTACTGCCAAACATAAGCTCGCATCCGTATGCGCCAACAACACAAGCCCCCCAACTGGTCGCCCTCTCATCGTTAGTACCAATCCAAAACCTCAGCTCCACAACCCGACTCTCCCAAATCCAACCGACGCAACGACCGACCAGCGAGCCTCCCTCTCTGCAAGGGTTTAGCCAATTTTACAGCAACCCACACCACGAGGGCCACCAATCCCAGCCCGCCACTTATCAGCACTCCAGTCGACCTCACTTGGGCTCGCCACCATTGCAAGCCGCCACCAAAATTGTGACTGGCGGCTCCTCGGCCAACAACCTGATACCCGGCCTGAGCAACCTCCAATCTGCCATCCTCTCGCACATTCCCTTCAAACTGGCCTCTGGTTTATCCTCGGGCTTGTCCAGCTACCTCCAAGCGGCCATGAAGCCAACTGGCTCTAGGCCGCTCATTTCTAGCAACACTGCACCCTCCTTACAGTTCCAACAGCAACAGTTGCTCCAAACAAACTCCACCGCCAAACCAGCGAGCTCAAATTCAGCCTCCGTGATCCCCACCAGCCAGTCTCAGCTGCCGAGCTTGATCAAGTTTCCGGGCTCCACAGCACCGCCGAGCGAGACTGCCTCTCAAATTGATAAAACAAACTCTACGAGCCAGAACTCCTCGAGCTTGGACTTGCACGGCGGCGGAGGCAGCGTTGTCCAAAACGGAACCTCAGAGCCCTCGCTACCTCACGATGTAGTCTGGGAGGCCTTGCAAGTGTGCGGCCGACCGCAGGTGGGCCAGCTCAGTGGCCCAGGTGAGGGTAAGAGGCGGGTTGCTAGGATTGTGGGCGGAAACCAGTCGCTGTTCGGCCAATGGCCTTGGATGGTGTCATTGCGCCAATGGCGCAAAGGAGCCTTCTTGCACAAGTGTGGCGCCGCCCTATTGAACGAAAATTGGGCCATAACGGCGGCTCACTGTGTAGAAAAGTGAGTATCCATCTATCTATTTCTCAAAACGCTTTCCGCTGCCACCATAAAATCCAAATCTCCCACCTTGAACCTGCAAAAACCCGCTCAGAATTAGTGCAACTCCTCGTTCTTGTTTCGAATTTTTCATCTCCATTTGCTAGTTACAATTGTTCCATCTCGATTGTTTGTTGCTCGATCCGGAAGTGTTTTGTTTCCAATTCGTAAACAAAGTGATTGAACTAATGCAAAATTTGTTGTTTTGTGTGAAAAATGTGCACAACTATTGAATCAATCGCCAAAACTGAAACAACTCACCGTCAAACAGCGTCAAAGCGTCCGACTTGTTACTAAGGTAAGTGAGCACCATGAGTAAGCGTTGCAAACTAAAGATCGGCCCCACAAACTAAAGAGCACTCTTGAACTCTCGCAGGCTTGGAGAATTCGATGTTAGCAACCAGGAGGAGCCCTACCCTTACATTGAGCGGCGCGTTAAAACCGTCGTCTCGCATCCATCGTTTGACCCCAAAACTTTCGAGTACGATCTGGCTCTGTTACGATTCGCCGAACCCATCAAATACGAGCGCAACATTATTCCGGTTTGCGTGCCGACAGGAAACGACAGCTACGTCGATAGGATGGCCACAGTCATAGGCTGGGGTCGTCTCTACGAGGGTGAGTAGAGATGTCCTATCTCATGCTCAAAGTGCTTAAGATATCCAGTCGGAGCCTGAGGCTAACTCCAGAGATGCTCCAAGTAGACGGCCCGTTGCCCGATGTGATCCAGCACGTCGACGTTCCAATCATAACGAACAACGAGTGCGAAAAGATGTACAAGAACGCGGGATATGTGGAGGAAATTCCGGAAATGTTCATTTGCGCTGGAATCAGCAAGGGCGGACGAGACTCTTGCGAGGGCGACTCGGGGGGGCCACTAACAATGGTGGATCACGACGGGCGCTCTTACCTTGTGGGCATCATAAGTTGGGGAATCGGTAAGTTGGAAGAGAGCGAAGTGATGGGACAGGAGCCCATCTTGTGTGTTCGAACAACCAAACCTAACCGACCTCACAAACCCTCAAGGCTGCGCCTTGCCAAGTCAACCTGGCGTCTACACGCGAATAACAGCATTCAAGGGATGGATTAACCAGATCACGGCGTTCTAACTTGATCGAGACGAAAGCGAACGCCAAGAGAATCTTGTCAAGAGTTGCAGCCGATCAATTAGTTTGATCGTGCAAACGGCAAATGGATACTCGTGGATAAAAGAATATCCATTCCACATGCAAATACTTTGTACATTTTTAAGAGAGTCTAGTAGTAATCTATTTTCATACAAAACGGTCGATTTTGAAATAAATTTGACACTTAGAGTGGTTCAAACTGGAACTGACAACCAATCCATATTGTTTGGCTAGATTTGAGATGTAGCTGCACGGAAAGCCAACAACAAGCTCCCACCCTGAACGCAAAGCTCCCTCCAATCAACATCCTTGGCATGCAAAACTTTTCCAATTTAAGACTTGAACAAACCGACTGATACTAACGGATCCTCTCTCTACCTGTGCTATGACTCACAATGCTCTACTCTAGGCTCCAAAAGAAGCATCGGAAATGAATTGCGTTGCGACGGAGGGAGGAAGGGGGAGAACTTCGGCTTTGCAGCTCATCTCAGTCTACCATCTTATCTTCTGATCTATCCACTAACTTTCAATTCAAAAACTACTCCACCTTCAGGTTGCTTCGTGGAAACAGGTATCGGCCCCTTCATGGCGGCAGTTCTAGTTGGGACTTATTTCCAACAATCAAGCCAAATTCTTCGAGGTGGTTGGTCACTTGGAACAAGACAAGTCCCGAGTTTGGCCGCCACGGGCTCGACTTGCTCAATGGTGGAGCTGGTTTGCCGCTAACAAGAGGGGCTCTCAACACTAGCCCACCTAAGGAGCTCGAGACTGAAGTTTCAATGGGAAACTCCACTGTGGTTGCCACAACTACCACATTTGCCCAGTTGACTGTCGATCCACTCGAGTCCACCTATGATTTCAGCGGCTTCGCTACAAAACAAGAGCCCACAAGCCTACGACCAATACGCTTGCAAAGTAATCAGTTGACGCTTACGGTACCACATAAATTGGAGTCGCCAACCAGATTCAGTACGACCCCCGCCCATTTCGATCCGGCCGACCTAAACGCTATAACAGCTAGCCTAATGGCAAAAGATCCGCCAAACACGACCGACTCACACTTATTGAAGGTGACACCTCAGGTTTTAAAGGACGAGAGATTCCGAGATGAATACTCAGCTCGGCGGACATCAACTCATTCCACAATCAGATCAACCACGACTAAACCTCAAGGTTCTCAGCCAAGTTTGCAGCCTGCATCCTCTAAAAGTGTTACAATAGCGTCGAATATTCTAACCAATGCAACAACTGTGCTGCCCGAACAAACGAGCGCCAACTCAACAAGAGATCCAACTAACGATGGGTCATCCAGCAAGACTCATGGCCCCAAAACAGCGAGCACGCCAAGACCATACACTTCAACGACAACCAGCAAGAGGCCCAGGATTGGCAGCTCAGATCCATCCTGGCCGGACCAGTGGATTAACCAAGTCCATGCGCTGACTACCCCGAAGCCGTACGTTGCAAAACGAGATTGCGGTTTTAGGCCCATGAACAGGGAGGGTCGAGTTGTTGGCGGAAGAGACTCGCACTTGGGCGAGTTTCCTTGGAGTGTGCTGATCAGAGAGACAACCTTGCTGGGTTTGTTTGTCAAGACTAAGTGTGGCGGAGTGCTGATTGATTTGAAGTGGGTTCTGACCGCGGCTCACTGTCAGCCAGGCATGTTTGGTTCGCTGGTAGTCGTTGTTGGCGAGTACGATTTGGGTGGTAAATCGAGCAAACTAAAACCCATTGTAAAGAAGGTCAAGCGGATGATCATCCATCGCGATTACAATCCAAACAACTTTGACAACGACATTGCGCTACTTGAACTAGAGAGTCCTTACCAGATGCAGCCGCATGTGGTGCCAATTTGTTTGCCTGAAAAGGACGAGGAGTTCATAGGTCAGTCTGCAATGGTTGCCGGTTGGGGTAAGCTTAGTTTCGGGGGTCCAGTGCCAAGCGTTTTACAGGTGGCCAAACTGCCTGTCATTGGAAACAAGCAATGCCAAGAGATGTACTACGACTCTGGCCATATAAAAATCATCTCCGACTCTTTCCTATGCGCGGGTTACGCAAACGGAGGCCAGGATTCATGCGAGGGCGACTCTGGTGGCCCATTGCAAGTTCAAAGGAACGATAGCAAATGGGTTCTGGTGGGTACAGTTTCGCATGGTATCAAGTGCGCCGAGCCGAACCTACCTGGCATCTACATTAGAACTGCAGCCTACTTGCCATGGATCAAGGCAGTGACTTTTCACCAGGACAACAACAAACGCTATGGACAAAGGCGTCAAGGTTGATCGGAGACAAGCTGTTCAAAGATGGAAGAGGAGAAAGTAGAGAGATATAGGCTTGAAAATAAGACAAGGTGATCGATGTGATATTATGGAGAAATTTAATTAGTAATTTGTTCAACAATGGATCCTCTTTACACAAGATCTCTCACCCTATCGCCGCAGCCAATTGGGCTCATCCTGCTTCTCATATCATTTCCTCCTCCACTTATCTGCTTTGCAAGCGTCTCCAATCTTTCAATCGAAACCATTTGGCGAAAATACACTGACCCTGTCTGCATTGTTTTGTCTCGACTAAACGATGAGATCGGCGAACAATTTGAACAAGCAGATGTTGATACAGAGGACAGACAAGACCAACTTTTGGCGAATGACAAACTCCTTGAGACTCAGGTAAAGGTGGAAGAGTGGCTGCTTGGATCGTTTCTCCGCAAGCTCAGCCTCGAGGCGCCTCTGTTCTCGCTGCGCATGACTCAGAGCAGCAACCTCCTCGCGCGACATCAGGCCGCCGAGCTCGTTTGGGTTATAGCGGACCTGGAGCGAGGGTTTTCGGCTCAAGCCCAACGTCTGGCTGCCACTGTCCATGCTCCACTCGCGCTGACCAAAGGCCAAGTGCCTAGCCTCGAGGTGATTGCCTGCTCGACCGCCTCTCGGCTCTCCAGACCCAAGTTGTCCATTCGAAGGTTGCGAGGACGCATGGAATTCTGGCGCTCTCGTTGGATCGGCGCCAGTCGACGTCGCGGCCAAGGGAGTCATTTGTGGTCCGCACTGTGTCGCGTTCGACGCCAATTGGCTGGAGCCAAAATTGCTCTGCGCCATCCTGGAATCCAACCTCTTGCTTGGACTGTGACGACTTAATGATGCCGTCCGACGGAGACATCGTTGCGATAGCCTAGACCCGCTCGACATGGTAAAGTCATAATTGGCATAGTCTGTCTTATCTAGCGGTGAAATTTCTTGGATGCGACGACCAGCCAGGTAAAGCTGCTCATCCGCAAGCGATTGAATATCTCTCTGGTTCATAAGGTGATGATGGGGGTACTGGGATTGGAAGGTACGCGTTGAGTAGCCACTTGTTGAGGTCGCTTGAAGTTGGCTTGCATAGTATTGGCTGCTCGGAGATCGAAAGGAACTCTGGCCGTCTGGTGAGGGCGTTTGATTTCCATAGAATGAGGAACTTGTCGACTGGGGTAGGATGTAAGAGGATTCAGTTGGTGTAAGGCCGCTCGACTGGCCCATCTCTCCGCCGCCCGAGTCGCGCTGGTTGCTTTGCGGCCGAGCAAGGTTTTCCTCCTCGCTTTGCTGCCTATGAGGCTTGAGATCTTCGCCACTTGTAACTAGATGCTTGAACTGTTGCATGCTTGAGGCTGCCGATCTAGAGAGGCCAGACTGTGAGTCCTCCATACTCCTATCGTGCTGCTTCTGGTTTGTCGCTGGGAAGGATTCTGGTTCAGGTTGAGCTGTTTGTCGCTGATTCTCGTCCGCGTGATCCATCGACGACATTCTAAATCGTTTCATCTTGTCTGAATTTGATCCTCCGCTTGTCGGGTTTCCGCCCAACTGTCTGGGTACGCTTGCGCGCGTTTGGTTCTGATCCAAGCTCGCTTGTTTCATGGGCATCCTACGCATTGTTGGCCCGACCAGGTTTGCGCCCGTAGACTTGTAGTGGTCAAATAGGTCATTGAATGGATCCGAGGACTGGCGATTGGCTGTTTGGGCAAAGCTCGCCCCCGAGGACGGATTTGAGCCAAAGGCAACAGTCTGGCTGCGAACAGCAGAGCCAGATTGATATCCGCTCGACGGCTGCGATCCGCCACGGAAAGACCCGCGCCTCCCATTGAAGGGCTCGACCGAGCTGGTGAGATACTGCAGTTGTTGTTGTTGTCGTTGTTGCTGGCTTTGATTCGGATCAAACTCTTGGCCAGTTGACTGGCGATCATTGCTCAGACCAGAGTCTCCTATCGAGTTGTAGCTCATGTTGGTGCCATATCGGTTCATCTGCTGTTGCTGCTGCTGCTGATACTGCTGTTGCTGCTGAGATATGCGTCGCATCTGGAGGGAACTGGTGGCCATTCCAAAGTTGGGCATCATTGGCTCGGTCTGGCCCATCGAGAGCAATGCGCCCGAGCTCAGCTGGTTTGGCCCAAGGCCGAGCTGCGAATCACTATATTGTCTCGCAACTGCAAAAGCAATCTGCGAGTCTCTGTCAGCCTCGAGAGCTGCAGTGGTTGCCTGGTCGGCCTTATCTCTAGCAGTTGCAGCTCTGGTGTCGGCGATCTCGGCCTTCTTCAGGGCCATGGTCTGCGCCTGCAGAGCCATTTTAACTGCATCATCAATTCTTTGTCTAATATTAGAGCTACCTAATTGGAAAAATCTTTTCACCTTACTGTCAGCAATCAGAATGTTATTCTTGTACTTTCCCTCCTCTTTACTTCCATCCTTGAATGTTGTAACCCCGTAGCCGCACTTCATATCGTTATGCCATTGGCCCTCGTACTTGAGCCCATCGGATCGTTCACAGACTCCATGTCCATTTCGTTTATCATGCTTCCACTCGCCTGTGTAAGTTTCTACTGTTGTTGGATCAGTTATATCGAGTTCCTCTGGCGACAAGGTGAACGGTACAACTGGAAAGTCCTCCAACTGTTGGCCGGCGCCTGGACGTCCGCGCCCCTCCACTCCGCCTTGCGTTTGTCTGCCTGAGATTGCGTCCAGGTCGCTGGCTGACTTTTGCTTTTTCAACCTGAGACCCCTCAATAGGGAGGCCGTTTGATTTGAGCCGGGAATGCGAGCTGAGGCTAGTTTGTTTGTGAGAGAGTTTCTCCTACCTGCGCTACTCTTGCTACTATCACCATTGAATTTAGACGAACTAGAGGGCATGGGAACATCGAGCGGCTTTGCTACCAACACAAATCCATTCTTCGAGGCTAGAGTACGATCGATATTGGGCTTAAATCCGTCCTCAGGTTTTGGAGAATCATCATCGAGGTCAACGGAGGTGGCCGATTGTAATGAGTTGCTGTGGATCATCATGGAACTTGAGAGGCCGGTGCTTGTTGTGAAGTGGCAATTCTTGTTCGGGTTGTTCAATTGGCTATCGCCATATGGGGCCGACTTTCGCACTCCATAGCCGTGTCTCAAGCCGCGACACATTTGACCCTGATAGTAGCCACCATCTGAGTAGGTCTCTGAGCCGTAACCATCTTGGAGGCCGTTGGCCCAGGTGCCCTCGTATTTGACGGCTGAGTTTGAGCTCGCTTTAACACCGTAGCGACCTTAGAGTGGACATTTGTGTTAGTAGTCTGCATGCACCACTACAGATTGAGTTCTCATAGATACAACAATCGCTCACCTTTGAAACCCTGAGACCATTCGCCCTTATAGATCCACTTGCCGTTGTATTCAACGCCGACGCCGTGCCGCTTCCCGTTCTGCCAGCGACCCTCATAGACTGCGCCAGTTTTCCACTTGTAAACGCCACTCATCTCGAAACCAAAGTTCCAGGAACCAGAATATTCGCCCACGTTCTTGGGGCCAGTGCAAACTCCGTGCCCGTGCGCCTTGCCATCCTGCCAGCCGCCGCAATAGGTGCCACCGTCGTCGAAGTCGAACCTTCCACCGCTCGGGCTCGAAGTCACGATGCTTGGCACGGGAATCGTCATAGAGGAGCCCTCCATCTCTTTGCTGGTCTTGCGAGGGACTTGGTCGTTTGAAGTGGAGCCTCTCGAACGCTTGCCAAGCAATTCAATCCGCTAGTGCGACCGATCTTGGCGAAAGTGTTGCAAAAGCAAACGCTTGGCCTCACTCGCTGTCGGTATCTTGGAAATCTTAAAACCAAAGCTGGTTTGTATAGGACTATTGATTTGAATGTAGTTGATGGCGTGGAGTTTGATTGGCGTTAAGCGCGCGCTCTCATTCATTGGGTAGCAATTTAAAAGTTTCCAAAATCAATTCCTCAGCCAAATCCAAAGAGATCTAAGCAGAGACTCCAAATTCCTCTTCTTCTCCACCGCCAAGCGGCCCTCTCATTTCGGCTGGGAGGCCCCCACTCTCATGCAACTTGTTCAACTGCTTGATGTTTGATGGTTATGGATTCTTGGAGAGAGAAGGGATGCTTATCGGCGGCCGCCCTCCTTGGCCGATCACTTGAGGATGGGACTGATGGATATAGCACCAACAGCGACCACGAACGGCGAGAGAAAGAGAGGAACGATTGTCAACTGAGCGCACGAAGGAGGAACCATAAGGAGCCTTTTCACCTCTTGACTTTCACTCTGGCTTCCGATCGGGTAGAGCGCTAGTTGCGTTGCGTTGCGTTGCGTTTCGTCTCGTTGCGCTGGGCGCTAGGCGTTGGGCGCTAGGCACTGGGCGAAAGCGAAGGCTCCAATGGACCCAAGTGGGAACACTGATTTTGCGCAGTGGGTTGCGTATGCGGCTAAGTTCATCTCTGAGCCAGAAAACTCCCTCCACTTGCGTTCAGCAGATTTAGATTGTAAAAGAAATGTTGGATAGATACGGGACAGGGGGCTGGCAAAGATGATCTGTAGCCTGGCAAAGTTGGGCCGCCGAGCTGGCTGTGCTCTTATATCACTGGCTCAAGCTGACAAAATTGTGTGTCGCTGCCACTTGGATTTGAGCCCAAGTAAAGAGGCTGGGATGGCGCAAGCTAACAACGGGCACCCTCAAGGAGGAGACTCAGAGTGGATAGATGCTCGCGCTTTGCACCATTTGCACTATAGCAGCGCGGTCGCCCTCGCGCAACTAGTGCTCGAATTTTCACCTCGTCACTTGCATCAAGTGAACACACTGGCTCAGTCCAGGACAAGCGACCAACTTTTCTCCCTAAACTAAACAATGAGGTAACAGGCAATCGCAACGGAAACAGAGCCGCGCCCGCACCAAGACACAAAGGGCAAACCCGATAACTGGAACTCGGGGATTCGAACGAGGAGTATCCCTTGCGGAGGGAAGAATTTGTGGCCGACGGAAGCATGCGTCTTCGGGCACCATGTTGGCTCCATCTCTTCGTTTCTAGATCGGTTGTATTCGTCGCTAGAGTAGTGGTAGCCAGGGGCGCGGGCTTCTTCGCCCTTTTGTTCTTGACATCCAGCCGCCAGCTTGAGCTGGGCTCACCGAGGCTCAGCTAGTTGCGTTTTGCGCGGCCACAGAACGAGCAATGCTGCGAGCGCGCCACATAGATTGGCTCTGAGCCCCAATGGCAGGATCTAGCTAGAGGATGGAGGGAGCCTTTCCCGTTTTCCTCCTCCCTTCCCTCCTCTTCCTCCTCCTCCTCCTCTTCCTCCTCCTTTGACTTCTCGTTCGCAGCGCATAGTTCATTTGTTGCCGCGCAGTACAGCTGAGAAAAAGACAGAGGACGGGGAAGCCGCAAAAGTTGAGTTGATGCACTATGGGTGAGAGGAAGCGCGGTAAGAGTGAAGCCGCGAGATGTCAACCCCGAACTCAATGCCCCAATGCCAATGCAAAGCCATCCAAACACCACCAGGCATCGTATCAAGCCCCAGCTGCCACATACGGCCCACATGCAGCCTACTCATGGTCGTTGTCGCGCTCCAAGAGCAGCTTTCCGTTGAATGAGTTGCCTGGTTGTAGTTATCAGCGCTAGCTGGCCAGCTAGCTCTCTGCCCATGTGTCGCCATGGGCTGCATTCTTAGCTGGAAATCTAGTTTCATTCAGGAGCTTACATGGTTTCAGGCTATTAAAGCTTGCAATGCAGGCAGGACTTAAAGCTGGGATTCTCAAAATTACTCGCAAACCAGATAACATGCGAGGATGCGGAATTGGTTGCACATTTTAACACGAGTCCAATCTCGATGCCTCCCGCTCTTTAGGTGAATCTCCGTTCTCTAAAGCTCACGCTTACGTTACCTTCCCCTCGATACTGATCGTCTTTTCCCCGATCTTAGCAGTATTGTCGCGCCCTTACGCCCTCACTAATGCGGATCGATACCTTGGAAACGCGCACCAGTTATTAGGGAGCAGATACGCAAGAGGGCGTGATAGGGAGATTCTTATACGCGATGGGCAGAGCGGCCCCTTGCCGCTATGCGATGAGAGCTCAATTCGTTAAATCGGAACTTCAATAAAAGGTAAAACAAGCACTTAATTTGACCTTCTAAACATGATTAAAGTAGAACTTCGTTATAGAATTCCTATATCACGTTACTCACGACACAGACGCCTCCATAAGTCAGTGGATTTATTTGTAGCATACATTAAAAGTGTTTCCACCGACTCTCCTAGCTAGAGTGGTTGTCGTCCATGAAGTACGGACGCCCCTTGTGAGCAAGCCGTCTTGTCAAAATCTCGCAGCCAGTCTCAGTGGCCAACAGTGTCTCCTCGAACTGAGCACATCTTGAACCATCAACTGTGACTGCGGTCCAGTCATCCGGCCATGACATGTCGCGCCATGAACCCTCGGCAATCATGGGCTCAATTGTGAATGTGTGTCCTGGTTTTATCACTCCGATAGCCTTGTTTTTTGCGTAATGTGGTACCTTGGGGGCCGTGTGAAATAACCGGTTTATCCCGTGGCCGCAGTACGATTTGACCACAGAAAATCCGTGAAGGCTAGCGTGCTTTTGAATAACATCTCCAATTTCGCGATACCTAACACCTGGCTTCACAATCTCAATTCCTTTTTGTAAACATTCCCAGGTAACTTGCACTAGTTTTTTGTGCTCAGCTGAAGCATTACCTACAATTAGTGTCTCACTCAAATCGCCATGAAAACCTTTGTGGTAGACAGTTATATCTATGTTCACAATGTCACCATCTTGAAGGGGTCGCTTGTCTGGGATTCCGTGACAGATAACCTCATTAACTGATGTACAACAAGATTTAGGAAATTTGTAATAGTTCAGGGGTGAAGGATAGCAGTCTCTTTCTATGCTCGCCTCATGAACAACTCGATCAATTTCGTCTGTAGTGACGCCAACATCTGTTACCTTGGCCGCCTCATCCAAAACTTCGCGAGCTAGCTTGCAAACAACTCGCATGCTCTCAATCTCGGATTTGCTCAATATTTTAATCTGAGTGCTATCCTTGATGCTCTCTTCACTTAAAGCTCGTCCTTCTGGGTGATCAGCATAGTCGGGCCGCTGAATCGTGTCTGGCACCTTCCTTGGACCACTCCTAGGATATGGTCTCAGCTTACCAGTGAACTCGAAACTAGGCCATGGGTTATACTTGCTCATATCACCTGAGTTCACGTCAAAATGCAAGAGCTTATGTTCGCTCCAATTGCTCTTGAAACATTCTTGTGAACAGAACGATGAATCGATTTCCAAGCCGATACATTTAGGGCACTTTAATTTGGCCTCTGAGTGGCAACCTGACCCATCACAGATACGGGTCATCATTAGATTGGTCGAGTTACCTAAGAACTTGCGTGCGATTAAGTATTGCAGAGTAGAAGTCCACAATCGCCTTTGGGTTAATTTGGCCGACTGGAGTAGACTCGATTTAGTAAGTGTCGAGTCCCGTAGGATTTTGGAGTTAACTCTGAGGCCGAACAAAGACGCTCGAGCTTGCGTAATAATATTAGCCACCTCGCTAGTTTCGACACGCTGAAGGTGAAAATAGCCGAGGTAGGGTAAGTCGGGAGGATATTGATTATTTCAGGCGTGATTGAATTCTCTCGACTAGATGATATCATGGCATTGTATATATCTAATACACTCGTGGATATGCCTACCTGGGTCCATGCGCTCAGTTTCCAATGCTCGCGGATTAAAGCATGTACAGACAGATTCAAAAAAGCTATCACATTGTTATGATACTTCTTTGACAGTTGGACAAATGAGCAAAATCTGCCTCCCCGAGATTTTCTGCCCTACGGTATCTTTGATTCATCTTTTAAGAACAAATTCACAATGAATGCCTTTCCGTAGGATTCTCACTAAGATAAATAAGGTTCATCATCCGAGTTGCTCTCGTAGTGACGATAGCTGCTCAATCTTATTCAAATTGATTTTATCACAGCTCCGATGATGCCTACCGCTTTTTAAAATGAGATCATTCTCAAGAGTTGAAAAACAAGTATGTCATTTGGTATTATTAATGATCCGTTGCAGCAAATTAACTAGACAGCAAGACTAATGATCGGCCGAAGTGCTGATACGCCTGAGGCCATCGAGTTTAAATCAACTGAGCAGGACAAGTGTCAGGAGACTGAGAATTATTCGTCTGATGATCGTAACGAACCAGGAAGTTCTATCAGTGATTGTTCTTTGGATCAGTCGTTTGAGATAATATCATCAGCTAAAACCAACATGGATTCAGATGATGAGGGCAATCCAGGGAGCGTCTCGGTATCCGGAAAGCCGCGTTCAAATTCCGAAAACCTCAACAGCTCTTTCCAATCTAGGCTCAAGAAGTCTGACACTTTCCTGTCCAGATTACAATCCTCCTCGGATGGCAAAGAAAGCACAAATATTCCATCAAGTATTGCTAGCGCCTTCTCATCATTCACGTCCAATTTTACCCTAAACTCGTCCACTAACGCAAATAACCATGCAAGTAGTCTGATTATAGAGACGGGGTCCACCTCTACTAAATTGAGTCAAATAGCTGAAACTAGGGAGGATATATTCAACAAAAAAGCCGCTACTGAGCGCAAAAATCTCATCAATCTAACTAAACTGATAGTTAGAGATCTCATCTCGTCATCACTCTTGGCGAGCCGCACTATCGATGATTGCCAAAATGCAGTTCATCTGAACAACTATTTCACTCTCATCGATCGAGTCTTGAAACATGGACTCAGGCAGAATCTATTATCAAATCGATCAGCTAGTCTATGGAACGCTCTTGATAATTTGCCAAAATATCTTAAAGATTCCACCTTGATGTCAGAGTCAATTAGATCCCTCGCTAATACTAAGACGCCCGACGGTAAGATAAAGGCCTGGATGCGGTTGGCAATGATGCAAAAGAAGTTACCTGAATATATCAACGAATTGTTAGCGAATCGGAACACTCTACTAAAAGACGTATATCATGATTACGCATTCATGTTGAATGATGAGGCCCACGTATTCGCTGGTCTGATCATTGGCGTCAATGTAATTGATTGCAACTTTTTTGTCAAAGATGCAAATTTCGACATGATGGATGGAATCATTGATTTAAGTCCATACTTGAGAGTAGCAAGCAGCACTGACTCTGATATTGATACTTCGGATGTGGAAAGTCGGGCAGATCTCGGTTTGGAGAATTTGACCACCGTCTTAGATCAAAAAAATTATCTAGAAGAGTGGAACAAGCGACTCGAGGCCACAATTCACGACCTTCAAACGAAGATCAAATTCTTGGAGGAACAGAACAGCACGCTTGCTATGGAGGTCAAGATTAGCGAAGCTAAGATCGAGAAATTCGAGAAGAGAGAGAATGATCCATCTTATGGTAGACAAAATGCTGTTGGCAGCTCATCTATAACTGATGCGATCAAAAATCTCATTGGGAATTCCGATAATCATCTGAAACAAATATTCGAGTCATCGAGTGCAAGCGATGAGGTCGCCGCCAGCCATGTTAAAAAACCAAACGATCAGACAATCGAGAATGTCCCCGAAGTTGACCTAGACGAAACACATGAAAAGGACGGAAGTGATTTGAAAGATGATCATAAAGAGGCTAGCTGCGGCTCCAGCTCAAACGTGGAGACCAAATCTTTATCCGAACCTAGTCTCTCTACCCAGCAAAGCAATCTAGAGCTGCAAAAGCAGTTGTCCGAACGAGGAAAAGAATTAAATGGTCTCCGAGAGCGAGCAAGTATACTCGAGGCTAGTTACAGAGCCGCCTTAGATAGAATAAGATTGTTAGAGCGAGATTTAGACATCCAGACAACAATGAATGCTGATAAAGAAACCACGATAAAGATTTACGAAAAGGATATCCGGGACAAGCAAGCACAGGTAGAGTCTTTAAGAACTTCATTGGATGATTCAAAAAAGCTCCAATCAGATCTCAACGAGAGGTTGAATGATGCTAATAATAAATTGAAAGATAGGATAAAGAGCGTTTCGAACTTGCAGGCAAGTTTAGATAAATGGAAGCTAGAGAACAAGACTCTGGCCAGTCGTTTGCAGGACAAACAGGTGGCCCTGAGATCAGTTACTAATGATCTCGAGGATGCTTTGAAAACAATCGCCAGTCTCAAAAACTACAACGAAAAGATCAATAACGAACTCAAGAAGGAGAGGGAGAGCGGACAAAGTTCTTCGGTAACTGTTGAGACCCAAAATGCTGAGATACTTGCCTTGACGACGAAACTCGCCTCCTTGGAAAAAGAACTCAAACTCGTCAAACCGTTCAAAGATCAAACCGAGGAATTAGCGAAGCGCTGCCGCGATTATGAGCAGAGCCTCGAAGAAATTGGAACACAATTACTTGAATCCCGTTTGGAGGTGGAAAATCTTAAGGAAAATTCAGCCGTCTTCTTAGATTCACAATGGATAGACAGTAAGCAAGCAAAAAGTTGTGTCTTGTGCCAACAATCGTTCTCCGTTACTCGCCGGAAGCATCATTGCCGACTGTGCGGCAATGTTTTCTGTCAGACATGTTCAGATAATAAGATGGAATTAGCATCATCGGCTAAACCTGTCAGGGTCTGTGATACATGTCATGCATTCCTGCTAGCTAAATTTGTTAAATCGTCAGCCTGAAAATCATGTTACAAACCTGTAGCAGCCTGCAGGTCTGATATATGGTGCCAACTGTGCCACCTACATCTAGCTCGAAAAGGAAAGTACAAATGCAATGTGAGACGGTGGGCTGTCTTGACTTGTATTCGTTTTGTGCTGATTTATTAAAGTACTAGAACGGTCGTGATGGCTCAAAAACTTTGATTATAGAATTCATTCGTGACATATTTCGTTTTATGGTGTTTTAGTGCAAGGTTTGGCGACCAAATTTGTGGTCCGAATTCTTCAGTTAACGCAAGTAGCGAAGAACAAATATAATCGATGGTTTCTTTCCTACTAACTTCGATTATAATCTCCAGAAATGACCAAGGCTGGCCAGAACGGTTCTGTCGTTTCATAAATAGACCGACTTACTATCGCCTCATCTGGGATCCAGCTACATTAGATCATCTCATCGTGAAACATGTGAAATGGATTGGCTAAATTCCTCAGTTTGAAAGCCATCAAGAGGTTTGCTTCTCATCCTGAGAAGCATTTGATTTTGAAAACTAGAGCTATGACCTCGGTGCTCATGGGTGGGACGCATTATCGTTGAGATATCCGATCCAATTACTTCATTCGTTATAAACTAGGTTCAGGATATCAGTGGATTCCGATGCCTTTTCCAAGAGCTCGTTTTTGAAGGCCCTGGCTCAGGTTATTCGCCTGTTATTTAGATTGGACAGAAGCTAGCGTAGATATAATTTTTGTCACTGATTTTGTTTGGTCCCGGGAGACCCATATCTATGATCTCCTCGTCTAAATTAATCCTATTCTAATCAGTCTTTTGGCTCTTTGGTCTTCTTTTTCTTTTTGAGTTTCATTGCAGACTTGATTGACGAGTAGGGTGACTTCCGATGAGATGAAGATTTAACAAGATCTTCATGAGCCGCGGAGGTGAGGGCAAGCCGATCATTCTGACAGGACGAGCTTCCACGAGACCCATTTTGGAGTTGGTTGTAGGAACTAGGGGTGATGTGCTTGGCGTGACGCATCCAATCTTGTTCGAATGTTTCAGTTTCTGCCTCATCTAAATTAACAAAATCCTCAGCCTGCTCTTCCTCGCCAGTGTAGATATTCTTGGATTTCTTCTTTACATGAGCCTTGTCGTATAGATGATGACCGATGGCGAGCTCCTGGTGACCAGTCCTAGAATCTCGAACGGCAGCTTTGGTCTCCTTGACGCCACCTGGTCCTTGCTTGACCTCGCTGGATTGCTGATAAACTTGAGGCCGACCTTGCTCGTCAGTGGTGTAACTGGTGACGCTCGATGAACAGTAGCTGAATCCATTATTGCCACTGTTGGCCATGGACATGGCCTGCTGCATCCCTTGAAACGGGTCCATCATCATCATGGACATCGGAGACATGAACCCATGCGGCATCATGGAATTGATTGGATTTGGTTGCATCTGCATGCCAGGTAACATGCCGAAATCAGGGAACATGTTCATGGGCATGCCCATGCCCATGCTCTGCAACATGTTCCTCATCAACCGATCACTGTTCATTTTTTGGCGTGCTTGATGTCTCGCTCCAACCAAAGCTTTTTCCTCGAGACAGTTCAGATTAATCAGGACACAAATCGATATTGATAATCACGGTATGAGTGGGTATGTTAAGGTAGTGAAAGAAGGATAGCTAGTATTTAATTCTGTGACGGATATGCGTTTTCTTTTGTACAGATTGAAAATCGGCTCGAGTTTTGTAGTCTGGAAACCACTTGCGTCGACAAATTTCTAGAAATTCAGCTAGCATGTTCTCTATGAAAATAAATAAACATCGCAGACAAAAACGTAGACTTGAGATTGTGCGCACTGCGCAGTTCATAAGGACTTGCAAGAAGGGACTTTGATTCTGACTGGGATGTGATCGATTGAATTAGCCGATCCAGTCGAACCTTCCCTCTCGGTTGCCGCGCTATAGAGAGTGTTTTGTATGGAACGACGATTAAAGTAAACTCAAAGGAAACCGTCCGGCCGAGCCACTTGAGACTATCGACACCAGTTATTCTCTAAGGAAAAGTTCGATTGTGTTTTGACTTCCGTGAGAATGAGGTGAACACAAGAACCTGTTCGAATCGTTGCTCAGATCTTCGAAGTTCATTGCTCCCACACCAAGCGGTTCAACGTGCTAGTTGATTCTCATGCCTCTATCGCTTTGAATTTCCAGGTCGGCTCAATTAATCACTTGGAATGGTGCCCAACCGCATAGTGTCAAGCTCTATTTGACACCGACATTAACTGTAAAAGTTGATTTTGAAAGGTTTCTTACTTATTAAGGAAGTTAATGGGATGTTTGTTGGCTTCCTAGCTTAGTCAGTTGACGCCCAAGATTCAACATATAGAACGCAATCACAGAACTCGTCGAGCTACAGGATACCTTATAGTCTAGGGGGCCTACATGATTCAGATATGCCCTCAGGTCTTCGGAAGGAGGGATCGTTGTTGTGAGTGAAAGTTTGTCCACTGACGCCACTGTCTGTCGCCTGATAGATAATTTGAGTCATATTACGAGGTCTGAAGTTCAAGTGATCGATAGGTAACACGATGACGAAAGCATTTATTGAATAGATGTTATTCTATTGAGTCAACTATATAGCTCCAAGATAATATCATAAACTCCAGCAAGAAAACAAACACGATATAACGGCTATCATATATTGTATGGCCTACTAGCTATATTCGATGATATTCGGGTTGAGTACCAGCTTTTTCGTGACGATTCAAAGTTTGTGCCTCTAGGTGCTGACGACTGCCTAGAACTATCATCAATATCTAGACCGAAAGTGCCTGGTCTATTTCTCGAAGTGTCGAAGTATTATTTTTGGTTAACTTAGAGATCAAGTTTTATCCGTGAAAATTGTGTTCAAGTTGCGTTGCGAGATATAAGTTATATTCTGTTTCGGCTGAAAGCTTCACTAATGCTATTGGTAACACTTTGCTGGATTGAATTAGTAACAGCATCCTGCGCAGATTGCTGTAATCGTTGGGGTAACGAGGGCATCTGCATATTCGGGGGAGCCCTGGCTCCTCGATTGGGAACGTTTGGAGCTGGTCTCGAGGCTGGAGGCGGCGGTGGCCCTCGACCGCCCATTTGCGATGGCATAGTTGGCGCACCTCTTGCTGCAGTCTGAGGATTTGATTGAGTCGGCTTGATTGGCTGCTGAGATGGATAGTTCCCGGCTGGCGAAACCGACGGCTGCCATTCGCTTTTCACTGGAGGAGGGGCCGGCGAATAGGTGGTGTGCATGCTGACATCACCAATGATCTTCAGAGCCTCCTTACAAGCGTGATAGGTTGCGAGGAGATCCTGACGACGTCTTTCCTCCTCAGGTGATTCCTCCATCATCGTACTTTGGTCCCCTGTTGCATACAGAGCGGCAAGCAATTCGCTCAAGATGAAATCTTTCGTTGAGTTGATCATCAAGTGCATGATGAGCTTCGGAACTAGATCGCGGAATGTTTTCGTTACAATTTTCATATAAGAATCAACCAAGTTTCTGATGGTCTCTACTTGGCGCTCGAGAACCGGATCGAGCGAAGTCATCTGCCCATTGGATGAGCCGTTGTCGAACTCCCCATCCTGACTAGCGTTCGAACTTGAATTTTGAGACTTGTCCAGATACACACCCGCTCTAACAAAAGACGCCTTCCAAGAGTCAACTTCCTCCTGGGATTCGCATGAAAGCTCTAAATTTTTGAAATCCTTGTAAATATTTTTGTTGTCTGAGTAAAATAATGAAAAAGTGTTGCGGCGCGACATGAAACCGGCCTCAACATCTCTAATTTTAAGCCCATCGATCGGTAACATGAATTTTTTGTCCTTTTCCTCCTGATCCTTGTACCAGCTTAACGATTCAGCAGTCAATACAAACCAATAATCTTTAGAACCGCCTCTGATTATGCCCAAATTGTGGATGCACATATAACCTTTGCGGATGACTTGATTTCCGATCTTCCGTTGTGCGCTTGATGAATCCGAATTTGCGCTCTGTTGAGCATTCGAGAAGCCGATGAAATCTTCATGATTTGTATTCATGTAGGCCAACTGAATATCAACCAATAACAATAGTTGTTCCTTGAGAAGATTTTCTCGTTCACGAATGTGGCTCGTTATAATCCGCTCTGTCTCTTCTCTCAGTCTGGGATAGCGCTGCATCTTTTCCGTGCACTTTCTTAGAACAGATCCAAGCTCCTGAACGACCAGATCAACGCATTTCAGTGACGGTTCACGCAGTCTAGTTATTTGAGTTTTGACAATCGCGTCAAAAGCCATATCAGGCGTGAACAATCCGACACGAATGCCGTGAATATTCCTGATTGCGTAAGCGATTTCGCGGCGAAGCTCCTTCTCATCGCATTCCATCTTGACAATTTCGAATGGGAATCGCTCGTGAAAGAGTCGATTGATGCGAGCGCCACCAGATAGTTCGGCTGTGTTAATATCCGAGTTACCTGATCCTTCAATCGCCCGTTCGAATTCATTTTGCAACTGTTGGATCATTTGTAACATAGCTTTTGTTTTCATTGATGGATCGTCGGGTCTGAAATGTTTGAACTCCTCGACTTCTTTTTCGAGGGTGAACTGTTGCTTTCGCAATTTTTCTCTCAACGAAGGTAGAGTATCGCGGATATGATTGGTTAATTGTTGGTTGAGTACACGTTGGAGGTAGGGGGTACCACATTTTTCAGCCATGTGCTGATAGGAGGGGTGAGTAGCGAAGAATTTTCTCTCTGCCTCTAGAGAGGCCTTGATATCTTTCTTGCCCTCGATATCCTTTTGAGATCTGTTGATTACGCCGATGTAGCCGCGGCGAAGTGGAAAGATCTTATTTTCGAGGATGTCACGAGCGTCAGTTCCTTGATCCATGAGATCCAATTTGGTAATGACACCGATCGTTCGCAGGCCATCCGGATCCACCTCTTTGGCAAGTTTTAGGGCATCACTTGTGGCCAGATCCTGATTAGCAGGGGTTACGGCCAAAATTAGACAGTTTTCTCTTCGTATGAAAGTGAGAATCATCTCGCGAATTTGGTGCTCAATATCTGCAGGCTGATTGCCCACAGGTACTTTTGTTAAGCCTGGCAAATCGATCAAGGTCAAATTGAGCACATGGGGCGAAAATATGCGTAGGTTGATTGGAACGGGCGATATCCCTTTGTTGGAGCCAGTGCAGCGGTCTGTTTCCTCTTCAATTTCTTTGCAAATTTTATCGAAGTCCGTGAAGATTGTTCCTCTACAATGTGCAAATTCTCCATACTCTTGTTGCGAGTTAATGAGCTGCAGAATTAGTGGTCTACGAGTTACGATACCCGCACCACGGGGTAGAAAGTCACGGCCAACAAAGTTTTCCAACACAGATGATTTGCCCGCCGACTGGCCACCAACAACTGCAATCTGTGGTAGATCCAAACTAAGGTTAACACCTAAACTAGAGAAAGCATCGTGTAGTTTGTTCACGAAACCAATTAGTCCTTCCATTCCATCGTTTTGCCACGACATGTTGGTAGGGTTTTTTCTCAGTTAACTCTTTCAAAAATTGAAGGTTGAGTTCTTTTCGAACGATATAATAAATAAGTAATCAACGTAGCTGGTGGCTGACTAATTCAGTAAACTTTAGATCCTGCTAAGCCTGTGCAATAGAAACTGATACTTTGTGACGAAACGATTCTTGGATTGGGTATTGCATCTTTCTCATTCATACAACAATAAGAAGCTTGGATTCGCCTGAATGAAGGTGATTATAGAGCGGCGATTGGTAGAGAGTCAATTCGGATCTAGATCTAGTTCTAGTCTAGAATGATGAAATCTATTTCTGTTCGTCGAGACTCATTGAGGGTGGATTCCCTTCGAAATGTAGGGCTTGTTATTGTGGGTTCTCCTCCTCTAAAACCAGCTAGAATATGCATTCACATTTGGTCCTACCAAACGAGAGCGCGTTATTTTTAACCTACAAACCAAATGTCTGAATGTCGAAGTCGATGGTGGTCGCTCGAGGCCTAGAGATGACAACATCCCTCCGATCGGTCGGGACTTGCACTGGTCAAGATGGAATTGTTTGTCTGCCGCGCTATGAAGCAATGGAACAGAGGCTAACCTAGCGATGCTTCGAAGCACAGGGCCACCGCTGACGGGGAGGTGAACGGAGACGAGCGCAGTCCGATCCAGTGAAATCGAGAAGAACGATCACGCCTCTCCAAGAGAGGGCCGGGAAAGCTGCACAAGCTAAGCTGATCTCCCGATCCGCCCCCTCTTCAAAATTATTTCGCCACTCCCGAGCGCTGCATGCCATTGCGGCCGTAGTTTTCCCCCTCGGATCCACCATCTGCATAGAGCATAAATCCTCGCGCTGCAAAGGACACGCTCCAAGGCAAGCGAGTGTGGGACAGAATTGATGAACCATTTTTGATATAAACACCACCGAATAAAAGCGCTCTGGGGTGAAGGAATGGCCAAACTATTTTGGGTCTAAAAGGACTCGAGGATTCCAGAGGCAATAGATACTTTTGTGTTGGTTAGACCTGTGATCGAACGAAAGTTACTGACTAGTCATCAAGTTTGACCTTAAGTTGCGATTTGAACTTCAAGGATGCTCTCCCGGCTGCAATTCTCTCGACAATGTCTGAGTGCCATCAGGCCTAGAGTAGCAAATAATATTAGAGCAGGCGAAGTTGCGGTTTTCAAGAGATGGAGTGGTCATAACGCAATGAAGATAGCTCCTTCTTCTTATGAATGGAGAGAGTTTAAAGACAAGATGCATTTCTACACCATGATAATATGTGTACCCTGTGCTATCGGTATGGCTATCATTGGCATAAGAATGAACCCCGAGTTGACCGAGGTCCCCGACGGTTATGAGCCTAGACTATGGGAGTATTACAGACATCCTGTGGAGCGGTTTTCCGCTAGATATCTATTCGTTGACCCCTCTCTGGAATATGAAACAAGCATATCACAATACGAGAACGAGGCGGAAACAAAAATACTACGAAAAATACAGAGAAAAACTGAGAAAATCATGCAGTTCTACCAGGATCATAGGAGCTATCACTTCTTTCCATACTTTGCTGACTACTATAGGAAAGAACGTGACATAAACGACTATGGGCACCTGTACGTGGAAACAAGGGAATCGAGTTATCTTGATGAAGCCTATAATCCTGACTTAACCCCTGTACCAGTCGAGGGCTATAAACCAAACAGTTAAACTCGATTAAAAATATCCTCTTGAGTACCAGACAAGACTTTATGTGTAAATTTACAACGCATAACATTTATGTTTGACTTAGAAGTCTTTGCAAAGATGTCGACCGTCTACCTGAGGATCTTGGCCACGGAACGGGCCAATCAAACTTCCTAGGCACTTCAGTGTTTGTCGACTCGCATCTCAAACACACTCCATTGCTTCTACTACTAGAGCTTGAGCATATTATATGATCAAATTCTAGGTACTTCATCAGATGCCACCACCAGAATCTTGAAAGATAATTCTTTTGATTTGCATATCGCAGACTTTTGTTGTATATTATTGTATGGTACATGTAGAACGTGGCCGTTGTTATAAAATAGGCAAGTAGCACATCAATTAAATAATGTCCACGAGCTATCAGGATGAATATCACACCTAAGAGTGAGCTAGCCAATGTAATTGCATGGAATAATGCCCATAAAACCGAGCGACCGGTGATCTTTGGCATCAGGTATTCTCTTAGAAAGAGATAAACTGCGTTTGTTGTTGCAGTTATTGTTGTTTTAGTTTGGATAATGAGAGAGTTGATGGTCAGTGTGAGCTGATGGTTGTGCTGAATTTGATTGAAGCCTAATCGTTTGGGGGAGCCGGGCTACTTACAGAAGGTGAGTGTAACAGTGTGACCAGAGAAGATGTAGTCGCCACAGTAATCGTGTTGACCGTTGATTGATAGTCCAAAACCTAACATCATGTGAAAGACTCTTCTAAAAATTTCAGGAAGATAATAGCTCCAGGAGGCCCTCTGTTCGGGTGTCATTTTTGGGGCGCAATAGTCGCTCTTGATCAAGGGCACTTGGGTTGAGGTCATACAGATAGCTCTAGCAAAGTACAGGATTCCCATGATTAGGCACAATCTACGAAACAATATCACCCTATATCTATGAAGGAACAACAATATAAATACTATAAATGCTTGGATACTGATGATATATTCGGCAACATCTAGGCCCCAGGCGGCCTCTGGTAATGCGTCAAAACTAATGTCAGGCAGTCTTGGCTGTTCGGGCACTCGCTCATGGATGATTGCCAGGACCAGAAAATTGAGGACCATGTTTGAGGCTGCGAATAGTAGGGCGACTCCGCTTTGTAGGGAGCATATCTTGGGTCCGTTGTCATCATTGTTATCAGTTAGCGAGACGAAGACGCTATGGGATGTTTCCATAATATAGATCCTCTTGGGGTTAGCCGCAATTTGGAAGGCTCTTGGATTGGGAAGGAGGCAGTCTGAGAGAAGGATGATTTCATCTTTCCTTGCTCAGAACAGAATACATTCTTTTCGTTATGCACTCTTTCTCAGAATGGTACCACTGCAGAAGGCGAGAGCGAGCGAGCGATTGAGCGAGCAAGTGAGCAGACTGGAATGGTAAGGGCGAAAGCCGGAGCAACTGATGGAGGAGAGTGGGGGCAAGCGAGCGAGCCATCCAGCGAGCCAGCCACCCAGTCAGTCAGTCAGCCAGCCAGCCAGCCAGCCAGCCAGCCAGCCTACCCAGCCAGCAAGCAAACTCCAACCACCAACTCAACCACTCGCTCCATTGCCCGCTAATTGTTACTGGTCCACTTGCTAATGCATATCCGACCATCGCTATCATCGACAGCACCATCCTACACTCGTACTGCCTCCTCGTCCAGTAATAGTAAATGGCGTTTTAGTCGCGCTTGTTGCCAGGCCTGTCTGTTGCATTTTGGGTTCGAGGGTGGCGCCTGCCGCTTGGCGCCGGCCAACTTTCGCTCGAAAGACTCCAGATCCTCGTTCCAGTTTCTCACCAGCAACCACTGTTAAGCGCACCGGCCCGGCTTAGTTTAGCCCAAACCGGCAAAGCTTAGCCAAGGCCCAGCGAGCTGAACCGAAGCTCCAGCTTGGAGTCCGACCGCTGGCTCAAGTGGTCGGCCACGCGGGTGACACTCTATTATGAGGTAGAGATACCAAGATAAGCTTGTCTTGTGACGCACAACTCGTCGCGATAGCCAAGCAAACGAACCTCTCAGCTCGTTTAACTCCAACCACGTTAGCCGGCTACCTGTCCCTTTCCGCCAACGTCACTTCTCTCTGTCGGCTGCACTGATTTAGAAATCAAATTAATAAACATTATCCGCTAGGAAGGGCAGCAGTCGACAGTGCAATCAGTAAACCTGACACCTTGATTCCCTGGAGTGCAATCCAAGCTACAGGATCTGTTGAGCGCTCAGTTCCCGCCAACCAACAAACACACTCCGGTCTCTGGCAGCCGTCACTATGCAAACAAACGAACGCTCCCCCTGTTTACACGAGATCCAACAAGCTGTCAAACTTAGGAACAGACTCAACCATGCCCATTTACTGGATCATGACAAAGCTTTGGTTGTCGTGGATCCAAGTTACACTCCCCTCCAATATGAAATCAAAGCCACTCTCCCAATCCTGCTAACAACAGGAAACATATACGAGAACAATATCACTAGATTTGACAAGCATTGCGGCGTCTTTCGCGGTGCTATTTCTCTTTGAGAATGGTAGGTTTTGTCCAGGAAGTAGGAAGCTGACCTACCTGTGTCGGGTCGGTTTGTTAGGAAAACGATGAAAGTTTTACTCAATGTGTGTCCCAGTCAATGAGAGGCAACGATAGACCCTGTCTAACGTACAGACTTCGCAAGAGATCTTATCCTCAGCACTTGTAGCCGTATTGTCGAAGAGTCGTCGCCCCAGACCAACTGGCAGGGCTGTTCATCACACCCACACTATGATGTAGCTAAATTTGAGCCCTCGATGGAAGCGGTGGAGGAAAGTGTTCATTGCTTATGATGCCACCAGTTGAACCGACAACCAAGTTTGAAAGTTTGCTCAAGCACATTGTAGAGCAAAGTGTTGATGGCTCGGAATCAGAGAAAATTGACGGGATGATCCGATTGAGCCCGATTTCGGCCAAAGGTCAACTGTTGAATTTTATTTGTGCTCAAGTCCGTGCAGTCGCCAACTGCACAGCTGATGTGCAGAATGCAGCATGCGTTATTCAGCTCGAGTATTTTGGCTCGTGTTTCTGACGCGCCCAAGCCATTTTAACCACGTGACCAGCAGCACAAACTTAGCCTCTTCACGAATCTTAGATTATCATATCTTGTAGGTCTCACTTTTACTACATGTATGCTTCGTCACATGAGAAAAGATTGTTATTGCATTTGATTGGTCAAGAAATCGTTGCAGATGTGCAAGATGGAGCCGCCGGCTAACTGGCTTCGAACCATAGAAAATATTCGAAAAGTGCGACAAAAGTTCCCAGCTCCAGTGGATTCGATGGGCTGCGATCAAGCTCACTCAAAAACAGACAAGAATGTGGACCAAAGATTCCAGGTGCTCGCTTCCTTAATGCTCTCAAGTCAAACCAAAGACCCCATAACCTGGGCTGCAGTTCAAAAGCTAAAGCAAAACGGGATGGGCAACGTGGACGGAATAATAGCCGCCAAAGAGAAAGACATAGAGGATCTCATATTTCCAGTTGGATTCTACAGACGCAAGGCGATTTATTTAAAGAAAGTGGCCGAAAAGTTGAAGCAAGAGTACAATGGTGATATTCCGGACTCAGTGAAGGATCTCTGCGAGTTACCTGGGGTCGGACCAAAGATGGCGCACTTGTGCATGTTGGAGGCCTGGAACGTAGTGTCTGGTATCGGCGTCGATACTCACGTCCATCGCATTGCCGGTAGGCTTGGCTGGGTGCCTAGCAAGGGAATAAAGAGTCCCGAGGACACTCGGAAGGCCCTAGAGGGATGGCTGCCGCGCGAGTATTGGCGCGAAATCAACCATTTGCTTGTTGGTTTCGGTCAGACGATTTGCACACCAACTCGACCTAAATGCGACGAATGCTACAACAATGTCATCTGTCCGAGTGCAAATTCCAAAGTGAGAATTAAGAAAGAGGCCGCGAGCGGAGAATCAGGCCCAAATGTAGAAGCTGATAAGGCGATTGGAAGGACTAAAGGAAGTTCAAAGAAGGCGGCAAAGGTTAAGGAGGAGCAAGTGGTTGAGGTTAAGGAGGAGATCCAAGTTAAACAGGAGATTGAGAAGGCAATAACCAGGAGCAGGGGTAAGAGATAACCCGAGCTACTGTTCCATCCACTCTGAGCGAGGTTCTTCCTCCATCCAGCCAGAATCAAAACCAAAACTGATCAATGGAATGCCGATGCCACCGACTGCTGCAAACTATACTCTCCTTACTGCGCCAAAAATAGTAATCCCACCGCCTATCAAGTCATCTTGAGCCAATCCTCTCTCCTCGATTTAAACTCCTAGCCACCTCATCCGCCCATCAAAATGGTTAAGCTGGAGGCGACCCTCATTGTAGTGACATTTGTAGCCAGGCGAACGAGCTCTTGATCGGCGCGAGTGCCTGACGACTCGACTCCGATCTGGCCTGCAAAACGGTCCATTTGATTCACTGACTTGCCAAGTCTCGTTGTGTCAGTGTTTGCGCCAAACAGCGAAATTCGCTTCCACCTATTAGACGCTATTGCACTCGGGCCTTGAGCAATTTAGGAGCCTTGAACTAGACAAAAATCAATAAATCCATGGCTCTCGCGTCTCAGCGATTGCATCTAATCGAACTTGATATGGGCGATACTTTGTGCACCCAATTGGGCCGCTTTATAGACAGATCGATAGCGCGAGAGAGGTCGACTGATTCTATTGTATGATGGGTCGTTAAGTTGTCATTGTGTTTTGGGTTGAGGCCCAACTGGGCCTCGTTGAGATACGAGACTCTCTGTTTCCGGCTCAGGTCGCGTCCACTCTCGTGCGGCGGCGGCCAAGCGGGCGTCCCTCCCGAGTGTTGGTTCACTCGGAGAGACGCCATCCAGCCAACAATTAACAGAGTGTTAAAACTAAGCAAACGACACCACAGCCGGCGCTCGTACTGGGCAAGCTCGTCTGCTTCATTGGCGCTTCCATTGGGCTCTCTCCTGCAAAGCCTCGAGCGAGCACTGAGCCAGCAGGGCGGCCGATCAGCGCGCTCGTCTGAAGCCGGCGAGCTGCTCCTGTTACTGCGCTAGCCATTCACTCCAAGCGCCCAAATGATGGCTTGAGCGCGCGAAGGTAGGACACCGGCGCCAGCTAGCAAACTCGACGGGAAAACCCAGAGGGGAGACGAAAGGCGCGTTATTAATTCGCGTGCTTCAAATCGATTGCTCGGCTTGGCGCCCAAGTGGCTCCAGGTGCCAATCTCGGCGGCCGGGCTGGCCAGCCAGGGGCGGCGCGTCTTGCTGGCCTCGCATGCGCCTATTAATCAGGAGAAGCGGGCGCGATAATAGTGTTGGTCGCCGGCCGTCTTGCTGGCCACTCCTGCGCCCGCTCAGACGTGGAGGCGCAATAACTTTCTGGCGGCCATCAAGCTGCCCCGACTGGCCCATCAAGGGCGCCTTGCCTCCAAGCGCCGGCCCCTCTCTTCTCGCTCCTGCCTCCGCTTTGGCCCATCAAGATTCTTCAAATCCAGAGAGTAAACAAAGTAGCGGCGAGCGGGCAAGCTGCTCAAGGGGCGCCAGCTCCTCGCGCGCAGCAACACTCTGCCTGCTCGCGGCCAATCTGGCACCCGATTTCGAGCGCCCTCATTGGGCGACATAAAACGGGCCAATGAGGGCGGCTTTGGCTGCGGCGGCGGCGGCGGCGGCGGCGGCGGCGGCAATAATGGCGCAACGGCCTTCCGCTTTGTCGCCGCAAGTGGCGCTGTTGCGCGCTCGAGTTGGCAGCAGAGGCGAGCTGGCCGGCCGGCCGCTTGGCCAGTCTGGCCGAGCCGCCGCTGGGCCGAGCTTGTGGGCGCCCGGCGGCCAACGCAACTGGAGGCGCTGGCGCCGAATGGATGTGTCTGCTCGCGGCAACCCATAAATAGAACGCCACTCGCGCCAACTGGCCGCCCCTCCTCTCGATGACTGACAGGCTCGCCGAGTGGGAATATCTGTTTGTCAGCGTGATCGATAAGACGACTCTGGGCGGCGAGACTCTGGGCGGCCCAAAATGCGAGCTGACCGGCGGAGGTTGCAGCTGGCGCAGGCGGCCGGCCGCGCGCTCGGCGGGCTGCTCGGCGGGCTGCTCGGCGCCGCTGGCTTTGGCCCTCGGCGGCTTCGTTAGCGGGCGCCGCTCATTGTCACGCGGCCGGACAGATTGCGCCCGAGGCCAAGACAGTTGCGTGCCCGTCAGTGTCTCCTCGCCGCCTCGCCGCCACGCCGCGACAAAGGCGCCCCCGAGCGCACGTACAACTTCCTGGAGCGCGCGCTCCACAAGCGAGCGAGCCCGGCTGGCTGGCTGGCTGGCGAGACAGCAGGGCGCGCTGGCTGGCAATATGCGAGCGAGCGAGCGAGCGGGTTGGCGCGCGCCCGCTGGGCGCCAAGCGAGCAAGCGGCCTCCACGCAAGCTCGGCCGGCGCTGCCAGCCCAAAGGGCGAGCGCGAAAGGGCGACTCGCAGGGGCGGAGGGTGGCGCCTCGAGAGCTCGGGGATCCGCTCGCCAGATCCACTGGCTTGGGGCGTCCCCCTGGCCTCGGACGCGCCCGCTGCAGCTCAATGGGCCGCGAGCGAGCGAGCGAGCGAGCGAGCGCATGGTGGCGCGCCATCCATGCGCACTGGCTCCCCCGCCGGCGCCAGCTTGTCTCCCTCCCCCACTCGCGCCCCCTCCCCTCCCCCCGCTCGCCAGCCTCGGATGGCTTCTGGCAAATGTTTGACAGCGGCGGCGGCGGCGGCGGCGCCAGAGTCTGCGAATGGGCGAGCGAAGTCCATGCTGCGCGTTTGCGCTCGCTCGGCTAACGCACACAGCCGCTCTCGCTCTCGCTCTCGCTCGCACACAAGCGTACGAGCGGCCAACACACGGAGGGAGCGAGGCGGGCGCACAGAGGGAGGAGCGGGCCAGAGCGGGAGAGTCAGCGAAAGGTGAGGTCGAGCGAGCACAACGAGCGAGACAGCTAGCGCGAGCAAACGCGACCAAAACAAACCCCACTCCCCGGCCGCCTGGCACCACACTGCACCTGTTCCCTTTCCTCCTCCTCTTATGTTGCCTTTGTTTCAAGTTTCAAGATATCCTTTCAAGCGCAAGATAGCGGCCGACTGGGACGCGAGAGGAGCTGGCGAGCGGCGAGTTAGAGGCCGGCGAGAGCAATTGTGTGCCGATGGAGCGGCGGCCAGGTAGCTGCTGCGGCGGCGGCGGCGGCGGCGGCGGCGGCCAGTCCGCGCTCGGCTCCATCCAAAGCGGCACCTACGCAATCAGGAAGAGCAAGCACAAGTCCAGCCTACTCGGCCGCCTGCTGGCCACCCTGGACCTCCGCTTTGCAGACCCAAAGGTCGAGTGCCTCTACTACAACTACTATGCTCAAGTGAAGCGAAACCTCTTGCCCACCGCAATCCAGGTTGTGCTATTAGTGAACTTGTTACAATTGTTAGCAACCTGCCTCCACTTCTACCTATTCGCCAACGAGAATGAAACCCAACTCACCTGGGCGCTCTCAAAGGCGCTCGTCCTGCCACTCGTGCTGCAGCTCTCTATTTTGGTGGCAACCTTCGCGATGCTCAGGATGGTTCGCGCCGAGTTGTCGCCAAAGCGCCAACACGAGAGGTACGAGCGCTGCAGGTGCAGTAGGCGCCAACACTCGGGCGCCTCAGCCCTCTCGGAGAGTCTCTCGCTAACCATCGAGACGCCCGCGCTGGCCGACTCGGACGAGGACGACGACGACGACGACGAGGAGGAGGAGCGGCGGCGGCAGCATCATCATCACGATCATCGGCAGGACCAACGCAGAAGCTCGATTGGAGCCGCAAAGCTGACCCAATTCAAACTCTCAGTGCCATACCTCCTCTGGCTGTGCCAGTCGCTCCAGCTTGCGAGCGGCCTCTGGCCGCAGGAGTCCTTTATAAGTTACGCAACACTTTTGCTTTACTCCTACACAATATACGTTACATTCCCCATCAGACTCATGAGTTGCGTTCTGCTGGCGCTCATTGACAACTCCATGATCATCCTAATGACTCCGCAACTATCGAAGGTAAGTTAGTCGTAGGCATAAATTTATTAGCGCACAAAACAAGCCGCTCACGAGTGAAACTCTCTCGCTGACCCGAAACTCCCTGCAACCGCCCATTTGGCTCGCCTGCCCTCCCATCTGGGCACCCCCAAAACAAACGAACCGACCAGCTGTGGGCCTTCCTATTGTTGACGCTCGGAATAAACATAATCGGAGTCATGAGCTTCTTCTTCTACGAGCGCCAACAGCGCGCAGCCTTCCTTGAAACGAGGCAAAGCCTAGAGACAAAGCTCATCTTGGAGCAGGAGAGCCAGGAGCAGGTGAGTTGTTAGCTTGGAACTGGTGGCCGGTTTGCGAGAGCCAATCAGCCGGCGCCCATTGAGTTTGGCCAGAGATTTATGGCGCCCAGGGAGTGGGCGCATTGTGGGCGCCAATGATTGATGGTATTTTTATTCAAAACTAGCGCCTCCACTGGACGAGATAGGCCAAGGCTGGCGGCCCATTCGCGCGGACACTTTGCTATCTCGTTGCCGGGGCCAAAATCAATTTTGCGCCCATGATCGATCACGACTAACCGAAACCCCCCAGGAGCGACTCCTCCTCTCCATCCTCCCCGAGCATCTGGCCTCCGAGATCCGCCAAGATTTGGGCGCCGTTGTGTCGGGCCAGTTCAAAAAAATTTACATGAGCAGACACGAGAATGTCAGGTGAGTTGGGGCAGCTTGTTTTGGTTTAATTTTAGCCCAGTTTCAGCTGCCTCCAGTTCCACTCGGCAACAGCCCGAGCCGATTGGTTTCGGTTTGGCCGGAAGCGAAAGCAATCACCCTCTCTGGGAGCGATTGTGTCCAGCTGGCGGCCGGACACTGTAGGTGTGCGCGTTGGGCGACTCTAGCGCTGGCGCCCAATCAAACTTAGCAAGGACGGGGACGGGCGACTTGACGTTGATTGATTCAATTTGGCCGCCGCCAACGCCGAGTGGGCCCAATCTGCAAGTGGACTCTTTGCCTTACGAAGAAGGAGCCGAGCTGGAACCCAAACTCGCAAGCCACTAATACTCAACCCCAAATTCCGTTTCCCTCTCTCTCTCTCTCTCTCTCTTCCTCGTTTCGCGCATCCGGTCCACCAACTGACGCGCCCGCTCCAAATTGAATGCACCGTCTACGCGAACACGACACCGAAACGCGGAAAAACAACGACAACAACAACATTGTTGGCCGACGCTGCGCACTCAAACATTCCGATTAGCATTCTGTTTGCGGACATTGTTGGCTTCACCGCCATCTCATCGAGCTGCCCGGCGGCCGAGCTGGTGAAGACTCTCAACGAATTGTTTGCTCGCTTCGACAAGCTCGCCGAGGTAAGTGGCCCAAAGCAGCTCAGGTGGAGCGAAGGAGGAGGCTGGAGATGGAGAGCGGGCGGCGGCGGCGGCGGCGGGCCAGCTGCTCGTGGCGTCCGAGCGCCTCCAATTGGATTTCGGGCGCCGGATTTCGCGCGCCAGCTAGCCAGCGGAGATTCCTGGCGCCAACTGGCCGGAATGAAGCCAGACAGTTATAACTTATGAGCTCTCGCTCTGTTAGCCCGGCCAATTGACTGGGCGCTGGCCGGATCGGAGGCGCCAATTTTTCCACTGGCAGGCGGAATTAGATTAAATCCTATAGAGGATTTTCGAGCCGGCTCCACGGGCGAAGCTCAGCGCGTGTTTTGACGTGGAGCTGGCTGGCTGGCTAGCGCAAGCCGATGCTGGCCCAAGATAACTCGCCCATCTGCTTGCTGCCGGAAGCGCTCAAGGTCGGCTGCGTGGCGCCGAGCAGAGCAGGGCAGAGCAGAACAAAGTGGAGCAGAGTGGTGCTTTCAGAACAACTCGCCTCTCGTCGAGCCCAACACTAATCACGTTTCGCGCAAAACCCCAAAAACTGTTCACCTTCTACCTCTTTCGAGCAGAAGTACCACCAACTGAGGATAAAAATCCTCGGCGACTGCTACTACGCAATCAGCGGCGCGCCCGAGGAGCGGCCAGACCACGCAGTGCTCTGCGTCCACATGGGCCTATCCATGGTTGAGGCCATCAAGTCCGTGCGCGAAAAGACCAAGTCCACGGTTGACATGCGAGTGGGCGTGCACACGGGCGGCGTCCTAGCCGGCGTGCTGGGCCAAAAGCAATGGCAATTCGATGTGTACAGCAAGGCTGTTGAGCTTGCAAACAAAATGGAGAGCTCAGGTTTGCCCGGCCGCGTTCACATATCGAACGCAACACTCCGCTTTCTAAACGGCGAGTTTGAGGTTAGCGACGGCGACGGCGAAACCCGCGAGGAGGCGCTCAGGTTGGCCAACATCAAGACTTACTTCATTGATCGCGTCAAGAAGCCGGTGAGTATGGGCTTTTGGAGGGGAAGAACCAGGTTTTGATTGTAAACACTTGCTAACCGAGCAGATGCCTCCAGTATCCTGAGGGAACCCTGGACGCGAGAGCGGAGCCGCCGCCGCAGCAGCAGCTTGAGCTTGAGCTTGAGCCGGGCGGCCGCCAGTTGGAGGCTGGCCGACGATGCAAGGGCCAACAGAGCGAGCCGGCCAAGGCGAAGGTCAGACTGAAGAGCAAGGAACGAAACGACTCCTACAATTTGGATAACCAAATCAAGCAACTCAGCCTGAATTTCTCCAATCGCCAATTTGAGCGCCAGTTCCGCTCAACCTCAGACATAGCCTCCTGCATCTCGCTCGTTGGCCTGCCTATAACCCTTCTCTGCGCAACCATCGCCTACCTGTACCTTTACAAAGTGTAAGTGCCCGCTCGCCTCCCAACTATCGGCGCATTCTCCTGGAGCAAGCGGCCAAATTGGCTCCCCTCTCATAGTCTTGCCACTCCTTGCCGGCGCCTCCAAGGGGCTCGAGCGGTTGCGAGGCAAGAATTTAACGCTGCCTCTGATCGGGAGCCGGCCAATTTTCATGATATGCGCGCGCTCTCCGCATGAAATTTCCCACGAATAGGGAAGAATTTAGACGCCGACTATAATGATGACGATAATAATTATAATTGCGGTTGACCTTGTAGGCTAGTTGGACGCGCCTTTATTAGCCCCACATGAGTGTTGTGCGAGCCAACAAAAGTTAATATAGTCGCCGGCCGCACAGAGCTCAAGTTCGAGCTTGCCGAGCATGCGGCCCGAGTTGCCCGCACTTTGCAGCCCCAAGAGGGCGCCCAGTTTTGGGGCGGGCCGCTAGCCGTGGCCCAAAACGGAGACAGTCCGACTGTGGAGGCTCACGCGCGCGCTCGCTCGCTCGCTCCATCCATCCCCGTTCGCCTGCAGAGCGTCACTGGCAGTTTGCGCGCGAAAGCCCCGAATGCCGCTCGAGCGCCTGCAGCCGCGCTCAGGCACCTAGCGACTTTCGCGATCTGTTTCAAGCCTCGCTCCTCCTGACTTACCGACACAAAATCGCCCACCCCCCAACCTCCCAAATCACCTCTTCCCTCGGCGCCCCGACTTGCGCGCCGAACTGGTCGATTTTACCGGCTACCTTGACGGCCCCGCACGCTTCCTGTTCCGCAGAAGCCGCCGCCAAGCTCGAGCTACTCACTTACAGCAAGCGAGCGCGCTGAATCGGCCTAAAAGCATTCTGAGAGTCGTAATGATTGTGTTTGCTGTGTCTATTTTTAGACCCATTCCAAGTGGCGCGCTCTCTGCCTGCCAACCAAATGTTCCTAGTCTACGCTCCATTCTCCCCTGAGAGTGAGAGAAAGAGGGGGAAACTTGAGACCTGAGCAAGGAAGTGATAATGTTGCTTGGCTAGAGTTTGTGGCATCCTAACCAACTGCTTGATTTCTATCTCATTTTTCACGTCCCAAATTGCGCCTATGCTTCTCGGCTCACTTGCTGTATCGCATCATTTGCTATCCACCTCCGACTCTTCCATCTCTCCAGAGGAGAAACCTGATACTAACTCTGCCAATCCCATAAACACGGCGCCCTTCTCGACTTGGCTTGGGCCAAAATTCCAACTCCGCAAACCTGATCAAATGTCACACAGGCAAACTGAAGTGACGATTGTGTATACGAGCGCCTTCATGGTGCTGCTGCTCATTGTGCTAGTTTGCATTTCGCCTCACCTTTGCGAGCGGCAGAGCTCAGCCAGCGGTGCCGAGCGCCAACAGGTAAGTGTGCTGCTGAGAGGTCGAGTTGATAGGCGCTTACATGCAACGTCAGCCCATTGACCATCTTCAAATCTGTTCCAGTGCCTGTCGAATAGCATCATAGGCGTTGCAGAGGCAGTGAAGGAGAGTGCCTGGATGAAATTGGCACTCACCGCCTTCATGACTCTCGTTTGGCTCTCAGCTCACCTGGTTGCAGCCCATCAAACGAGCAAAAATTTACAACAACTCACCAGCTCCAAAACCCTACAACTTTTCGCGGTCGATCTATTCAATTACTTTGCAATTGCATGTTCATTGGCTATCACAGCAGTAACTCGAATTAGTTTCTTGGTTAAAACCATCATTATAATGATTGTGATCCTATTACAAGTGATATTGAATTTAACCCTAATGTCCAATCAATTAAGCGTCCGGCTCTCGCCTTCACCAGCTAACAATCCGTCCAGCAAGCACCTGCTAGTTGATAGCTACCATTTTGACCAATACATTTTCACTCTAACCTTGGTGACAATTTGTTGGGCTTTGTTCCTGATAAATCGGCAATTTGAGCTGACAAACAGGCGCTTATTCTTGTGGAGAAAGCAGGTTGAGCAACGAAAGGAAAAGGTTGCCGACATGAGGGAAAAGAATGAGGCTTTAGTATACAACATTTTGCCACCAAATGTAGCGAAAATTTTCCTTGGAAAGAGGACGATCAACGATGAGGAGTTGTATAGTAAATCTTATGATGCAGTTGGCGTCCTGTTTGCTGCAATGCCAAATTTTAGTGAATTTTACTCAGAGGAGTCGGTCAACAACCAGGGACTCGAGTGTTTGAGATTTCTGAACGATATTATAAGCGATTACGACGCGCTCTTGGATCAAGCACGTTTCAAGAACATCATCAAGATCAAAACAATGGGCTCCACTTATATGGCAGCGAGCGGACTTTACGAGGGTGATGCCCTTGAGGAGTTGGCCAACAAAAGGCGGCTTAAGGGCTCGAGTGGCGGCGACTCCGAAAGTGGCCACTCCTCTCAGGGTTCCATAGACGAGGTAAAGGCTAAATGGGGACACCTAGAACAGTTGACTGAGTTTGCGCTCGCGCTCAAGGACACGCTGAACAACATAAACAAGGAGAGTTTTAACAACTTTGTCCTTCGTATTGGTAAGTGGCGAATTGGATTTTTGCAGCGAAATAGGTAGAGGTAAAATGAGCCTAACAAGGGCCCTCTAATTTTGATTGCAAATTTTACCCCAGGCATCAACCAGGGGCCAATCACGGCCGGAGTGATAGGAGTGAAGAAGCCTCATTTTGATATGTGGGGAAACACAGTGAACGTTGCCAGCCGCATGGAATCCACTGGCCGGGCCGGCTCCATCCAGGTGAGTTCTCGTCCATCCTCCACTCGTTGCGAGTTTGTTTTGCTTAGGATTTGCCGGAAATATGCTTCGCTTCGCCGAGAGCTCCCAGTAAATTTATGCAAATTTTCGCGACCCACACCATTGTCTACAACTCGACCATTCCGGCTTCGAAGTCATATTCAAATCTGAGACTGAATTTGAATATACATGAACCAACCAAAATTGGATCTTTGGGCGAGCAACCAAGTTTGCTAGCAGCATACCTGATAGTTGGTTGAGGGGCTGCAAGCTTAACGAGACAAACTGATAAAATGAGCTAGACTGTGGGCCCACTGATGCAAGAGCAGCCACCATTAGTAAGCCAAATAGCGCACCTGACTCGCGCTTGTCCTCGCTCGTCTGCCACAGATCCTCCCCGCTAGGATTTAGGCTGGCCGCTTGAGATTGTGTTATGGAATTATAAATGTAAATTTGTTCTCAATAGAGACAAAACTGAAGAACACAAACCAATCTCGAGCTCGTGCGCTTGTTCGTATAACGAAAGCTTTTAACTTCCTCGGAAGTTTCGGATTCTTGCGAGCCCTTCAGCGGCTCAAATTGACCGCAACCCGCCAAGTGAAGCTCAAACCAGCGGCGCAGAGCCGCAACCGATTTGCTCGTCCACTAACCCCATCTCTCTCGCCACTCTCATCTCAACCCTCCTGTCTTACGCTGGACCAAACTAAATTGGACGCGCGCCTCTTCCAGGTTGTCGAGGAGACTGCAACAACTTTGCGCCACTTTGGCTTCGAGTTCGATCAACGCGGTTTAGTTTCTGTCAAGGGGAAGGGAAAATTGATGACATTTTACCTGACCGGCAGGAGGCAGCTTCAGCAGTGTGAGCAGCCTGAACGACATCAACAACATCAACAACCTGGTGGCGAAAGCGCGTTAAACTCGCAGAGTCTTGTGGGCGCTAATCCATTAGCCAAGGAAACGGTTGGCCAAACAAGCTGCTCGGAAGCCCAAAATGAAAACAAAACCCCGACGCCAACTGCCAGCCCAACGAGCCAAACGGCGCCGGCGAGTTGGCACCAAGAATCTCAACGAACGCAATCGCCAACCCAACACCAGCAACCCTCGCGAACCTCCAACACAAACGACAGGCGGATGTTTATAATGTCTGCGCGGCAAGACTTAGTTGGCAGCGACAGCAACGCCAGCATTCATCTAGTTTGAGAGCTAGATACCCACGAGCGTCTAGCTCCACTCGCAAAGGCTGAATCAAGCCCCCCCCCTCACGCCCCCTTTTAATTCGTTAAGACATATCTTTTATGAATAAAAACTACGAGATCTCTCGTGACCAAACCCAAATCTAGAGGAGCGCCTCTCTGAGTTTACATGTTCGCTGATCATGTTTCCCGTCTCGAAATTATCCGCATCAAGCGCAAAGGGAGTCGCGAGTTGGCCGGCTAACTGTCGTGGCGGCCCCGCTCGCTGCACAACTCGGGCCCCTTGGCAAACCTCCCCTTGGAGCCTCTACGCCTCTGCTCTAGGCTCACCTCGCTAAGTCGCATCCCACGAAGCCCGAACAACCGAGCTGACAATTAAACGCGCCGTGACAAATGTAAGACACGGGCTCCCATGAGCACGAGTCCAAGTTTCGAAAGAACACCCATCCATTCTGTGCGCATCAAACCATTGAAGCCAATCAGAAAACTTCTCTCTCTCTCTCCCACTCGCTAGTCGGCCAACTTGGAGCGATTAGTTCCGCTCCTCTAAAGTGTTCTCGGGCCGCATTACTGGCCATTTTTAAAGCTTTGCCCGAATGGAGGAAGAATGCGAGTTTAGAGCACAATAAATTCATGGAGCCAACGAGAACAAACACGATATGACCGGCATCAGAGCACCCCCGTTTCAGACCCTCGCAAGACTCAATCCCTTCAGTTGGTTTGGAGGTTTCATTCCCTGGATTCCGGGTAAAAGGAAACACCTTTCACTTCTTGAAATTGGGCCAAATGAGAGTGTAGCGTGAGAGATTGGCTCCACTCGTGATTGTTTGTTTAAACTTGCTGAAGGCGAGGCAATCTCACTGACAGAAGTGCCCCGTGCGCCCCAAACTAGGCTAGCCCCCGGACGAGGGGCTTGGAGATGCGGCTGCCTGACGACTTGGCCACTGCTAACATCCGCGCGCTTGGATATTCAGTGATCGAGATAGCAGAATGTCATGAAACTGTCGCCTTCACGCTGCTGCCTCAGCGACAAGTGAACTCGAGCCCCCAGTCGAGGTTAAATTCCCTCTAAAATCAGGTGGAGCTCTCCAGTGACCTTGTTTACGGCGACAGTTGATTCCGCTCGGCTAGCCACACTAACAAAGTTGCTGCAGATGCCGTGCAATGGCTATAGAGCGCCAATTACGCGCTCAGTCACGAGCCAAACGTCAATGTTGAGTGGAAAGAATACAAATTCGTCCGCTTTTTTGAAGGCCAGCACGTTAATGTTTGTTTCCGGCCCGTTGCATGAGCGTCAGATCGGTTTTAGCTGTGCCAAACTCAGTCAGGCCGGCCCATTAATAGAGTTTTGTCCATCTTGCTGGCTGGTGGGCCGAGAGCAGAATTCATCTCTGCTCGTTGAGCCTGAAGGACCAAGGTCGTTGGCGAGCTTAGAATCTTTGTTTTGTTCCATTGATAGAGGGGAGGAGAGTCAGCTCGTGGCAAGCTGTGCTCGCCTATGCAAGCGGGCAAATCGAGCTCCCGACTGGCGGAAATTGACTAAATGAGGGCTGACGCACCTGCTCAAGATGAAGCTGGCCAAGAGGCCGACTTTTGGACTGGCAAAATCAGTGCCCGCTAACGATGGCCTCCACCATATTTGGACTAGCCAACTTCAGCTCGAGCGGGAAGATTGCAATATGAGCTGGCAGGAGATTGAGCGAGGTAAACCTGTTACAACGGCACCTTAGATTCCTCCTCTAAGGACAACGTTTTGCGCCATAGAAGGCGGTGGTTGAGCTAGATTTGGTGAATGGAAACTATAATTATGAGAAATATTTCAAGGGATTTGTCTGACTCAAGCGTGTCATTATCGTCGCTATGGGCAGGCCTCTGATTGATGGGATTGAGGAAGTTTAGCTCCTCTCCTCGGGCTTCACTAGCTGCGGCCTTCACAATCTCTCCAGCCGTAGAGCCTTGAGGGCCGATCCGAATGACAGGTAAACTTCTGGGAAAGTTGTGAAAAGCTAGAATTCGTTTGGTGGATTGATGTTCAGGGGGCACAGAACAAAAACTTTCAATTTAAAGAAGGGCAATTCAATCAGTGTTGTATCTGAACCCGAATAGATTCAAGGAACGCCATAGCACAAACAACCGAGTTTAGTTCGAGGAAACCGAGTCATTTCGTTGGATCTGAATGGTTCAAGGACCCTCTCAATGGGTTCTTGGATGGAATAACTGTCGACTAAACGAACTTTGCCCCGAAAACAAAACCAACTCAACCCAAACCTTGTCGCTGTCATGGATGCTATTGATGTTGTTGTTGTTCGAATCGGGCGGCCAGTCGGTTGGTCACGTAGCCGCGAGCGGAAGTGGGCGCATCGCTCGCGAGCCTCTCGGCTTCTAGAAAGCGCGGACAACTGTTGCCAGCGGGGGGAGCCAGCCAGGCCAAGATTTGAGTCGCGATGCCCGAAAGCCCCTCGCCGGCCGATTGGTGACTCGAGATTGCGCCGGCCGGCAGACAGAGAGAAGGAGGAGATTTTACGTGTGTAGCTGGAACGAGCTTCTCCATATCACGATGAAGATAACCGAAATTGTAAGCTCCCCAATCGGATTTGATTCTCAGCATTGGCGACGTTTGATGGCGCGATAGATTAGCATCTCGAGTCAAGTTGTTTGAGCGTCTGCTTGCTAGGGAATCTAGCGAGACTAGGCGAGCCAGTCCGAGCGCAAGTCCAGGCGTTGCGCCATAGCCCCCGCGAGCTTGGCCTGAAACGATAGCCGGCTTGATAAGAGGCCAGGCCGAGCGAGGCAGTCGCCGCCCGCGCCCCGCCCCCTCGACCCAAACCCGGCCCCAACCGAGTCTACCCAATTGCATCACTGCCACCTGCTCATTTCTCCGTCTGGCGCCCACTTCCGGCTCCACGTGCGCCGCTCCAAATGGTTGAGGGGGCAAATTCGCTGTTCCAAGAGGAGGTTGGTTGCACTTCAGAGTTGCGGGCGCTGCACTGGGCGAGCATCTAGTGTCGGATCAACAATCTGAACAGTTATCGGCGCCATTTGATCAATGGTCCTGTCGCCTGGCCAACGATTTATGCTTGTTTTGTGTTCATCGTTCAATGTTGTTGCAAACAACATTGCTTAACAAATCCATCAACAATTTACCAACCAAAATTAGCCGCCAATGAATGGACTGAAACTGGTGGATTTGTTTGTCTTTGCTTTGGAAATTGGTCGGTGTGGGTATCAAGTCCAAGTAGTGAATTCCTAAACTCAACTCTCAACTGTAGTGTTTGTCACAACAGAATCTCTCATAAACAAACAAACAAACCAAAATTCACTAACCTATTGAGGCTTCCACAAGCCATTCAAAATGTTATCGCCCGCCGACCAGGATGTTAGTCAGCCCAATAGTTTCTTGTCTTGGATTTAGAAATTAAACTTATCTTGGAATCTCAACCATAACACGAGAGCCTCTCCTCGTATCCGCTGATTGTGTCTAATGGCCACGCCTTCCGGATACAATACCCCAGAATCAGGTTATTTTCGCCGCTGAGCGTGAGTTCACTCCATAACGTCAGACTGTCTTGACTCAGCCTAGATACGTCGCTCTATTTGCATCAATTTGTCGCACATTACGTAGTCGCTTCACTGCCAGATCAGTCAAGCAAATCTTCCCAATACAATCCTCTATCAAGCCCATTCACTACCTGGACTTCTGAACGCGGAATCGGCTTCAATCAAATTGCAAACGTCTCTACTCACATACAAGGACAAGCGACTTTAGCTCTCGGCTTTACTTATCCGATTTGAGTGTTATGCTTACGCATGACATCACACCATTATGATGGCCGACAGATAAACTAGTTGATCGGCCGATCAACTGCAGGTAAAATGATCATAAATGTAAATAGATCCGAGAATAGATTACGGAGAGAGAGAGAGAGAGAGAGAGCCGACAGGATCAGTTTCCACATTGTCGCCCCACTAATAACCTTTCATCTACATGCATACTAATACTAAGTTTTTTGATTTGCTCTCAATGACGATGATGTTGCTAACTAGATAACATGGACTCTTGTTCTCTCTCGCCATATATTCTCGAGGGTTTCAGCGACAGTCAAGTCCCTGATCGGCTGCAAAAATACGATAAAGCAGGCAATCAGTTTACAATCAGCATAGTATTTAATAATGAGATTAATAAGTTATCCGTGTCTTGTCTTTGAAGTAGTTATAACAAAAACAATTACAGGTTCGACAGACACACAAATAACTCACACACTACCACTACTGTACATCTGTTTGGAGTTATACTAAAAGTGGCTCTAGGAGCATTTTGTTTGCGAACGATGATACCGGAACTTGTAATTAGCAAGAGACATCAAGGCTCCCTGCCTTAAACTAGTCGATTCCGGTAGGTTTTGAATGAGGATTCATAGAAATACCGTTAGGCTGTCCTGATTTGGTGGTAGATAGTCCTGGTATTGATTTCAAATCTGCTCTTCTCTTTCGCTAAGCTGAGATCCTTGAAGATAGTAGGCACTATCTCATTATGCCTCCCTTGTGAACACAGATTGAAAATCCAAATTTTACATTCCACTGTGGCAAGTTATGAAACAATGTATCGAGCCATCAGCTAGTATCCAAGCGCTTCCCTGGATTGCACTCCATTATGTCCGGCTCAGACGTTTCAATTGTCTGTTGATTCCTTAAGATTAGAGATGTTTCCAGTAGATAAGATGCATCTTTTCTTATGGCTGCGCTAGGCACGTCAAAATATCAGCCGCAATCGAATAGTTCGCGACAGCTTGCCAGATTTCGCTCGATATCGAGTGCTCATTTGAGTAAATCTGAATGTAGATTGAAGGAGGTGTAGCGAGCTCAAGCACTTCACGATGACTTAGTATGTTATGTTGTTGTTGTCTTAACGGCACTCAATGTTGTGGGCTTGTCTCAGCCTGCGATCCCTCGCTCAAGAATTGCATCGGGACCAAATAGTGTTCATTTTAATTGGTACTAGTACGACGAGACTTAGTTTGGGCGCTTGAGTAGACTCATTGAGGTAGCTGGGATTGTTGAGGTTGGCTCAAGGAGCGACAGTCTTTGAGAAACTGTAGAGGCGTGATGATATGATCCGACGAAATTATTACTTCCCAATTCTTATACTCTTTGGTCACCTCATAGGCGCATCGCATCTCTGAGTAAGTCATACCTCCTACGATGAAAACAATCAATCTGGGTACTTGCTTAACATTAAAAGCGTTCTTCTCTTTGTGCCAGTGGCCATAGGTGCGCTGGCTTGTTGGTGTGGGTCGGCCGAAACCTGTTGGAACCTGCCGGCCTAGAAGGAATGGGAAATGTTTTGTGTCCAGCTTATCCTCAACTGCGTCCTCCATTATATCCTTTATAACTGGTGTCCATCTACTCATTTGATAGGTTTGTTCAGTTATTCTTTGCTTGCGTGGCATCTGATAGGTTTTCTTTCCGCGCGTCCCATCTAATGTAATTGTGACACCAAGTTGGGCCATGTTGGTGATGATGCAACGATCTTGCTGTGGTATATTTGCATGCTGAATCAAACGATTCAGGTTCTCCTCTGTTATTCCATTTTTGCATAAAATCAATAGTAGAACAACGCGAATCTTGTCCTCGACACTGAACGCGTTGTTGAATAGAATTGGGCCAGTTTTAGCCGACGGATCTTTGATCTTCTCTCCTGAAGGATCGCAACCAAGCGCGAGATCTTGCTCGACCGCACATAACTTGTCCACATGACGTTGATACTCTCTCATGCAGTCATCGGCCAATCTTAGGTGTGTTGCATATTTGCTTAGCTCTTTTTGGTGTTGAGGCATCTTCTTGATCATTTGCGATAAATCCTTGATACTTGTTTTATCAGAATTGATCCTCTTACTTTCGATCAATTTCTTGAAAGCTTTTGGCACTCCCTGAGAGACTACAGCGATATGTTGATGGCGCAACTCGGCCCAGATGTCATCATTTTCATCTAAAAGAACCTCCTTCTCACGGACATCATTTCCACTAACAGTTTCAAACTTGTAAACATCATTTTCGATCGGCAGCAGGTCGTAGGCCATGGCTTGAAATGTAAGCTCGTGTAATAATGGCGAGGTACAATCGAAGCCCCGATCAAGGATCAACAATTGTGAGCGCACCTTCTCCGGACCCTCGCCCATGCTAGGATCGTCGGCCTTATAACCATTGAGTCTGGTGTGAATCATTTGGGCAAACTCTGCATTTCGCTCAAAGTCTGCCCTGTACCTAATAGATGGATACTCGCCCAATGTTGCGCATAGGGTTGATATTTGCTCGGCCATTCGCTCTAGTTGGCTTGCGCGGCCTGGTGTCAATCTTGGATGCGAGTAGTAGGCTTGAAAGGCGCCTGGCATATCGAGTGAAACAACCTGCGACTCGTAGGGTAAAAAAGCAATATTGATCTCTTTGCAGGTGATTATAAATTTTGAAGCAGGACTCTTGCCGATTTGCGTAAACAGATCGTCGGAGCAGGTTTCTGTGAAGAACAAATGAGCTCCCTTATAGAGAGCAAATTTGGGCGAAATAAAATCCTGTTGGAATAACTTAATGGAACTTTCGCTCGGCGTTATCAAGTAAACAGCCTCCAGGTTTTGCAATGGCTCCCGTTTCTTGTTTATATCCTCAACAATGGTTATACCCTCGGCAGCAATCTCGTGCATCTTACAACAGGCGCTAATCATTCGCATGCCCAATTGGTCTACAACAAGAACCTTCCATTCGCCCTTCTTCTTAACCGAGCGTATTACATCATTCATAATACGCTGGTTGACCAATTGTTTGAGAGTCATCTTTGGGCCCTCGTGGCGGCTGGCAGCCTAGGTTGTGTGTGTTCAAATTCTGTTAGGTTGGTTCGATGATTTTTCGAGGATAAATTTGGAACTATTGGGTCAATATCATGGTTTGTTTCGGAGTTTAGCTGCGACCAACCAAGAATGTCATCCCTTTCTGGTTTCAGCTTGGGCTGAACTTGGTAACGTCATTCAGCTGACACAAGGAAAGTTTTAGGCCCACCGTGTTGGGTTACAAAAGCGCCCAGAGCGGCCGCTTTGGAAACACAAGCTCGCGCACACAAACACACTGGGCGAGGAAGCGCCCGCCTGTGTGCGTGCGTCATACGACTCCATAGGTTCACGTGTGCCGTGCGTGCGTGCGTTCTATCGGTAAACCAGGCAGCTTTAAAGGGTTGCCCGTGGGGGCGCTCGCTGGCCGCTGGGCGGATGCGCAGCTAGCATAGCAAACGGGGGCGATGCGTGTCGGAAGTAACACTGTGCAATCCATGTCGACGGGCCCTCTTGGCTGCAGCTCACAATGGGGCGCTTTGGGGCGAGATACGCGAAGCAAACGGCGCCATCTGAAAGCAAGTGGCAGCGTTGGATGCGCTGCCCAGCGTTGACGCCATTCAGGGCGCCTAGCGACTGAGCCTGGCGCGAGCATGAGCGCGCTCGGCTCTAATGGGAGCGCAATGGATGTGAGAGGGGCGAGTCTTGGTTTGCGTTAGCGCGACAAGGCCGACTCATGTTCGCCTCCCTAGGATCGAATGTCAGTTATGCAACGATTTTCAATGCCCTCAAGGCGAGTCACTGAGGCAGCAAATGCGGCAAAAGGAAGCCTCTCGATTTAGATCGGCTGGACAGATATGCTTTTGTTGGCCCAGCGAGAGTTGTCAAAATTGCTAGCTGGCTGGCTGGCTGCAACCTGGCGCCACAAGCAAAACGTTGGCTTAACTTTCGTCTTGGCTCAAGTTCAGTGCAGTCGAGTGGCGGCAGCGGCAACAATGACTCTAATCTGAGAGCAGAACACCACTAATTCAAGTTCAGTTTGGGGGCGAGAAATTAGATATGCAAGCGGGCGGGCGGGCGAGCGAGCAAAGTGGGCGAACAAGCGCAATTGGCTTCCATCAAGTTGAGTGGTTTAAGTTAAATTAGAGCCTTTTATTGTTATAGATTGATGTCAAGTAATCTGCCTTGATTGGTGCGATTTGTGTGAGTTGATAAGCTAAGTTGGAAGTGGCTTTTTGCTGTTGTTTTTGCTAGCGAAAGTGCAACTGTTGCGCGCAGGTGTTGCACTGGTGCAGCTCCTGGTCGAGCTCCTGGTTTGCGGCCCTGCAGCTCAGTTGGGGGCGCCGGCCATACCTGTAGCGCCGGCTGAAGTAGAGGTTGTCGAGTGTGCTGTTGTGCAGGTTTGCCGCCGACTGGGCGGCCTCCTTGTCCGCGTCCGCGTCCGCGTCCGTGTCTACGTCCGCGTCTGTGTCTGTGCCTGTGCCTGTATCTGTGTCTCCAATTCCCTCTCCGTCCGCCTCCAAGTGGCCCCGCTCGGTTCCAACCAGCTCGCCGTCAGCCAGGCTGGCCGGCGCGCTCTCGGGCGCCCCAGTGTCGGCGCTGCCCGGCTGCCTGGTTGTGCTCGTGGTTGGGGCGGTGGTTTGGCTGGGCGGCTCTGGCGCTGCCTTGGCGCCGTCGCTGGGCGGCGTCGAGCGCCAACTGAGCAGCGAGTAGACCGAGCAGTAGCTCGAGTTGTTCGAGTAGTAGAGCTCCGAGTCGACTAGGATGCCGATCCAGTATTTGTCGAGCATTTTGTAGGCGGATGAGCCGTGTCTCGATGAGAGGAACGGGTGGGTTGCGTCGCGGCCAGCGTACTCGAGCAGGATGAAGTCGCCGCCCGGATGCTCGTCGACGAACTCGCTTATGTTGTAAACCTTGTCGAATATAACCATCCAACAATCGAACAGTGAGTTGTGCTGCTCAACCTCCTTGAGCGTGTACTTCCGCTCCAACTGCCACTCCCCGCCGGCCGCCTGGCTCTCTGGCGAAGCCGGTTCCGCTTGCGCCGCTTCCGTCGCCACTGGTGCCGCCGCTGCCGCCGCCGCCGCCGCCGCTGCCGCCTCCTGCTCCTCGAGCAACTCGCCCTCTAACGGCTGCCTCTGACTCTTGCACTGACTCTTGCTCCTGCTCTGACTCTTAATCTTGCTCCTACCCCCTGGCTTCCCAACGAGCCGCCCCGAAGACGCCTGCACCAGGCGCCTGAGCGTGCTCACAGTGCCGTGAGTGGCGCCCTCTAGGAGGCCGAGCGAGCCAGCGGCCGCCTGCTCGCCCGCCTCCAGCTTTGCGCCGGATATAAAGTTGCTGAAAATCATGCTCAAACTTGCTCGGCCAGACCGGCTAACGTGTTTCCCGTTCGCCCGCCCGCTCGCTCGCTCGCTCGCGATAGGTTGCAAAATCCGCTAGCCCGAATCTCGCTCTCTCCTTCTCTTCTCGTCGGCCAATGGCAAAGTCCAGAAAGCTGGCGTTCTAGGCTAGGCTAAGTTTTCTGCCGCTGCTTGCTCGTCGGCGCTCGAAGTGCGAATGAATCACCGACTTTGGGTTGGAGTTTGTTTTATGTGCCAGCAAAGTTAGCGCCGCGAACGATGGGTCTAGATCGGCGCCGATCTGGGCAAGCAACCCAAAACGGCGCCTGGCTAGCTTGCCATTGTGCGCGCCCATAAGCCGGCCTGCGTGTGTGTTTGTGTGTGCGCGCGCCGCGCGCCCTGTGTGACCTGGGCGCTGTGCGCGGATATCTGGCTCTCGCGTCGCCGGCGCCACCGCTCGCCCGCTCCTCTCAGAATCGATCGCCGATCAGCTTGTTGTGCCGGGCAACTTGAGAGCGGACGACTTTTCCCCAAACAAGGCTGCTCGGCTGGCGCAATTCGGCCGCTTATTTCACACCGAGACCAATTTTGCGAGCGATCTGGGGGAAAGAGAGGCGACTCAAGTGGGCGACTTAAGTGACATGTTCACAGCACCACTTGCCGCCTCCACCCAACGGCGGGGGGGGGGGCGCGCGCGCAAACCCAACTTGGCGGCTCCCCCTGCTTGGTGGCGGCGATCTTATCGCGCCAGTTGGCCGCCTTAGGCTCCTCGGCGGCGGCGGCAGTGGCAGCAAACAGCCGCGAGCAACAAGTAGTGCTGCTGACGATTGTTTCCTTTGTGGAATCGCAATCTGTCATTTTCATTTCAATTGATTCTTCTTGTTTTCTCCTCTGAACACTCTAGTTTTGGGTTTGTTTGTCTGGCTCGCGAGCGCCGTTGGCGGCGCGGCCAAACTGGAGCTCGGCCGGCGGACTGGCTGGCCGTCCGAGCAGACCGAGGCGGCGAGCTGCGCGCGCTAGGCGCCCACACGCGCGCAGCCACCCGAAGCCCCCCCCCACTTCCGCCGCCCGGCCTCGGGCGCGAGACTTGACGCGCGCCGGCTCCACGACCTTCGGCCGGCGCTTGAACCCGCGCGAGCTTGGCGGCCGCGGAAAGGGGCCAAGTGGAGCCGGCCGGCTAGCGGACCCCTCGCGCGGCCGCCCCATGCTAGCCGCCTGCCTCCTCTCGCTGCTCGGCGCCCTCGCGCGCCCCTAGCGGCGGCGCCGGCAACAAGTGGCCGCGCACCAAGGCTCGGGTTCACTCGCTCACGTCTCACTCTCACTCCAAATCGGGTACAATGCACCAGCGGGCGCCTTTGGTGCGGGTTACATAACGCGCGCAACAGCACCAGAGCGGCCCAGCTCGAGAGGAGGCAAACTGCGCCCGGCTAAAGGGGCTACATTCAGCCCGCCCGCCTGAAAGCTTGCTTGCTGAAACGGGTGGCTGTTTGGCTGCGCAAACGTCACCGTGCAGAGCGCCAAGGCTGCCTAGATCTGGGCGAGCGACAAGTCGGCGGGCCGAGCAGCTAGAGCTTGCGCGCAGGCTCGATCTTTACAGTTTGCTTGCGGCTGGCGGCCGATAGCAGACAGGCAGGCAGGCAGGCAGACTGGCTGACTGGCGAGCGCGTTGGCCGCGCTCATGGTTGTCATTGTCAGATTTAGTGAAATTTTGCGCCAACTTGAACGGGGCTGGCCAGCAAATGTCGCTCGGTTTTGCTAGAAAAGCGCACTTTTGCGTTTGCCATTCGCCCGGCCACTGCAATGGCAGAGTCGAGCGCCGATTGCAATCACGGCAGCCCGGCGCTCGGAATAGCAAATCAATCGCGGCTAATATATACACAACAAAACTCTCTCTCTCTCTCCCTCTCGCCGAGCCGGCGCCAGCAAGCGAAGGTCTTCTGGGTTCGGAGCGAGCGAGCGAGCTAGTGGCGCATAATGTGCCAATGGCGCCGGCCGAGCCTAAATGGAAGGCGAAATTGGCTCTCACAGGCAATGGAGGCTTGCGGCGAGCTTTCAGGTGTTGCGAACGCGACTGCGACTGGCACAGTGGCGCCCGATTGCGCCAACGAAAAGTGGCGCTCCTCACGCCTCGAGCGCAAGCGAGCCAGCGAAGGTGGAGGCGGCCTCGGCGCGCCCGGCACTCGACTGAGTGGCAACTTATTTGGTCAGCTCGCGCACTTGTATTTGAGCGCTTCCAGGGCAGCCCACTATTAGGCCAAGCGGAGCAACCAATATTGAAGCCGAGCAGGCACAATGCCGGCCAACTCGGGCCAGCAGCAGCAGCACCAGGAGGAGGATGAGCAACAGGTTTCCACCTTTGGCGAGCAGCAGGGCGTGCAGCTCGTCCAGCTGAGCAAGCGGCGCCTCTCGCGCTCCATCGACCGGCTGAACCAGCTCAGCCTGACCAACAAGCGGGTGGAGCTGTTCGAGCAGCTGTGCGCTGGTCCGAGCCAGGCGAACGGGTCGCCGCCGAACTTGGGACGGCAAGCAGGCGGGGGGAGGACAAGATCGAGCTCGGCCACAGTTGAGCGCTCGACGGGAGCCCCAGTTGGGTGGCGCGCGGAGGGCGAGTTGCAGCAAGGCTGGCTAGATTTCGAGGAGGACGGAGGCATTTGGGTTCTCGGCTGCGAGCGCGGCGCCGAGAGTGGAGCCGCGACGGGTTGGTGCGGCGGTTGCGGGCCCGAGCGGCCAGAGGCGGACGGCGGCCGGGCTGGCGGGCGAGAGGCAGAGGCGGCGGCGGGGAGGAGGAGGCGGCGGCGGCAGAGGAGGAGGAAGGGAGCCGCGCAGGGGAAGTCTGCGGCGAGGCTCGATGCGAGCGCTAACGAGCGGCCAGAGTGGGCCGCCCTCGAGCGCTTGGAGCGGCGAGACGAACTTTGGCCGGCCGATAACGAGCTGCCGTCGGGCGAGCGAGGTGGGCTCGATTGCGTAAGCTCGAGAGCGGATAGTTCATCTGGCTCCAGCTCGTGCTGCTCGGCGCGCTCGAAGCCGGCTGCAGGCGAGCGAGCAGTGGAGGGCCACAATGGTAGCGGCGGCGGCGGCGGCGGCGGCGGCGGCGACAGAGGGGAGCTCGAACGGAGGAGTCGCTCAGCGCGAGACAAGTCTGCTGGCTGCGGCGAGAGAGGCGACTTGAAGGTGAGAGGCGGCGCTAGGAGGAGCGAGGAAAACAACAATCGTGAGCAGTTGGAGGGCCGAGGAGTGGTGTTAGCGGCGAGGAGTGAGGACGAGCGAGCTAGCTTCAAGATTAGCGCAGCGCAGAGCTCGCTTGCTGAGCCCTTGGTTCCGGCGAGTTGCAGTAGTAGCAGCAGCAGCGACTCGTTGGCGTCATCATCACATGTTTGCGTCGGCGGCGTCGGCAGCTCCAATGGGGATAAAGTGAGAGTTGGGCTTGCAATTGGACCTGAGCTTGGAGCGAGACAAGGTGACTTGAAGGAGGAGTTGTGCGAGCGAGCCGAGTCGGTGCAGGAGCTTGGCCGGCGGTCGAGTTTTGGAGAGGAGAGGTTGGCGCATTCGGTTAGTCTGCTCGACGTGGGCGCCAATCGGAGCCAGCTTGGGGGAGCGGCGAGCGAGGATAAGGAGCGAGTAGGAGGAGAGAAGAGGGAGCGCAAGAGGAGGGGACTCGTGCGCCAGGTGTCCAAGTTGGGCAAGCTCGTCTTTGGTAGACTGAAGCGCGGCTTCAACAAACAGGGCGGCGCCGCACGAGCTAGACTTGCGGGCGAGCAGGAGGCCGAGAGGGAGGAGAGTGCTGAGGTTCAGGTGGAGCTCCTGGAGAGTGGCGAGCAACAGGTGAGAGTGAACGAGGAGGGAAAGTTTGTGCGCGAGATCAAGACGAACGAGCGGGTTGTTTTGGTTAGATCGCGCGAGTTAATTTGGAACAAGAGTTTGAACAAACTCGGCGGCGGCGGATCCCAACTCCACACCCAAAGCTCAATCACAACCCCACTGCTGACGCTAACTCGGCCGTCCTGCACCCGGGCCTCAATTTACAGCTCCAGTTGGCCCATTGGAGGAGTGGAGCCGGCAGCGGCGGCTAGTGTTGGCAGTTGCGAGCTTGACGGTGGGCAGCCCGGCGGCGAGCGAGCGCCGAGCGGCCAAGGCGGGCCTGTTTCTGGTTTTGAGAGGCAAGCGTGCGACAGGGGAGCCGAGAGCGAGGATCAACAGTCTGTTTACGGCGACACGAACGATCGCTTGGAGGGCGAGGAGGAGCTCGAGCTTGAGTGCAGGAGCCAGCCGGCGCAGGATGAGGGCGGCCAAGTGCCAGAGTGGTGCCAGTCTGACGCAACGAGCAAGGGCGCCGGCCAGTCGAGTTCAACGACAATTGCAAAGGCAAAACAACTGCTAGTTAAAATTTTCAGAGACAAGAGTCGCCAGAATCTGCTCGAATCGGAGGCCTCAAGTTCATCGCACAGCACGACGCGCAAGGGGTCGGCAAGCTCGAGTCAGCAGACTGACCTTCAGCCGCAGAAGCAGAAGCAGCAGCAGCAGCAACAGCATCAATCTGCCAACTCAGCCTCTCAAATGGACCCAAACAACTTGGAGCAGCTACTTGCAATGGACCTGCAATCGCCCGCCGACTGTAAGTACAGCCCCTCAATGGGCCCTCTCGTGCGCAACAAACTCTCCCCTCCCCCCTCTCTGTCTCTCTGTTCCATGAAAACACTCTATTCGTCCCCCTCCGTGCCGGCCGACGCATGCGCCCGCTTGGAGCAAGCCGCTGACCCTGAGCGCAGAGGCTTGACCCTCGCGCGCCTAGCGGCCGAGGCGACTCGCCGCTCGCCCCTATGCGCGCGGCGCCGAGCTCGCCGATCAATCAAGCGGCCGGCCAGCTCGAGAGCTCGCGCGAGCGTCCAGCAGCGGAAGGATCAATTATCGGCTCCTCCTCGCTCGGCTGGCGCGCGTCCCCTCTTGGCGCCCAAAGCCGCCGGCCCAGAGCGGCCAACTCGCTGGAGTTGGCTCTTGGGCTTGTAATTCGAGTTGCAAGTTTAGTTGAGTGGCCCGTCTAAGGCGGACAACAAAGCTCGCTCGAACGCCGCCGCTCGTGTCCCCTGTTTACCCTCTAGCGGACCCGCAGTCGCCCCACCGGCTAGTGGCGCCGTCTCGTGTATCCTCAGCCAAGGCAACAAAGGGGCCGAGTGTGTCGGGCTGACGAAAGCTGAGGTTGACTGACGATTGAATATAATAACATTGGTCGCTGTAAATCACTCTCTCTCTCTCTCTCCAAGGCCAGCGAGGAGGAGGCAGACCAGGCAATCGGGGCTAAATTTGGCTCGCAAACTTCCAATGGACAGCACTCCTCTCGTCCAAACAAACCAAACTAACACCCTAAAAGCTCGACCATGGCCGCTCGATGGCCAGTTGATATGGGAAGGGCGCAATTCTTGGCCCCTGGCTCGCTCATGTTTCGCGCCGCTCGTCGTCGGGCTTTCGATGAATGTTGTCGTCATTGTCGTGGCCCACTGCACTGACCTCCAACCAACCAATTTGGCCGCTCGTCTAGCCTGAACCATGTAGACGCGAGCCTCCGCCCTCTCCGGCGGCCAGACGGATAGAGCGAGCGCTGCCGGCTCAACTGAGATCTGGCCGACGGGAGTTGGAGGCGCGTGATTGGCTTGGCCCATTGTTGACCGCCAGTCAGAATTTTGTCGCCGCCAAGCAAGCCTAAAACCAACACCTTGCTGTTTGTTTTAGGCCAGAGCCAAGCCTACTCCCCTTTTGTCCATCCACACGAGCGGCCCGAAGCTGGCGCTCGCTCCAGCCTCCAAAATCGCCGAGTTGGCCCGGATTTGAGTGGCCGGACTGGGCTGACAGGCGAGCGGCCTGCTGTCTTCCTCCTCCCCCTCTCATCCTCCAAGCGCTCGGTCCCAAAGCTCCGTCCCAGGTATGATTGAATCGAGGCAGATGCGCTCGGCTCGGGCGTGAACGCAAACTGGCAGCATTTTAGTGCCGAACACGAGAGCGCTCGCTCGCCGACTGGCCAAGAGACCCTTGCAGTGAGCTTGGGCGCCCTCTGCGAGTGGCCCAAGATGGATAACATTGCTCAGCTACTTGGCTCGAATAATAAGCGGCCATTGGAAGGAGAGCCGAAATCGCAAAGTTTTATCTAAAACTCGGGCACCCGAATTGTCTGGTCGAGTGTTAATTTCTCGTGTCAACTAGCCTAAACCAGTCCAGTCTACACTGGACAATGGCAGACTAGAGAGGAGTGGAGAGTAGAGTTTGGGCAATCAAAAACTCAGCTCACACGCTAGCCCCTTGGAGCTCGCGAGTCTTTGGCAAGGGCAAACGTGCTCTTCCCCCCCCCCTCGTTCTCGACTCCTTTGCCGGCCAGCCTCGAGCTTGGCGGCGGCACGAGCGGAGGGTTAGCGCCAAATAGAGCGGCCTGTTTAACCGCTTTCGTGGGCCCAGAGCGGATTCCCTTTCGGCTAGACTCTAGTCGGCGGGCTGAAATGTTCGCACGCAACTTATTCTAATGCAATTTTCCGACGCATCCAAACCGGCGATAAAAGTAGCACGAACTGGCCAGTTGAGTTGGCCCCTTGAGTTTGCTAGTTGATTATTGTTGCGCCAGTGGGGCTGCAATGTTGGCGTTGAGCGGCCGACAGGGACACTGGCGGCATGCAAATGGAAATATTGCCGCAGAGTGCAGAGTGAGCCGCTTGCTGGGTCGCCGCTCTCTTTGCGCTTGCTTGACGAGTCGGCGGCCAGGTGGCTCCTTCATCGGGCCGCATTTGCGCTCGCCTCTCAAGCCAAACGGGTGGACCGATTTTAGCTGGACGCGGTTTTAGTTTGAGCGACCAGAGTTGTGTCCCAGAAGTGCGCGCCTAGCAACTTTTGCGACTTGACGATTTCGAAGCCTCGCGCCAAAAATGGGTGGGAGTGGCTATTTGTTATGTCCATGCACATTTTGCGCGTACAAACTTCTTCAAAAAGTGGGAGGCCCGCAATGCAGAGCGAGGCTTTGCTTGAGGAGTGTAAGTTTGCGCTCGATAGATGACTGATCGGGCCGGCGAGGCGCACAATGGACGAACGCGAGGGACCCATCGGTCTGACTGCTCCCTATTGCACTCGCTTGTTGTCGTTCCTGCTTCTCGCCGCGCTTGTTGGTCTTTGCTTTGCTTGCCGTTGCTGTCACCGAAGCTCCACCAAGCCGACGCTTGCCACTCCTATCCCGCTCGTCGGGCTGCCGGCAAGCGCAGGTGAGTTGCCCGCTCGTCCACCATCAGCTCGAAGGTCTCGCCCTAGCACCTCTTGGCCTGAGCTCACTCTCGGCGGCTCGCCCAGCTGGCCACAAAGCCATAGTTAGCGATACTCGCCGGCAAACTAAACTGGAGGCCCTCCACTGGCAAACTTTCTTGCGCGGCCATCGGCCTCATCCTCGTGCCTTCGTGCATCCAATCAGGAGCCACAGGATTGGACAAGACTCGCAACCGAGCTGGGCCCAGAGGATGCAGCTGCCTGCAAGTGAGCATCCATGAACAAGGGCACAACCTTCTCTTCTTCCGGATTTTCTCGCAAGCAAATGAAGTGGCCGCAGAGGGGAGCTGGCTACTTGTCGCCGGCGGCCCAAGCTGACTCCTCTGCTAGCCCTCTCAGCGTTTGTGTCTCTGAGGCGAAACTGATTGATGGGAGAGCGAAGGGCGCCCTTCCAATCAATTGGCTACCTGAGAGCTGCTGGCCCCTTTTGCTGCTGCTGCTGCTGCTGCCGCCGCCGCCGCCGCTGCCGCCCAAAGTCGGCGACAAGCGGGACCCTTTTGCTCGTCTAAATGTAAAATCAAACCAAAATTGAGTGCGAGCGAGCGGGCGAGTTGGGGGCAGCACGAGTTGCCTTGCGCGCCGCTCCACATTTGAGCCGAGCTTAGCCGCGTTGGCTAGCAAAAATATTGCCTTAGCTGTTTAGGAGCCAAAATTTGGCCGGCTAATCAGCAGCCCGCTGATTGGAGCCGGCGGCGTCTGAGTTGGTTTGGCCCAAACGCGAGGCTGAGAGTTGGGGCCGCCGAATGGCTTGCCTGTGCGGCTTGGCCGGCCAGAGGGCGAGACAAACTGCGAGGGCCAATGTTTGGTTTGGAGAGAGGCGAGAGTAAGCGGATTGGCAACTCAAGCCGAGCGCTCGCAGGAGAGGAGCCAGAACAAATGGACCAAAGTGCGCCGAGGCCTCCCGCTGGATTTGGCCCAAACTGAGAGGCAAGTGGAGCGTTTTGCGAATCAACATGATTGCTATGATAAAAATAATAATAATAATAACGATGGAGCCACTAATAATGTTGATAATAATGCGCCGGCTTGATTCGAGAGCGGCGCCAATGAGAGGCGAGTAGAGGGCGCCTCTAATTGCGCTTAACCGGCTAAACCAGACTCAAATCTCTCAACGCTCGCCGCAAATTCAACACCCTGACGAAAGTCAGCCTGCCGCGTCCGCAAGCATCGCGACTTGGCCTCACTAACCCGCGAGGCCTCACGAGTTGGCCCGCCGGCTGAGCGGCGCCAGTTGGGCCGCCCGCCAAGAGAGGAGGGGAGCGAGGAGGGGATGGCGCCGAACTTGGCCCACTGGCGCCGCCGCCCCCGCTTCCGGGCGCTCCACTTTTGAGGCAATCGTGGGCCGGCCTGCAGGTGCGAGCTGGGCCCGGTTGTGGCGGCCACAGTGGCGCCCAAAGCGCCAATGCACTCGCTGCAAGAGCGCCCTGGCTGCGGCTCCCAACTGCGGCGGCGGCGGCGGCGGCGGCGACGACGACGACGACGACGACGACCAAAACACGTCTCAAGTCGGCCGCCTGCTCGCGCGGCCAAGCTCGCCCGATCGGCGCCCGCTCGGCCCGTTTGGAGCCGCCGACTGACCAACTGGAGGCTGGCCGATGCCGCGGATCGAGCGGCCGCCCGACAGGCGTGCGCGCGGCCGCGAACGAGCTAGGCGCGCTGGCGCCTCCATGTCCCCGGGGGCTCGGCCGGTTTGCCAGCTATCTTGGTTCATTGTGAAGCGAGCGAGCGAGCGAGCGCGCGCGCACTCAAACAGGGCCGCTGCAGCCGGGAGCGAGCAATTGGCGCCCGCTAGCTCGCTTGCCGGCGGCTAGCGATTTGGGGCGCTGATTTCGCTCGCTTCGCGTATCCCCTCTAGCGCAGTTTGCAATTCTTGGCCGCCCGTTTGGCTGGGGCGCGGGTTGCGCGCATTGGGAGCCAGCGCTTACGGCCGCCAATCCTCAGGATTGGCCGGTCCTCTTCGGGGCTGCGCCGGCTGAGCACAGTGCTGGCGGCGCCCTCAGCAAGCCAGCCGGCAGCCGCCGATCGGGGCGGCCGCGGGCAGCTGGGTAAGGCGCTCGCGCTCGGCCCACACAGCTGAGGGTTGGCACACATCAGCTGGCGCCGCCGGCGCCTCGCAGAGCCGGCCGGTCGAGATCTGCAGCTCTGCAGCCGGGTCGTCTTGGCTGCGCGAGCTCAGGTTAGCCAGTGGCTTTTGTGCTCGGAGCCAATGGCAAGCTAGCGGGCGAAATGGATTCGCGCTGTCTCGCTCGTTTTGTGTTCGTGCGCTTCATCGTCGCGCTCTGTGCGCGCGCGTATAGCTCGGCCGTCGAGCACGCACGCACAGACGCTCTTGCTCACACAGCGGGCGGGCGGCAGCGCTCAACGCACACACACACATGAATGCAAAAACGACTAGGAAACGAAATGCAAAATGAACGCGAACGATTCGCTGCGTTGGATAAAGTTGCGGCCGCTTAGACAGAGACTGAACGACGATTACGACGCCGACGACGACGACGACGATGAGCGCGACGATGAAGAGGCAACCAACAAACACAAGCGAGCCACTAGAGAAGAAAATAATGATGATTCTCGGTGTCAGAAGGGATTCCGTTTTGCTATAACACAATATTATTATCACCCAACTATATTCTTTCACAGTCCTTCACATTTTACACATTGTTATTGTAGCCAACAATTATTCTCAATATGGGCAATACGCCGACATCCAAGAAGGGCGATCATGCCGAGAATGGTAAGCAAGGGGCCGCGTTCGAGGCCCTTCGGTTGTCTAGAAGTGTTGTTGTTATTATTGTTTTTATCATTGCTTTCCGTCATTTCGCTCCAATCAAATGGGCCTCGCCCAACCAGATGTTCACTTAGACTCCCTGAACACTCTTACCATCATCCTGCTCACCTGCCGGCGGATTCGCCTCGCGCACGTGCCCAAGAGATACCCTTGCGACACAACCCCACTCGTTTGACACCCTCAAAAACGCACTCCAACTAACCCTTTCCCCACCCTCCTCCTCACTACATTTCGTGCATTCTAGTTCAAAAGTACCTAGCCGAAGCCAAAAAAGACTTCGAAAGGAAGTGGGATAACCCAGATAGAAACTCGGCCACACTAGATGACTATGAACGGGTTAGGACGTTGGGCACAGGTAGCTTTGGCAGGGTAATGCTAGTACAACATAAAGAAAAAGAACAATATTTTGCAATGAAGATATTAGATAAACAAAAAGTAGTCAAATTGAAACAAGTCGAGCATACATTGAATGAAAAACGTATATTAAAGGCGGTAAATTTTCCATTTTTGGTCAAATTGGAAGCTTCGTTTAAAGACAATTCATATTTATATATGGTGTTGGAATTTGTACCTGGCGGCGAAATGTTTTCGCACCTAAGAAAAACTGGTAGATTTAGTGAGCAAGCGGCAAGGTTCTATGCGGCACAAATTGTGTTAGCATTTGAGTATTTACACTATTTAGATCTCATCTATCGTGACCTGAAGCCAGAGAATTTATTAATTGATCATCAGGGATATATCAAAGTAACGGATTTTGGTTTTGCCAAGCGAGTTAAGGGAAGGACTTGGACATTATGTGGTACGCCTGAATATCTAGCTCCAGAGGTAATTCTTAGCAAAGGTTACAACAGAGCGGTCGATTGGTGGGCATTAGGTGTTCTTATATACGAGATGGCTGCCGGTTATCCGCCATTCTTTGCAGATCAACCAATTCAAATATACGAAAAAATTGTATCTGGTAAATACAGATTCCCTGGACATTTTAGTTCAGAACTAAAAGATTTATTAAGAAATCTATTGCAAGTAGATTTAACAAAGCGATATGGCAATCTTAAAAATGGTGTTAATGATATAAAAAATCATCGGTGGTTTGCAACAACAGATTGGATTGCAATATTCCAGAAGAGGGTTGAGGCGCCATTTTTGCCCAAATGCAGAGGGGCTGGAGACACCAGTAATTTTGACGATTATGAAGAAGAAACCTTACGGATAGCAAATACAGAATTGTGTTCAGAAGAGTTTGCATCGTTTTAGCTGAGGTAACGAACCAAAAATAAACTACAACAACTACTACCACCACCACCACCACTATCAACAACAACTACCACAGCAAAAACTACGGAAACGAAAGTTTGCACAGCGAGAGATTTATTTTTCGTAAGGAGAAGAATTTCAGCAACTTCAATGTATCTCTTCCTACGCTACAGGTTCACCTCTAGTGAGTTCTAACTAATCAACTGTGAGGGTCGATTTGACCCCATCTGTTCGCCTGCCGAACCACCGAGGTTAACTCGAGAGGAGGGTAGTAGAACAACTAACCACCTCAAAATACTCTCCCCCTGAGATGATGAATCAGAGCAAGTCAAGTTCCGTCAGCTCCATTGCTTGAAGGCGTTCAAGTTCCGGTACATGCAGGTTCTCTTCACCTGTCGCTGGATGATTAATAACTCAAATGCAAATTAAAGTAATCTCGTTCGTTACTAAGCATCAGCTACCAAATACGATCAATCTCAAGCTCTAGTGACACTCGTTCGCAGATCAATGCCCCAATGTGACGCACGACATCAAGAAGTCAAGCTCATATAAACTCGAGTATTTTCAACCATTGTTCGGCTTGCCGATAGAATGAAAACAATATGGCACAGGAAATTGGGTGAGCAGGATTACTAAAACCTGAACGTGTACAGGAAAAGAAAGAAGCAAGCTATCTGGAGCTAAATTGAAATCAGTTGTGCAATTATTGTGTATCAATATTATTATCATTATTAACTTCTATTATTAATTATTAAAACTTGCAAACGCGAATAAATGATGAGTGAACGAGTCGTCCTTGATAGACCTGCGTCCTCCGTTATTCCTCCGATCGCTCTAATTCGAGACCATCATTTGAAGCTCTGATAGAGAAAATTGACACGTAATACTCATCTGATGATTGGGTGCAAGGGAGCTAATGAGAATGAACGGTCTCGAGCGCATAATACTGCATGGCTCTGCAATGATAGGGGTAAGGCTGCTTTCGTTGTTCTGGATACACACAATTCTAGAATAAAGTTTTGTAACAAGGGGAGAAAATTCCCAGAGAAGGACATTTAGAGGCTAAGGTCGAAGTAGACAATTCGTCTGAAGCCACTAGAATTGCCACTGGTGAAATTAGTGCTTCTTCGACTCAAATACCGAAATGGCCGACAAGATTCGTATCTCTTGCCGAGGCATCATCGATCAACGTTTTGCAAGCCAGAGTATTGGATCGATCATGGGTTATCCCCACTCCAATTGCAATGTCCTACACCGGCCAGGCCATCTACTCGTAGCGAACAGAGGAAGAACCTGGACGAACTTTGAAGGACTTCGTGTTTATTCAGTGGAGGCAGGATGCATGAATAATTGACAAAGGGGCTAAAATTCAGCGATGTTCGGTTGCTCATATGATCTCGAGCGATAAAAAATCATTTTTTTGCTATGGACATGCCCAATTTGATCAGACCGCCCAAAACTAGCGCAGCACCACCTGCAATGGCGAAACCCATGAGTCCATCTTTGGTTAGCTTGTTCTTGATATAAGCCCTAAGTTGCGTGGCTTGGCTATTGTTGGGTTCGAATTGGAGAAAAAGGTTTACACAGTCGAGAGCCGGCTCGTATCTTTTCAGGCGCGTGTGTCCGATCGCTACATAGTAAAGGTAGTCTCGCTTGGCGCTCTGGTCGCCGCTACGATAAAGCTCCTCCATCAGCATGATGCCGTCACTGATTTGCGGATGGTGCTGTGATTTAATTAGCGCATATGCGTACCTAAAACTGGCCAATTTTTCTTCCTCACCCCCAACTCTCTTTGATTCAATGTATTCTTCTCTACACCGTTCAATTTCTTCGTCACTTACTGTTTTTTCGATGATGTCATCCATGATGGGACGAAAATTTGCTAGAATCTAGGATGAAAAATTCCGCGGAGGTTCAGGTGATTTTTTAAGACTCTATGTTCGTCACTCTGTGCGACGCTACGTTAGAATGTTGGATTGAGATTTTTCGGATGATTGGAATACTCTTGAAAGACGAGGACGTAGAGCCTGAGCCCCGTTTAAAAAATGAATTAGAGATTCTGTCCTTCAAAGACAGCAGAATGGAAGGGGAGCTTATTGCTTTTATTCTTTTCTGTTGTTTCGGCGCCACTGCTGCCATCTCGGGTTCAGCTTTGGTTGGTATGTTGCACCTGCCATTGGCCATTCAGCAGAGAAGCTAGCCGTCACCAACAAGCATCAATCTAGGGAACAAAATTTATAAGGCTAGCTGGACAATGATTGTTGGCATTGGCACGAACCTGCTAAGGTCGCCAAGAGGGAAAAGAGAGAAACGTTTCTGATGGATGCTCTTGAAAGTGGTTGAAATGTTGGTGTTGTTTACCACAAATCATGACCATCATAGTATTGCATTCAAATTCTTGGACCGCTCCAACCTGTAATGACTACTTCGGAAGACATTCAATATCTCTGAAAAGGCTTGCTCGTCCCAAACTGATCTAGCTGTGTTAGTTCGATCAAATGGTTCTTCGATGCAGATCCATCTCCATTGTGTTGGTGTGTTTTTAGAATTTACATAGTTTCTGGCCGTTTCTTTATCTATTGTGCAACCTAATCTCACTGATATAACATCAACAGCAAATTTGAATATATATGAAAAATAATACAAAAATCCTAATAATAGTTCGCCTAACGATTGTGCATTGCATGATAAAAAATCAGGTAATGGCTCTAATAGATCTAAACGTTTAATATCAGAATTGGGCTTGAAAACATCAGGCATCATCTTCTGTAGACAAGGTAGAACAGGCGGATGGCAACCACATTGTAAATAATGTATAACCATTAATACCAGACTATAACTTGACAAAGTTTTATTGTAGGCGTCGTTAATTCTGTTCTTTCTCGCCCACAGCTTTATCACAATGACTAGCGGTTGGACTCGTCGATCGACTATTGGTTATTTGGAATTGATTGTGTGTTTTTTTAGGGAAAAATTGAAAAGGTTAGTTTGAGTTTTGGAGTCTGCTGATTCATAGATTGGTCATGGAGTTCGACGAGTCGAGAGAATAAATCTTTGAAATGTCTCTCCTCGGGACCCAGCGATTTGTCGCCAGATTTTCTTACTTACGTCTCGTGTAACAGTTTATAAGGTGGGTATTTCTGATTCCCACACTATTATTAACGTTCAAGTCGACAACTACTGATGCAGCATCCTCAAATCGTAGGAGGGGAACTTTTGCCATTATTAGGTGCGATCTTCGCACAAAATCGTATTGGCGAATTTGATCGCGAACGAATTGCAATATTGGTAAAGCTTCGGTTGTTTGATCTATTTCACGATCTGATATCACTAAGCACATGTCGACATCACTGTTATTGTTTCCTAAATTGTTGATTGAAGAGCCAACAATGTAGAGATCAATTGAGTTCTTAAAACACTTTCTCAGAATGTTGTATAACTTTTCCCTTAATTTTGCTTTCTGAATGTAAGTCTCATTCGACTGTCTAACTCTTAGGAAGGTTTCATATATTTGGCGAGTAATAAGCGATTGTTGCTGATTGTTGTGGTAATGGGCTTGTTGTGGAGTCGTTGCTTGCGGTTGGGCCATGGCGGTGTGTTTATAAATGGGATTGGGGAGGATGGTCTAGAGATAAGGATGGTGAATCAATATCTCCCGCTTTTAGGTGGTTGTGATAAATGAATGAGCGTGCGTATTGTTGGGACATTCACAATATAGGTGAGAACAATGATAATATCGAGGCTTGATTAGTGACATTAGAATAGGGCGACAATAACGATCTTTAAGCTGATCGCAATGTTTACAACAGAAACCAAAGTTGCCAAGACCGAAGATGAACGAGCGCGCGCGCGCGTTGCCGAGTACGCATGCGCAGCCAGGGTTTGCGACCCACAAATGCGAGCGAGAGAGGGGGAAGGGAGACGGGGATTTGAAGTGTAGTGATTCCGGCGCATGTGGGGGAAAGTAGGAATGCTCGCTCTGTGCGAACGCTGTGGGGGCAGCCAGAGCAGAGACAGATTCGAGGTAGACAATCTTGACAGGTAAAGCAACTTACTTGTGCTCAACAGGTGAGCTCAGCGCTCCAGCTTGGACAAGCCCACGAGCGCTGGATGGGCAGTGGCAAAACAGACTTCATAGCTGATTGGTGTCTACTCAAGTGAACAGAGAGCGCTGCTGCAGTGGAGGCTGTGAGCTTGGGCTTGAGCTCGAGCGGCCAGACAAGCTCTCGCACACACTCACACTGCGACTCAAGCGCACAGGTAAGCGCAACAGAGGAACGCTGCTTCGAACCCGAATCTCCGAGTCCGAATCGAGCTGCGGATTTACTCTTGAAGCGGAGGTGGCCACCGAGGCAAGAGAGAGAGAGAGAGAGAGAGAGAGA